>Ga0179593_1479254_pt1 | contig 14704 bp, 22 predicted proteins | sample CZODoug2_1_08_16_FD_185931 | JGI IMG/M metagenome (GOLD analysis project Ga0179593, IMG submission 185931) | Vadose zone soil fungal communities from Angelo Coast Range Reserve, California, USA - CZODoug2_1_08_16fungal (PacBio error correction) | ecosystem: Environmental > Terrestrial > Soil >...
GGGGGGAAAAAAAAGACTCTCTAAGGTGAGGGGGGGGGTCACTGAAGGAAAAATCTCCTTAAAGATTTTTGTTTCGGGGAGTGGGTCGTCCACGCCTATCCCAAAAACGGAGAGGCAGAAGGGGGGTCGGGCTCGGGGACGGCAGGAAAAAAGGGCAAAGAGAAAGGATCTGTGTTTGCTCAAAAGAACGATTACATAACGTAGTTCCTTGAAAAAAACACAACGGCGCGCACGAACCGGAAAAAAATGTTACGAGGCAAAAGCGATATATGGAAAGTCAGGAGGGAAAACACCAAGGGCGCACGGAGATCTGAAGGGACGAGTTGGTTGCCCTCTGGGTCAACGGGGGCCATGGCACGTGCCTTAAGGCAAATTAACAAATCGACAGACGAGAAGGGAAAAAGCGGAAAAATGGATCTGAAATCGTCGGGATCTCAAGTAAGGAACCCTTTGGGACGATGCCCAGGGGTGTGAGAAAAAAAACAAAAGGCCGAGCTCGGAGACCGGCTCGCGAACCGGATGGAAAAAAACTGAGGGCTGGGGGCGGGACACAAGAGAAGCGAAAAATGAAAAATGGGCACCAACCAGAGAGATGCGCGCCCACATTGGTTCACGCCAGAAGCAAATGGCCGAAAGTGCAACGCAAGCAACGGCCCTCCATCACAAGAAAAAAAGGAACAATGCCGCAAACTCGGTCCATACAAGCTCGTAAAAAAAAGGGGGACCCAGGTAAATCACCAAGGTGCGAGACACAATTCCTGGGCGCGAGAAGCGAAGTAAACTATTGAAAAAAAGGGAAGAGCTTCAATGGGGGGACGACGCCAGGCCAAGCCCACTGCGGCCGGGCTGCTGAGGGTCCACTGACCCGAGCAACAAGGCATTGTGTGAAAAAAAAGGGAAACAATCAAAAAGAGGTCAAGGAAATGCGAAAAAAAAAGGAAAGGGCAGAACAACAAGTGACGTAATCAGCGTCCCCGGGACCACAGACACGATATTAAAACGCGAAAGTCAGGAAAAACACAAAAGCGAGTTGGGGTCAGGATCGGGGAAGGACCGCGGGGGGGAAAAAATCAACGCACATTAGAGCCACCTAAAAACGATAAGATTAATACGAATATGAAGGGAAAAAACAAAGCGATTGGGAAGATGATGGCGCATCGGAAACCGAAAAGAGGAGGGGGGGAAAAAGGTACAAAAGGGCGCCAAGCTCCATTAGAATCAGTGCGTTGCGATGAAAGAAAGAATTCACAAAAGCCCATCAGGGGGAACGAAAGTGGACAGAAAAGGGGGAGGGGGAAAAATAGTACGGGAAAGAGGAGAGGGAGAGGACAGGTGGCTTTGACAATCAGCAGCTGACCCATGGAATGGGTTGTACGAGGAATCAAAAAAAAAAAGGGAAGTGAACGGAGGGGGGGATAATGACGGCACAATGGGGACAAGGAGAGGGACATGTAAAAAGGAGAAAATGACACAATCTACGTTTTCAGCAAAACGAAGACATCGTAGCGGACGGGGCCCGGGGAATCAGGAACGATGAAACGACGTCCGAACAGCCAAAAAAAAAAAGAACCCAACACTGTTCGAGGAAAAAAGACGAAAAAAAAAAACTGCATTGTCAAACTACCACATGAAACAAAAAAAAGGGAAAAAAACAAAAAGACAACAAGAGGCAACCGTCAAGAGGGAAGAGACCGGGGAGGGGTATGGGCGGCAGCCCGGGACACCGGCGAACCATCGAATTGGGATAATGCCCCATGTAAAAAAGTACCGCAAACATGCGAAGACGCCACAGCATCCAAGAGAGACGGGCTTGAAAAAAATAAAAAAAGGGGGGGGAGGACTGCGCAGACCCGGCCGCGACTGTTCACAGCAAACGTCAAAAGGAAAAACGGACATAGAACCCGTTTTCGACAGGGCCCGCCCGCTCTCACAAAACAAACGCAGGGAGTTGCACTACTGAGAGGGGGAGGGGGGGGAAAAAGGCAAGACATAACAGGATCTGGCAACAATCCCCGTCAAGGCGGCCAGCTAAAGAGGGTCATTGCGGCCAGAAAGTTCACACAAGGAAAGGGGGCAACGACACCTCACAACCGAAGTACTTGAGAGTCTGGGAGAGTGCTAAACGAAGAAAAAAGGCAGGAGAAGCGAAAAGGACGCGCGTGGCAGTGCTGAAAGCCAGGAATAAAACCAGGCTGACAAACGACGAGGGCAAGAAAGGCACCGCTATAAAACAAACCAAAAAAACAGGAAGTGAAAGGTAGCAAAAAGAGAGAGAGAATAATTGGCAACCCGGTCCAGTCAGATGTAAGGGAGGGCAGGGGGAAACTGAAAGAGCAAATATTGCCTCGCGATCCACCGGCCACAGGGGGAAAGCACGGATCCAGGCGATAGTTAGCGGGAAAGTGGGTAAGGAAGGCACCGTCATGGGGAAAGAAAACGGGAAGAAAGCTAAATCCGAAAAAGGGGGAGGGACGGGAAAGAAAATGCAGCGTCAGCCCAATCAAGAACGTGAGCGTATTCACACTCCCGGAGTTGAAAAGAAGGTTTCAGGAAGGCACCAGGTGACCGTGGGGGGAAAACGAAACACACGAGGGTACATGCGGCGCCCAACGGGGGGGGAGGAACACACGCCTATAAGGTTTTCACTAAAAAAAAAACGAAAAAGAGCATCCACTTGGACTCGGGGGAACATCACTTCTTTTCTGGCAATGGGGGTGCGGGGTAGGGGGGGGAAAGGGAAAAAAAAGAAACCAACACAGGGTTGGGACTCATTGAAGGAAGAAGCCGGAGGAGGGGGGGGCAGGGTGAAAAAGAAACAAATGAAAACGCGCGAGGCAAGGGTGGGACCGCGGGGGGAAAGCGAACATCTGCAGGAAGGAAGGAGGAAAGGGTCACGCCAAACAGACAGCTGGGCAAAAAAACCGACGGGGGGGAGAAAGTTTCAATAATCAGGACTAAGGAATAGCTGGAAAACAGCTGAATGAAGGAGTACACCATGACTGGAGCACCCGTACACCCAGAAAAACCGACTGGCCCCTCAAAAAACAGGTTGCAGAGGAAGCCCAAAAACACCGCGCTCCCAGCGAGAGCTGACAAGCGGTGGTGATGAAAAAAAACATGCTAAACCAACGGAATAGGACAATTGCACGGCCACGGCTAATATGACGGGGGGGGAAATCAGTAAGCGCCGGGTCTGCGCCAGTTCCATGTAAAGGGGGGGGGACCAGTGATCGAAAACGCAAAAGCTCAAGACACCTGATACGGGGGGGGAACCTAAGGCGTTGTTCTTTCACAAACGAAAATCGGGTCCAAAGCAGACGAGGACGGCGTCGTTTGGTGGGACGACTGTGGAGAATGGAAAAATCTAAGACAGCAGATCGCGGGGGGGTTTTTTGATCTCGGCCATAGGGGGGGGAGAAAACGTCGAAATCTCGAAAAAGGTTGTAAAAGAAGAAAAAAATAGACCGCCCACCGGAAGAACAGACGCTCAGTTTTGTCTCAGAACACATGGGAGGCGCCAGGTGACAAGGGAGGCGAGAACTACACCCTTCGAATAAAGGCCTATTCTGGCTCTCGTCTAAACCGGGGGGGGGGAAACGGGGTCCTAAGAGTTTCGGGAGTAACTTGGGGTGAAGCGGGGAATGGAACTGGAAAAACGCAAGAAGCATGGTCCTGGAGGGGGGGCAATACGGCCAAGGGCAAAGAGGATCAGGCAAACTGAGAAAGGGCAGTGGGGAAACAGTGAAGACAGATCAGAGGGGAAGGTTCTTGACAATGTCTGATTTTCGGTATCCAAACTCACACAGAAAAAAAAGAGAACAACGCCGCAGAGAGAGCGCCCGAGGGTGGGTTGGGTGGGAGTGGCCAAAAAAAGGGGTCATGTAAAGGGAGAGGACTAGAGGATACTAACTACAGAAATAAAAAACTAGACGGGAATCCTGTTCCAAATCACAAAACAGTGCGTCATCAAAAACAGGTCGCGGATACAGGCAAAAAAAAGGGAATCACGAAAAAAAAAAACACTTCCTACGACACCACAGAAAAGAAGGGGACCTCAGACCAGTAAAGATCGGGCGGTCACACATAGACGAAATATCAAGAAAACGCTTGCAAGCGCTTAGAGAAAACTTTCCTTCGGACGAGGACACCAGCAATTTGGGAAAGGGCGAAGCGACATTACGGGAGGGGCGGGTGAACCGTGAAAAACTCAAACGTAGGGGGGGGGGGGAGACGAGGATCGCGAAGAAAAGTCAAAAGGGAAAGCCCGGTTTCGCGACCTACAAAACGAAAAGAAACGCGACGCCATCCAAAAAACGAGGGTTCTAAGGACTCGGGCAGGCAAAAGGCCCGAAATCAGAGCAGAAAGACCCCTTTATCTATCCGGCCAGCAAAATCGGAAAAAGCATAAAACGAGAATACTAAAAAAAACAACAACACGAAAGGGGGAAAAGAAGGAGATTCTTGTTGGGATGGGACTCTCGAATGACTTTTTGGCAGGTGGTTACGAGAGGTCGAGAAAATGGCCAGGGAAGGGCAGTGCTTCCACGAAAAAGAACTCAAAGGGAGCGGCGTCAAGGGCGGGGCAGAGCTCTGTGTGCCGCTGACAAAAGGGGGGCAGGCTCGACTAGGGTGCAGGGAGGAAAGCACCCCATAATGTTCCAACGGTTCAAAGAAAAAAGTCCAAAAAAAAAAAGCGGGACCGGACTGAAAAGCGTGCATCGACTATAGCAAGGGAAACGAGATGGCACTCTTTGCAAAAGGCGGCGAAAAAAAATTCGGAGGAAGCATTTGAGGGGTGGGCCAAGAAAGAGCGCGGGGACCCCCGCAGGGGTGTTGAGTCCCGAGGGTGTAAGAGAGTTATATGTCCAGATGGGGTGCCATAAATCCAACTACCAGACTACGAAATCCTTGGTCCGCACGTCAGGTCAACAAAAACAACACGCAAACGAACCCCGACAGAAAAAGGTGCACTGGGGGGGGGAAGACAAAAAAAAACACCGAAGGGCGACAACTCTGCTAGGGCGGTCGGTGGAAATCTTGTGTCGGTTAGCAGCAAAAACTAACGTGCGCACAGAAGGAAACACCTGAAACTAAACGCAGGGGAAAAAAAAAAAACAGAGTGGGTCAAGACGAGAAGTGACGAGGGGGCAGATCAGCGCACCCCGAACAGAAGACAAAAAGCAAAAACCAACAAATGAGCAGCCGACCGCTTTTAGTAAGGGGGTCAAAAATCCATACTAAATGAAAAAACAAAAGTCTCCATTGAGGGGGGCAAGCAAAAGGCCAACGAGAATGACCGAGTCGAAGGGAGCCCAAGTTGAGGGAGAAAGGGTCTTGTAAGGTCTCGACTAAATGGGACAATCCAACGTGAAGGGTAAGAAACCGGCAAAAATTTGCGGAGGTGGGTAAAATGAGGGATCAACTGTAAATAAGCACACCGACAGTCAGGCGGTAACACTCGGCAAAAAAAAATGTATTTCGACGAGACTTAGCGAGGGTTCTGGAAATGAAAAACCCCATAAAACTGGCCGCCGTGCAGGGGATGGGAAAAAAATATTTCACGGGCGCCAAAACAATAGGACCGGAAAAAGATAGTATGAATCACATTCACGGTTGCAACACAGCTCGGCATGCTACCAAGATTCACGAAAAGCTGGCGAGGAACCACTGTGCACCAAAAGCGATGTGAGATCGAAAGCGACATCCGGAACCGGCACCCCATTAAAATCGAGAAAGGGTTCTGAGCTAGTGGAGTGGTTTCCAAATAAAATAGTCAATGAGGAAATCAGTGTTTTAAGGAAGTGGTTGTTCAAACCAAACCCCCACACAGGAATAAAAGATAGACCATTGGGGTAAAGAAGCCGGGCCGTAAACCCAACCATGGGAAAAAGTTTTGGAGATAGGCAGGGAGGGTGGTGATAACGGCGGGATCCTACAAGGAAAGGGGGAAGTGGCACGAAATATCAAAATTTGTAAAGCATCACTCGTTCACTGTTCCACAACCATGTCAGGCAATGTTTCCGCGGAAAAAACGTCATCCGACTGGCGGACAGGATGGGAGTGTTGTCACGTGTCACGTACACGGGAAGAAAAAGGAGTCCCGCGGACCAATCACCAATGCCGCAGCGGCCATTGCGTCAATGACCTAGGGAAAAAAGCATTGAAACCTAACTAGGGCCAAAATACTGCAACCCACACAAAGGGAAACAGGACCAAGAAAGGGAAAAGAGGCGGGGGGGGGGGGTTGGTAACGGTGCTGAGAACAATCCACGCCCAAAAGAAAGATGGGGAGAGAAAATGGGCAGGTAAAACCGGTTCAAAGGGGGACGGAAGGAAATCGAGAAAAGCAAACACATAAACTAATCGGCCGGGGTTTCACACAAGAAAAAAACAAAAAACTACCCCAGGTGATGCATGGAGACGGTGAGGAATAACAAGGAAGCTAAATCGTTTAAAAGCACGTTCAAAAACAAGTCCAACGGGGGAACGGAACCGTTTGCAACACAGAAATGAGTCAAAGACCTCTCCTCCCAAACAAAAAAAAAAGGGGGGGAGTGGACACAAGAGGTTCAAGGGGAATGTGCAAGAATGGGGACAAGGAAACAAGAAAAAACGAAAAAAAACAAAAACACCGCGGCCTTGTCTAAGGGGATGTACGGAAGAACGATTTCCAAATGAAATCTGGGTGAAAACGCACGAACACTCATAAAAAGTACCAGACTTCAGAGATGTGAAGTGGGGAAGGGAACGGGGGGGACAGGACTATGGGGGGTAGTCCAGGATTGGAAACAGGACGCAAAGATCATCGTCCAGGGGGCAGAAGGGGCCCACCTTCACGGAAACCAGCTGGGGAACGGAAAAAAAGTAGTGGAGGACACAACAGACCCTCAATTCTCAAAAAAACACAAGGAAAGGAAAAGTAAAGAATATAGAGGGAGGGTGCGAAAAAAGGACCGTTTCAGCAGGTGGATTGGGGCTAGTGGAGGTACCTGAGAAATACCAAAGAGGCTGAAATCTCCTGCCAAAAATGAAAGAAAATAGAGAAATCAAAAAGGAAAGCAGAAACGGATTTTTGAGGAAAAAAAGTATTAAATCACCTGGGAAAACCTCAAAATACCCGAAAAAGAGAGGCAGACCGGCGGAGAGGCGGGGTCGCACAGGTTGTCAATACCGAAGGTCTAAATGAAAAATAGGGGGGGAAGAGACGGGACCGGAGTCTTGAAGGGGAGGAGGTTGAAAAAAGGAAAAGGTCGCCCGGGAAAGAGCGCAGACAAAACCGGGGCGGCGTGGTTGAAAACCCGGCAAACCAGATGGACGCGGGGAAATCGTCGCAGACCCAACTAAAGGGAAAACGGTGCGAATGGCGATCAGAGGGTGAGTAGCCGGGAAAGTGGGGCAAGGCCCTACCGGCACGCAAAGGACTCGGGACACAATCCTCTGTGGGAAAGGGAATGGCAAGCCGAAAACTACGCGGGTCATGGTAAGAAGGAGAAAAAGACCCGGCAGGTTATTTGCCTGCGTGGGGACTCGTGGAACGAACACACTGGGTGCAAAGGAAGGAAACAGCAAAAAGGGGTCAAAGCAACATCGCGATGATGAAACGTGAGCACGGAAAAAAACGGGCCCGCAACCACGTTAAAAGCTGGAGGGAACAAATCGGTGGATGGGGGAAGCCAGGTGAATCACAACCTGACTACAGGGAAGCAGGAGCAAAAGCAAAAACAAAAGTATGCCTCAAAACCTAAAGTTTCCACTGGGAAAACACGGCTCGACGCAGTTGACGTCGCTAATGGGGGGGAGGGATAAAAGTCGAGTGACTTCCAGGGAAGGGAGGGATATTACGCGAAAATTCGCAACGCCACGAGAAACTTCCTAGACTTGACGCCGAGTTGGGAAAATAAACCGTGTGGAGGGGTGAAGGGGGAGTGACTGAGAAGAAAGTTCTGCCTTGGGGAAAGGGGTCAGACGCCAACGCTCAGGGGAGGAAGGAGAAAAGTACTGCACGGCGTGTGGCAACGATGCGGTCATCTCGAGATGGGACGGCACCTTTTCAGGGGGGGGGGGGGGCCACAGAAGAATGGAGAGGCAAAGACATACTAAACCCCGGTTTGGGGATGTACAGCCTGCCGGGTGGTCTTCGAAAACTCAGGTGTCGTAAAAGGGGGGAAAAAGCACAAAGGCGGCCGTCGAAAAAGGGGTGACCAGCAACCCAAAGCAGTCCAAAAAGGGGGGGGAGTGGAAAGGGAGTAGAGAAGAAAAAGCCCGTGCGCTGAAAACGCTCTCGCGCCCAGGTCAGTTGACAGGTGGCGCAAGCACCAATTACAACGAATAGGGTTACGAGACGGGAATTGAAAAAAAGGACGGACACGAAAGGTTTGGATGAAAAAAGGCGGTGTCGCTCACAGGGGGACTCGCACACCGCCTAGGCAGGCAACTTGAAACTGAACGCAAAAACATCGAGGCAGGTTTGGCCTTCGCCAAGTCAGATTTCAGAGTCGCACTACAAAAATGAGCGCACGAAGAAGAGAGAAACAAGACTCGGGGGGGGGGGGTGTGGGGGAACACGGACATCTTTTCAAAAAGGGGAAAGAGTGCGAAAAAATTGATGCCGACACAAGTCAAGGGTGACGCGTGGGGAACGGACCGGCGATGGGGCGTGGGAACGACAAAGGGAATCCAAAGAAGGGAAACATACGCGGTCTAACACAACGACGACGCCGCAAAAGCAATCGAAAAGAACCAAGCCAACGCGAGTCAGGACGAAGGAAAGCTGCAGATATAAAAACCCACTGCCACTATCAGGAGACCCGAAAGAAAAAGGAGGAGAGGGAAAAAAAGTTCGTTTCAGAACTTGGGGCCGGGAGAGGAGAAGGAGGAAGAAATCCACAGATCGGTTGAGCACCCCCGGGCAAAACTCGACAGCACGAGCGAGAACCATCCCCAACTGGAAAAGTTCAGGGGACTCGTGCCCAAAGAAGGAAATCGGAAAGACTCTTACCCTTACCCACGTGATCGAGAAAAAAAAGTCGTTCATCGAGAGGCATAAACAAACTCTCAACAACAACGGGGGGAGTAAAGCTAGATCTGGGTGGAAGAGGAGAAGTGCTGAAGATGGGCAGTTGGGTCGCCTGTAATAGGACACGGGGGGCGTCAAGGAGCGATTGGATACAAAAACAGTCCTAGACAACTCACGCGAACGTGAGAACCGGACGGGGCAAACTCGGGCTCCAAAGGGACAGATGAGGGGGATAAAGAGGGTCTGGCGAAAATTACGACGCTCAACGTACGAGTAATAACACGGGTCAATGAGAAGGTACGCCCCAAACGGTCGCTCCATAACAGAAAATGGAGGGGGGGAAAATCCCGAACGAGGGATATTAATGGGAGGGTCGGGGCGACAGAACGGAAAAAGGACCAAATCTCGGATTTTTGCGCTGGAGTCCAAGAAAGAGGAGATTAAATGGGCCAGGTTTTCACGGCGATATACCAGGAGATAGCGAACCGGAAAAGAGGAGCGCTTTCAAAGAAGCGAAACAAGCCCCGTGACAAAAGGAAGGTCAACTTGGTTGAAATCCAACCACAACACCCGAGGGGGCAAAGCACTGGAGACGCGAGACAGGGCAAAAACGAAAAAAAAAAACGTGGGGACACTTATAAAAGAAAATCGACAGGGGCAGAAGGAAACCCAAAGGCCTGACGATGCAAAAGGTGTTTAAGTCCTTCTATCCCGAATGGCGTCGTAGCCTCTAGAGGCTGAACCCCTAAAAGGTGCAGGACAAAAAGGCCTCTTCCTCCGACCCATGAAAGATAGCGTCGTAAACAAATGGAGCGTAAAGAAGTGCGCGAAAAAAAAAAACAAAAGATCGACAACAAACAAATAACCCCAAAATGGGAGGAATACAAACATCCAGCCAACGGAAACCGATGGGCAGCAAACGAGATCTAATCCGAATTGGTCGAGTCTTGAACTTTCACCAGGAAGACTCAGAACACTGGGAAACTGGAGACTCACATCGGGAGGGGGAACAGGCAAACTTGTGACAGCGAGAAACGGATAGTAGTGAAAATCAAAGGTAACCGAAATTGTTTCGGAAAGGGTTCCTGAAAACCGAAGACCCGATCACCAAAACAAAGTCCCGATCAAAACTTAAACCCGGGGTGAAGGACCGTGCAGGAGGGGGCGATAAAATGTCGGGAACAAAAAAACGAATAAGGGGGCCCGCGAGGAGATGAAACGAAAAACCCGGGTGAAAAAAAAAAAGGAGGGCACAAAAAGAATGAAAAGGCTCGAAAGCCTTGGGCAAGAGCACGGGTCAAAGTTATTGTGGGGGCAGACTCCATCCCAGGAGAAAAAAAACAGACACGCTGGGTTTGAAAAAAAAACATCACGGGCAAGTCTAGGGGCGAGGGGGATTGCTAAATAGAAAAATCTTTTTACACTGTGGGGGGGAAGAACGACGACCAATTCCCAAAAAAACACGGGGGTCATAGGGCGGGACCTTGGGAGTCAGTCTCAGGGAACGAGGTGGTACAGTGAAAAGGAAGTGAAAAACACAGGAGAGTCGTGGACTGGTTTGTGGGTACATGGCACGGCGGCAGTTCATTGGTGAGGTTGCATTCAAAGTCAAGGGGTGGGAGTGCATTATCGGTCAAGTGAAATCATGTGCACAAAAATTTGGCAAAAAAACAGCGCAGGAACAAAGGCCGGCAGTTTCTGCCAAGAAGGCTAAGTTCAGTCCACGAGCGCGATGGGGAGGGGCCGAACGCTGGAAAGGGGGCAGGGGGGGTTCCGCGAAGAAAAGCCCACGTCCCTTCGGAACGAAGATCCAAAAACGGCCATAAACCTGGACGAGCAGGGACATTTTCATGACCCAGAGGAACCAGGAAACCCTCGCAAAAAATGAAGCAAACGATTCATCCTGTCAAAAAAACAGAGGAAGAAGGATACTGAAAAGGAAAAGTACTGAGAGAAAGGAAACGACGCACCAGAAGAATTGATCTGGGTAAACCACGAAGGGGTGCCAGTGGGGTCAACGCCGCTTTATGGGGCAACACCTCAAACCATCACAGAATTCGGCCCGGGGGTCAAAAACACAAAAAATAATAAAGACAGCAGCAAGCCCCAATTTGGGGGGAGTGGGGGCAAATGAAAGAATCAGAATCCTCGATGCCCGGGACATAGCGAACCCTGGCAAATAGAAAAATAATGTCCCATAGAACATCAAACGGGCCCAAATCACCAACAAACCCTTGAGTGCCAAAAAGCGAAAAACGGGCCCGAATGCATCGACCAAACTCCAAGAACAGCGCCGGGGGGACAGGGGCGTCAGGGGAAAAAGGGGGATTTCCCAAAGGAAGTGGTGCCGCCGAAAAAACTCACATAAGACACAAAAGAAGTCGTGATTGTCTCGGAAGATTGCAAGGAAAAGGAAGAGAACATCAGGGAGTGGGGACAGAACCAAAAAAGCACGGAAAAAAAAGCAACTGAAACTAAAGCAGGTGGAAAACAAAAAGGCATAAGATATGCCGACCAACAAAAAAAAAAAAAAAAGAGAGGGAAGAAGAGGAATGAATCTGCAAAAGTGGGAGCGGTAAGGGGGTTGGGCGGCCTGCACGGACGATTTGGGGGCATCAAGAGCGCCACGGGAAATTGAAGCACATAGAGCCACGAGAAAAGGAAAAGGGGGGCCGAAAGAGGGGGAGTGTGGGGACGGGAGGCACCAGGCCGGGAAACGACCGCCAATGGAACAACGACCTGGGGCGCGGACCGGGGGTAAAAGTGATCCAAGATAGGGGTGCAGACGAGATAGGGCAAAAAGGTTGTGAGAGAGAGGGGGAAAAAAGTTGATTGAAGGAAAAGGGGACGTGCGGGGGGAATCGCGAAAGGCCTGCACAACGCAGCATCACAACCGGGGAGGAGCTTTTTGAAAACGGGGGGAAGGGATATGGAAAGTGAGCAAGAAAGAGAGGGACCAAAAATGGGACAATTGACTTGGGCAAAGAGACAGGGGGGGGTGCGACCCGGTGACCTGGATCAGCCAACGACAAAAAGCTTCAAAACGAGGGGGAAGGTAACATCAAAAAAAGGGTCAAGGGAAATGGAAAACAATCGAAAGGCAGGGTCAGGGGGGAGAGCAAAAAATGCCGCAAAAGTTGCCGGAGTAAAGGAGATTACGTCAGAAAACGGGGGTTCAGGAAACGCGACAAGCGTCCGACTCGAGTTGACGGGGGGGAAAACCCAAAAACCAGAAAGTAGGAAAGTAAAAAAAGCGCAGACGAAGTGGAAAGGACCCCGAAGGAAACAGAATTAGATCGACGTATAAACGTCAAAGCACAGGGAAAGAAAAAACAAAAAGAAACCGTGTAAGCGAACCCGCCCACTCATACCCTCCAAGGGACGATTAGCTTCAAAGGGGGCGGATCAATGTCCAAAAAAAAGGAAGGGAGGACAGAATATGGTCTGCTATGGAGGAAAAGAGAAAAAATCTATGCCGTGGAGGACCTGGGGAAATTACCGCTGGCGGGGGGGGAAGGGATTCAGCCCTGCAAGAGTCAGAACAAATGGGGGGACAATGGGCGCTAAAAGAGAGGAAGCCGATAATTTGGGGAAATAGGCTGGTGGGAACGATGCGGTAAATCTCATCGATGAAGCAACCGTTGGTTCGTTTTGGGAAAAAACGCGAATATCGATTCAACGGCGGGGGGAGTAGTGGGAAAAGACGGGGTTCGTGGTAACGGCAAACAAAAAAGACACGTCACCTGAATCGGAGGAGGTACAGAAACATTAGCGAAAAGGGAAAACACGAGGTCCCGGTCCTACAACTCAGAAAAAGGGATCAAAAGCCAGTGGATGGCGCGCAGGGAAGTCAGAGAACCTGTCGAAAAAAGAGGGGACTTAGAAAGACTGCAAGGTGAAAGGCTCAAACCGGAAGTTACCGGGAAACTTGGGGAAGAGCTAGGTGGAAAGGACCTGCAAAACATAGGAAGGGGGGGAACGGGGGGGGGGGAGTCAGGGACGCCGGGGGGGGGGAGAGGTCACGAGCGAGAAGAGAATACGGCAGACAGTCCCTTTAACAAGGAGCGAAACATCCGAGGCAGGGTTTCCGGGGACTGCAACAAGTCGAAAATTAACCGTTACGAACGAAAACACGAATTCATCACAACCAATAAGCAAGCTCGAACGGCAAGACGGGGTTGGGGGGGGAAATGAAACAAAAAGAACACGGCGCGGCGGCGTGACAACAAATGCGACCCCGCTAAAAGGGGATTGTCAAAAACTGCGCAGAGAAGAAAAAGGAGGAAACGCTAAAGAAAAAGCCGCCAGAAAAGAAGGTGGCTTTTGAAACGGGAAGCGGACTAAACTGAAGAAGGGGGTCGCAAAAGAACGGTCACAGAACGACAGGGGACGCCAGACTTGCAATCAACAGCGGACCAGGGAAATCTAGAGTCAAAGCACTGGGTCGCAGAAAGAGGGGAGGAAAAATCTAACTTTGAAAACCGTGACAGGTGAGTCGGGGAGCACAGATGAGGGAAACGCAACAACTGGTCAGGCCAAAAAGGTATCGCCGCCTCAAAGAACGCCAGCCAGCGAGTTCTAGAGAGTTAAAAGTAATCGAGTACATGGAAGAGGACAACAAGGGGGGCAGAAGATCCGGGGAAACCGCGAAAGAAAAGTTTAAGGGGGTGACCACACAAGGAATCATCAGGGGGGGAGCGGCACAGTGCAAACACCCACGGAGGGTAAGTATAAAGCACAGAAGAAAAGATTCTTGTGGGGAATGCACCGTCTGATTTGACAGAGACGATCACAGGACGGTCAAATCAGGGGTCCCGGGGGGGCCCGGGGGAACAGCCGAAGAAACTCCTCGGGGAGTCGCCGTCGGACACATCACGGGGGGAGGGGACAGGAAAAAAAAAGGGCGGAGAGAAGAATCGCCCGACAATCGACGCGAACAAGACTAAAAAAAAGTGGAATTCAAAGAAGATTTTTCCGACCCAGAAAAGGGAAGCTCAGGGAACCTGAAAGAAGTGGAATAAACACGGCAAGGGGCGATTGCGAGTTGAAGTCGCGACCAAGTCAAGGAGGAAAAGAGGCACGAAAGATCAAAAAGCTTAGCTCGTCGGTGAGGGTGTGCCGGGTTTTTGCCTGAGAATCAAGAAAAACATAAACGGGGACGGGGAAAAAACACATTAGCAAAGCGCTCCTGGAAAGCGGAAAGCAAAAAAAGGGTGAATACCAGGGGGAAAAGACACCAAAACACCCTATGGAAGGGAAAAAAAACGACGGCGAGCGGTCCGGCACCCAGCGAATCGTGGTGTTTGCAGACCGAATAACATCGACATGGGTGCAAAGAAAAAGGGAAAGCCTCGAGGCAAAGGGGGACAATTCAAAAGGGAACCTTACAAAGAGCCGAGGGGGGCGGGAAAAAAAAAAGAAAAAAAGTCAAAGCGGGGAAACCGCGCCCATCAAAAGGGAGCCCAAGGGGAAGGGCCAGTCAACACCGGTTTCCACTCAAGGCAACAAAAAGTCGGCCGGGAAGTCCGGTTGACCGACAGAGGCCGAGAATACAAAATCATCGATGGAAAGAAAAAGGAGACTTCCGAAAAGGGGCTTGAAGGGTCTCGGGAAAAACCTCCCTGGGACAACAAAAAAAAACTGCCTTAAACAGGGGGACAGGGGAGTCGGCACAACGGGGAAATGATA
>Ga0179593_1679788_pt1 | contig 14704 bp, 14 predicted proteins | sample CZODoug2_1_08_16_FD_185931 | JGI IMG/M metagenome (GOLD analysis project Ga0179593, IMG submission 185931) | Vadose zone soil fungal communities from Angelo Coast Range Reserve, California, USA - CZODoug2_1_08_16fungal (PacBio error correction) | ecosystem: Environmental > Terrestrial > Soil >...
TCTGCATGAGGGAAGGAAGCCGCAGGAGGTGTGGGGGAGTCTTCATGGCAACGGAGGAACAAAAAAAGGATTAGTCTACCTAAGGAGGGAGAAGGAAAAATAGGTGGATTTCTAGGAGGCTGTGGGTTTGAGATCTTGATTCTCTCACTAATAAAGGGGGGGGGGGGGGGGGGGGGGAAAGAAATAATCCTCTCCTTTCTAACGAAGAAGAGTCCACAGGTACAGGGGGGAGGGGGGGGAAAGCTGCGCGCGTAATCGTCCCTCCGAAAAGCCCGAATCAGGTCTATCGAGCGGGAATCCATAATGCGAAAAAAAAAAGAAGAGGAAAGAGGTCGGCGCGTGGGGGGGGAAAATAGGTTACTCACCCACATGGGGAAAAGAGGGGATATATATCGCCAAAAGCATAAGAGCCGGCCGGGAAGGTCCCCTACAAGGCCTCGGAAAGAGTCTCCTCACCTCTTCGAAAAAAAGGGGGGAGAGGGGCGCCTCCTCCGGGGGAGAAAAGTTCCCTGAAAAAAAGCGTTCGCACGCGAGAGGTAGGAGGGGGGAAAGGATAGGGGGACTTCGGCTTCTATGCAGCACGAAGAGGGAGGCTTTGGAGGGATGGGGGGAAAGGATACTACCTTTTGGAGGTACCGGTGCCAAAGGAGAACCGAGTTGGTGCGCCAGACATTTCGTAAAGGGGACTCAGAAAGCTAGCTCAGCTTAGGGTCATGTTGAAAAAAAAATCCAGGGTACTCGAGAACGCTGCGAGGATACAAGCGACTCAAAAATCGTAGGGGAGAGAATCACTCATAACGTAAAAACCCGGAAGGGGCCACTCCCCATCGGATTAGATAAGAGGGAGGCTATGAGATAATTTGGAAAAACTAGAACAGAAACTAATCCTTCCGCTCGGGGAAGGCTCCTATGGAGGGACTACCGAAAAGAAGAAAAGTTAAAACGACTTTCCTGCAGGCGCTTTTTACCGAAAAGGAAGGCGACCCCGAAAAGAACGAACCGATCGCTTAGGAGGGAGGGAAAAGGTTTCGAAAGCTTTATTTCTCCTGGAGAAGTTTGAAAATCCATAGAGCGATCGGAAGGGCCTGTGGCTACCTCCTGGGACCCGGCCTCAAACGCTCTGGGAAGAGGAGAGTCTGTACTCTATCGGGGGGGCCAGGCTGAGCGGCGCAACGAGCTTCTGGTCCAGAAAGGGAAAAGGAGATTTAATCTTCTGTTCAAAAAGGGACCGCTCGTCGCAAAGAAGGTGCGCCGAAGAACCGGGAAGGGCGACTTGAGAAACAGTCGGCCTGACTCTGCTCCGGCGCAGAGGAAGGAGGAAGCTCGTGGCGAGCAGAAAGAGGAGGGGGTACGTTGTGCCGAAAGCCCATCACGACGGAAGAAGCAAGCGGCAGCCGGCAGCGGTTCCTCCTCTTACCAGGGGAAGAGTGCTACACTCGCCGGGGGGAAAAAAAACACCTTTTAAAAGGAGGAATAGGACGGTCTCATTCCGTACAAAACCGAAGGTCTCCTCTTAGGATTGAAATAGGAGGAAGAAATCGTTTTTCATCACTTGGGGGGGGAAATCCTCCGAAAGACCCCCGAAGAAAGACAGCCCAACCTACCTGGAAAAGAGGAACACGAGGGAAGGGAAGGGCTTTTGTTTCGGGAGGGAGAGCGCAAAAAAAATCGCAATTGTAGGGCATCGATCGTGGAAAGCGGGGATCACAGGGAAAGGAAGGTGATCTTCGATAAAAAGGGGGGCCGGGTGGGAGGAGAGTGATCGGCGGGTTCGCCGATCATCTCTCTCATAAAGAGCGGTAGGAGAGAAAGTACCTGCGGCTGCGGTCCGTGGAAACTGGCGATCAGAGAATAATACATGGAATTCTCGAACCCTTCGTCTCTCGCCACGCTAAGGAAGAAAGAGGCACGCGGAGAAGAGAGATCGACTCTCCTCGTTGTCGATTACTGCCATGGCGGAGCGCGAAGGGGCTTTGGGAACGTCTCTTTTGGCGCCACGTGTACCTTGGGGGGGCCACCGGATGGAAGGGGGTCCCTCTCTGTAGTCCCTTTCACCATTCGGTTTCCGGACGTTTTCCTCTCCTCTCCTAAAAATGTAACATCTTTCCCCCTCGAAAGGGGGGAATTTTCCGGCCGGAAAAAAAAAAAAAACGCCAAGGGACCCCCCCCCGCCCCTCAAAACTCTAAAGGGGGAATTCATCTTCTGAGGAGGTCTCATCCCAAGGGACGACGAGGACGAACTGTTCTGTCCGCTAAAACGCCGCGAAAAGGAAAGTATCCCATGAAAAAGAGACCCTCAGAAACTGAAAAACGGGGGGTTGTGATAACCCCGTTTCAGGAAGGGCAGCATGGAGGGATTCTAGTCTGAAGAGGGACCTTCGCCATGTAAAGAAGAGGGAGGAGAGCGCCACCATTCCGCGAAAACGGCCCTCGTAGGCAGAGAGTAGGATAGGGGGAGAGGAGGGACCATTCAACGGGGAAGAAAAAAACCCCACAGGCAGCGCACCCGAGGCGCACAACCAGGTCCGGACCCCGGGTAGAAAGAAACGTCCTTGCGTGGGAAGGGGGGGGCGAAAAAGGAAAATTCCATAAAAGGGCTAGCCAACCCAACGCCAGGACAAGGAAGATAGAAACCGACCACACTCCTTCCAGGAAAAAAAGTCATGGAGAAGAATCTCTTCCCACATGGGAAAGGAAAAAAGGGAAAAAGACTCTTGCCCAGAGTAGGAACAAGGAACGATCAGAGAATGAATAACACCTACACCAGGCATAAAGAGAAGGGGGCAACTCCACCCGAGAGAGAAATGGCCTAAATGGTCTTATTCTCCAACCATCATCACAAGAATAAAAAGCTATCGAAGTTGCAAAATCATTCCTAATCACGAAAAGCTCATCAGACATGAGAAATTCTTTTTAAGGGGTGAAATTTCAGAAAGGGGGGTATATTAATTTGAGGAATAAGTGTGAGAGTGAGGGTTCCATTCCATCTCTAAATCTGGAAGGGGAAAAAAGAGACCGATAAAAAGAACTACCAAGAATTCTGGAAGGGAAAAAGCTTCTTTAAGATGAAGAAAAAGGGAAGATCCACCACATACGAAAATCCTCGGGGAAAGGGGAGAGCCCACGGCTGCAATCGTCAGCAGCAAAGGACGGGTCGCGAGCGGAGGTACGGACTCTATTTGGTCATCAGAAAAAAAAAACGGAGTGAACGCATCATTGAAATGCTATGGGAGAGCAGGGGCTGTGGTATTCATGAACGAGCCTCCATTTACCTACAACAGAGGAAGAAGAAAACAACTGAGGAGGGGGGAGGGGGGGGGAGGGTCTAATTTTTTATGGGGGGGAGAAGAAGGGACCTGAACTCCTCACCCAAAACAACCTTCTAAAGCGCCGGACAGAGGACTTCTTTTCAGAAGAAAGAGCCTGGAACCAAAGAGACGGGAAGTAGCAAGACGCGCGAAAAACAGGTCCTCAAAGAAAGGAAAGCCTGGGCCGCAGGTTGTATCGGCAAGAAAAGCGAGACGTGGCTGGGTGGGGGGGCGAGGAGAACCTGTTCGTTGCTGCATCTTTCAAAAGGGAAAAGAAAGGACTTCTTGGGAGACGGAGGGGAGACTTGATCGTGCTAGGGGGAAAACGCGCGTGGCCGGGAAAGCACGACATCGCACAAGGAGGTCCTCACCTGAAAAAACTAAGGAAGGAGCACGCATCATTCAAAAGTGCCGCTCGCTCGCTGGGAAATGCTGAATAGTGAGAGAAGGGACGAAAAATGGTGCCGGGATGGTTGACTCCGACAGGACCGCGCGCCTTTTCGATTCGCGGCTTTACCATTATAAGGGGGGGGCTTGGGGAGGATTCGCGAGCATCGGATCGTGCTAGGAGGGGGGGGGGACGCAAAAGGTCGACGGATCCATTTTTGAAAAAAGGAGGAGGGCATCGGGGGATCCTTGTTGGCCCGGGGAAGATCTTCCTCCGGTCTTCTGCGTCTGGGGGGAAACCTGTGAGGAGATATTATAGAGGGTTTCCTTCGAAAAAGGAGGAGGGAAAACTTCTAAAAAGGGAGGGTCTACCGTACAGGGTGGGATCGAATTGTTTGGCAGGAAGGTTCGCTCGCGTTGAATGTAACAAGAGAAAGAGCTACTCTTTCAACTAAAAAAGGGGAAGGGCGCCTTTCATTGTTTCAAAAACACACGATATAACCAGTGGGAAAAGGGGCAGCTTTAAAAAGATGCACAGAGAAAGACGCATCCTTGAAAAAAAAGGGGGGATCCACCCCCCTTTGGGAGGAGGAGCTTGTAGAGGGGTCCTCCACTGAAACTGTCTCTGAGAAAGGAAAAGTTTCGTCCAAAAGCGGCGTAAAAGGGGGGGAGGGGATGCGATCGAAAAAAGAAGCGTCAGCCGGGGAGGGATCCCATTGGGGAACCATTCTCACGATGCTCGCACGCTGCGAAGGGGAGCGATTCTATTAACAGGGGAAGGAAAGCCTGAAAGGACCGGAAACGAGCTTGAAGTAAAGGGACAACGAACTTCTGCAAACCGCCTTTAAAAGATCCCCACGAGGGGGGAGCAGATGAGGGTGCAAGGGGAAGCACTCAATCACACCTTTCTCGAAAGAAAGAGACTCATTTCGAAAAAGGAAAAAGGGAAGAACATGACTGGAAGCGGGAAACGAGGGGAAAGAGAAAAAGAATATAGGAAAGTCTCAGGATCGCCAGGAAGATAGCTCCCCTTCCATCCTCTCTACAAAAAAAAGCGCGATGTGATTGCAGGCGATCACCTGCTAAGAGGGGAAAAAAAGAGAGGGGATGAGAAAAAAAAATCCTATCTCATAATGGAAAAGTCGACTTGGATAAAAAGACACTATACAGGAAAAAAAGGGCCGATCGGGAAAAAAAGAATCAGAAACCAAGAAAAGAGGATCATTTCCTTGAGGCCGAGTGCCATGTCGTTTATTGCGGGGGGTAGTGGGGCGCGGCCAGCGAAATCGTGCTACAGATAGAGGAAGATTTCCATCAACGAAGAAGCACCTGGTTTGGGAAGGAGGGCACCGGTTGGAATCAAAGAGGTAGCACACGCAAAGAGAGGACGGCGGCAATCCGGAAGCGCCGCGGAAAGGGATGGGTCGAGCGGCAGAAGCCGGGGCCCACGACAAATCCGGGTATAGAAAAGAAACGACATGTCCCATAATAATTCTCGAAAGGAAGAGTCTTCCGGGAGGAGCAGGGCATCCCATCCCTCGAAAAGGGCTACTAAGACTGGATCACGACCGGGAATAAAGAAGGGTTCAGAAGAACATTCATCTATTGCTCCCGAGAAAAAAAGTCTCTTCAGAAAAGATTCCCAGAGAAGGGCAAAGGGGACGCCTAGCGAAAGTGCTTTTCCGTAGAACTCCCTTCACAATGGAGAAAAAGAAGAAGCTCCGAACAAGAGAAAAAGGACACGCCCGCGAAGCGATCGTGAGGGGGGGCGGCCGGGGGTCAAGCGGTCCATCCCTAGGGGAGGTCAGAAAGGGGACAAAAGAACTTGGGTCAAGGGGGGGGTGCTTTCCAAAAAAACCCAAACATTTCCCAATCGGAAGGAACAATGAAGTCTTTTCGACTGTCAGCGGTTCCCGTCCATTAAAACCCCCCTGACGTTTGTGGATAAACAATCGGGCATGGTGGCTCGATCTCTTGGGGCACACTCCCCCTCCGAGCTTTTGGGGGCTTGGTGGCCAAGGAAAAGGTTTTTGGGCCCAAAAAACTCTTACGTTGGCCGGGCTCGGGGGTGAGCCTCAACCTACCAGAGGGAGTTCGATACGAGGCCACCCAGGGTATGCCGCCCCTGCAATGGGCGTGCCCTAACCGAGTACCCCAGGTTCCCCCTGGGGGGGGTGCCTTTCTCGGAAGATCCTTGTTCCCCCAGGGAGCAGGCTTGGAAGTGGGCGGCGTCTCAAAAATGGTGGGGTACCAATTGGGTCTGAAAAACCGCTCGGGGGGAAGGCCCCATAATCAAGGTTTCCCCGGTCCGGGGGGGTTTTTGGGGGGATCAAAACCCCCGCAAAGGGAAATTCCCTCCCCAACAGAAAGGACAACCCAAAGCCCCGAACTTCCCTCTGGGGAAAAAGAAGTTTTGATGAGAACCCCTTTCCTCTAGAGCCTAAAAAAATCTCTCCTGAAAGAAACACAAAGAAAAAAGGGTGACCCCCCGGGGGGGGGGGGGGGGGGGGGGAACCCCCAAATTTCTCTCAAGGGGCAAAAGGATGGACTTAGATGCCTTCCCCCGAAAGACCCACCGTAAATGTGAGTGTCTTGACCAAATGACGGGGGGATAAACCCGGAAAGAAATAACCCGAGGGGGACACTTGGATTAGAGAACGAAGGATTACGTGTTTGATGCTCTGGGGGGACACTCCTCTAATCCCCCCTCTGTCCGGTCCAGAAACCTTTTTTGTGGGGGGGGGACGGGGGCACAACTTTTCTTCGGTTTGTCTTTTTAAATAAAAAAAATCTTGACCCCGCCTAGGTTTCCGAAGGCCAAGGGCAAGCGGCTGGGAGGTCCCCCCGCCCTCGAAAAAAAGGGAACCTCTGATGATGTGAAGGGGGGGGGCTTGTCCTTTGGGGAAAAGGCTTTAAAAAGGGGGGCTGCGAAGCCCAACCACACCGGCAAGTAACGGGGGGGACCTATGGGTAAATTTGGGGGGGGGGAAACGGGGGAGCCTTGAGGGAAAACCATTTTCGTGGGGGGGGTTTTCGGAGGCGAACAATAATCCCTCCACAACGAAAAAGATTATACAATGCAAAAGAAGCTTTTTGACTGAAAATTCCTATTGGGGGACCCTAGTTCAAAAGGGGGGGGGGGCATCATTTTTTCCCAAGGTTTTTTGCAAACCTGACGTCCTGACCGGAAAAACAAAAAAATGCCATGGGGGCCGTGCAGGGAATGCCCAGAAGCAAGAACAACAACAAACACCGAAGTCGGGGGAAGAGGATTGGACGGTGCCCGAGTTGGGGAACTGCAGGACGACCACAAAGGGGAGGGGGGGGGGGTCAGGGGGAAAGACTTCAAAGGGGCAACGAAAAGGGGCCTGCAACCCACGGGATTTAAGTCCAAAGATGGAGGGAGTGCTTCAAAGGGAGAAATATTTTGTTTGGGGGAATAGAGAGAAGTGTTTTAAGGAGACCTAACTCCAAAAAGGAATGGGAGTTGGGGAATACCCCCTCAACACCAAACAGCCAAAGCAGTCCCACCGAGTTTTTTGTTGGGGGAACCGGGGGGGGGGGGGGACTCATCTTTTAAAAATGAAACCCCTCCCCCGAAGAAGGAGTCCGATTCTGGAAAGGGGGTCCCCCTCGAAAGAAAGGGACTCTCCCTTGGCACTTTCAATCAGGACTAGGAGGAGAGGTGGTTGTCCACTCAAAAAGGGGGCCAAGAAAAAAAAACTGGGGGGGGAGGGACAAGGGGGGGGGGACCGTTTTCCGGGGTCCCGGAAGAAAAAAACCTCTGGGTGTCAGCTGGAAACGCACAGTTCCAAAACTTCGCTGTGGGGGAGGAGGAGGTTCTCCCAAACCCCCTCGAGCGGATTGCCAGAGTCCCCGTGGTCCCGTCAGGGAGCTCCCCCGAAAAAGAGACCGCCCTTGGGGGGGCCCCCCTTTCCAAACCGGATCAGGTCCTTGCTTGCTTCTCCCCTTGAAGGGGAAGGGGCCTTCCTGGGGGGTCCCTTTTCCGTGGTCCAAAGAGGAGACGCCCCAGAACAAGGAAAAAGGTTCTAAAGGGGGGTTTTCGGGGTCTTTTTTTTCCAACACAAAAAGGCTCCCCCTCCCAAGGGGGTTGGGTCCTCCAAACCCGCGGCAAACAACGTTACACAATTTTTTTAAAAAACTTGGATACTAACCACGAGGGTATGTGTGGTTTTTTTTATTCGAAAAGAAGGGGGGGAAGTCCCCTCTAGTGGGGAACCTCCCTCTTGAAAAGAAGAAGGGGGGGGGTCCCGTGTTCAGAGCCTCCCCTGCCAGTCCGAGTTGAAAAGCCAGGTGCCCGGAATCCCCCCCCCTTGGGGGGGCGTTAAAAGAAAGGGAGAGGCGCCGTAAGGAAACGGCGATCGAGAAAAAAAATAGTTTGGCCCTTCTCAAAAGAAAAAAATAACTGTACCGTAAAAGGCGTTGACCCCACCAAAAAAAAAAACAAGAAAAACGCCCCCCATAGACCCGTCGGGGACGGTTCCACTCTTATTCTCAAGGAGTTCCCTTTGGGGGTCCCCCCAAAAGTAAACACCGGGGGGCCCTTTCTAATAAAAACCCCCGTGGCCCATCCCCCTCTTAAAAAAAGGGGGGGTTTTTTTGAGGGTTCCCCCCAAACCTCAAAAACAGGAAACCAATGAAACAAATTTTCCTTCAAAAGTTTTTTGAAAAAACTCTACTTACCTGAAAAGGGTACTGGGGGAACCTAAAACGCCCCCAGACAACAAACCCAGAAATACAAGAAAAGACGGCTTCCTCGGAGGCCCAAACAGAAAAAGGGGTTTGCGGAGAGGGGGCCGAAAAGGGGTGATCATTGTATAATAATAAAAATAAACAGGGTGGCCCTGGAGGAGGGGGCTTAACTCCCAAAACGGCTTTCGAATTCGGCACGGCCTGTGGAAGAAGCTGTGGGCAAAAGCGGCCTGTCCCCGAACTGGAACTTTCGGGACAGGTCTGCTGGCCGCACAATTTCTCAAGGAAATCTCCCCTGGGGGCTGGTCACATTTGGAGGGTCAATGCTTTTTGACTATAGACAAAAAAAAAAAAAAAAAAAAAAACTAAAGGAATCTGGGCAAAACAAGGGTCCCTGTCCCCTCCCCCTCGGGAAAAGAACCCACGCAGGGGGTTTGGTTCAAACCACCCCAGGGGGGTCCCGGGGGAAACTTGCTGGGACCGGGGGGCGGACGCCATGAAAGATCTTCCTCCCCCGGGGGGCCTGTCAGAGGCCCTTCTTTGGGGGGGGGGACTCTTTGGTCGGCCCCTCATCGGAAAAAGTTGGATTGCCCATCTAGAAAACTGCCCCCGTCCGCGAAAAAAATTGCCCTGATCAAAAATCTCGTTTCCAAAACGGCCAGGCGGGAACCCGCGGGAAAAAGGGGGGAGTGCACAAGGAATGCTTTTAGGGGGGAGCCCCCCCAAAGTGTTGCCGAGACTTCCCCAGAGGGTGGACCGTCCCAAACCCTGGAGCCACAGAAGGAACGGATCCCATGCTTAAGGGTTCACCTCGTTTTTTTGAGGAAGTAATGTTTTGCCCCCGCGGTGAACAGATACGCACTAACAGAAGGCCCTGGGGGGACCCCACGCCTCAAAAACGAATTTCCCCCAAATACTGGAAAATCCTTCCTAGAAATTATATCGGTTCTTTGGGTTTTGCTGGGGAACACCATTGCTTCCTCCCACCTTGAAGAGGGCCCAGGAAAAGCGTATCGGGTGGAAAAACTGGGAGTGGTCCCTTTTTTATCTGGTGAACCTGGTTGGAAAATCTTCACCCAAGGGAGCATCCTCGCGTGTGGAAATTTTTTTATAGATTCCCCCACCCTTGTTTGAAGCGGTTTTTCCTCTGGACCCTACACAGGCCTCTCTTCTTCAGACAATCCAAATAACTGGTTCCCGAACTGGGACGGGAAGTTTTAGTACTGGGGCCGCTAACTTGCCTGTTGGTGAGGAGTTTCCGTGGGAGGAGATCTTCTCCTTTCAAAGGTCGATCTAAACCTCTGAAGTCCTCAGCCCCCTCGTGTCCTGTCAAGGGGTCCCCAGGGGAGAAGGGTCTGAACCCCTTCCCACAGACTTGCTGTCTCTTTTCGAACGCGTTGGGGTTCTTGCGCTAATTTTGCCGATTAGAATCAGGGTGACCAGATGAGGATGCAAAAGCCGCTGTTTGACGATCTCCGGTGAAATTTTGCCCCCCCCGAGAATAGGGGGAAGCATAGGGGTTGGGAAGTTTATTGGAGTGAAGTGTGTCTGATAGGTCTGGGGGGTTAATGGATCATTTTGGGGGGTGAGGGAAAGCATTGTTTTGGGACACCCGTTTCCCAAGGGGGAGTTCTGGCCCGTTGGTGGCGGGAACCCTTCTTTTAGGGGTACTGGTCTGGGCGGCCTGCTCGTTGTGGGCTCCCCGTGGCACGGAAGAAGGGTTCCCCGCCCTTGTGCTGGACCTGTGATTCGGGGGTGTCCCCGTAAAGAGGTGAAGAGGTTTGTATTTAGTATGTGGTGTTCGATTGTTCAGGTCGATCGGCTCCCGAATCCTCTTCCAAATGGGAAGCCGCGCCGGGTCTCACGTTGGTGACAAAAGGCTACATAGGAGTTGTTTGAGATGTTCACCCAGCAGCAGGGCCCTTAAACGTTCGGGTATGGCGGAGAAGACAATGGAAAAATCAAGGGACGGGTGGCCTTCCCGGGAAACGCCAGGGCCTTTGGCTCCCTTCACGGTCCCCGGAAGAAGGCTGAAAAGGGGATTCTAGAGCATCCAACAAAAATGGTTTCACACGATTGAAAAAAAAGGGTCAGCGGGAAACCGCCCAAGGAAACAAAACGGCCCGCACCCCCCCCGTAAAAACCGCCGGAAAGGGGCCATTCACCAAGACACGGCCCTCAACTGAGCAAACACGGTGGGGGTGATTAAAAAAGTTTTGTGAAGCCAGGGGGGGGGTTCTTGGTCATCATCCCAGCAAACTTCGGGGGGGTCTAAGAGTGGCCCCCTGTGGGCCGGCACCTCCCCCATACCTTGCCCCTTGGGGGGTGTGCGTTTTAGGGGGGGAGAGTCCCCCACGAAGCCTGAGGCTGTTCCCCCTGATAAATTAAAAAAAAACTATTTTTTCCTAGCAATGTTACTTCAGTTTTTGGCACGAAAAAAGGGAAATCACCCCGAGGTTCTCACCGGAACAAAAAATCTATGCCCCGGAGTCCAAGGTATTTTTTAACACTAGATTCCTGGTTGAGGGAACTTCATTTTGAATCAGGGGACCCCTGTTCTGAAAGGGGTTCCAGATCTGGAAATCAAAAGATCATAAAGAGGGGGGTCTCCTGAAAACACCCCCCCCCCGGGCCTGCCTAACGGTATCCGGTTGGCTCTCTTGGGTCCAACGCAACAAAGCATCCAGCCACCCTTAGAGAACTCAGAGGGTTAAGCCTGGAAAAAAGAGGGCCCCATTTCTTTCATCTTCTCCAGAGAAATTCTGATCAGTAAAGAAGACTCTAGCTACACAAAACATCATCCCTAGAAGTTCCCAAGAGAAAATGTCCTCTAAGGGGGGAAGGTTTCTGAGTTCGGGGCAACCAAACTGCTTGCTCTAAAAAGCGAATCCGGTCATGACGATAAGCTTCATACGAAATGGGTCTTCTTCTCTTCTTTTCTCTTGTCCTGGCGTCTGGCTTTTTCTCGATGTGATTACCCTCAGATCTTTCGGGGCAGTTCGAATGGGGAAAGAAAGCCTAAAGCTAGGGCCCAATGGCCACCTAGATATCCAAAGGAAAGGGGTCCATCCTTCCATTCTTTAGGGGGGGATTATTCTCTCCCCACGAAAAAGACCCCTCGGCCTTTAGGAAGCTCCACTCTAGGGGATCGTGGATCAATAGGGAAATCTGTTGCTCTCTCTTCGAGCTTCTCTCGAGGGGGGGGGCTTCTCTGAACCTTGTGGGAATCCCAAACTAGTCCAGGCTAGGATAGCAGGGGTTTGGAACGTGGGTTTTCTAAAAAGGGACTTCCTCGCATTTACTCTAAAGGAGGGGATCATCTAAAAAAAAAAAACTTACTTATTATACAAATATAGATAGGGGGGGTTATGGTTCGAGAGGTCCTGCCTAAAAAGACCAACCTGACTAGCAATCGCCTTCCGACTTCTAGGGGGCCTTCCGCCGAGGATATCCACACCCGCGGACGGGGAAGTAGAGCCTAAGACAGCGGATTGAAAGGACCGTCCTGGGGATCGCGGTTCTCTCGGACAGGCTGCGTTTCTTTGGGAAAAAAGGCCTAATGTGAAAGGGGGGGCTTTCACTTCAAAAAGGAACGCGGCCGATGTTTCGACTGCTCTTTATCGGGTTTGACCGTGATAAATGCTAGAGGGGGGCCCTGACTGAAAGGGCACTCTCACTAAGATCACCTTAAAAATCCACACCACGCAAGCACCTCGCAGAAATGCGCAAAAAGGGCTATGCGCGTCAGGAAAAAAAAGAGGCCTTCTGACGGGCGAAAAGGGTAGCTCATCGGGAGAGGTGCGGGGGTCCTCTACTAAAAAAGGCTCGGCCCCAGAGAAGCATATTTCGCTGCGTTGGGGGGAACCATGATCGGGGGGGAGAAGTGGTTGGGTTGGAACTCGCCTATCATCTGTCGCCTAGAAAGAGGTGGGCGCTCATGAAAATGTTTGATGGGGAGGGGGGTCGGGAAGAAGCCTTGGGCTTTCTCCAAAGGGACAGGCGAGGGAGGCGACTCCGTGGCGGCGGTGTTGGCCCGACACCCGAGGCAGGATGCCTCGATGCCTTCTCCAAAAGTCTGGGAGGGGACAAAACCTTACCGTGGAACGAGACTCGTTTTTGAAAAATTCCTGGGGGGGATGTCTATCTGCGGGGGTTTTCCGAAGGGAAAGAACACGAGTGGTTCCTAAGGAAGCGACGTAATTTTTTCTCTCAGGGAAGGGCTCAGTGCCAGGAGAAAGAGCGCCGAGTCCGAGAGCAAAGGTTGGCTCAACCCCTCGGAAAGAGGAAGGAAGGCGGTTACAAGGAAAGAGACGGTTCTCTTCTTTTAGAGAAGGGGGCATCTTGCGATAAATTAGGGGATGCGATCGAGAGGATCTGCGCCAGGGAAAACCAGGTGGGGGGGACGCTGCACCATGATGGAAAAAGAAAAGGAACCTCTTGCCTAAGTGAAGAGAAACACCGGGGAGAAAGTCGATGCCTATCTGGAAGGAAGGAAAAAAAGAAAAAGGAACAGTCCTGGAAAGGATCCCCACTCTTAAAAAAGCCCATGTTCGCAAGAAGCAAAAAACCGTTCGCGAGATCCGCAGTAAACTCTCTCGAGCATTCCGGTGAATAAAAAATGGTAGAGAACAAGCGAGTCTCTGAAAAGAGAACAGATAGCAGCCCAACTTCCCGAGCTCGCGACGCATCGCGACGACGCGGGGGAACAATGAGCGCGATGGAGTTAGGCGAGAAAGGGGCACCTATTTACCGGCAAAAAGGGGGAAGCGAATGAGATCCAAAAGATAAATAAAACTTTACGTCGAACTGATAACTCTCTGTCCCCTATCGCCGAAGGGCTAGCAGCAAAAAAAAAACGAAACACATCCGGATCATGAGGGAAAAGAGGCCATTTCGTTGAGGGAGAAAGAGGAAGTACTGGGAGTGCTCGGAGGCCAGAAAAAAAAAACCCCCCCCCCAAAGGAACACTATTAGAAAGGAAAAGAGGAAAAAATCCACGGCGCGCGCAAAGGGGGGGTCTACTATGAACCGGTCAGAAGGAAAAGACGCCCGTGTCCGCACTCCTCCAGAGGGGAAAAATGCCGGAGCGCCGCCCTGGACGATAGGGGGGGGGCGCGAGCGGCAGGATCAGAGGGGAAAGTATCTGCCACCGAGAAAAAAAGAAAGCTTGTGAGAGATGGAGAAAAAAGGGCCTACTCGTCTCAATTCGCAAAGAAAAAAAAACAGTGCCGTGGCGACCGAGCGGAAAATGGGACAGAAATGAAATATAGTGCAGGAAAAACCCGTAGCGATTTCGTCGGAAGGACAGCGAAAGCGGACCAAGGCAGGCGCGGCCCAGCGCGAGGCGAAAAGCCGATCGATCGCAAGGTGAAGGAAACAATGATCACACAGCGGAAAAAAAACGCAACGCTAGCCTGTGGCCACGAAGAGATAGACGTTGGTCGGAAAGTGGCCTTCGAGTTCCCATCGGCCGTCCGTTGTCGGATTGGGGGGTAGGAAAATGAAGAGTTCTTGCTCTTTCAAGGGGGCGGGGGAGCTCTTCCCCAAAGGAAAATAGATTCCTCTCTCGGGGGATTCTTTCAAATGGAAGAGGGACAAGCCAGTTGATCAGAGAAAACCTACGATTTCTCTATCTCATTGGGATCCACCATCAAAAAGGAAACCCCTTGTTCTCTGTAGAATCTCGAGGGGACGGAGGGAGTGCAATGGCGGCGAAACACCAACTCTCTCAACTTTCCTCTGAAAAAACCCACCCCCATTCAGGACTCCCCGCAGACGTGCTCCAGTGATGCCTATAAGGAAAAAAAAATCTATATCCGAGCGCAGAGAAAAGCTGTCTAAATCAAATGGCGCTAGACGCTACGAACAGAGGGAGCGACTTCTTTTTCTGTATACGAAAAAGGGAAAGGTAAACGGACGCTTTGTGGAGCGTTGGACTATTCTAGGAAAATCGGGGCCTGAAACAACACCGTGGTGGTGCGTGGAAAATCTTTGGCGGAAACCCTTCAAAGCGAGGGGGGGACCCTTCTGGCTGTCGCGAGAAGAGGGATCGGTAGTGACGCTTAAGAAAAAAGAGGGGGGGTAACGAAAAACCGTACTGGTGTGACGAGGAGAGGGGGGGCTAGGCTGAGGAAGAAAGGCAGTTTCGTGGATTTATTGGAGGAAAACAAACATCCCTCTAGAAATCCACATAGGCGCGGGAACAGGCATCGAAGGGAAGATTGCCTGTTGGCAGGGGAGCGGTTGACGACCTGTTACCTGAAAAACCACCACACCTGCCTGAGGCCCGGGAGAAC
>Ga0179593_1662794_pt1 | contig 14703 bp, 24 predicted proteins | sample CZODoug2_1_08_16_FD_185931 | JGI IMG/M metagenome (GOLD analysis project Ga0179593, IMG submission 185931) | Vadose zone soil fungal communities from Angelo Coast Range Reserve, California, USA - CZODoug2_1_08_16fungal (PacBio error correction) | ecosystem: Environmental > Terrestrial > Soil >...
GGCGACTCAGGGTCAAAAAAAAAGGGGGTTTGGGGAAAAAAAAAAAGGGGGGGACACGTGTGTCAGTATGACGCAGGGTCGTCCGTGCCGAAAGGAAGCGCCGTGAAGCTTTAAGTCCTAGAAATTGCGGCAGCCGAGTCACGGGGAATGAAAAAAGTCAGGGGTCTGGTAAAAGGGTCTCACTTCCCATCAAACCATACGAGGGAACCGGAATAAAAATCGATAGGAGAGGGCACAGGGGCGGCGGGGGTTGGAAAAAACAAGTTGGAAAAGGAAAGTTCGACCTTAAACTGCGGGTGGATTCCTCCAAAAGACGCCTGAACTCACAAGGGACGGACCAAAAGGAAAAAAAAGATAGAGAAAACCCGAACACCTTGCGCGAACTTCGACTTTGCCGATGGCAAGAACGGCGTCACCTGGGCAAACGATCCAGCAATCGGGAAACGAGGACAAGATACTTGGCGAAGCGACTGCCATTGGTAACTCGCGGGGCTTGACTTCCGCAGAAATTGCGGTGGGCAAAGGACTTCAAGGGAGAAAAAGAGGGGAGACCGGAATCCATGCGTGGTTGGGACCAGTCCTAATTAAACTGGACAGCTTCAGGGGAGGACAAGAAGGGTTAAAAAAAAAGGGAAAGAAGAAAGGGGCAAGCAAAACACTCTATCATTATTCCAGATGAGGCAAAAGCTGGGTTCCGTCCCTCAGAGAGTCAATCCGGAAAGGGAAAAAAATTCACTGCTCAAAGCTTTCAAGAGATAAAAAAACGTGGGTAAGACAGAATTGTCATCCGGCTAACCGCCCTGGGAATGAAGGTTGAGAGGCAAGAGAAAAAAAAAGGACAAGCGGGGGAGGCTGGTCTAGGGACAGGCCACAAAATTGAGGCGCACGGATCCGGACGAGGAAAGAAGCAGGCCTGCAGGAGGGCGGGAGGAGAGGGCGGATAAAAGGAAAAGAGAAAAAAAAATCGAAGGGAGGGCCTGGTTAGGGCCTTTGAAAACTGGACCTGTTAGGTGTTGGAAGCCGTCGCTCAAAGCCGGGGTAAAAGGGAGATATCAAGAAACCCTAAGAAAAAGAAAGTCTGGGCCCTATTGAAGAAACGACCCACAGAAGCGGTTTGGGACAGGATCCAGGTCGAGAAAAGATTCCCCTCCTGTTGGAAAAACAAAGGATGGGGAAGAGCTGACAGGAAAGGAAAAAAAATTTGAAAAAGGGGAAAGGCTCTAACCCTGTCAACCTATCACCGTTTGTTGGATCGCAGCGGGGGGTCAGGGAGAGGGGGGGGTCGGAAAAAAAGGAAGAGCGAAATTCGTTGGAGTTAAACAAGGCCTTCGGATGACTATGAAACCCAAGATTCAAAGGCTCACCACGGGGTGTCGTAAAGGGACGCAAAAAAAAAGAGGGGTGAACCGGAATTTGAATAAGTCCAAGCCTGATCCATCAATACGGCAAAACCAGACCTCTTCAGAAAAACCAACATTGGGGGGAGACCCGGAAAGAGAAAAAAAAGAGGGGGGAAAGAAAGGCGTCTTGGGGTGACAAAACAAGGTTTTATCGCCCATTAAGTTTGGGGGGGGTAACAAACACTTTGGTGCGCCGTACGGGGGGGAAACGGGGGGAAAAGGGAACAACTCCAAATGCCCAAAAACGGGGCTATCTTAAACCTCAATTGCAAGGACTGACTAAGCAACGAATTTAACGTCGTTGTGAATGTCCGAAAGAGATGAAGGGGTGGGACAGGGGATGGGGGTGCAAGAAAAAGGGGAGGGAAAAAAAACGGGAGTTCGGGGGTTCCCGTTAATTCACAGCGGGGTCGTAAACAGGTTGATACCCGACGGGGGGGGGTGGAAAAAAAGGGGGCGCTTGGGAAAGGAAAGGGGACATCCGAAAAGAGAACCTGGCCATCCTTGGGGGGGGAAAAACCGCTGAGGAGCCAACTAAGTTCATACTAAATTAAGACTCACGAACCCACAAAACGGGAAAAGGCAACGCAAAGGGGGAAAGAGGGGCAACCAGGAGAACGAGATCGACTATAGCAAATGGTGGTCCGCCAGACGACCTCTCCACACACACAGCTGGGGGGATAGCACCATCATTACCTCCCCAAAAACAGACAACTTGAAGGGGGAAAAAAATAAAAAGTACAGGGAGAAGGAGGGAGTTAAAAAATCCGGCCGAAACATTCGCAAAAAAACGGGTTTCGAACCTTCAAAAGTCGAAAAGTAAGGTACATCTCTTCGGGACAAGGGCGCAGACAAGGGAGAAAGGCTGGGGGAAGGGGGGGGGTCTCAATCGTCAGGCGGATAAAAACCAAAAGTGTACCCAGAAAACTCCATTCCGTGGTCGGGGTTAAAGCCGAGAATGGCGACAAGGGGAATTAGAGGGGAAAAGCCAGAAAGGAAGGGGGGGGGGGGGAAGTCCATGATTCTTTTCACTGGGGGGTGACCCGGGCTGGTTTCCACATCAAATGGACTTCACGTAGGTTCACTGCAAAAAAAAGTTCAAGGGGGAGGAGTGCAACCGTAACAGGAAAAAAAGAGAAAAGCAGGGAGGGGAAAAGGCGTCGCGTGAGGATTTCTATGAAAAGGAAGCAGATACCTCGAATTTTGGTCACGAGACCGAGTAAAAACAAGGTTGTCAAAAAAAAGGGTATGACGTGAAAGATTTAGACGAAAAAGCTGGCGTGAGAGGAAGAGGTAGGAACTGGTCAAAAGAAAGGCGTCAAAGAGAGGGGGACCAGAGGCAACTTGTTTCATCCCTCAGTCAAAAAGGGCAGGGAGACTCTCTAAAAATAACGGGGGGGTGAGGAGGGGATCAAATGCCGTTTTAGGGGGAAGGCTTATATACAGGAGGGAAAGATAGGAGGGGGACGCAAGAGGGAGATGACACTGTATAACAAGATGTTGTGCAAGTCTTACGGGGAAAGGGGAAGAAGCACTGGCGACTTACAAAACCCCTTGTTTTGGGGGGAAACTCGTTCCTCACCGAAGTACAAATTGAAAAGAGGAGGGAGGGCTAATAAGAAAAAAAAAAGAGAAAAATGTCAAACATCAGGGAAAAACATCCATGAATGATAGATCATGAGGTTACTCAACGAAAAGAGTGCAGGGTTTGCGGGAAAGCTGGAAACGCAAGATGACACGGCACCCTAACAGTTAAGGAAGAAGGAAAAAAAAGCAAAAAGGAAGAATTTAATGCTGGCAGGGATCAAAAATTAGCTTCTCCAATCAGGGAGGTACTAAGAAGACGGAAAGGACAGAGTGGAAAAAAGGGGGGGGGGCAACAAAAATCAGAGGAGTGACAACTGGTAACTGGGACTCTATACTTTTCAAAAAATGTGCTTGCAGAAAACTTGACACCGGGCGCATACTTGATTTGGGAGGAGAAAAAAAGAAAGGGACAGGGCTGAATCTCGCAAAATCTTTACACAACACGAGCGCGCTGAAAACAAACGGCTCAAGACAAGGGGCGAGAAAGTGTGTTGCGCGGCCGGGGAGGGCAGCTGGCTTAACCGGAAGGGGGTAAAAGGAAAGAAAAAAACAAGTTGCGGACTGTTAAGGTAATGACTTGCTCTATCAAAAGCGGGGCGCGGTCACTAATTGCCCTTGCAGGGGAACCGCAACAATCGAACACATAACTCGCGGGATTCGGCCTTAAGGAAAATTTGCAACTGACACGAATGGTTGTGGGGTCAAGAGGAATAAAAACATAGGGGGGGGGGAGACCTTTTTACCATCTTTCCCTGGGGAAAGGAAACGTCAATCTCTTCTGGATGCATAAGGAAGCATCAGGGGGAACAAAAAAGTGTATGACCAACCAATGCGGCGCACGTTCTTCTGGCACTACACCTCGGGACTAAACTAAAAAAGCCAATGCAGGAAAAAACCCCCAGCAAAAGCATGAGAAAAAAAAAAAAGAGGGGCCAGGGGTCTCAAAGAAAACGAGTACTGGAATCGGGGGTAGGGAACGTGACATTGTTAACATCGTCTCCCGTGTTTTCCAAAGAAAGCTTGGGGGAGTTTGGTTGGCGGGGGACAAACCGTTCAAAGAAAAGAAAAAAACCAGGGGTGTGTGTCACAACGCGCTTTCAATGCACAAACGCGCTGACCAGATGGCTTGGGGCCGAAGGAACACTTGACCAGGGGGGGGGTGCGCCGAAAACTGGGTCCCCAAAAAAAAGGACTTAAAAATACAGGAGGAGTCATCTGTAGCGGGGAATCCAAAGGTGACTTGTTTAAAACTTGTGAAACCGTGGAAAGAATGGTAATAAGAAGGATGAAAAACGGGCCAGGGAAGAAAACGATACGGGGAAGCGATTGGGTTTGAATAAAGATATGCTTTCTTCCAACAACAGAACTAAGGGTCATCCTTTGAAGAGTAAGGTTAAAAGGGGGGAAAAAAGCCTCTTAAAGGGGGTTTTTCAAAGTCGCCTCACAACTTATCATACATACTTCACAAATGGGGGGGAGATATATGTTCGCTGGGATCCACGACCCACAGGATTTAGGGGGGGTTACGCGCTAGCGCCAAAAAAATGAAAACGGCGCACATGGAAGGAGTGGCGGCTAAGGGGAAACACACAATATCACCACAGGGGGGAACAGGGCTGGTCGCGCGTAAACAGTACCCAATTACAAAAACGTCGCCGGCAGAGGAAAGTAAAGGGGGGAGGAAGAAGAGTACATCAGTCACCTGTCCGAAAGGGAGGGGAGGGGCCGTATCGAGCAAACGAGGTATCGCCGAGCGTGGAAAGGGGGTTCCCGAGTGGCGGATCAACGATGACGACCTCGTTCTGGGGGACCCAATGGCCGTTTTTGCCAAAAAATACCAGGGTTACGTATGAGAACCCCGCCTAAAGAATTGAACCGACGGAAAGGGGGCAGTGCAACTCAAATCTCTCCCCCTCAAGGAGTTGCTCAGGAGTGAGGCAAGGGATGACGAAAGTTTCCCAGACCGCTCTCGGCAAGTCCAACATGTGAATTTGCGAAGCGCGAGCGACAACGCCGAAAAGAAGAAGAAGATTGACACAGGAAGGGGAATACTGAGAAGGACTTCTCCTGAATTCTGGAAGAGGACCAAAGCTGAAGACGGGAAAGGGGAAACTTGGGGGGAAAGGGCAGAAGGGAAGCAACTTGCGGCAAAGCCGCCGCAGAAAGGAAACCCAGAAGGCGGAACACGCCAAAGGGGAACGAGGGGGGGGGGAAAACGGAAAGGAAAAAGATGGTACTCTCAAAATAAGCGGTCCAGCGGCCGAGCTGATCGTTGCCCCTGCATCCTAAGCACAGAAGGGGAATGAACCAACAAAAATAAGGCCAACAGGCGCAAGGTCGCGGGCGCGGGATCGGCGTAATAGGAGACCGAGGGGGGGGGGCAATAACCGATGAGCAACCGGGAAAGGGAGGGCAAACGTGGGGTACGTTTCACTGCTACCATGGACTGCCCACTCATGAAACACAAAAAAAAAAAAAAAAAACCCAACCCTGCGGGGAAGCGGAAAGATCGAGAACCGGGGGGAATCAAAGGGTCAGGACACGAGGAAGACTGGGGGGGGGGGGGGGGGGGGGGAAGGACATCTCTTTACGAAGATCCTTCCTCTCGGTCAGCCCAATCGAGCGTGAAGGAAGTCAAGTTCGTCTACCTACTAGGAAATGTGCGTTTCGAACATCTAGGAATGAACAATTGAAAAAGGGAAGAAAAAACAGGCAAAGACGAGGAACCTGAGACATCTCTCAGAAAAAAGACGACCACCGTTGAATATTATTAATGAAGGAAGCCAGAGCGGTCCTTCAGTTTTGGGTCTCCTTTTCAGTTTTTCACGTGGAACGGTGAGGGGAAAGAAAAGGGGGGTGAACCCCCCCCAGACCAGGGTAGGGCCCGAGAAGGCACCGTGAGTTCACATCCCGATAAAGGTGGACGGGGAAGAAGGGAGTTGCCACGGCCGTGAACGGCGTCAAAGATGAACCTTCCTCCCTTCACCAGAGAAAACGATGCTAGGGAATGAGTAACACGCATAGAACTGCGAAAAAGGGAAAGCGGGTATGGGTGGCTACAGGGGGCGCCAGGGGAAACGGCGTGGGATGTACAGTCATCCACCAGCAGCACTGTCAATGATCAGCTTAAGGCCAAAAGAGGGGGGATTGAAATGAGAGAAGGACGATAAAAGATAGGAGAAAAGTTTTGCAGGACATGGGGGAAAGAGACCATGACGTCCGGAGTCGAAGGAATCAGCTGGCTTACCCGCACGAAACGAAGAGTGAGGCGAGAGAAGGCGCCAAAAGGGGGGGGAAGTCGACCTATTGGACGTGGGAATTGCAAAGACGCGTCCGGCGCTGCCAACTGACTGGAGGGCGGTGCCAAAACCAGTGCACAGAAAATAAGACTTCGAGTGGGGTTAGGCAGGAAGGAGGGGGGGGTCTCAACCAGTATCGTAGAATCAAAACTCAGGGATACCGTTATTGCCAAACAAAAGGGGCCCAAAGAGTAAGGTCGGTGCAAAGGCGATCGAAGCGCACAGGAAAAAGGTCAACGCGGAGGCCCGAAGCCCTTTGTTAAAAGAATGAATTGCCCAGAGAAGACCTTTGGGAAGGGAAAGAGGGGGGGGATTGGGGGAGACAGTGAAGTCCCGCACGGGGTTCCGAGACCGCAAAGAAGGAAAAAGGTGCTCGTACCGATCGAAAAGCCACGAAAGAAAGTGGAACACGAGCGCCAGAGGACCAAAAAAAGTACTCGTGAAAGAGCCGCTTAGGCGAAGCCTTACGTGCCAAAAAAAGGAAAGACACGGGGAAAAGAAGTCGAGCAGTAAGGAGGGAAGTGGGCGGCAAGAAACCCCAACCCTTGTTGGGGTTTTTGGTGAATCTTCAACAAGGAAAGGTTAATGGCCGTCGCCCAGGTAATCGGGGCGCGCGAAGGGAAAACGTGGGGATAGTAGCAGAAAAGAAAAAGGAAATGACGCAGTTTTTTGCGGAAAGCCGTCAGGGAACTTCAACCCCAAGAAAGCGGTTGCCTGGTAGGCCATACGATCTCCCCTCCCTGTTGAAACGGGGACTGTACGCCGACGTAAAGGGGGAAAAGCGGAGAAAAAGGGAAACCGGGAAGAGGGGAGGGGGAAACCAAATCCGAACTTTGTGACCAAAACGGCTTGCCGGATGTTTTGAGGACAGAACGCTTCAGCTCGGGACGCAAAAACGCCGTCCGAGGAAGAGGGGGGATGGGTCAAGGAAATTCGCACATGGTCTATGAATCGATTCAATATCACCGGCAAACCAAAAGAACCGTGACCTGAGAAGACAAGGTCCTGAAGGGAAAGGGCATGGAGAAGGAAGGGGGAGGGAGAAAAAACATGGTGTTGCAACAGAGCAGCCATAAGGTGATCTGTCTTGGGGAATTTAAGCCGGCCGCTGCTATGGAAAAAAACGGTTGCGCCGGTAACAGGTTGAACAGGTCAAAAGAAAAAAAAGACACAAGCGTGGATTGGGGGGGGGGACAACAACGGGGAAGGGAATGCATTGAAGCTTTTCCATCCATTACATCTTGGGTTGAATGAACTAAAATCTGGTATAGATTTTGCCTGGAAAACTGTGCACACGAGCTTCAGGAAGGGTTGGTAGGGAAGGGGAACCAAGAGGGGAAGGGACCAGCAAGAAGGGGCAGCCGGGGCCAGACCTCTGTGTGTGAAACTGCTTGCCCATATGCATCCTCAGGGGGGAGGATGCAATCGGACCCTTGAACCCAAAAACGACCGCCTGGGGGGGGAGTAAAGGAATACCCGGGAAGGACAAAAAAAAGACGAATGTTGAGGCAACCGAACAAACTGACGTGTCCCAAATTTGCTCGTACAGCATAGACGAGGAATTCAAACGCGGGGGAAAGCGTGGTTGGAGATAGGAAGAGGGAAAAGCGAAATCCCTTAAAATACACCTATTGGCATCCAATGAACAAATCAACTTGAAGGTGGGCATCAAGGAAAACAGAGGGGCGCCGGTAGAGGGAAATGCCTTCCCCAAGAAAGAAAATTTTAAACTCTAAACCGGGGGGAACAAGTAGGACGGGCAGCGAGATCCGGGCGGGTAACGAGAGCTTCGGTCCGACAGGAGGAAAAAAATCAAGAGAATAACGGGGGGGGCAGGGTTTCGGGGGCCAGCCACAAGAATGTAGTACTAGACCGCCTTTAAGTCGAGCTCGGGGGAATAAAAAACTACCTGGTAAGGCAATTCCTTATTCCTCGAAAAAAAGGGGACGAAAAGCAGGAAATTGAGAACGGGGGGGGAATGGAAAGGCGAAGGGAAGAAGGAACAGAAAAAAAGTGTGTGTGGGGAGTGGGAGAAGGGTGAGGAGTAGGGGTGAAAGAGAAAGAGTAAAGATAAGACAAGGGACGGGTGGGGAGGAAGTGGGGGGAAACGGGAGGGAGGGAAGGAGGGGGGAAGAATAGCGAGGGGGGTAAGAAGGGGTAGAGGAGGAGGGAAGAAGAACGGGTTCTGAAAGGGAACGGGTGGGTAAGAGAAAGGAGTAGAAGCGGAGGAAATTTAACGGAAATGGAGAAGGAAGAACAAAAGGTAGATAGAAGAGCAGCGGACGGAAGGAAAAAAGAGGAGGAGGGGGGAGGGAGCGAGAGAGGTAAAAAGGAGGCGGGGGGATTGAGGGGGGGGGGAGTGGTACAAAGAAACGGTATGACAACAGGTAAGAGTGGGGGGGACGGATGGGGAAGGTAAAGAGCGTGGAAGGGGAGAGGAGATAAAGAGGACGAGGGAAAGGAGGAGAGGGGAGTTAAGGGAAGTAGGAGTGGGATGGGGGAGAGGTGGGGTGGAGAAGGAGATGGAGGAGGCGAAGGGGTGGGTGAGAAAGGGAGGGGCATGGGATGGGCGAGAGGAGGGAGAGGAAAGGCATAAGGGGCGAAAATAAGGAACGAGGGGGGTAGGGAATGCGGGGGGGGGAGGGTGAGAGGGGAAATAAGAATGGAAAAGTGGAGAAGGGCAGTGCTAAGAGGGGCGGGGGGAGAGTGAAAGGAGAAAGAGGGGTGAAGGGGAAGGATATATGGGGAAAGAAGCGAAGGGACGGGGTTGAAGGAGGGGGGAGGGGGATGGGGGTCAATAGAAGAGGGAGGAAAGGGAGTAGTGGGGGGAGGCTAAGAGGAGGGGGTGGAGGTGTCAGGGAAGCAGGAAGGGGTTGAGGAAAGAGGAAAGGGGGGGAGTAAGGGGAGGGGGGGGGGGAAAATTATGGGGGACTAGAGAGGGGGAAGTGGAGGGCGGTGTAGGAAAAGGGAGGAAAGGACGATGTATTGTGATGGAGGGAGTGTGGAATAGGGAGGTGAGAGTTCAGGGCCGGAGTGGACATGAGGGGGGCAGGGCAAAAGTTCAAGAGGAAGATTGAGAGAGAAAGGAGATGAGGATCCAACGAAACAGGGGGTTGCTGAGGGAGGGGGGGTGGATCGAAAGGGGGGGGGGGGGGAAGGGGGGGGGGGTAGGTGGTGCTTGTGTCGAAGGGATAGCGGGGGGGGTAGGGTGACAGAGAGGAAGAGCGGTAGAGCAGACCAACGTAGCTCTTGGGGGCGGCACACACATGAAACGCGAGAACAGGGTGTTGGAGGGCAAGGGAGGAAGAAAGAAGGAGCCGGGGGGAAGCTAGGAGGACGAAGGACAAAGAAGGGGTGTGCAAACAAGGGGGGGGAGTTTAAAAGGAAGTGGGTGGAGGCAAGGGAGAGGGGGCGAGAGGGTGGGATGAGAGAAGGAGAATAGGAGAGCCTAATGATTGGAAGTAGAGAGAATGGGAGGGGAAAGTGTAAGGAGGTGGTGAAGGGGGAGGGGAGCCCAGGGAGATGAGAGGGGAGAAGGGAGGGTGTGGGTTAGTGCAAGGATGCCGGAAATGGTTAAGGTGGGTCGGGGGGTACAATGGAGGGGGTGGGGGAGAGGGGAAGTTGGGGGAGGAGCTAGAGGGCTAGAGTGGGGAGAGAAGGTGGGTAAAGGGGTGGACGAGACGAAGGGACAAGGGAGAGGAGAAAAAAGAATGGGAGGAGAAATGAGGGGTGAGGAGGAGGGGGAAGTGTATACCGGCGGGCGGAGGTTAGTGGGGCAAGGGGTATGAGTATAGTGGGATTGGATGGAGGAGAGGGGAAAGGAAGGAAAGTGGGGAGAGGGAGGAGAGGGGCAGAAGGAAGACGGGGGAATGGAGCGCAGGAGGTGGGGGGAGAGGAGGGCAGAAAGGGGTAGGGAGGAGGGGTCTGGGGACAAAGGGAGTGTAAGGAAGGAGAGTCGAAAGAGTGAGGATGAGGTAGAGGCGGAGGAAAAGTGGGGGAGGCAACTGGTGCTGGGTGGGGGAGGAAGTAAGAGGAGAGGAAAGAGAAAAGGTGGGGGGGGAGGGAGCTAGTGCATAGGAAGGAGGAGGAAGGAAGAATAGTGGGGGGAGAAGGTCAATGGGGGGGGGTGGCGAGAGCAGGAGGAGGGGAGGGGGTGAGGGAGAGGCACGAGTGAGAGGGATGAAGAGGACAGGGGAAAGGGAGGTGGGGGCTATACGAGGGGGGGGGATACGAGATAGGCTTAGTACAGAGGAAAGGGGGTGGTGAGACTGTGGAAGGTCGGGAGGTGTGGGAGTGAGTGGGGGGCGAGAGTAGATAGGAGGAGGGGGGAAAACGGTAGGAGAGTCGTGTGGCGGGAGGGAAGGGAAATGGAGAGGGACGGAGGGAGGATGGGTGGAGATTGGTAGGAGGATGAGGGGATCAACGGGCAACGGCAAAGATGAAGGAAATGGGGTCGTGGGAACGGAAGAAGGAAAGAAGGGAGAAGGGAGGGGGGGGGAGTTGGTGAGGGGGAGGAGAAGGGGGATAGAGGAGGAGGGAGAGTGTAATAGGTGAAGGGGGGAGGGCGTGGAATAGAGGGTGAGTGGGAGGGGGGGGGGGGGAAAAAAGGAGATGAGAGGAAGGGGGTCGAAAGAAAGGAAGAGGGAGGAAGGGGTGGTGGTAGGGGTGAGTAAGGGCCGAGGATAGCTAAGATGGGGGAGGGGAAGAACGAGACGACGGGAAGGGCAGGGAAGAGGGTGGGAGGGGCGAGAGTAGTGGGAAGAAGCTATGATAGGAGTGTGGGCGGGGTGGGGGGGGGTGTGCGGGAGCCGAAGTTTAGCAAAGAAGTGGAAAGCGGGGAAGGGGGCGAGGAGCAGGGGGATTGACGATTGTGGAGGGTTATCATGAAGTGTGAGAAAGACTAAGTGTGGGCAGGGGAAGGCGGAGGGGTTAAGAGAACGAGGGGTGAGGAGACGAGGAAGGGGAGGTGCCAATGGAAATGAATAAGGGGGGGGTTGGGTACGAATAGAGATCAGGTGAGGAGCGGGGAGGGAGGAAAAAGAAGGGGAAGGGAAGGGTGTGCAGGGGAATTATCAAGGGAAATTGTTAAACTTTTTCCGTGGGGGTTCTGCTTTTCCAGGGGGGGACACAGGGGGGAAAACCCAAAAAGACGAGCTTGAGAAAAAATCATCTGAACGAAGGAAAAAAGAGAACGTTGGAAAAAGGAGGGAGATGGAAAAAGAAGCCAGAGAGAAAAAGAATGGGGGCCTTCGACGAGAAACCAACAGGGGGTTGTAGTGAACGTATATGAAATTGACTTCAGTAACTGCTAAAAAACAGCTGGGGAAAGAGTCTTCCACGAGAAGAAGTAGTTCAAGGATGAGAAAGGAAAAGGGGATAGTCATCACCTCGGAAATACGGCATGGGTTCAGGGAAAAGAGCACAGAAAAAACAAAAACTGGATGGATTATTGAAAATATAGCTAACTAAAAGGACCCGGGTGCCAGGACATTGGAGAAAGAAGAAAAAGCAAGGGGAAAAAATCCGGGGCGCAATAGACCAAAGAAGAAAGGGGGAAGGACGCCAGCTCTCTAGACTGACGTGATGCAATATGGAACCAGGAGATACCAAAAACGTTTGGATAAGGGAGAGTAGAATTAGGGGAACACTGGACGAGACAAGCAGGGAATAAAAAAGGATGAAATACGGTAAAGGCATACAAAGGCCATGACCCATCACCTAAGAACATATAAGATTGGTTGTCACACCGGGAAGGGGGGGGGGGGTTGCGTGAAAACGACGGAAACCGATGAGCCCAAAAGGAAAAAAAAAAAGGTAACAAAGGAGAAATAATCAAAAATGAATCTACACCAAATGAAATTAATTCGGATCAGACAAAAGGTTTAAACTGCGGCCATCGCACCTAAACGGAAAAAAGGAACTACCAAGAGGTACGATGCACAGATCGAAAGAAAAGTAAAAGGGGAAAATCTGGAACGACTTCGATGTGCGGGAAAAAAGAGAAAATGAGCCGACGTCTGTATTTAAACGCCGGCGATATCTCGGAAAGGAGACCACAAAAGAGGGTCAAGAAACCTCCCTCGACATGTCGCCCGTAACTTTCCTCGCGTGTGCGGCCGGGCAAAAAAAAAGCGCCGGCGACCGGGAAAGGGGAAAGGGAGGGGGACAAAAAAAAAAAGCCAAGGGGGCACTGGTTTGGATTTACCCATCCTTATCAAGCAAGTCACAATCATGGCAGCTGGGGGAAAAAAAGGTAACGGAACAAGAACAGCTAAACAAATCGGGAAACTATCTCGAAAAAGGTCTTGGTAACGATGTCAATTCAACGCAACTTTGGGGGGTGGGTTACAAAAGAATAAATCGCTATAGGGGTAAGGTAAGTGGGGGAAACTCAAATGTCGTTTTGTTAGGTAACAGATGGAAGCACAGCTATAATTATGAAGATCTTCAAAATCAGCTTGGGGGTTTCACCCGAAAAAGGGGAGACCAGCGCGAGAAACACCAAAAGAATTTGACGCTGGTTTACTGGCACCAGGGGAACGACCTCGCCCAGACAGTGCTTCACAAAAGAAAATGAAAATGAGAGAATACAAGAGGAAAAAAAAAGGATGTGCTGGATGAAGGCTTGGGCAAACATATACGGGGGATGGGAAAACCATTCACCCGGTTTGGTCAGGACAAAAAGGGGAGGGGATTGTGAAAAAGGGCAATACCGGCGGCAACGTGTTTTGTTCCACAACGAAATATCACGAAAACATTACAAAGGCTCTCTGCAAAGGGAAATTTGAAAGGATGCAACTCGGGAAACAACACCAAAAATTGTTGGGGGGGGGGCTCCCCGTACAAAAAAGTTGTTCATGAGGATCCAGGTATGGAAACCTGATCGGATCAATAAACGGACTCAAGGGGGCAGGGGGGGGGAAAGACGTAGGGACTTGGGATCCGGAAGGTCGAACATTTGGGGGACGGGGCCTAACATCATACACGGAATGCGACTGCTTAAGACAAGAGGCGGGAGGAGGAAAAAAAAAGAAGGTTACAGCCGGGAAAGAGGGGGGAGATGGGCAACCATAAATAAACGGTTTTCAATATAGAAAAAGGGAAGGAAAAAGCGAAAAGCAAAGGGGGGGAAAGGGGGAAGGAATGAAGGGAGAACTCCCGGGGAAACACCTGAAAAAACGTCTTTATTTGGGGTTACGCTTACTATCGAAAAGACGGAAAAAAGTCCCCGTGGGAGGAGACTATAAAAAAGGGGGGGGACAGTCAGCCGCGGGCAAAAAAAAAAAAAAAATAACGGACTGCATTACCTACAGGAAGGACCCGGACGTTGAAACAAAAAGGGACCAAAAGGAGCAAGAGGGACGAAGGAAACTTACCGAAATCGGTAAGAGGTGGAAGTTGCTGATAGCAACTAGGCCAGCGCAAAGAAGGGTGGGAAGAAAGGAAAAAAACGGACAACACGGGCTCGGGGGGGGACAAAAGTCTTTCGGGCCTTGCGGCGCCTTTGCATCAAGAAGGCCCGCGACGGGGAAAAAGCGCAAGACGGGGGGGAAAAACCCGGGAAAGCAAGAAATCTATTGCCCAAAGTTGGGAGTGTGGACGGCGCAGTCCAGTGCTAGACGATTGGAAAAAAACCAAAAGGAAAAACCCAAGAACAGAAAAGTTTATTGAGCCCGGCTTGACGGAGCCTCTATGAAGGGACCTGAAAAAAACGGACAAACGGGAAACGGGGGAATACTGATCAGGGAGGCGAATCTCCTATCTTGATGAGGTGACAAAATCTGGCTCCTGAAAAAGAAGGAAAGGAGAGGGGGAAGGGCATACCGAAAAAAAAAAGGGACGGGCAGAAAGGCCGGAGCAAGAGCCCCCCCGAACCCACAAGTCAATCTCCCCGAAGGGCTCGGAAAACTGGCGCCTCACTGCAGAAGAAAAGACGAGGCGAGCTGAGAGGGGGGAGGGGACAACTGGAAAGAAAACCAAGATTTAATGAAGCCAAGGGGAACGGTCGGCAAAGTCTGAGGATAGGTGAGGGCGGCAGGATTTATTATTCCGAAGAGAAGGAGGCCAACAAGGAAAGGGAAGGAATGCATGTGCATTTGCAAAACGTTCCAGCCCACAGTTGTCAAAAAGGAACATAAAAGGGAAAGGGAAGAAATGGCAAAAAAGAAGGGAAAAAGAGCAAGCGAGAGGGAGTCAACGGACCTTAGCGATCCTGAAAATGTTTTCAGGGAGACCACAACTAGGGCTCCTGGTAACATGAAAAAAAACCGGCTCGACGAGGGAATCCAAGCAGGGATCTGGGGCAGAATAATATCACGGGATCCTCGTGGAAAACTTTGTCCGACATAAACGAAGGGGGCACCGTGGAAACATATCAAGACACACATATATGCGCACAAATAAAACGCGCCAGCGGA
>Ga0179593_1591315_pt1 | contig 14702 bp, 16 predicted proteins | sample CZODoug2_1_08_16_FD_185931 | JGI IMG/M metagenome (GOLD analysis project Ga0179593, IMG submission 185931) | Vadose zone soil fungal communities from Angelo Coast Range Reserve, California, USA - CZODoug2_1_08_16fungal (PacBio error correction) | ecosystem: Environmental > Terrestrial > Soil >...
GGCCGTCGCATGGCAGGGGGAAGAAAGAACATCAAAGGGAAGGAATCAGCGATCCAGCCACGTTTCTCGGGACGGCCTCAAGCGTCGGCCTGAAAGAAAAGAACCCAGTTCAGGAAGGGAGAAAACGAAGTACGGTCCATCTTTGCAAGCAAAAAAGAAAAAAGTAGCGCCCTCATACGGGGGCCCAGGTAATAAACGGCGATATCTAAACAAGTAAAACGAAGGTTAGTAATAACAACCGAACAGAAGTATCCCCCTATGATGCGGCCCTTACTTTTTTTCTTTTTGTCGCGCCCCCAATCGAGATCGCAGAAACTAGTGGACGTATAATTTTGCTTGACGGTTGAATAAAAGGAAAAATCGCAGTTGATGGTCACGAAGTTTGCTCAGACGCGAGGGGGTTCCCAAAAGGGCGAACAAACTTGTGATATGTCACAGTATGGGCGGTTCTGTAAAAAAGTTCGGTGTTGCAAAAAAACTGACAGAAAAAAAAACCAGGTTAACTTTACCGCAGCGGGAAGCCTGGGGGGTGTAAATCAGGAAAACGCGCCTAGGAAGGTTTCTTCCTCGATGGCCACCTCAGGATACGGAGCGTGCGATGCAATGAAAAAAAGTACGGAACAAAGCTAAGAGGAACAGCGGGGGCTGGAAACAGACGCCAAAGACAACAAGAGAAAAAAAACGAGGGAATAAAAAAGGAAACTCCCGACTGAAATCCGGTCAAGGCGAGGGCCCTCCGGAGAACCTTCGAAGGGAGAAATAAAAAAAAGGTCAGGATTGAAAGGTAAACCATGACAGCGTGTTCCCTGTAGGTGTACAGGACAACGACCATGGAAGAAGTTTCAAAAAAGAAGAGTTGGGTGGAGGGGGGGAAAAAGGGGAAACAGAAACCTGTTTCACCCATCGACAACCGGGAATTCCTGCCAGGCAAGCTGAATGAAGGGGAATCTCTTCGGCCGGGGGTGTTTGTTGTAAAGGAAAGGAAACCTGGGGGTGGGAAACCAACGAAAAGAAGCCAAGGAGACAAGGGAAAAAGTTTCAGCAGAAAGGTCGGGGGGAAAAGAAGCGCCTAACAAGAGGAAAAAAGGGGCAAATTTGCACTGCAACCCAAGGCCCAGGAAAAATGTTTGGGGCAAACCGAAGCCAGGAAATAAAAGAAAACAATCATCCGCCCAGAAAGCATGGCGCAAAAACTATCACTTGGGGGGAAAGCCCCCATCTGAAAGGGTCACGGCCCACAATGGGGAAAAAAAGACTTTCGTTAAAAAAAAGCCCGGCAGGGGGAAAAAGGGAAACGTTCCTCGTCGCGGGGCAGGAGACCCATGTGGATGCTGGAAAACCGTCGGGCGAAATCCGGACACAAAAAGGGAAAAAAAAAGGCAGAAAGGGGCAAGGTTCCGCCCCATCATGGGGGATTGTCATGATCAATTTGCGTAAGGGGAAGCTGAGATGGAAGAAAAGAATCGAAGTCGACAGGGGGGCCCCAAAACACGGAGGGTGGTGGGTACGCTTGTCCGAAGTTTGGGGAAAAAAAGGCAAAAACTTGCCCTCGCATGGGGAAAAAAAATTCGTCCAATTTCGCAAAGGTTGTCGACCATAAGAGCCGTCCGCATAAGGGGGGAGTGGTGCGGGAAAGACGGGAACCGGAGAGGGGGGGGGTCCAACATGCCGAAAATACTCCCGTTCCTGCAAAACGCGGTGCAAAATCAGTGAGGACTGCGCCATGAAGGCTATCGGAAGATTCAAAAAAAAAAAAATGTGGGAGGAGGATCTTCTGTGGGGACTTGGAGCAGGCAAGGTCCCTTGGACCCCTTTCCCCACGGGAACCCGTCGGGGGGGCACCGCAAAGAAAAAGAAAGAGGGAAATTCTACACCTTAAAAAATCCGGCAGGTACTGATTACATTTAACCAAAAGAAATGAGAAGAAGGAGATAAAAAAAGGTGGCTCACAATGGACAGCAGAAAACCTGGGGGGAGCGTTACGAACTTCAAAAGAGGTATGGCGTTGGCCAGGAAAGGGACACGGTCCTATTTTCGTAGCGGAAACAGGCTCGTCATCAGGGTAAAGCAGCGAACTGCAAATAACTGGGAAAATGGCGTGTTTTACGACTAGGGAGATAGGGAACGCCCTGTGAAGGGGGGGTGGCTTATATCCTGCGAACAGGAATAATATCTGATGGGAGAGTCATTCTTCCCGAAAGAAGGGTACACCACCTGGGTGGTAGATCCGAGGGGGGAGCAATCCCGAAAAAAAATTTAAAAAAGGAGACAAAACACTGTTGAGGGGGGGGCTACGGGAAAGTAAGTTGAGGGACAAGCCACCACTCTGCCAAGGATTTAAACCGGACAGTGCGGTAAGAAAAAAAGAGAAAAAGGTTCTCTAGGAGGAACAAAAGGGGGAAAGGGAACAGTCTAAAAGGGGGGGAGCTTCCGAGATCCCGAAGGTGCGCCGATTTCAAGAAAGAAAAAAAATCTTAAACAGTCTTGGCCAGGCAAACCCAGTTCCAGGGGGCTTTCAAGGGTACACGGTCCCTAAAAAAAAAAAAAGAAGCCCTTCCGGCAAACACCAAAAACCATTGCGCGAAAAAACCAGACAAGTCCGAAGCCGTAAGGTGGTGAAAGACGAAAAAGATAGGGGTCCGGCCCTGGGAAAAAGTCGGTCGATCCGGAAGACCAAAGGGGGAAAGGGGAAGAGCAGCATCGGTCATGCCCAGGAACTAGAGAGCGGAAAAAAAAGAAAGGGAAGTGCCGAAGGGGGGGGTTTCCAATCGGGGTACAACGCGAAAATCCCACTGTCGAAAAAATAAGTCCGTGCTGAAAATGTAAAAAACCATATCGGGGGAGGAATGTTCCGAAAAAAATTCTCAAAACAAAAACAACAAGGATTAAAAGAGGGGCTCAATAAAATGCCATCTTGTTTTTTTATCAGCATTAAGGGGGGAAATGTAAAGCGCGTTGACCAAAGGGGGGCCAAAACCGCTTTTCGGCAGGACCCTGTTCGTAGCCTGACCGCTCGAAAAGGACACGGAACGCGCTGCAAGGGAGAAATCGGGAAGAAGAAAAGAAATGTGAACCGCCGACGGACCAGACGTCAAAAAGGGGGACAAATCATTAACGGACCTGGGGGCGGGGGGGGCGGAAAAAAAGTAGGACCGAAGCTGGTGGACAAACAGCTGAACCTTGTGAGGAAGACTTGAAAAACTGGTGGGGGTTGGGGAAAAAGTCGGTATGTGAAAGGAGTCGCAAGAAAAAAAGGTCTCAGAGAAGGGAACCGTAGACCTTGGGACACATTTACACCTCTCTCGAAGCGTCGGGAGGGCTCCAAAACGCACCCCCACTGAATGAAAGGAAAAGCCTATGGGGATAAGAAATCGACCTAAGTACACCCGCCTCTACCAACAAACTTGAAAGAAAAAGCCAGGAGAGGAGCCCAAAAAGAAGAATACCCAGGCCCTTCAGGAAAAAGCCTTGGGAAAGCAATGAAAGGATCTAATTATCCAAGAAATACTAAGAAAGGGGGACCGGCTAATGGGGGGGGGAAGAGACGAGTCGAAAAAAAAAAAAAAGTAAAAATCGCTTTAGGGGGAGAGGGGAAAAACCACCGTGAATGACGAAAGGGCGTCATGACGAAAATCAACAAGAAACTATCGAAAAAAAAAAAAGAAAAGGGGGGAAGGTCCGTAGAGTTCCATCTTCTCCCAAGGAAAAGGGTGCCCCTAAAAAAAAAAGGCGTATCGAAGGAAAAAATTTGAGAAGGGTAAAGTGTGGTCCAGGGGAAAAAAGGATTTAGGTAAGGAGAATTCTACATGGGGGATTTTGTAAAGGGTTGTCACAAAAAAAACCCGCCGGGGGAAATCGGTTAGTTAACCTGGGAGATTGGACAGCGGGGGCCTCAAAAACAATGAGTTTAACCACCAGCATCCTCCAGGGTGAAAAAAAAAAAAAAAGTGCTTTTTGAAAAGATAGCCTGCCATGCGGACAGCGATCCTGAGGGGGTCTCCTGCGGAAAGCCTGCGAATGAGGACGAAAGTTCGGTCCGGGGAATGCACCACTAAAATAAATTTTCCGACGGAGGCGGTGGTTCTCCCTTTCTAAGGGGAAGAAATTTGGCAGGACAACCGCGAGCCATCCAGGGGGAGCGGAATTCGGAGCGTACCCAAAAAAGGCTTTGTGTGTTTGTGTAAAAAGGAAGGGAGATCGTGTGATAAGGTTCCCATCTGAAGGGGACCGAATCCAGAAAGAAAAAGAATGGAACAAACTTGTACGCCATGGCACGGGAGGGAAAAAACTGTCGATTTAGAAGTTTGCAAGCATCCACATGGAGTACGTTCCCCGCGACCAGAGGAGACATTTTTTGGCTTTGGAAAAAAAATTGAACGATCAAAAGTGACCGACCATTGGGGCCTAGACACATAAGGTAGATCGGGGGGGACGGCCATACTTTTGTCAAGCTTGTTAGATAGGGGTGTTCAACGACGTACGGCCCAATGGACGGGGGGAAGAGCACATTTGGGGGGGCCGCTGTCTGCGGTGTCGGAGACTTGAGTGCTAATCATCGAAAGAGGAAGGGGTCGTGTATTTATGCAGGTTTTTTTGGAAGGGGTGGAATTTCAAAACAACCGCCGCAGATTATGAACTTGATGGACAAAAAAGGAAAAAAAAAAAAAAGAGAAGGGGCGGATCCTTTGCACCACCTTCCACACATAGGTGACCTTAGCGAAACAGAAGCCGAATACTCCCTGGTAGGGGGGGGAAACCTTGAAAGAGTTAGGAATCAATGCTGGGACCGACAGGGCGCCTCTTCAATGGCCCGAAGGGGAAAGAAGCAAAAAAGAACGCCTTTAAAGAAAGAGAAAATGTGGTTGAGGGTTTCTATAGGGAATGGAGCGGGTAAACAGCCCCCCACTGGGTGGAAAAAAGGGCCGCCACGTCCAGGGTCATGGACAAGACACGCTCCGATGGAGGGGGGATCATCGAGAAAAGACGCTGTCTCAAGGTTAAATAAAAAGTATGGGAAACAGGAAAAAACTTGGGGGGGCGCTCACATGGGGTCCAATGAAAATGGGTGTTGAAACCATGCGAAAAAAAAAACGGTGCGCAAAAAAGGAATACTGTGATTTTGGCGCCTTTTGGATCCAAAGCTGCAACCGGAAGGGGGAGAGCACAGGGCGAAAAAGATTCCGACAGAAAGAAGGTCACCTACTGTCTCAAGACAGGCGAGGCTTGTTGCTTTGGGGCAACACAACAGGAAAGAAAAAACCGCAACAAGAGGGGTCCTCAGGTTGGTTACGATCAGCGTCCCGGCGGGGGAAAAGGTATCGCAGTTTTATAAACCCTGGCTAAAAGTGAGCTACCTCTGAAGCAGCTAAAAAAATGGAAAAAAGACGGCGACCATGGAGGCGGGCAACAAGAGAAGGTGCAATCAGAACCCGGAAAGAGGGATCTGCGCTGAATCGCCTGAGTGAAAGGCAGTAAACCGGGCAGTCGAGAAACGCAGGCACGGGTACATGAGGGGGTTTTGTGGGAAAGGAGAAAAGAACAGACCTCGGTGAGAGTGTCAATGTCCGGGGGTCGAAGTGCTGGAGAGAAAAACGAGCTAGCGCCCCGCCCAGGGGCCCAGAGTTGGCCTCGTGTGATCAAAGACTGGCCGAATCGGAAGAGATGAAAGAAGTCAGAAAAAGGGGGGGTCCGGAACGGCATAAGACAGAGAGGAGGACAACCATCCATCAAACGAAGAGGCTGAGCAGTCGCTCGAAAAACTGAGCCCCAAACTTCCAAATTTGAAAGCGTGGGGGTGGGGGGAGTGCGGAATTTGGTTTTTTTTTTGGGGTGGGACGGGATATCGAAACGTTGAAAGGGGGGGGGGAGGCGCGTAAGAACATCGAACGGGAAAGGGGAACATCGATAACGCCAAGATCAAGGAAGGAGGAGCTCTCTCAAAAAAAAAAAAAAAAAATCAAGTAAAAAAGGATAAGGGGCCACCTGGAAGCTTGGGGCGGGAAGAGGTGAAAATCTAAACGTAACGTAAGGGATGTCCCTTTCCGCGAGACCCAGAACCGTTTTTCGAGAAAAGTGGAAAAAGGGGGGGGGAATCTGAAAGTGGCCGGCGAATGGAGGAAAGGCCTAAGCCGTTGATGGGGCAAGAATCTCAAGGGAAATGCGGCCCCTTGGTGAAAACGAGAAAAAATCAAGATAATTAACGAAGAAAAAAAAAAAAAGCCTGGTCTTGACGAAAAGGAATGCCCGAGCGGGACGCTAGCTCGGTTGGGGCGCCAGAGGGTCCGAAACCCAAAATATCGGGCAAGAAGAGGGGAAAACGAAGGGCTGGTATCAACAGAAGTGAAAAAAAACCCTACGGAAAGTAAAAAAATGCCGTGCATGACCTCGAAAAAACACCGGTCGGATATCAGAAAGAGAATAAAGGCGCGGAAAAAAAAAAGGAAGAGGATGACACAATTGTGGGCCTGGGGAAATGCGCCTCCAACAGTCCGCGGAATGACACAAAAGAACGTTCCAGCTGCGGAAAAGAAAAAAGTACGCACACGGAGGAGGGATAATCGGGCAGGTACAAGCCGGGTTGTCCACATGACAGAACGCTTTATAAAAGAAGAAGGTGAGGCGAGTCCGCAGCCGGAACAGGTGGGGGTTGTGGACCTTCCAAGAGCCAAAGCCTTCGAACGACTTGATTAAATGTGGACTAACCCGAAAGGGTTGGGAGGAGAAAGCTCTGGGATCCTAAAGGAAGGAATCTTTTTTGTGGAGGGACCCAAGAGAAATACTGTGGGGGGAACAGTAGGCTTTGAGCGTGAAAACAGTTCGGGTGGGGAGGGAAGGTTTTTCAAAAAACTAAATGACATCCAAGCCGGACTTTTTGAGGAAAGAAAAGCGGTTAATAAACCGGGGTATTAATCATGGGGCCGACCAGCAACCATGGGCCCCAAAAAAAAAAATCGAGACCGAAAATGATGACGGTGCAAAAAGAGGGATGACACACTTCGTATAGGAAAGGGGAGAGCCTAAAAGACCAGAAAATACAGCAATTAAGAAAGAAGAGTAACGGAGAAGGGGATCCGTCAAAGGAAGGCAGAATGGCGCAGTCGGAGAAAGGAAAAAAGGCTTAAAAAGCATGATTTCAACAAAAATGGCGGTGCATATGAAAACCCCTACCACGGGAAAATTAAGCTGAAACGGGTGGTTGAAATTTTAAGAACCAGACCGGGGGGGGTACCAAGACAGCCCAGAAGAAGAAAAAACAGGGGCCAAGAAGAACCTTGGGAAAAAAAAGATCGCGGGCACGGGTGGGTTTTGAAATTAAACCAGACCTGTAAGAGTTCATTGGAAAAAAAAAAAACCAAAAACAAAGGACGCGCAAAGATTCTGGAACAGAAAGACTCCGACCCAGCAGGATTTAAAGAAAACCGCAGGGGACATGTGGAAGAGGAAGATGCCAAAGTGTGGGGAAAACGAAGCCAGGAGATCAAAACATCAGCGGGAGGCGCATGAAGAAAACGAAAAAAAGCCACAAACAAAAGACCGGTGCCAGAAAGCCATGACCAGGGGGGAACTGGACGGTTGGTCCCGTCCCGGCAAGAAAAAAACCTGCTCAGGAGTGGGTCCCAACACGGACGTCATGAGAGGGGAAGGGAGGGGCAAACGTAGAAATGAGATCCGAAGGGAAAGGCAGGCAAGGAGGTTTTCCCGCCATCGGAAAAAAAAGTTTCCCGGATCGCAGTAGATGGGGAAATATCTCCAAGAGGGGAAAAAAAAAAAATTCATCAAAAATGGGTCATCGAAAGTTGGCCGAGTACCCCAATAACGAGCTGGCTCCGGGGGGGAATGTTCAAAATCTGCCGCAAGGGGAGGGACCCAAATTCCGCCGGAAAGTCCCAATTCTGCCGCGAAGAGTGGTGCTGGGAGAAAAGGAACCAGCGTGGGGAATGCCGAAACCATCCTCTAAGGCGATGGAAAGTTCCAACAAAGTGATCTGCAGGGGAGTCAAAGGGGGGGGGAGGGGTCAGGTTCCACCCGGAGAGGGGTTGTCGGAAGAAGGGAGCCTTGTTTTAAGAAATGCGGCCTGAAAAGGAAGAAACTTTAATGTACAAGAGGGGACGTTGGGGAACCGGCACAAAATCCCCCGTAGGGGAAAAAATCCTTAAAATCCTGCCTGACCATGCCTGGAACAAAAAAAATGATAGAACGCGGAGAAGAAAATGGTGGCTCCCTGATGGCCAACCTACGCTGACTAGAAAGCTCGGGGGGACAATGAAGAACCCAACAGTCTGCCGGGTGCGGCGATCGGGTGGGACGTGTCGATTGGAAAAGGTCAAAAGGGCATCGTCACTCAACGGTAAGCACCGGGAACAAAAAAGTGGTCAACCGTCGCCCTTCAACGAAGTCTCCGAAGGGTTTCGCTGAAGTGGGGGGTCCTCAGGTAGTCTGAAACAGCTGGAATATATCGCCAGAAGGCCTTCCCAAGGGAAGGGGGGGGAAACGCACCTGGTGGTGGGGGGGGGAAGCAACGGGTGAGCGGATGGGAAGAACCTTGCGGGTGGTAGGGCTGGACCGGTAAAAGAAAAACGGGTGACGAGGGAGGCCCCAAGTCCCAGAACCAATGCGTGCTAGCCGCAAAAAAGTCTTCTCCAAATGCCAAACGCGCCCTGGGAAATGTGAAAGGACAAAAGGGTTGCAGCTTCGAGAAGAATTTTGGGGCAGACAAGAGTTCTTGCCGCGGCAACAGGTCAGTGCTTAAAAAAGATTCACGTTTCGAAGGGGAAAAACGGAACGGGAACTCAAAACCCGGGCCAGAACAACACCAACGAAAAAACAGGGAGAAGATAAATGAGAAACTTCGAGGAAAAAAGTTCACCAAGAGGGGAGCCCGGCTTCCTATAGGGTTCTGCCGAGTCAGCCCTAAGAAAAAAAAGATAGCTCAAGGGAAAAAAAGGCATGTGCCGAACGTGTTTTTGCTCGTCAAAGATTAAAAACATCATAGAGAGGACATGAAACGGCATGCCTTGAGGTCCGACAAACACCAGATGGGGGGGAATGTTCTTGGAGTATCAGAAACAACAAAAAGGAAGGAAAGAGAAAAGGGGGGGAGTAGACTCAAGAACATAGCTCGAGTTGTTTTAGGGGAACATCAGACACCGAAGGGGGGGCAAATTGTTTCGAAGCTCATGCGCGTGGCCCCCCGCTTTGGAACAATGCCCTTTCGTTTCCTGGTAAAAAAAATCCTCGGAAAAACGAGCTTCTGAGGCAGACATCTCGGGGGACAAGGAAAAAAGATTAATTCTCGGGAAAACACCATAAGAAAGTCTAAGGTGGGGGGTGGAAAGAATGGGTGGGCCGAAAAGGGGTGTACCCGACCGTGAAGTAATGACCTGGAGTAAATTGAAACCGGGCAAGAGAGGGAAGCTGAACCGTAGACCTTTTGACCAACGAGCAAAAAAAGCTAAAGGGGGGGACGGCCTACAAAGAGCACGGTAAGGCGGAACCGTAGTCAAGAAAGAAGGTAAGAACCGCAACTCGGACAAAGGCCCGCTCAAGAAGGCGCGAAGCGTAAAAAAGGGAAAGACCCCCGGGAAAATTTCCACTGCACATGAAAATAATGCTCCAGGGGGGCAACACGAGCCAAGGAACCAAATGGCAATCGCCGAGTCGTCACACCGGGGGTCTCGTTCGGGGATGGCACTTACCTCCAGAAAGAAGCAGGGGAAGAGAAAAAAAAGCCCTATCAAAAAAGAAAAAAAACTGGGGGTCGTAAAGGGAGGACAAGCGTTCGCGAGGGGGTTCGCTCCTGGAACACCATCGAGAGGAAGTTTATCTGAGAGTGTGCTGTGGTCCAGGAACCGGATGTAAGGAGTATTCCCTACATGGGATTGTGCAACAAAAATACCTTGGCGTAACAAAGTACATCAAAAAGGAACAGGCGTTCAGGGGACGCCACCAGCCTCTGAAACTGTTTTTGAAGCCAGATTTGACGATAGCCGGATTAAGGGGCAAAAGCGGGGAGCGCGTGCAGACCCAAAAGATGGTTCCCCGTCGACTGGAACCCGCAAGGTCCATCTGGAAATGAAAACGTCAGAGAGTCTCAAGAAAAACTAAAGGGGTGAAACTCTGGGGGCTGGGGATCGGCAACTTCCGAGCAACCACACCCGAAGGGTCCACCGTCGATAAGAGGTGGTATATCTTGAGACAATAGCCTAGAGGATGCGGCGAAAGCTCGAAAAAGAGGGGGGGGGCTGTCCGAGTCGCCGACAAAGGTTCAGCATCCACATTGTAAAGTCCGCACCGACCCGGGCAGCATGAGGCCGGAACAAGGGAGGGAAAATAGTGACCCAAATGTGCTGAACCCAGGGGAAAAAAGAGGGTCGGCCATGCTGCGCGATTATTCTGGGATCTCGGGCTGTGTTTGACACACCCCACCGAGTCGAAGGCATAAACGCCGGTCTGCCTGGGGGGGGAGAAAGGGCTGTTTCAGATCGTTCTTCTAGGCCCCTTGGTAAAAGGGGTTAGAATGGAGCGTTCAAGTGGTGGGGGGGAACAACAACCCGGAGAAGAAACGTTGAGGACCGGCAGCAGATCAGGGCTTATGGGGGAACAAGGTCTGGGGAATTAGCACCTCTTCAAATAAAACAAAGTACGTAAAGGGAAAGACAGGGGAAGGCCAATTCACGGTGAAATCAATCTGGAGGACCGCGTAAAGGGATCGATGGTCGAACGCGAAAAAGGAGGGCCGAAAAAAAACGAAGGAAAACCAAGGGGGGAGACATTTCGAGAACGTTAGGCTGTCGCGCGTAGGGTTTTCAGGAAAACCCGCAGGGGGGGGTCGAGTCCGCAGAAAAAGACTTTTGGGAGACACACTCAGAGAAAAGGTGGGCTCAATCGAGAGGCTCCTGTTCGCAATGGATACCCCTGCGAAACAGGGGGGCGGACTTTTGGGAGGGAGGGTCATAGGGATGAAGAAGAGAAACACCCAAAAAAAAAAAAAAAAAAAAAAAAAGATTTTACCGCAAAAAAATGAAAGGGGGAAGAAAAAACAGTTGTCGCCTGGGGGCCGAAGAGGAGTGACAAGAAATTTCCCATTCAGTCAAAAACCGAAAGTTAGAAATTCTACTGTACTTACACGAGCGAAGGGGGAGGACTTACCGGGCGCAAAAAGAGGGGGGCCCAATGGGGGGGGAAGAAGCGTTCGGTGGTAAGACTAATCACATCAGGTAAGCGAGATTTATCGAAGGGAGAATTTCCTTAGTGGACCGAAGAGACCGGAATATAAGAAGACGGGGAGAATGGCAAGGCCCTCCCAATTATAACTCTAGGAACTACCTCGGGAAAAGGGGAACAGCTGATCGAAGGAAAAGCCGACCGGAGTTACGAAGTGCACGTGGGCAGAAGGGAAAAGGATAATTCCCGTACCTCGTGTGGGGCGACATCTTCTTTCCGCAATTGTCTGGTGTTAGTGGATGGAGCGAGAGACCTCCTCAGGGGAAAAAAAAAAAAAACGTGTTCAACACGCAGGGGGTAATCGAAACAGCTAGCTAAGGGCCGGCGGCTCCGGGGGACTGGGATTAAGTCAAAAAAGTCAAGAATTGAAATTACTTATCAGAAAGAGGGGAAGACCGCAAAACACCAAGCTGAAGCCCCAGCTTTAAAAAGTTGAACGAACGTGAGAAAAATGACTTTTTGGTTGGGAAAGACATCGAAGCCGGAACAGGATGGAAAAAAAGGAGGATAAACGCCAAGGTAAGCCGATTCAAAACAACAAACGATACTGAATTGATGGGGAAAAGAGATCGCGGCCAATTGATCTTGAATGGAAAATCTCGGTCTCTGTGGGGAAAAGAGGCCCCAAAAAAAGTCCACGTTTTCTATCTCACGTTTCGTGTGTTACAACCTTGGAAGTCGGGGAGAAGAACTTGTGGCGCAGAGAATCCTCAAATTGATGATGGTTGGCGAAATTAGAAAATCGATCGGCTTTGTGACGAGTCCGTCCAGAGCCCTCTTAGCAAAGGGGGAGATATCGGCCACTAAACGAAGAAAAAACGAGTCGAGGGAAAAGAAAAGGTCCCAGAAGGAAAACCCCGACTGATCGGAACCGATGTCGCACAACCAGGTACCGTGCCTTATCAAGAAGGGGGACAAACAACAAGTTTAATGGCAGGGGAAGAGAAAAACTCCCTTTCGCCATTTCCTCATCGATCCCCCAGCCGTTTCGAGGTCCGTCCTCGAGAAATTAGAGGGGGTGCGGGGGCCATGCGCCCGAAAAGATGGGTCCAACGCCATTACGTGGCCATAGCTTGCAGAGGGAAACTCACAGAAACTGAGGTAGGAGCCTTGGTGAGGAAAAGAACCACATACAAACACGAGAGGAAGGGCCCTATTCAATCTCTCGTGCTCCCAAGGGGGGGGGACCTTCCCAGCAAACCACATCCTTCGGACTTTAGGGGTGAAAAAGGTGTGAAACGGGGACTCAAAGTGTGAGGGTTTCGAAATGGGATCAACACTACCAGTACTGACGCTTTGGAAGTGGAACCACCAAGAAAAAAAAGGAAACCAATCAAAAGGCAGTTGGGGAACGGGTCAAACCGGTGGCGGTGTTTCTGAATTGGTGGAAAAAAAATAAAAAAGGGTGGGGGGGACCGCAGCGTTTTCCGTGTAAGGCATTGGGAAAACCACCTATTGGCAGAAATCCCCCCGAAGATGGGGCGTGAGAATGCAATGAAAGATGCTTTGCAAACGGGAGTGAAACGGGACAAGCTTTTCTTTGAGAACAACCGCCGACAAACCAGGAAGACCGGAGAGAATCCTTGGGAAAAGACGTTATTGCCTCCGGAGAGAGCAAAATCCGGAAGGGCGGGAATTGATTCAAAAAAACAAGAAATGGCTGGTTGTCGTTTTGGGTAAACTAAACCATTTACACCCGAAAAGGGGGAGGGGGCGTCTGGCGGTTCAGGAGCGTGTGGGTTGACGAGGTGAAGAAGGTCCAATAAAAATTGGGGGGAAAGGTCGACAGCCCGAATAGGGATGAACGTAAGGGGGGGAAGGCTCTGCGGCCTTGGTTTTTGGGAGGAAAACCATGACCGGGGTCACATCAAAGCAAGAAAACCACCATCTCAAGAGAAATATCGGAACATTCCTTCCCTCCGCAGCCATACCCAAGGGAGCATGAGGGGAAAGAAGATGAAGGTGCAAGGGGTTGGCAAAAAACCCGAATCCTAAAACACACATCATCATCTCCAAGGGAGGAAGGGCCTAAGAGAATGAAGCTTCGTCCAGGTGTTTAAGGGCAAAAGGAACAATGCTGCCGAGGGAGGACTGTTCGTACCGTCGAATTGGGAAGGATGAACCTTCTCGACGACAGGACGGACCGGGAAGAGGGAAACGCGCCTGGAAATCGGGACCTATTTTCCCAAAGGAGGGAAAAGCAAAAGGGTCCCGAAGAAGGGTGGTGCACGTGTAGGAGAAAGATTCCAAAGATTCAAAAATTCCTCGACGGGGGTACCCCAACACAAAGGTTTGTGGGTACAGAAAGGCAAACAAACGAGCTGCATGTGAAATTATCCAATGAAAAGGCGACCCACAATTAGCCGTCCGGGGGAAATCCCGAGGTGGGGGGGACTGAAAAATATGGGTCAAACTGCCTCGCCGATGGTCCAAACCGGACCGTCCGACTGCATAAAAAATCCTATCCGAAAAAATCCTGGAGGGGCTGGAAAACCCCGGATATCTGGCGTACCTAATGAAGTTGGGCCCAGGAAAAAATAACCGTAATGAAAGAAAGACAAAAAAAACGCGTTTGTGCCACCCAAGACCCCCGGGAGGTGAATGCTACTGAAAAAGGAATCCCGGGGGATAATGGGCTGGATTAAACAAAGAATTGTAGAACAAAAAGGGACCGCAATTGTGCTCCAGTAGGCCCCCCCTTAAGTAAAACAGGGGAAGAAGGGTGAAACTTGTGGTGGCGAGAAAGGAAGGATGTGGATTTTCCGTCTTGGAGGGAAAATTCTCCTTCACGAAAGGGGCGGAGCAACTCGCAAGGAGATATGACAAGTGCGGTGTTCTTCGACAATTGTAGAAAACGTGCGTAGGGGGGATGCGAGAGGATAGCGCTCGAGAAGTTGATTTCATTGAGGCCCAAGGAAAATCAAAAAAAGAAAGGAAACCTGGGGAAATTCTGGGGGGAGAGAACGTGGAGCGCTTGGCAAGAACACGGTGTGCTTTTGGGGGGGGGTGAGGCCGAAAAACGGGTACTAAAGCAAAGCAGACCAGCCTTCATTGACACCTTTCGGGGTGCGGGTCAGAAAGAAACCGGTAGATCAACCGTAGGAGTTTGTTTGGGATGGGGAAAAAAGGTCTCGAAGGGTCGAGAAAAAAGAAAAAGAGAAGGAAAGCGATTTAGCATAACCCGTGGACCGCGGGGGAAAAAAGAGTGCTAGGTCACCCTAATGATTCACAAAGCCTTTAGGCCAAGCCCTGCCTAAAACCGAACCAGCAGCGCCAGGATTATAAGTACCGAAGATCGGCTGTTGCAGTAGTCCGTGAAACCTAAAAGGGCTGGTTGGAATCGAGCCGACGTGAACTAGAGACGTTCAGAACAGGAACATTTTGCCAAAAGGGCAAGGGAGGGGGGATCCAGGAACTGGGAGGAACCGGACAAGCCGTCATGCTGTAAAAAAAACAACCCAGAAAAATCAGGGGGAGAA
>Ga0179593_1408280_pt1 | contig 14701 bp, 19 predicted proteins | sample CZODoug2_1_08_16_FD_185931 | JGI IMG/M metagenome (GOLD analysis project Ga0179593, IMG submission 185931) | Vadose zone soil fungal communities from Angelo Coast Range Reserve, California, USA - CZODoug2_1_08_16fungal (PacBio error correction) | ecosystem: Environmental > Terrestrial > Soil >...
TTATGTCTGAACACTTCTGGTTGGTCAAAAAGAGGAAGAGGGGTTGCAGAAGAGTGGGAAAAGGGGTGGAACTTGGGGGGGAAAAAGTGATAAGCGCCGCGAAGCACTCTTCTATCTTTGGTCTCTTGAAAACGCCGGAAACAAATAGGGTGGTCTTCAAGGAGAAAGGAACAGATCTGGAGGGGGGGGGTTCTTGCTCTAAAAAATAATGAAACTCCCATGTAAGATGCGAAGGAGAGACAACAATCCGGGGGGAAGGCCTACTGGGTAGCCGTCTCTGGAGCTCCTTGGTTAACTACTCGGAAAGAAACAACAAAATCTGTTCGCGACAAGTAAAAACTCAAAGATAGAGAAAAGGGGCAGGGGGGGTTAAAAAACAAAGGGAAGGGGAGATGAAGGGCCGACTGACTCACCCTCTAATTATTCGAGCTAATTCAAAAAGGACAAGCTATCCGCCCTGCTCACTCACTATCGGCTTTCAGACGAATTTACTCAATACAAAACCTGCAAAAAAGAAGGAAGGGGTAAAATGGGGTACTCTACAACCGTATGTATGGGGTTATAAAAGCGCCTCTATCAGGTGCCTCTGCCACAAAAAAGAGGGGAAAAAAAAGGCCGAAAGGGGGATGGGGGGAGAAAAGGGGGGGAGGGGTAAGTCACACTCCAACGGTTGGTGAAGAAGCGCTTGGAAAATCCGGATACAAAAGGACAGAGGGTTGGGGGACTTAAGAAACTGGGGGGTGGACTGAGAAAGGAAGTGGAAATGCTAAGACGAATGGACGGGGTCGGGGAAACTCACGAGATACACCCTGAAGGGGAGTTCGAAAAAAAGGGAAGAGGCTTGCGGGGGGAGGGAGGGAAATCCAAGGCTCGGGGGAGGGACTTGACAAAGGGTCCAAAAGGGGACTAGACTTCTTTTTAGAAAGTTGTACTAAACAGCTTTGTAAAAAGACCTTTCTCCCTGCGGCGTGATGAAAAAGGCCAAGGTAGAAAAAAAAAAAGTGAAAAGATCGAGAAAAAAAAAGAAGAACGGGGAGGAAAAGGGGAGGAGGACCGATCGGGGAACGGGGGGGGAGATTAGTTTAAACCAGCACATACATGTCCTCGATAGGAAGCTTTTGGGAGAAGAAGGGAAATTTATGAAAGAAAAATGGGGCAGCGGTGGACCTTTGCAAAAAGACCCAATACTCCTTGGCAATGCCGTTACATCTCGAGAAAAGGAGTACGCAATGAAAACGGTAAGTGTTGCCGAAAGAGGGGAGTTGTAGGAAGGGGGAGGACCTATAGGCGGAAAGGAGACGGAGAAGGCAGGGTTACCGGACGGTTTGACAGTCCGGTTACAGGAAAAGGCGCTCTGAGTGTTCCTGCGGGGAAGTGAGCAACGTGAAGTACCAACAAAACCTGTGGTAACAGGGGAAGGTTAAGTGGGAACATGACCAGCAACGAGTTTCAGAACAAGCAATACCTACTGGGGGGGGTGTTGGGAGAAAGTCAGCGAAAAAAAGGATTTGCAGCAGTTGATCTTTAGCACTATAAAAAATGTGAAAAGAGGTAAGCAAAAGGAGAGGGAAGTCTTAAGGATAGGGGGGTGGTAAAAGAAGAGGAAAGGCCTACAGAGAGTTGTTGGCTCTTTGAGGTGGGGGCGCCGAAGAGTTCCATCAGGCATAGGACTGGGCATACGGGGGCAGCATGGTGAGGGGACAGGGGGAGAAGGAAAAGAAGGGAGGGGGGAGGGGACAAAGGGAAGTGACTATCGTAGGTTTACTGCCTTGGAAGATTTTAAGTGTTTGATAGAGCATGGGGTCCAAGAAGAAGAAAAGAAATGGAGAAAGGCACACTGAAAAGGAGGGTTGGAAGAGGACAATCAGTAATCTGCTGCCCGCAACGAGGAACTAAGGGATTTTTCAGGGAAGAGAAAAGATGTCAAAAAAAATGGGGGGCAGGGAGGATTAACATGGCCCAACAGGACCGGAGATGGGCAATGGGAGGGGGGTCAACAGGAGAGGGACCAGCTCAAAGGGTCCAAGCAGAGGGGAACAACAGAGAAAGGTGTGAAAAAGGAGAATGAAAAGGGGAGCTAGAAGGGGGGTCTAGGAGGGAACAACAACACGGAAGCGGGGGAGGGAAAAAAAAGGACCAACTAGGAGGAAGGGGGGACCGCGGAACAAGTCAGTTGGGCCGGCTATTGGGAAACAATCATCTAGCAAGGTCGGCTTGAAATGTCCGGGACTGCAAAGAAACTGTCGAATTAGAAAAAAAGGAAGAAAAGGGGCCTGGGGGGGGAGAGAATTAGGTGTGAATACGTCCACAGCTGTTGGGCGGGGTCTTTTCAAAACGTACTCTAGAGTGCTCACAGAAGGGAACGCGCACAGGCAAAAGGGGCAGAGAGAGCATGAGAGAGACCAAAGAAGGGGTCAAGGGGGGCCTTCAGAATGTCTGGAGCACCGTTTTGAAAAACTGCGAAAAAATCACATCTCTGCAGTCCGAAGCCCGCTAAAAGGGGAGTGGGTGAAAGAAAAAAAGGGCTTCTGCACGGAAAAAAAACGAGGGGAGTACACCAAGGAGGTCGAAAACTTATCAAAGCATCTATAAAGTTAAACCGCAGCACCGGAAAAAAACTCGGTTGGAAGACGAGAATCAAAGCCCAAATAGGAAAAGGAAGGGGGAAGGGAATAGATAATCTTATACCTGGGGGTTGGGGGGGGGGGGTGTGTGTGGGTGGGGGGGGGGGTGGGGGTTTTTGTTGGTTAGTTTGGGTGGGGGGTGGGGGGTGGGGGGGTGTGGTTGTTTTGTTGGGTTGGTTGGTGGTGGGTTGGTTGGGGGTGTTTTTTTTGTGGTCTAGTGGGGGGGGGTGGTGGGGTTGGGGTTTGGCGGGGGGGGTGTGGGGCACTGGGTTTGTGTGGGGCGGTGGGGGGGGGGGGGTTTGTGGTTGGGGGTGGGTGGGTTGGTGTTAAACCACAAAAAAAACAAACAAAAAAAACACGAAACAAAAACAACAAACAACAAACCAAAAAAAAAAAAAAAAAGTTTGTTTCGTTGGTTCTTTGGGGGGGGGTGGTAAAAGGATCAACGGCGAAACAAGTACTCAAAAATCGTTAACCCGCTTCAGAAAAGGGTAATCTCGTGATGGGACAGAACATAAGGTTTTGGGGGGGGGAGAAGAAGAGAATGCAACAGAACCTAAAGGTGGTTGGAGTAAGGATAAAAATTAGACTACCGGAAACAGAAAATAAGCTGGGGGTACTGACCAACGGGGGGCAAAACGGGGAAGGACCAGAGATCCTCAGAAGGGGAAGAGGAAGGGAACGAACTAACTCTAGAAGGGGAGGTCACCCTACCTTTGGATAAGGAACCATCGCTGGGGGAATGTCGAGGGTTGCGCAAGTGCGGTAGGGAAAGTGAATGCAAAAAAAAAGACTAGGGGACCGTAAGAGGAGGGAAAAGAGTTAGTGGATCTAAAAGTGAATCCATGTGGGTTCGTTTACCTTAAGGGGTCTAAACCACCGAAAAAAAGAAAGGAAAGAGATCAAAAAAAAAAGGGAAGGGGAAAAAAAAGAGATGGGGCTCGGGGGGTTTTGTAACGGGGACATAAAAAATCAAAAAACATGCTCCTACCTGGAGCATGACAAAGTATAAAAAAATCAGATTGAACACGCCGCACGGCCGACTGGGGAGGAAGGGAGAAGGGGGGAACAAGAACCCTAAGAAAAGGGGGGGAATGGACCGGAACCAACAAATGGTAAGACGTCAAGCGGCGGACGGTTTCCAACTGGGGGAGTCTCTGTGGAAGGTTAAAAAAGACCTGAGCCATGCGATAGTTAAAAAAGTGCAGAAAAAAAAAGGGGGGGGGATAGAAAAAGGGCGAATGTTCCTGTACATAAGGAGTTCACTCAACGGAAAGGAAAAAGCCCCTGAGTCAGGTTTTTCGAAACAAAAACCGTTTTCATAAAAAAAGTGGACCGTCAATGTCTTTGGGAGGGTGTGGGGCATAGGAAGAAGTAGATTTCAGAGAGAATGGCTTAGGGCACTTGGGATCTCATCAGCTAAGAAAGTAAGACGGAAAGGGGATGCGTCCGTTCAGTGGCAGAGTTTAGGGTGGGGGGAGGGGACCAAGTAAATCGAAGAACTGGGTTTTTTGCGGGTTTTCGAAAGAAAGGTGCGAAAATGAAAAAACCTTATTTGATAGAGTTCGAAGCGACGGAATAAATGGCGGGGAAAGTAACCGCGGTTAATATGGGACATCGAAGAAAAAAAAGACAAAGTTTCTTTCCCACCAGGATTGGGAAACTAGAAAGCTGTAGGGTAACTATTTGAGAGTAGATATGACAGCTATGGGGGGGGGAGGTAATCGGCCAGTCAGGATGAAACCGGTGGGAGAACAAGGGGCAGAAGCCAAGGCTGATGGAAAAGGCGCAAGAGCACATAGGCTCGAAAAAAAACGGAGATCCAATAACCTCTGATTTTGACCCTGACAGGGAGAGACAAGAAAAAGAAGCAAACCCACTGACTATTGCAAGAGATAAACCAAATGCAAGGAGAATTGGATGCGGGCTTAAAGGGGATTGGAGACCCGCTCCACCAAAGCAACTCGGCGCTTAAAAACGTGGCTGGGAAATCCTCAAAGAATGGTTCCCTCAACAGTGAGAGTTGTCTATAGAAACAAAGGTATGGTGAGATCCCACAGGGTCATTGATCTAAACCTTCGTGGCCGGCGAATTGTCAAGATAGCGAAAGTGGTCCGGCTGAAATGGGCAAGGGGTTAGATTTGGGGAAAAGGGGACTGGACTAAACGAGGGAAAAGACCAAATATACTGCATGGTATCTAAGGTGCAGTTCACCCGCTACTGGGCTGTATGGAGTCGCCAAATGCGTGAAAGAGGGATCCAGTCTAGACCCAGGCCTAGGGAGGAAAAAGGGGGGAAACCCTGGAAAGGGGAAAAGGGGAGCAGACGGGATCTCAAACCCAAAAAAAAAAACTTTCAGTCCGTGGCTTCGTAGCCAGGTACGATGCTGAGAACGAAATTAACAATCCAAGGAGAAAAAGAGGATAAAAACAGTCAACTAACAACGGCTGGGCAGACACCAGTACAACTGGTCAAACCTCCTACATATTCAAGAAAATAACTAAACTAAGGGGGAAAATAAGGAGGAAAAAAAGAGAACGTCGAAAGAAAAAAAAAAACGAGACGAGACACACAGGTTATTCATCTGCATTCCTGGACCTCTCCACTTCAAAAAAGAAACTTGGTTTCTGTCATCTCCAAAGCTCAATGGCGAGAAAGGGAAAGAAGAGCAAACCGAGAATAGAGCACAGAGGGCCGCCCCCTGGGACATTAACCACGCTCCTACCTGTTCTTAAGAGTGTGCACTCAGAGGAATCCGCCGGCGAACATGTGGGGGGAAAAGGAAGTACCTGTAAGGAATAAATGAGAAACAGTGACAGAGGAGGGGTGGGGAAATTGGAGAATTCCTGCGCACAACTTTCCAGTGTCCTAAATTTTAAGACAACACAACCACCCCCCCTTATGAGAATCAAGGAGTCCGTCAACACGGGGAAGGTAAGTCCAGCTGGGAAGGGAGGGGGGAGCCGAAGGGCAGAGGCGGCTTAGGGGACAATTGCCCTCGCTTGGGATTAACGAACTCTGTAAATTTAAGGGCAGTTTGGGGAAGGGCGCCTGATCCAGGGCGCGAAGGGAGAGAGGGAAAAAGTGGGAAACACAGACCAACCAGGAGAAAAAAAAGGAAATAGCCGGGTACCGACAAGCTAGAAACGGAAGGAAGGAAACAATAGAGGATGTCGTACGAGCGTGCCTGGTAATAAGGGGGCGGTGGAGAAAAGATACATCAAGAAAAAGCTGACGAAATTGAAAGCAGAAAAAAATGCGAGGGGTTCTTTGCCAAAAGGGGAAAAAACCAACCAAACGAAGTGGGAACGAGCCACTTTCCGGGAAGGGTAACCCACGTAAGTACGAAAACAGGGAAGTCGAATAAATAGCGGCCCTGCGGATCGCAGGAACACGACAAATATGGGGGGAAAAAAAAAATGGGGACACAAGCTAAGATTAGTAGTCATTAGTTCCGCCCAAAGTCCCCCACACAAATTAGGAAGGCGGATGAGTGGGTCCCAAGAAAAGGTCAAAAAGAAAAGGGGGGGGGGTGCGCACCCAAGACTATAGGGGAGTGTCTGGCCGATGAGCATACGGGAGACGGAGGGACCAGAGGGGAGGGAGGGGAAAGTCAAAGGTTTTTCGTTCGGTAAACAATAAATGAGTTGTACTAGAAGCTCAAACCGGTATGCTGCACGGGGTGGAGGTGGTAGGGGGACCAATTATCACGATCATAACTGGCCGAGGTGCGGACCGGGCGGGAGAGGAGAAGGGCATCAAGATTGTAGGGGAGAAAAAATATAGTGTGAAGGAAAAGCCGGGGGTAACTCCTTTATCGACGCACTCAGTTTTTCCTATGTAACTCTTGAGGGCCGTCCAGGAGCAAGCTGGGAGGGGTAGGCGAAGAGGGGGCAAGATGGGGGGAGTAGAAAAGGGCCTTAACACGGTGGACTACTAGACATTCAAGCCTTAAAGAAGAGTACAAAAATGGGAAACGAGCACATAAAACGGTCACCTGGGTGCAGACACGGGGGGTAGAGAGCAAAGACCTTGATTGAAGGAGCGGGTCGACATCCCTAAAAAAAAGCTTTGGGATGCTGTGCCATACACACAGGGAGAGTAACAAAGAGGAAAAGGGGTGATGAGAAGAGTCCTTGTAGCCAGTGATCCCCAAGCATGCCGTCAATCGTAATAGAATCTGGGGGTGACCGGACGTGGGGCAAAAAAAAATCACGGAAAAAAAATTTGTATCATCACAACAAATCGGAAGAAAGATGATAAACCGCATTAATGTAAATGACGTCGTGGGGACAAAAGGAGGAGCGTGGGTGAAGAGGAAGGGAAAGGGCCAGGGTTCTGGATCCCCTGAAACCCCGCAAGAAGCCGGCACTTAAAAATCCCTGTATCTTGGGCACCAAAGAAAAAGAGGGGGAGGGGGGAAAAAGAAAAAAAAACGGACCAGCAAAAAAGCATCTTTTCTTGTCTGCTCACACCTCGAGGGCTCAGTGACATAGTGCTATCAAATTCGAGAGAACACACAAAAATCTCTATTGCTTAAAGTATTCGTAAGGACTGGAAAAACGAATGTGAATCAACAAAAAACGCAGAAGGTGAATCAAGGTGGTAGATCACTCAGGCGAGGACTATAGCGCGTTGCAAAACCAAAGCTTTCTTGGCTGGGTCCAAAGATACTCACGAAAAATGGGAAAAAGCGGCGACTACTAGAAAAACATCACCACGGCACTTCAAAGATTCCCAAAAAAGACGTTTGTGAGGAAAATTTCTATGTAATGATCAACCCCCGGAAAAAAAAAGGACAAAGAATTACGCATATCTGAAAAAAAAAACTAGTGATCTGCCCTTTCTCTAGCTCAAAAACTGTACATCGACAGAAGTCAAAAAGGAGCCCTATCGGCCAAAAAAAAGAAGCTTGAAGAAGGTGATATTGTTCTTGATCGGTTTGAGGCTCCTCAACAAAACCGAATGTCGTGGTGTAAGAAAAAAAGCTTAAAGGGGGCGGAATCTAAGAAGAAAACCTTCCAAGAAAAAAAAAGGTGTGACCCGGGGGGGAATGCGAAAAAGAAAAACGATGGAAATACTATCAGGGGACTCGATAAGGGGTAACTTCAAATAGGAAACGTACAGTGGAAAGCTGCGCGGGTCAGAGACAGGAAACAGAAAAATGTCTTGCCGGGAAAGGGAGTAAGGCGCTTGTAGGGTACTGTTGAGGAATCACCGAAAAAGCTTGTTTCCTAGCAGGAAGTAAATTCGTGATGGAAAGAGGGGAGAGAGAGAGCATGAAAAAAGAAAAAAAGGGGACAACTGGCGGTTAACGTCCATCGAGAAACCACACTAATACACTAAAAAAAAAAAAAAATTTGAAGGAACAGAGGGAAAAAGTGGACGGTGTGGGAGGACAGGTAAAAGCAAGATACCTAAAAAAAGGAACGTATCATTCGCAAATATTTGATAAGCGAAAACTTTGAGCGGCTTTCAAGAAAAAAAAGACCTTGCTGGAAAGAAACAAGCTAAAAAAAAAGGGAGGATAGAAGCAAAAAAAGGAAGTAATAAAAGGGTGTCCGGGACTACCTTCTAGGTCATTCTGACCCGAGCGACGTAACTGACGATTTAGGCCATGCCCCCGTTGCACGCGACTAGGAAAGGGGTCCTGAGTGAACCTCTCAAAGTTAATAACCAACAACACCTTTCAGGGTGGTCGGACAAATATTTTGTAAAACAAAATGTAAACAGTTAGAAGGGGGTGGAGTGGGTGGAAAGAAGAAGACAAAGCAAGTCGAGGTTTTGTATCGACGTCTCGCGAAAAACTTCGGAATACGTAAGCATTGAAAACCGGTGAAAGGAGGAAGGTAGGTTGGCTGAAAAAAGGAAAGAGAAGAGCTACCGTGTTGCGCGACCTTTCTCCGAGGTGCAAAAGAAATGGAAGTAGTTGCAAAAAGCCGTGGGCACTGAGTATACGCGGTTGGACGGTCCCATGATCCAAACTGTAACCCGGGAAAATGGTAGAGAGAGTGGACAAATATGTGAAAAATATTGGTTAGCTCGCCGTCAAACCAGGGAAGAAGCGAAATCAGAGGACAAGTCAAGGATGGGGGGTGTACAACTCTATAGCAATTCTTTCTGTTGTCACCTTTGGAAGAAAAGAAGGGTAGAGAGAACAGAGAGATTGGGTAAAATCGCTCAGATCATAAATAACGAAACTATCAAGGAAAACAACAGAGGGGAAGGAGAGTTGATATTGACAAAGGGAATACCATATTCATGTGAAGTTTATGGTTAGGTAGGGTGATACATTTACAAAATCCTCAGACCACGAAAGTCGCCGCGGAACAAGAGACAGACCCCCCTGGTGGCACAAAAAAAAAAAGGGTTCAAAGGAGACAGCCATGCGTTGTATCTCAGGATAAGAGTATACCAACCGGCTGGAGGGAGACGATTAACTGGCTCTATTAAAACAAAGAAGGAAGAAAACGCGCAAGGATGGCAAGTGGGTTAGACTGGGATCAAAATGGACTGAACGCAAGGCACATCAATTAAGTACATTTGTAGGGACCAAAAAAAATATGGGCCACAAGAAAAAAGAGGGGGGCGGTCGTAGAAAAGATCAAACTGCTTACTACAAAGTGCGTCGTATAAGAAAAAGAAGATGAATAAAAAGGGAAGGAAATGAAAAATGGGTAAAACTCTCGGGAGTCAGTCCTCTATCCCAAAGCTCTTTCCTGACTGCAAACATGTCTTAGGGGACCAATGGGGGAAAAAAATGCTTAAAATAAGAAACGCACAATCAGGCGGGACACAAAGGCGTTACAATCCATGGAGAGAAACGAAGGGCAAAACACACAGTGTATGTGTCGGACTGACTGGACGGCGTGCCACGGGACAAACAGTGAGGGACACTAAAAGGTAGTGAAAAAAACCGCGAGCAAAAAAAAAGGCAACGCGACGAAAAAAAAGGGACTTGCTGTAGATTTTACCAATTGCACGCAAAATCCAACCTGCAGCAAGAAGGAATTACAGGGTTCTAAAAAAGAGAGGGAAAAACTCGTCTTTATAAGGAACAGGTGCCTAAGGAAAGAAAAAATCGCTAAGAAACCGAGCCGCGGATAACTCCCCTAAAGTCTCACATCTGATGGGGATAGATTTTTGAAAAAAAAGGACCTTAAACAGACTCCGCCTCTGACATGTGGGGGTGGTCATAACTTGGATCTTCGGCGGACCATTCAAAATTGTGGTGAACTGATACCCCAGGGGCCCCGCAAAATGGACGGGTGGACCTGCGATATAACTCTCCTTTACGAACTCACAGAGGAGACAAAGTTACCGATTAAGGCCCAGAGTGATTAACAAACAGTCAGAGCGCCGTCAGGGGGGTAACAGCATGGTGTCTTAAGTACGGTAAATCAAAAAAAATTAAAGCGTCTTGAGGAGAAAATTCGGGATTTAACGAAAGGGTTGATAAGGAATAAGTTCGTAATGGCCTCGCGCAAAAATAAACCACCTATCGAGGGGAAAAAGATCATCACAACAAATATTAGGAAAGAAAGAGGGGGGAAAGTGACGCAAGTTGTGATACCTGGAACATATCGACACATGCTTTGAATGACGTGCCAATTCGGGAAAAAAAGAATAACAGCAAGGGGGAGGGAAAAGATTCGCGGTGGGGCCTTGGGTCAAGGACCTCCAGAAAAAAACAGTGGAAAATTTAGAAAAAGGATCTATAAGGAATTAAATCCGGGGGGAAGGCTAGGGAGTTAAAATCGAAATGAAAAGGGGGAGTCAACTCTCGATTAAAAAGGATAGGCCCGTTTTTGATCCAAAAAACGGTTTTGAAGGAGAAGGTCCAAAAAAAAACGTAAAGGGAAAAACCAGTCCATGCCGTCTGTGTGAGTGAGGACAAACAAGGGGGTCACTACAAAGACCATCCAAACCTCACGGATGCCCCGTGCATAGGGTAACCGTGCCGCTGGAAAGGGGTCGTGTGAAGAGGGAACAGAGCCCGCGGCGTGGGGAGTGCGCGGTTTAAAGTGATACTTCGGTGGGGGGGTGCCTTACAGCGTAAATAGAAAGTTTTCGGGGGAGTGGGACTTTAGAGCAAGATAAAAAAAAAAACTGCGTTGGGAAGGCGTAAAAATTCCGGAAAGGATTGGCTGCCGGGGGAGTTTGGCGGACTCTTAAATCGCACCCCATACTAAAATGTGGTTTCATCTGATGTTAAAAAGTCCTGTCTCGTTGCCTAAGAAGATGGGAGGAAGCCTAAAAAAGCGGCGTAAGCCCCAGTTTGCGGGCCCATGGAGAGAAAAGTTCGTCCTTCTCTTGATTGTACAGGGGAAAGGCGGGAAAAGATACTGTGGAAAGCTGGCGTGTCCAGAAAATTGGGTATAACGAGAAACATTGAAGCAATTCAATTCTGGCAATTTGGGGGGCTGAAGGGGCGGGGGATTGCTCAAAAAGGGGGAACAAGGAGCGAAAAGAAACGATTGAGGAAAGCAACGAAGCTAGAGTGAAAAAAAAAAAAGACCAATCCACACCGCTTTGGCTTCTGTTTTCAAGTTCCGGGAACCAATTAGTTAAGGGAAGGGGGGGATCCTGGGTCGAGAAGGGGAATGGGTCAAAAAAAAAACGCAAATAGGGCAAAGCCAGGACTCGATGGATGGTAAAGGCACTCACTGTGTCCTCTCAAAAAACATAAATTGGAATATCTCAGAGGTAGACAAGAGGGGAAGGGGGGAGCGCGGGAAAAAATACGGGGGTAAAAATCGTGTCCGGGCTTTACAGGGCAGGGGTTGGTTGAGTCATTGATCACTTGACGCTACCTCAAGTCGAACCACCAAAAAGCTACTGCAGGGGGGCCCGTGCAGGGGGAAAAAAACGGCAAAAGTGGACGGGCGGGGTCAGGAAACTTCTCTATTCTCGAAATCGAGTTTCGTGCAGGAATCAAAGGGGAAAGGGAGCACCGCAAAGAAGTGGACTCGCAGACGCCCCGCGCCCAAAGCCTTGGGGAATTGCCTGTAGTCATGGAAGCCTGGTCGTGCTTTATAAAAAAGAACAAAAACTCTGAGGAAAAAAGAAAGCATAAAGGATTCCCCACGTAAAAGGATGAGGGCTTCTGTTTTCGCAGGGCGCTGGTACCAAACAGGAGCAAAAAAGGGCAAAAAAGAAAAGAAGGAGGCAACATCGAGAGGAAAACGCAAGAAAAACAACAAGTGCTGATCTATTTACAGCCAAATCCGAAAGAGGGGGAGGAAAGACTTACGGAAAAAGTTGGTAGATTGGACAACTTCAATGGCATCGCGAAAAAATCTTTCCTGTAGAAATAATGATCAGACCACCAATCCGAAAGGGAAAAAGATGGGGCTGGGGGTGACAACGGGGAGGATCACGAAAGCCGCAGGGGGAAGGTGGGTTTTCAACACCTTAGACTAAACTTCACTGAAGAAAAAAAGGTTGGCAAAAAACCTTAGAAAACGAAAGTAAACTGCTATCCGCAGAGACGCCATTTAGGAACAGGAACAAGATAGCGTGCACCAGGTAGTTCCCGCTTTGGAAGGAACAAAGGGGATTTGAGGATTGGAGTAGAAAAAATGGAGGGCTTGGAAACATCCCGCACTAGGGTGGAAGGAAGGATTAGGGGTAAAGTTAGTGGGTAAGCATCGTTTTTCTAATAGCTCATGATAAAGTAGGCGCATGGGCGCGGGGACACAACATAAAAAAAAAAAAAAGTAAAAAAAGAGCCGAAAAAACAGAATAAAACAAAACGGGAGGGGGACAAAAAAAGAGATGTTCAGGACAGACGAGGGAGTTGTGGGAGACCGATGTGGGAAGGGAACGATCACCATGCGAACGGGATCATGGATCTTGGTACCAAAATACGATTAATAAAAGCCTAAACAAGAGGGGGAGGGGAGGAAACAGTTAAAAAAAACAAGAAAGTTGCCAAAAAGGAAAAAACGTCGGAGGGCGTCAAAGACGGGAATTAAACCAATGCGATAACTGATTAATAAAAAGAGCGGGCCACTTCGCTTCCGGAAAAAGGGGGAGCAGGCAACAAGAAGAAAAAAACAAGGGGCCAGGGTGCCCGGGGACGGGCCGGGCAAAACGAAACACCGTAACTCATGGGACCAACAAAAAAATGTTCGCTCTATTAGTTTTTTGCTTAACTGACACGAGTTGGGGGGAAAACAAAACGAATAACAAAAATTAGGTGCCGAGGGTGGTCACACACGCATAAACGGCGTTGCTTCGGGTTGAAAAAGGAGAGCCATCTAAACTATTTACAGAGAAGGAGGACGCAAACTTGGCCTCGTACATTTTTAATAAAGGGTAGGGGTTTCCATGAAGAAGAACTAGTGGGGGGGAGAGGGGGAGAGGTAAAAGCACGGGGCGCCGGTGAGAGGGAAAAGGTGTTACTAGGGTAGTGAAAGGTGGGCATTACGGAGTAAGTCGTGGTTCCCATAAAAAAAGCACAGTTAGGCCAGTAAGGAGGTGATAAATCTTGATTAAAATTGTGTCAAGAAGAACCAAAAATGGTTTTGAAGTTGGTGAGGGAAGAAAGGAGTAGGGGGGGGACGAAAGAGCCGGTCATCAAAAAGGAACCTTGCCGGCTTTTTGGGAAAGAAGCCGACATAGGAGGCGGTCCCTGGGAAAAAAGGCGGGTAAAAAAAAAAAGGGTTGGCTCGATGTCCGCGAGAATGTCCGGGTGGGGGGGATTGCGTGTTCTAATGGGAGGTTGGGTGGTTAGGTGTTGAAGAGACTCACCGACAGAGGCAAACAAACGAGGAAAAAGAGATACCCCAAAGGTCATATAAGGATGAAAAAAGCTTGCGGTCAAGGTCGATAAAGCTCAAAAAAGGGACAGAGGGTCAAAAAAACAGCTCGATGGATTGGGAACAGGCAGTCACATCAAAAAGTTGGAATCGCAGATTGGTTTCTAATCAACAAACTGGGAGGAAAATAACCGCATACAGCGACAGTCTGCCGGCTAGGGGTACAAGGAGAGAGGGGACGCTAGGTTCAACTATGTTACTTTCAATAAACTGACAACCAAATATCAAATCCAATCCGGAGAAGGTGGGGGAGACTCCGAAAATAGGGCCAAAAGCCCTGGGTGGGAGGAAGGAGAGGTCACTTCAGCGGGAAAGAGACAGAGGGTGGAGAAAAAAAAAACACTAAGACCCGCCATGGAGTAACCACCTTTCTATCAAAGCGCTACCAACGGGGACACTCTGTCAGGGCGTGAACAACACCAACGACCCAGGGAACTCAAAAATCTAGGTACATCGATTTCGAACAATAACTCCGCCGATAATGCGGGGACAACAACAGCGGGATTTTTAAATAAGAAAAAGTGAATAAGCGGTTACTCAAAGAACTGGCGGAGGGAGGGCAAGATGATGAAAGGAAGAAAGACACGAAAGAAACCGGAGACGAAACCAAGGCGAATCCGAATTTGGAGAATCAAGCCACCTTCGGCGAAAGAGAAGGGAAATTGCTTACGGCAAGGCTTTAGGGCGAAAAAAAGAAGCATAAAGAAGAGCAAAGAAAGATCGCGAAACTCGGGAAACGATTCCTGATAGATCGGCAAAAAGAAAAACCGCTGAACGTTGAAACATCGTAGGGAAACTCTGGTTGGCCGTCACAACACAATCAGAGGGGGGAAGGTTGGTGGTAAGAAAGGAAAGGGGGGGGGGGGGGGGGGGGGGGGGGGGGGGGGGGGGGGGGGGGGGGGGGGGGTTGGTGTTGTGGGGGTGGGGTGAGGTAACTAAAAGGAAGAACAAACTCGAAAGGGAGCGTGGGGATCAAAACGAAAGACCAAACCTTTAACGAAAGATTAAGAAGGAAAAAGTTCAATGAAACTCTTAGTCGAAAAAACCCTTGATACTGGAAAGGGAAAATGTTACTATCCGAAGAAGGAATTGGGGGGCGTGTCGAAAAATAAAAGAGCTGTATTGCAAAGTTCCGGAAAGCACCCGAGTCACCTATGAAAATCGTCAGGTTAGAGTCTAAGAAAAGCTATGATCCATTGGACAAAAGAGGAAGGGGAAAAAAGAGAAAATAGGGAAAAAAAAGTCCACGAAGCA
>Ga0179593_1482750_pt1 | contig 14701 bp, 20 predicted proteins | sample CZODoug2_1_08_16_FD_185931 | JGI IMG/M metagenome (GOLD analysis project Ga0179593, IMG submission 185931) | Vadose zone soil fungal communities from Angelo Coast Range Reserve, California, USA - CZODoug2_1_08_16fungal (PacBio error correction) | ecosystem: Environmental > Terrestrial > Soil >...
CCCTAAGGAGAAGGAGAGGACGACTCAAAATGCTAATCAAATCGGCGAAGGGGTTGAAAGTCGAGATAAGTGCCCCTGACGGGCAATAAGGGTGGGGTTCAAAAAAAAAGCTAAAACGCGGGGCAAAACGCGATCAAAAATGTAGTCGAAGATGGGCAAAACCGGGTATCTTATCATGAAAGGAAAGTTAGGGAAACGACATGGCAAATGGTAAAGGACAACGGCCTCGGCACTTCTGCCGAAGGAGCGAAAGGGGGGAAGGAGGAGGGGGAGGAAACAACCGTTGCAAACGGGAAAAGCTTGATAGACGACGCAGGGATTGGAAATTCGAAAAACACGGCGCAAGACCGCTTACAAGTCGAGATCAAACCAAGGGAAGACCCTGGGCAAAGCCACAACGCGAGATTAAAACACTGCGGGCTCATAGTTTTGGGGCGCCACGGCGGCCTATCAAAGGGAGAACATGGAGACAAGAGGCCCACGGGACCCAAAAACAGCAGAGACACAAAGAAACGAGAACTGACAAAAGACGGAGAGGAGAACTTGGACGTGATTCGAGGGCCAGCTCTTCAGGGTAAGGAAGGGCTCGCTCAAAGCCGACCGGGGGTAAGGGGTGGGCTGAATGTCGCCAACGGACGCCAAGAGATCGCTTGGGAAGAACAAAACCCGACCAGAGCGTGCTGGACAGTAAAGAATTGGGGTAATGGTGCGATGTGGTTGGGCTTCCGCCTGGGGGTGCTCGAGATGAACGAAGTAGTCAGGGCCAAAATGTCCTAAAAAATCGAAAAGATACGAGGAAGTAAAGTTAGCAGTCCAGGAGTGGACTATCTGCTCAAGACGTGAAAAAAGGATGACGCATACCAAGCACGCGAAAAAACACTTCAAGGGGAGTGAAACAACTGAAGAACTCAATTCACAAATTGTAGACATGGGCTAAAATAGTCAACTCAAAAAGCTCAATGAACGAATCGCCTTAACAAGAATAGGCCGCACTAGTCAGCGAGGAGAGTATTCACGTTCAGGTGGATCAGGTGCTCCAAGGAAAGTGTGGCGACACCCGGGGGCCGAAAAACCACGCAGGACTAGAAACATTGAAACCTCGAGAAAAAAAAGAACCATACAAGTGGACGTGGAATCAGCCAGCGACGTTGAATCAAACGTGAATGAAAAAAAAAGGCCCGGGAAAAAAACGGAGACAGAAGGATGCAAGACGTTTGCAATTAAGGAAATAAGAGCAAGCAGAGATGGGAAAAAGGGGCTAGATTAGGCAGAGGGTGCATTATTCATGCCAAAAGACATTTTGAATGTTAAGTTTCTTGCTGCGAGGGGGGAGGGGAGACAACGTAGGGGAAAAAAGGGGGAAAGAAGAGTCAATAGGCTAATTCAGGCGGTGGGACAAGTGAAAACTTAAGTTTTACTTTCGATAAAGGGTAACTCTGGAAGGGGAACAGGGAAAGTAAACCTTTATCACAGAGAAAAAGTTGGGAAAGACGTTATCAATCACCACTCAAACAAGGAAGTTGGGTCGCACGACCCCAACCAGGAGAAAACACCGAAAGAAGTGGAAGTGAAGTGTCGTTCAACTTCAAATCCTCCCGAAGGTTGGGTATCAGGAAAAAAAAAAACCGACCAAATTGGATTTCTGTCAGAGAGAATTATAATGGGGGGGAAGCATGAGATGGGGAAAACTCAAACCAAAGGTCATTTCCATATACCTCTCTAAAGTGGGGAAAAAAAAATCAACACCCAGGGCGAAGGTAAGGAAAGAACACAGCGGAGTGGTGTTTTAGGGCACTTCAGCTTCGAAAAAGGTCAAGGGACGGTGGCAAGATACAGACATATGAGGGCAAGAAAAAAGCATCGTTACAGGGAAGGTAGAAGGACAATCGTTAACGTCGAAAAAAAGGGAGAATTTCAAACCTACAAAACTGCAACTAACTACAAAAAAGAAAAAAAGAGAGAAAGATCCGATAAAGGCGATCGGAAAGCGAGGGAGTAAACGGCGGGGGGTCAAAAATCTTGCTAGAAGAAGCAAATAGAACAAAAGGCCACGAGTTGGGGGAGAGGCTCGCGGACATAAAATCTCTCTCCCAAACAAAACCGTGCCGCTGAAATGACGGACAAAAACGTGGCGATTAAGAAGGAAAAACCGAGGGGAAGGAACAGGGGGAAGAAGGACAAGTAAGAGGAACGACGTTCTCGGACAGGAAACCGCAAGGGGAAAAGCGCTCCTGAATGATTAAATCGAAAGGAAAGGGGTGACAGAAAGGAGAAGAGGAAACTACACGTTGGAATGTTGTGAATTTCAGAAGGGACTCCCAAAGGTGGCTTTGCGAAAACAACAGACGGCCCAGTTGGGATTCCAGACCGGCAGGGAGGCAGAGAGGCATTGAGGGGGGAGGTCTCTAATTCGACAGAGAATAACTTGTGAGTTTAAGTAAGGAAAAAAAATTGGGTGCCAAAGGTATCGTGATGGCTACTCTGGGGATGGAGAAAAGTTTTCTAAGAGAAAAAAAGAAAAAGGCCAGAACAAACATTACCACAGTGGACAATTCGAAACTCGCCCCTAAAAAAGCAAGGCGGGGGTTCTGAGAAAAAAGCAGGAAAGGTCACAAAGACCTCCAGGGCCAACCGTCGGAAATGAATGCTCATAAAATAAAAAGAAGAGGCCAAGGACGAAGCAATTTGATGACGAGTGGAGGGAGAGGCCCAGAGGCGGAAAAAAGGATGGCAGGGGGGGGGGGGGGCCGCGGGCGGGAAAAACTCCCCGCAAGCAGAGGGGGGGCGAAATACCCGGTCGCAAGAGCACTGCTGCAAAACCTAACATGGAAACGTGAACGCGGTCCACCGTTCGGGGAGGAAAGGCCGGGAGGAGGGGAAAAAAGGGAAGAAAGTGACGGTTAAGGTTCTCAAAACGAACGCACCAAACCGAGCAAAAAAATGGGGATTGATAGGAATGGTAACTCATGAGTCAGCGTCAGGGGAAAAGGAGTTGGCCCCAAATCAGTCATATAAAAAAAAAAAAACGGATGGAATCTGTGTGAAAGAGGGGTAGGGGACGACCCTACTAAAGGGAAGAAAGATCAATCAGAAGAAGGTGCGGGGGGAAGAGGGAAAAGCAACCTTCCCGGGGGACCATGAAGGAAAAGAGGGGGAACAGACGAGGAATTAAACCGAAAGGGGACCGCCACTCAAAACGGAAGTGGCCAGGGGCTTACGGGACCTCGACGGGAAAATGGAATTGGTTGGACTGTATAACTCACCGCGGGCCAGTTCAGGGCTAACGGAGGGGTTAAAGACTCTTCCTAGGAACCTAGGCAAATCGAAACGTCGCTGGAAGGCTAAGAATGTTTGACGTATGAAGGACGGAGCATACGACTTGCAAAATGCCGGAAGAGGGCAGTTAATGCAGGATGGGGGGGGAAGAAAAGAACAAATAGGGGCGGTCTGAGACTTCAAAAAGGAGTGAAGATTGGGGGGGCTAAAAAGGGAACAGTGGGGGGACTGGGCAGGAATTGGATGTGGTGATCGCCAAAGAAAAGAAAAAAGGAAAAAGAGCCTTTGGAACCCGGCTGGTAATACGGGCGCTAAACCTGGCAAAAATAGAAGCGGGGGGGGAAAAGACGACGACAGAAAACTATTACAAGGCCTCTTCCTTGCAGTCCTTGGTTGCAAAATGGGTCTGGAATAAACAGACGTTTCCGGTGGACTAAACGGGAGAGATTCGCGAACAGACAAAATCGAAAGGATTAATAGGGAGATTCTCATGCGGAAGTTCGATCATCATGGTAAACTCTGAAAAGGAAAAAAAAAATTGCACCCCGAAGCAAATGCGCGGGAAGCGTGAAGGAAAGGGAGGGAAAACAGGGCTGCCACAGTGTTCCGGAAAAGATTGTCTGGAGTGTTAAGGAGAAGGAAAGGCGAAATTTGAGAAGGGGGTCTGACACGGCACGGAAGCCGAGAGAACACATCTGAGAAAGGTGTCGCGAAGGGGGGGGACTTGGGAGGAGAACGTCCGTTTAAAGGGCGAGGGAGGAGGAGCTTGCGGGGAAAGGAAAGATCGATTCGATGGAGAGAGTGAAGTATTGTGGCCAAGGAGCATGGGGTCAGATCCACTTGGAAGAGGGGATGGGAGGGGGGGGACCGGACCGGTGACTACAGCAGATTTCTGGGAGAATGGGGGAGAAAAAGGACATAATCTTCTAGAGCTAATAAAAAAAAACAAATCAGCCTGTTGACAAACTTACGGAAACTGGGCTGGGAGGGGGGGGCCATTCGATATTTGAAGACATTAGAAAACATTGGGGGAAAAAAGAAAGAAACCTTGAAAAAAAAATAGATTCGCCGGCGCAAATACAGGGTGGTACTGGGGTCAAGGTGAAGTACCAAGAAAGAGGTCGGGGTCAGGCACGACGGCAGAAGGCTGGGTGGGACCGGTGTATCAGGGGGGGAGGGGGGGGGGGGAACGGTGCTCCAACTGTAGGGTACGAAAAAGTAAGGTTAAAACTTTTGGATTGAAAGGCTTCGGACCCATCGGCGGGAAGCGGGGGCACAAAGGGAAGCGCCGGCTCTTATAGACCAAGGTGGGGGGAAAAACTTCAGGAAAGGCAAATCGAATGACGACTAGGGGGGGCATATGGTCACCGTTGCAAGGAAAAAATCAATAAGAGGGAAAAAGGAACTATCATTGCAAAGGGAAGGAAAAATGCAAAATCAGGCTGGTGGGTTGTCAAAAAAAACTAGGCAAAAAGCGCCCGAGAGACGCCTACCAGGGAAAAATCGAGGCAAGGAGGAGAAAAAAAGACATACGTCAAGTTCTTAGCGGGGAGGGAATGGACACGTGTGGGAAATGGGAACTACAACAAGACGATATGAATGTGAAACACAGAAAATACTGGCAGGGCAGAGGGGCTTCGAGTTGTTCAGGAAAAGCAAGTAATTTGAAGGGGAGGACCGGGTGTGGGAGCACACAACTTTAAGGGGAGGAAAGAAGAAAGAAACAGGAAAAAAAAAAGGGATTAGGGAACGCCAGATCGTCATCTCACTTAACAGTGAAGAGTCGTGCAGGCCTGGTCTAGGGGATTTGGACTATGGGGGGGGTAACATGCGTGGGAAAGTGAGGGGAACGCGCCCGGGGGTCAGATGAGGGAGGATTGGAGGGCAAAAAAAGCAGATCTGGCAGGGGATTGGGAATATAGGCCAACGCCTTGAATAGAAGAGGTAGATCGAGGGATTAGGACACGTGGGACGCGGTGACTAGAGAAAGGAGCAACACTGATCCGGTAGGCAAAGGGATGATCGTCAAACCCCAGGGCTAAACCGAGACCTCCAGGCATTGAATTTCGGAAAAAAAAAAAAGGGAGATAGGGGAGGTGGGTCAAGGCACACACTAAAGGTTCTAACTTCAGATCAGGAACCCACCACTATATGGTTGAGAAGGGGAGCAATGGGGGGGGGAACGAAAAAGCCAACGGGAAAGAGGAGTCATAGGTAAAAGCAAAGTTCGAATAGCAAGGCAAATTAACGAAGATGCAATCAATAAGGCTGGTAACTTTGGCTGGGAGCAGTTGAATCGCACATGACGAAAGAAAAACCTCTATCATAACGCCCGAGGGAGAAGGGCGGAGAACCTAAGTGATACAAAGCTAAAACAAATCAGGTGGAAGAGCCGACGGGCAGTGCTAACAGGGGGGATGGAAATTCGATGGGAGAAGGGGAGGGGGGATAAGGTGACTAATTGAAACGAAGCTCGGAAGAAACGAACGCAACAAACAACGGGGTCCTTGCCTGCAGCAAGAGAAGGGATGATGAAGAATGCGGAAGAAGTGCGTCCGAGGCCGTTGGAAATTGAACCTCCAGAAGCATTGCAAGACGGCCCAGATAGGAGGGCCAGGAATGGAGGGTAAACAACGGAAAATGCTTGATGAGCTGGGGCAAGGGGAAGCGGGGGGAAAGGCACAAAAACAACGCTGTTCAATCTGCAAGACTTGGAACAAATGTCGAGCGTGTAAAATCGAGGAGAGGGTGGGAACAGAAAAGTAGTATAGAAGGGGAACGCATCTAAGAAGCACAAAACAAGATTATAAAGATATTAGGTGGCCTCTCAGGAAGAAAATAAGGCACGATCAGAAAGGGAAATCGAGAAGGAACTGACGACCTTTTTGAAGCCAAAAGTGACATGAGAAAAACCAGTCAATAAGACTATAGAAGTGAAGCAGGGAAAAACTATGGAAGTAAATAAAAAGGAGAGAGAGAAGGGATAAGGGAAAGCGATATGAAGGGAAAAGGAAAGAGGCAAGGGACGCGGGACACCCGGCAGAGGAAAGAGGTGAATAGTAAGTGAGAGGGGAGGGTAATGCAAAGCCAGAGGATGGGGGAAAGAGAAATGAAAAAGAAGAGTGGAGGTAGGGAATATTACGATAGAGAGAGAGAGGGGCCTGTCGATCGACAGGGAAGGAGAGAGGAAGCGAGGCGCGGGCAAAAAGGAGAAGAGTGGGAGAAGTAGAGATGAGGGATAGGGGGTGTAAAGACTAGAGAAATAACAATCGGAAAGGTCGGAAAGAAAGGAAGAGGAGGAGTGAAAGAGGTGGGAGAAGGAGAGGACGGGGGGGAGCAACGGGGGAAGGGCGAGAAGAAAGTCGGAGGGGCGTGGTGGGGGGAAATAATACGGAAAAGGAGAAGAGAAAAATAACGGAAAAAAGGAGAGGAGAGAAAGGAAGATAACAAGGGAAGCATGAATTGATTAGAGGCCGGGAAACGTCGCCTTGGGGTTGGGCAAAAGAAAGAACCGCTTGGTCACAGGTCATCAGGGGAAAAATAAAAGGACAAGGGAGATCAGAACTGAATGTCAGGAACTGCAGAGCAAGAGGTAAAGACCATGAGCGCGGATGAAGAGAGAAAACTGGTCTGACGAACAAAGTGCAGTTGCGAAGAGGAGGGAGGGAATCACGTAGAGTAAACCGGCAAAGAACTAAAGATCAGTAAAAATGCACCACTCGCCTTGTCGTCCCGGGGGAGCGATTCAAGACCTCATTAATGAGAATGACAAAGGGGGGGGCGCCATAGGGAGGGGGAAAGAGGAAACAAGCCGGATGCGAGGGGCCGACCAAAGAGAAAAGCGTCAAAAAAGAAAATTAGGGGCAATCATCAGCGAAATTGAAAACAATAGCATTCAGAACGGGGGGGTGTTGAGTATAGAGGGAAGAGAGGCTTGACTAAAAGGGGATCGTCGGGACAAAAGAAAGACGGGAGTTTTGATCACTGGGAAAGGAGAGGGGGGGAAAGGCTGTGTGAGTGACCCGACCTAGGAGTGTGTCAGATACATTCCAATGGGAAGGAGTGGACAGCGGGGTGGGAGGGGGGGGCAAAAGAGTAAACTAGAAACCAATCGTAGAAAAAGGGGCGCAAGAGAGAAAAGAAAGAGCGTTCAAAGGGAACATAGTTTCTTATCAATCCTGGAATCATGATCCTATCCATAAAAAGAGAAGACACGAACGGGAAGGGGTAGTGAAAGAAGCAGGAAAACGGAAAAATTCAACAATAAGTCGTTCAGACGCGATACCCAGGACATTACCCTAGCGAAAGAAATATACGTAACGAGGCAAATAGTCAAAATCAGTCATGCTTTGACTGGGAAGGGACTCCAATTAAGGTTCCTTTGAAACCATCTTCTAAACGTGTTAACAACCGCAGGCCAAGAAAGGCCCGCAAAGTACGTGTCGAGCATCAAGCAGCAACCGTCGGTAAGAAATACAGTAAAAAGAAGCCGCGCTACGGCCTGAAATGGCGCTTTGGGGGGAAGGAATAGAAATCGAGTGACCCGTGGGATAAATGAACGCATAGGTGGGGGAACAGGATCCAATATTTCCCCTCGAACCTAAATTGGGAAGTGGGGAATGTGGGGGTGTGCTGATGGAGAGTGGGCTGCTCTCAAAAATTATTGCGCGAAAAAGGGGAAAGAAGAAACTATCTATGTAGTTGGAACTATCAACTTCCTGCTAGGTCAGCGGAGGAGAAAAATCGGACAGGGGAAGCCAAGGAAACCTGAGAAAAAGGGGGGGGGGAACCATAATAGGAAAGTCCCCTCAGTTTGACAAGCTACCCAAAGAAACGCAAAATGTCAAACAGCCAGCCGTGAAGGTCGGTGCAGGTTTAACGGCAAGAACGATCGCATTTTCAAAAGCAGTGCCCCCTACCAGGGTCTGAAGGTAGATAGTGTGGGAAGAGGTAATTTCACTCAAAGAAAAACTTGGGGGAGTGACATCTCAATGAATCTAAGGGGACCAAAAACCGGTCAGACAAAAAAGGGACATACAAAAAAAAAAAAAACCCAGGCCTGTTCTGAGCAAAAGGAGGAACTAAAAAGTCAAGGGGACCTCGGATTACCATCCTTACACTAAAACTGGGTCGAAGGCCGGCTCGGTGGCTTTTATCCCAAATCGGGACCTCTCAAAAAAGGGCGAAGGACAGGAAGGAAGAAACAAACACGGTCCGAGATTGAAAGAAGAATCCGATTGCAGACTCTAAAAAGCTAACATGATATCCATAAAACTAGAGCTTCACAGGTTCTAAAAAGCGAGTTGAGAAAGAGGGCGCGGAAATAAGCCTGAGAGACACTACAAAAGCAAGGATATACGGGGGAAAAAAAAGGGCAAGCTAAGCAAAAAAATAGTGAAATGGGCCCGACTGATGGAAAGAACCTGCATGTCGCGCAGTAAAAAAACGCCGTAAGGGCGGCGGCGCATTCAGGAAGTTTAGAGAAATTGCAAGTGAGACATGAGCCAAGAAGGCTACGTTGCTGGTGTAAGCCTCTCCGCATTAAACGAACAAGAGTCCAGTTGTGGGGAAGGCCGAAATCGGAAAAGGGGAGACAAAGTGGTGACAGGGAAAACGAAAACCCAAGAATAAAATTTTAAAAAAAAAAAGGTTTTTTGCAATCTATCGACTTTGGAGAATAAGCAAAATACAGGGAGGGAAGAACACAAGGGACAGGGTGAGAGAAAAAAAACCGCCCGTTACGCAGGAGGGGCGGATCCCAAAACGAACAATTTCCCAGGAACTCTCACCGGCATTAAATCGGCGGCGGAAGTAGTCAGGCGAAGTCCGCCAGAAAGAAGTCGAGCTAACCGCTTATGCGCTAAGGAACCCTCGGAGGAAAAAAAAGAAGCAAAGGCCCTGGAGGGGATTGCATCCCGCAATGAAAAGTATGCAAAAAGAAAACGTGCGGTCCAAAAAAAGACGACTGACCTTACGATGACGCGGTGCCCGTTACGGAGGGTCATGGCCCCGAAACACGAACGGGTCCGTAAGGTGGGGGGGCACGGTCCCGCGCCCCAGTACGAGTATCGAGGGGGATGACTCATTCAACGGTCAATCTTAAAGACGAGGAAACAAGAACTCTCTCAAAAACAAAAAAAGAAGGAATTGGGGGGGGGGAAACTCGGGGTGTACGGAACTGTAAAGGAAGTTCGACCAAAAAGAAGCTCAGTTTGGAGCGAAAACTACGTCTTTGCAACGCCGGGGTGCAGAACGACGATGAGACACGGAACACGCGTCAAGACCGGGCGGAATCGTCAGGCATAAGTGGGGAGGGCTCACATATGACTGAGGTTCAACGCCAATGGTAAATGTGGACTATGGGGGGAAGGGACCGCAACGGACAGAACTAAGCGCTCGCTCGAAGGATGGAAGAGTGGAGTCGGGAGCTAAGCACTATTCAAGTGTGGAGCCTGCAGTGAAGTCTTAAATAGTGGGGCGAAAAAACGCTCGTGTAGAAAGAAAGGGACAGGGGCCTCGAAAAGTCAAGACGTTGTCCTGGCCGGAGGGCGGGGTGTAGGGGAGATCCAAGCAGAAAAGACGAAAGGGCAAATCGTGGTAAGTAGTAGCACGGAGAAGCGTTTTTCTTAGGCCAAGACCAGCCATTCTCCTAGCCGTTGGTCCTTCTGGACTGGAATGAGGGTCAGTCAGCAAATCGGAGGACAGGCGAAAAGCAAAAAAGGAAACGTACTGTTCATAGGGGGCTAAATGGCGTGCCTCACGACTTTCACAATTCATTGCTGAAGAAGCGGACTGAGGAAAAAATGCAAGGGGACTTTCAAGAAGGGGCAATTAACCACGGCGGAAAATTCCGGAAAAAAATGGTGATAAGGGGGACCCTTGAAAGGTAACGAAGGGCTGCATTCGAGCGTATTAGAGGCTATTAGCCAACTCTGGCAAAAAATGTAGAGGCTAAGCTGTTGACCCTTTCGCCCGGAGGGCGAAGCAGTTTTATGTGACGCAAAGAGGCGTAGGGGGTTGCCAGTAAGAGTCGAGAAAGGGAACGAAGGGGGCGGATACTGAAAAAGTTAAAAAAGAGTCAGAGGGGCAACGTCAGGCTTGGCTTAAAAAAGAATCAAAGAACTGCGAGAGACTGAGGGGGCCGAAAACACGCCGAGGGTAGGCGAAATTCACCTCGGAAATGATGGGATTGGGTTGTCCCTTCGATATGGGAGAAAAAAACGCCACGGGGGGTGCAGCGGACAAGTAACGACTTGACCCAGCAAGGAGAAAATTAAACGCTATTTGGGGGCGGGTTACAAATCAAAAGGGGAGGGTCTGCCTTTGAAGGAAGGGAAAGTTACCTGTTTCAGAAGTGAGGGGGTAGGACACCACACGTGGAGGGGCAAAACCAAAGGGTCGATCCTGCTGAAAGCAGCGGCCAGCGCCAGACGCATCAGGTCGGCAGAACGGGATAAAGGGGGGACAATCGACAATTCCTATGGGAGAGTTTGGAAAAAAAAAGATCAATAATCGGTGGCGGACCCCTATAGCCAATTATTCAAAAAGGGGGAGGGGGCAGCGGGGTCCTAGGAGATAAACCACTGAAACTCAAGGGGGAAGGCCCCGGGCATCTCTGAACATTCCATGAGATAAATTTCACGGATTCTTCACGGGGAGTTCGATTTGGGAAAAAAAAGGGACACTGACGTTAGAACTCGAAGTCTTGCAAAAAGTAAAGGGAAGAAAAACGAGAGGTGGGGGGTAATCTCCGCCGAGTTGGGGGGGTCCCCTGTGGGAGCCAAAGAGGCCATAAAAAAGGACAAACTGTGCAAAATTCTTACTACGATGGGTCAGGCAGAATCCGTTCGAACGTGAATGCAGTGACGGACGGAGGGGTTGACAATTTGGAAAAGACAAGGTGGGGGGAAAAGAAAGAGAGCACGAAAACGGGAATGGGCGGGGAGACTGAGAGAAACCTTGCCCCGCACCTGGAGGAAAGGTGGAGCAGATAGTCCCCCGGAAGGGACGGGAAAAAACGGAGCCTTAGGTAAAGCTTACGAAAAGACGGCGACACTTGGCCGCACGACAAAACATCGGGAAAAGCTTGAACCTGAAGGAAACTGATATAAACTACTAGGTTCGGAGGTTAAAAAAGGAAAACAACGCGCATCCTGGCTTTCCAGGGGGAAGCAGCAAAAATTGGCCAGACCATGTTCTCAGGCAATTTCCATACCGCCCGGGCTCGACATCGTAATCAGTTCAGAAAAAAATGATCAGGAGGTGTAGGGATAAGCGGAGGCGGCGAAAAAAAAGTCAATGTTGGAGGGGGTGTAACATGGCAATCGCCTGTACGACGGCGAATGCAAACCGACGCGGGGGAGGAAACCTCAAAAGTAAAGAAGTCATCCACAAGGAATTGGGACCCATGTCGGCCTTCCCGAAAAAACGTCTCTTGGAGAGAGGGAAAAGGGGGAAGGGTGTGTGGCACACCGTCCTCTATGTCGCAACCGGGGACTGGTTTTCTTGACATCAAACTTCGACTACATCAAGAAGTGAAGCGGACGGGGTCTTAAGAAAGGCTCATGGCATCAGGAAACACTGTCAAAGGGGGAATGGGGAGAAAAAGAAAGGGGAAATTGGGAGGGGAAACCATGACTTGATCGGCGGGTTGTACAAACGTGTGAGGCAGTGGGGGCACAAACACCGTAGGTTTATCGGGGCGACATAAACCGTGAAGGGGAAGTGACCTTCAGACTATGAGGGGGCTCAGTAAAGTGTACGCAGAGGGGGCTCACTCCAACAACACAAAAAGAAAAATAGGAAATTCCACTCAAAATGTTAAAAAAAAGAGATGACAGAGCGCACTAGAGAATAAGGCAGGCAAAGAATGAAAAGATAAATAACAGGAACCGGTAAAAACGGCCCTCGAGTTTTGGGGCATGACCAATAGGAGAAAAAACTCAAGGAGCAGGTCTCAAGGGCAACTTGGCACGGTTTGCACTTTCAGATGGAAAACTGGGGGAGAACGCAACGCCGCGCCGAAAACAAGGGGAAGAAAAGGAGGATTGAAAGAAAATGCCCGGGGCGGCAGTTAATGCACGACTATGGGGGCAAATTCAACCGGCAGCTTCACCTTCGAGAAGACATAAAAAAAGACACGGGAGCAGCGGCGAATGCCAGGAGGGAGAAAATGAACAAGAGGTCATTGTACTACAGAGGGTCAGAGGAACCTGTATTCGGCCTTGCAATCAAAGCTGCCCAAAAACCCTCTACGAGAGAATGCCTCAGCGGGGCTAAGGGAAAAAAGCTGAAAGGGAAGGGACGATAGCGGCCCTAAGATTCTGAACGCGGAAAAACCGTGGCGCAACGCCCCGATCGTGCGCGTTTTTGAGAACCAAAAAAAAAGACATCGCGGTTGAGAGGACATTAAATGCCGGGTCATAGTAATTGCAAAAAGGCAGCATTGTAAAACCGCGAAATTTCAGGAACCCTGGATCAAAGCAAGACGAGGCGAGGCGTGAAGGCGGTACATAAAGAAAAGCTTGACAGCTCACAGGCAACCTCCTCCGCTCGAAACCAACCACCTGTCCGGGTCTAGGCCGAAGACACAGGAAAAACGGTGCGCCAATGAAAATGGGGGAAAAACCTCACCGAGCAGCAATGAAGCGAAGACGGCATCGGGGTCTCGCGGGAGTCCTTTGAGTGTGTCGCAAAAATGACAGGGGGGGGATCACCGGAAAGGAAACTTAATCAAGCCCTTGAACACGACTATACCACCGAATACGGCGTGAGCATCCAGAGAAGGGGTCGTTACAGGCAAAACGGGTATAGAAGCCGGGACACAAAGTGTTGGAAAGGGGTTGACGTCAAAAAGAAACGATTTACCGTTTCTTTAACGGAGCAAAATGAAAGTATCTAGGTCCCGGAAAAAAAAAAGGGGGGGGGGGGAGGTGGGGGGTGCGGGCCGGCGGAGAGCGAAGCACCGGATTTTGAAATCGATGAAGGATACCGAGGCGACATCTGAAATTAAAAAAGGAGCCGGGGAATTCCAGCGAGCTCCCCTGGGATTTACAACCTGGCCAAAGGCAAAAAAGCCCAAAAATGGTGGACCAAGTAACCTTTCGAGGAACCGACCACAAGCGGCGGAAAAAAGCAAAAGGCCAACAAACCTCAAACTCCGATGCCGTCCGGGTGGGGGCAAAATCGAGAAGGCAGCAACAAAACAACGAAAATGTAGGGGGGGAACGCGGTGGGAGGGGGTCATGCCATTGTAAAACATTAACTTGGGGGTGGGAGAGGCCGCTCATCATAAACAAATAACAAAAAGGAGTCAGGCAGCGGGCCACTTTTGTCTTCCCGAGCGCTAACAGGGAAAAAGGAAGATTAATGAGATAAGCAACGGCGACGAGAAAGCCAGAAGAAGGAAACCGTAAGAAACTCTTGGACTGAAAGCGCAACAAAAAAGTTAGCCGTGAAACACTCACATAAAAAGAAAACCTACCAGAAAAAACAAAAAAGGCGCGAATAAAAATCAAACGCTCATAAAATGGGACTGCTTGCAAACAACGGGTCCTCTCTAACAAAGGGGGGCAAAACGGTGCGGAGCTCACTACCCTAACCGCGCATCAGCACCAACCCAATTCAGGGGAAAAGTCTCAAGGGAAAACAAACGCTCGAAACGCAACCGCTGGGTCCACAAGGAAATTTCAGCCGTTAACTAAGAAATCACTCTAAATCGCATTACTAAAAAGTTCGCCGGCCACAGCTAAGAGGAAACCAATATGGGGGGATACGAAATTAAAGTTGGTCAAGCCTTAAGATCAAAAGAAAAAAATTTTGTGCGGGCCCTATAAGGAACTGGTGTCTTTGAGAAACACAAGGAATTCCATGGTGGGGTCAAGAAAAGCAAAAGAAGGCGGATGGGAAAAAAGGGGGCTGAGGCGATCGAGGCCAAAACTCTAAGAAGTAAAGGAGAAAAAGGGGTTTCGGACGTGGGGGGGGGAGCTGTGAATGGGAAAGTGTCGACGAAACCAGATCCCCAGACCAAGATAGCCAGGGAACTTCACCAAAACGACCTCGAGGGGTCTGTCTAAAAAAGACTAATGTTCCCGGGGGACAAACGAAAAAAAAGAAAGATCAGTAAAATACAACGACTAGAAAAAGCCTCAGAAGGTAAGGGGTCAGGGATTGGGGCTCGGGTCGCGGGCCAACGAGGAAGAACACACTAACATTAAACATGCCAGTTAAAAAAACTAATTCTAAGAACTGGTCGAGTGTTCAAGTCAACAGGCCGAGGTCGTTACGTAAAGGGCAGTCCTTGAAATAACGTAGGACACCATCAGGGACCAAAGGAAAATCCGTAGTACGAAAAAATCCTAAACACGACACCAGATCGGGGGAGAGAAGAGTATGAGAGGCATGAAAAAAGTCGAAACGGAGAACG
>Ga0179593_1372626_pt1 | contig 14700 bp, 24 predicted proteins | sample CZODoug2_1_08_16_FD_185931 | JGI IMG/M metagenome (GOLD analysis project Ga0179593, IMG submission 185931) | Vadose zone soil fungal communities from Angelo Coast Range Reserve, California, USA - CZODoug2_1_08_16fungal (PacBio error correction) | ecosystem: Environmental > Terrestrial > Soil >...
AAACGAAAAGAAGAAAGGTAGCAGAAAAAGCCTGCGAAAAAACTCTCGAAGGACGACTTAGTCCAGTGGACAGACACGAGGTAGACCCAAAAGACGACACTGGGCCCCGCCGCGAGATACAACTCGCAACCGTTAAAAAACCGGGCCAGAAGCAAATAGGAAAGCCGCAATTTGTGCAACCTTGGAACGAAGGGAAAAGCTCGCACCGGGAGGGGGCGAACCAGGAAAAGGGGGACGGCCACAAGTGACCCCAAAATCGGGGAAGCAGCCTGTAGCTAGTGAACGTGCAACAGTGAAAAAGAAAAAGAACAAGGGAGCTTGGTCCACATAGGAAACCCACAGGGGTTTCAGACAGACGAAAAAGGGGACTGGGAAGAAAGCACATAGCCTCGGCTAAACATCGGCGACAACCCGCTTATCGCCGAAGAAGGGTGGACAGAAAAGTGGGGGACAGCCGGTCGTTCAGGTGTAAGGCACCTATCATGTCCTTCTCGCAGAACGCATTATCTTTCTGGGACCAGTTGGGACCTTGGGCACGTAGATTTTTTAACGAAAATATGCTTTCCGGGGAACATCTTTGTAACACGGGAGGGTAGGAGAAAAGTCGACCACTGGGCTTCCAACGAAAAGAAAAAGAAGAAGCACATTTGTCACCCGGGGTAGTGCATGCAGTGGGGGAACGAAAACCTTAGTCGGAGCTCCCTCAAAATCCCGCGAAGGAAAGGGGAAGCTCGTTCGGTAGAGCTATAACAAGGTTGACGTGTAGTCAAAAAGAGCAGGCTCGCCAAAGGAAAGAAAGTAAAACGCAGGTGATGGCGGTGGGTGCGCGCACTATAGTGAGAAAAAAAAAACCTGGACTAAACCGGACGCCAAAGGAAAAGACCCAAAAAAGACAGTGGAACCAAAAGTGGTCACGGAGCGTTTGAAAACGCTTGACGCCCAGCGATAATTGAAACCAAGATGAAAGCAATAATTCCTTCTGGGGAAAAACGATGAAAGAGGAACCCTCAAAAAAGAAAGCCTCTTTCAGCTCTAGAGACAAGGGTCGTGCCAACAAAGGCCAGGCGCACGGCAGAAGGCGCAGGAAAGAGGGAAAATTGTTGTGCGCCGCCCAGAAAGGAATTCGTGAAAGAAAGCCATGCGCGGACGCGGCACTCGATCGACAGCAAGAAAAGCCAGCGGGCCATCCATGGGGAAGGGGGTGTATTGGGTACCCAGAAGCAGGTAATACTGACGAGGCTGCAAAGGCAGCAGGAAAGAAATGGCATCGGCACGGGTCGAAATGGGAAATCGTCCGGTGCAAAAACAGAACGTGAAGGTCTTGGGGAATGAACATGGCTAGGAGGGGGGGGGGCCCAAATCAAGCAAAGGGAAGCGGAAACAAAACAGAAGGAGGGGGAAAGTCGATTACTTTGTGGGGGTGGTTGTGTCCACGTTTGTCTTGACACTAGCCCATCGAGGGACTCCACGCGGCTAGCGCAAAAAAGACAGGGGGGACCAAAGGGGGGGCGATAATGGGAGCCGAAGCTTTTTTTCAGGAAGGGACGCCGGTAGGGGGCCAGTGGGACCGGGGAAGACGGAGAAGCACCGTTGTCAAAAAGGGGATCTTAATGAAGCAGCGAAGGAGGAGAAAGGAAGAAAAAAGAACTCCCAGGGATTGAAATCATAAAAAGTCACCACAAGAGCTTCCTGTAAATCAGATCCAAAGCAGGGGGGACGGAAAGAATCCTCTGTCGGTTTTACCGGAGGACGCCTAGTGTCCTCGTTGAATTCAGGCCCCAAAAGCGCACGGGGCGCGGCAGGAAGTCAATTACAAACATGGGGTTGGCAACGCAAAAAGCTTCGAAACAGGTTGAATTGCTGGCAAGGGAGGGATAACGAAAAGCACACCTGTGGGACGACTTTTAAGAAAATCTCAACGAAGAAAATAACAAACCATTCTTCCTCCGCTACCCCGCGATTGGACGGGACCTGAACAAGAAATTTTTTACAACTTTGGGGGGGGGGGGGGGGGGGGGGGGTCCTGGATTCACATAAACCCTCCTTTTTTTCGGGTTCCGGCCACTTTTCAACAAGGGACAACCCCTCAAACTTCTCGGGTAAAAAGCAACCCAAATAAGCACGCTTTCGAGCGGTCGTGGGGGACAAAACAGGGGGATCGCATAGACGAGGGAAGGGGCCCTAAATGGGGGGGGGGAGCACTCGAGCAACAATTCGTCACGCAAGAGGAGTACTGACGAACCGAAAGCAAAACGAAAACGTGAAAGCTGGTGGGCAATGGGGGGGACGGTTAACGCAACAAAGAAGTTGTTCACAGCTCCGAAAAAAACTCCCGCCGGATCTGCGAGGCGCCTTGCCCGAAACATCTGGGGTGAGGCGCCATTTGGTGGGGGGCCTTGGCCAAAACAACGTGACAAGGCGCATAATTGTTGGAAAAGGGGATCAACAAACAATTCAATCGAAAATCATAGGACTGACCAACGGAAGGGAGGGGGGGAACGCGATCCTTAACGAAAAGGCTCGCCGCAAAAGGAAACGAGCCGAAAAACGAAAAGGGCGGAGGGGGAAAACTAGGAAGACGGGGGGGAGAAACGTGCGCACGTTTTCTCGAACGAGCTCCCAGGTGAGGGCGCGTCACGGGCCGGGCCAGGCTGTAACGAGAAAAAACTGCCCTCGGGGTCAAACTGCAACACTCCCCAGCGACAAGCGTCGCTAATGAAAACAAGGAGGGGAAGGATGTCAGCAAATTTTTTTTCAGAAATCAAGAAGGGGGAAAACCTTATATCAGCAGGAAGGAAGTTGAACGTCCCTCAGTGAAAGGGGGAGCGCGGGACGAAAAGGGGCGGAAAAAAACAGTGCCCGTTCACAGACGCTGCAGCGGCGTCGGTACACAAGGAGAAAAACCTTAAAGGCTACGCGGGCTCCCTACCTAGGGGATCCAGAAGGATGCTAAGTTTGTTTGGAAAAAGATCGCCGGCAAAAACGGAACCTGCAGCACTGGGGGGAAAGCTCAAGCAGCAGGAGCGACCGTCGCAGAGGTGAAAAAAGGAAAGAGGGGGCGGTACCCGCACCTCAGGAGCCCCAGCTCAGGAACTCTGCATCTCCGAAAGGAAAGTGGAGGGGACTAGACTGTTTTCGGTCGAGCGGCGCGCACAATCGGGAAGGAAACGGTGCAGAAAGAAGAAAACAAAAATCGAACACAGGCAGAGGAAAAGACTTGTGGAAGGGGAAACATGGATTCGCGGTAGCAATAGGGGTAGTAGTCTCGACAAAGCCGTGATCAGGACGCCTCAGCACTTCCCAAGGGAAAAAAATGCCAAAAGGGAAGAGGGATCCAAGTATCGGAAGCAGCCCCCGAATTGAAGCAAAACGGGGAACAGAAAGAAGGGAGTCACGCATACCAAAAAGAAAGATCGGTGTCAAAAGGAAAAACACCTCGATCGGACAGAATCTGCGGAGAGGTGTTTTGGGAGAAGGGAGTGAAAATGGGGGAAGGGGGATCGGCAGGCGCGAAACAGCGCGGACTGAGATAAAAATGCAAGGAGGGGGGCCTCCGCGGGAAAGAACACACTTCCACACGACCTTCAGACCTGAAAAAAAAGCAGAAAAAAACCAGCTCTCGAGAAGGGCCGCAACCTTCCTTCAAAGAGAGCAGAGACTAAGAGGAGGGAAAAGAAAAAATAAATAGCTCTACAAAAACCAAAAAAAACACATAAAAAACATAAATGGCGGCGTATTCACACAAAAACACTAATCTAGCACATAATGAATCCCGACAGAAAAAGGGGGCCGGGGCAAGATGACAGAATAGGAGAAATCGGGGGGGGGACGGCTTCCGGGAAAAGCAGCGCGTAAAGTCTTATCTTGTGAAAAAAACATGAAAAAAGGCCCAGGTGGATCGATGGAAGGGCTCGGGGGGAGCGGGACGGAAGGGGCGATACACACGCATTGGGACTCGGTCCAAGCCCACTACGCTTGTACAAACACTGGGCAGCGCCCAAAAAAAAGGGGCGAGTCGTTGCCGGAGCCTGCGAAAAAAAAAAAAAACAACCTGCTCTCATAGAGCGGGGAGAGAGACGAGAAAGGAATTCCGTCATAAAGACAAAAATGAGACTCGGATAAGGGGTTCCATGACATCAGATGCACCCGTGAGGAGCGGCAAAAAAAAACTACATTGGCAGGGGGGGCGGGAGTCAGGAAGGGAGGGTGGTGGAGAGAAATGAGGGAGGAAAAAGGGACCAGCACCACCTCACTCACAAAAAAGTCTGTCAGGAAAGCAAAGGACAGCACCCTTAAGCCTTTGGGGACTTCCGTCACATATCTCATGGTCCCAGCCGCTGGGGAAAAACGGGAATCCGAACGTCAAAAACCGGGGGGGTTGAGAGGGGAAAGAGAGAAAAAGAAAAAGGAGTAGACACTTCGCTGGCCAAAAAGGGTTTGCATGCCCAAAAAGATCACCGTCCGCAAAAAGGAACCTCAGACCTGAACGGACAATCAACAGGGGAAGGCTTGCGTGAAGGCAATCGTGCTGTAAGTCGGGACCTAGGCGCTTCGGCTTGAGTGGCCCCACGTACAGAAGGGGGGAATGTCGAGAGAAAAAAAAAAAGAAACCACATCAGAAGAAGGACCGTTCCCAAAAAAGCCTTCGAGAGAAGCGCGCTGCCGGAGGACCGTGCAGAAAAACGGCGCGGGGCCGCCACCCGAGTGGGGGCAGGCCGGGGGAGGGGCGCAAGCTTTAGCCAGTTGCGAAAAGGAAAAAAAGGAAACGTTCCGGGGATCTCACAGGGCAAATGCGTCTCAAACGAATGCCCTCTCAATGAGGAAAAATCGGGGGGAAAGTAGCTCCATAGGGGCAACGAAAAAACTCTCCAGAAGAGGAGGGAATGGGGGTGAAGAAGGGGGGAATCACGAGAAGGGGGACCGTCCGATCAAGAGCCAAACATTTCCAAAATGCGAAAAGTGAGGTGTGGACAACAAATAGTTGGGCGGGTTCGAGTGGTTAAACGATCCAAGAACCATAACGGGTGTGACGCTCGAAAAACCGGGAAGGGGGGAGTGCAGAGGAAAACCTGGAGGTGAAACAAATGGGCCACCGCCTTCCGCTCGCGTCTGGTCCCGACGAACCAAAATTGGAGGTTGCAAGGGAAAAAAAGGGGAGGAAGGTTCTGTCTCGCACTCAAAAGAAAAACAAAACAACAAGGGAGGATTATGAAGAACTGGAAAAAACACGGGAAAGGGGAGTTCCTAAAGAGCGAACCAGCTAGCGCATAAAAGGGACGTTGGCCTGTGCATAAAAAAAAGGTGGGTCGAAAAACCCTAGAAACAAAGCGCGCGAAGAGACAAAGCGCATTGAAGGAAGAGATAAACAGAGCAAAGACAAGATGTCACCAGGAAAAGGAAGCAGATGGACTCTGCGAATCAAGGGCGGCGGACGGCAGGTCCAGGGGTAACCCAAAGGGCTTTCGAAAGAGTCGTATTGGAGGGCCCAGGGGGAATCTTCCAGAGCAAGTGGGGACGACAGGCGCGCACCCGGAACGGAAAGCGGCCGAAAGCTGGCGGGATCCAGAGCTCGGCGAGCCACAAAGCGACCCTCCCTCGCCGCGACCCAGGAAGGGGACAAAAAAAAAAGACGGGTGGGAAGCTCTGTTCCCTGAAAGTGAGCGGGCAGGGCTGCCCTGAAGGGCGTTTTCGGGGAAAGGGGGACTGGGAAGGGTGGGAAAAAAAAATGTTCAGGCCGCGATCAGGCACCAGGGAAAAGGACAAAGGATGCGATAGGCCGACCCTGGAACTGAAAAAACAGACGGAACGTTGTCAATAGGACATAGGAACAAATAAGAGCAGAGGAAGCAACAAACGGAGGCCGATATAAGACAAAAGGGGAAAAAAAAAGAGGGACAACCAAAAAAGGACCCAAACGGCCAAAGAGCTAAAAAAATCGGACAGAGTGTAAACTACATCATAACTCAAAATAACGGGGGAAAAAGATATGTCGGAAAGAGAAAAAAAAAGGGGGAATGAGAGAGAAAACGTGACGAGGAAAAAGGCAAACAGGTCGGGACCGGTGGCAGTGGCGCAGGTGGGGGGAAAGGATGACGTTCGCCGATGAGCCTCAGGAAAAAGGAACAGGACGCAGCAACCACAAAAAAGAAAGGTAGTCTACGGGGGGGACCGGGGGGGGGGAAAGCCTTGAGAAGAGAGGAATATCAGGCTGTGAACGAAGAGCATTCGCTGGGTCGAGGGAGAAAGGAGGAGGATAACTACCCAAAGAAAGGGGGAGGGCAGGAAGGGGAAGGGGGTGCGTGAGAGGGCGCGGCGACGACGGACCCTCGCGAGGTTGGGCGGCTCCAGCCGGAAGACGTATTGCGCTGAGAAGAAGAGAAAAAAAAGGGGACGTCCGAAAGGCCCTAGATCTTCCGTCCCCTATCCCCAGCCACATCAAGGAAAATAAGTTGTCAGGTTGACCAAAGGGAGAAGAAAAAAACCATGAGGATGGAGGAGGAGGAAAGACCGACAACGGATGTTTCGAAAGGAGTACCGAGTGAGCACTTTTTCATAACAAAAGCCAGGTGGGTAAAGGGGGCGGGGAGTGGCGCCTTCGAGAAAACGATCCTGGGAAAAGAAAACTTTGGGGGGAGAGAGAAAAAAAACGGTTGGTTTGTTTGTTCGGGAAACTCGCGGTAAAAAAAAAACGCGAGGGGACTATGCTAAGCGGCGCGGGCGAAATCATTCAACGGGGAAAAAAAAAAGGGAGAGGGAAGGGGGGGTCCAGAGGAAGCTGTGTTGAGTGAAGGGCAGGCACGCCACCAACGATCCCGGAGCAGGCCGAAGACGAAAGGCGCGCGAGGAAGGGGAAGAAAGAAGTCCAAAGGAGAAGGTAACAGTATTCAAACCAAAACCTAAAGACCGCGCATTTGATTGGAACTATCCCGAAAAGAGGTAAAAACCTACCTCATCACTGGGAAGGGGGCTTCAACTGCCTCAAGAGGGAAATGAGGGAAATGCTCAAGAGAAAAAGGGGGGGCAGATCTTATTTGCAAGCAGGAGAGTCCAAAAAAAACAAATCGTCAAAGGGGGTAATTCTGAAAACTATCTGTATCAACCAAAAAAAGCAAATGGTCGACGTGGGGGGGAAGAGAGAATAACAAAAAAAGGGGGCTGTCCTACAACCAAAGAGGAAACGTTAAAGGTTTTATTGTTTTGCCTTCGTTTTTTAAAACGAACTTCTGGGCACTCCATGAACCACGCAACGATCAGCACGGCAGGGGCAGGGGAGAAATCGAGGCCGGCCTCCAAAAAACCGAAGGGGTGTTCCCGCGCACAGAAACCGAAGAGATTCCTCAAAACGGAACCCGGGCGGAGCTGCTTCAAGGGAGGAGCATTACAGGGGGGGGAGAGGTGCGTTTGTCGGAAAGAGGGTAAACCCGGTAAAACGTACAGAATGGGTGTGGGAACCAAAAGAATAGCCAAGGAGGTATGTCGGAGGGGGAGGCACCCGAGGGCACCATCATATGGAGAAAAGGCACGGAACTGCGCCTGTTTCAACCTTTCCAAGACGGAAAAAAAGCTGAAGCACAAAGGAAATCAGGGAGAACTCTATGACCAGGGGGGAAGGAAGGGTCGCAGGAAAGAGACTCCTAAAGAGGATGAGGACGCCTGACTAGACGTTGGGAGAATCATTCTGGATTGGTGCCCACGAGCCTCTCTCAAAGGAAAGAGGAAGGGAAGAACGTGAGGGGGAAAAGTCAGTACTAAGGGATCACGCAAGGGGGACTTCAAAAACCCAAAATCCGACGTGAAAGAATCCTAAAACAAACACGAAAACAGTAAAAGAGAGAGATTTGGAACTCAAAAAAATTGGGAAGGTGGGGAAATCGAGCCAAGTGAATAACGGGGAAAAGGAAGGCATGTTAATCTCTAAGAGGGAAAGGGATCGCAGACAAAAAAGGGGGGAGCCGCCTTAAGAACGCACGGCGGCAGTCCCATAACATCCCTTCAGTCAGGGTAAAAAAAAAAAAAAAAAGGAAGGAAGCGAGGGAAAAAAATACTACATGATAGTTCCTCTAGACGGAAATCAGCTGATCAGATAGTGGGTAACGCAGACCAACGCTGCAGCAAAGATGAGGGCAAAAGAAGAAGGAAGCATAAAAGCGCCAGGTTCTTCTGGGGAAAAACTTACCGGAGAAAAGGTAGGAACCAGGTCTGCGTCCCACAGGAGGCTTGAACGAAGTTTTTTGGGGAATATCAAGAAAAATCAGGTGCCGTTGGATACTCTTCTATCGAAAAGGAACGGCTCGCCCACAATCGGGTAAATGAAAAAGGCCGCTGTCTCCATCTGAAATGTCAGCGAGATGCTGGGGTTGCTGAAAAAAGGGAGTAGGGAGGGGGGACGGCGAAGTGAGGTAGTGGTGCGAGCCCCCACTCAGAAAGTGGCTTTTAAAAAAGAAGATAGTAGCATCACTTCCAAACGGCAATCCGTCAAAAGGAAAGACTTCGCCCCCCTTTACGCTGAGGAAAGGGGGGGGGGAAGGGGGAACTCCCACAGGAGAACGTCCCCACAGGAAAATTTCCTTTCACAGCTACAGGCGACGACAACGAAAAAGGATGAGTGTTTTGGTGGGGGAAAGAAAAGGGGGGAGGGAGTTGGAGAAGAGACATAAGGTAGGCGCGCCATCTTCGAATAACACTCTAAAAGGCCAGTCCGTGGCCCGTAGTTCACAGACGACAAACTAAAACACAAAGAGGACCAAAGCGGACCACTCCCCCAAAAAAAGAAAAAAAAAAAAAAGAATCTAGAAAGCGGGAGGGCGTTCCCCCTCACCGAGAACGAGGGGGGGGCCGAATCGAGACAAAAAAAGCTAAGCGGGAAATTCTTTCCGTCCGGAACAGAGAAAGGGCTCAGACACGACGACAGAAACGTGAGAGTACATGAAAAGGATGAAAAGGAAAGGGGGGAAATAGTAGACGGGAGAAGGTCGCGCAGCAAGCGTTCAAACGCACGGGGTCAACATCCAAGGAAAAGTTATGGAAAAATCGGTTCGGTAATCAAACGGGGGGGAGCGATAAAAAAAGGCCGCGCAAAAAAAAGGCATCCTACTCGGAAAGAAACGAAGAGGTGAGGGAGGGGCGCCCATCGAGTCGGTCGCAGGGGGGCGTCCTTCGCAAAAAGAGAAAAGGGATCTCGAGAAATCTGCGTTGCGGCCAAAAGGGAGAAACGAAAACCTCGGATCAACGAAACCAGATAATTCGCAGTTCGGCGCCGGGCCCCATCAGAAAGCTAGGGAAGGATGGGGAAGAGCCGGGGGAAAAGCTACAAAAGGGAAGAGGTGTTTCGCTTCGTCAACCCTCGAAGGATAACGTAAAGACGGAAAACACAAAATTCCAACCCTGAGTCAGCTCCAAATTCAAAGAGCAAAAACAAATAAAAAACAAACGAGAGTTTGGGACTTCACGTCACAAGCGCGACAGGGGCTCCGGCTTGGGGGGGGAGAGGAAATAAGTAAAGGTTCTCCGCGACCCGATAGAAACGAGGCACATAAACCTTTCCAGAGGGGGGAAACTTGAAGGGAAAGCACCCCCCTAGCAAAAGGTATGATGAAGGCAAGCCTCCCGGAAAGGGGCCAATTTCGGGTGTCATTTTTAAAATTGGTCCTAAAACCCTATTCAGACGACAAAGGGGGAACACCGGGGGAAAATCAGGTTGTCGGTAAAAATCCATAACTTAGGATCCCTACCGGCCCAAATACGAGAGCCGATGCAGGCGGCCGTCTTTGAAGTAAAGTAAAGAAAGGAGGACACCCAAGGAGGGGGGGGGGGGCTTTTTTCTGAGGGAACCAGGGGCGGCGCAAAAGATCCGGGGCTCGAAACAAAAAAGTGTGGATCTCAGGGGGGAGTGGGTAATACGACGTTCAAGCAAGGGGACGCTCCAGACCCAAGGGGGGGGACATCGAAAGTTGGAAAAAAAAGCGAATTGCAACAAAAACGGGGGGGGCAACTCCCCTCCACGGATCAAAGTGCGCGGCTTGTGTTATCTGATTGGGGCCGACACGAGAGCCAACAAGGGAGAGCTTTGGGGCAGTGCAAAAATGTACCGGTGTGTCCACAATTGGGACGTCTAGTTGCGAAAAACCGGCACAGGAAAAAACGTGGACCGAGGGGGGGGGACCTCGGAGAGAGGGCAAGCCATCAACGGTCGACACCGGCCGGAGACACATGGTCCCACCTCCGGTCGGATTACCCCGTCGGGGACCTGGTGACGGCGTACTTGAAAGGTTTGTTTCAATCTAATCAAAACAACAAACCTTCTTAGGAGAATATAGATAAGGGGGGACAACTGAAACCGTCTTTTCCCCGAAAAAAAAACAAGAGAGGAAACCAAGAGGAGTCCCGAGGGCACGGGCATTGTGAAACTTGGGGTCGAAAGTACAAAGACACAACATAAAAAAGGGCGTCTCAGAAAAGACTGACACACAGACAAAGGGGAAGGACCAAGTCACAAAAAAAGAGCAACCCAATTTGGACAAAAAACCGTGAAAACCATAGCTTCTGGAACAATCTCGCTTATCGGGGCTGGCGCCTCAGAGGGCTGCCAGTCCGGTAAAAAGAACGTGCACAGCAGGATAGGAAAGTGCCAAGGGGAGGAAAAATTAGGAAACTTGTTGATCCCACTGAAAACCACGTTTCCTAAACACAACGCTACTTCCCTGGGGGGGAAAGGGAAGACCAGGCTCTCGGCTAAACGCGGAAAGACTCCGAATGAGTCCTCAGAGGGGGGGAAAAAAACTCTTTTGGAAAAAGCGCTGGGAAGTCAGAAAAGAAGAGGCGCAAAAACCTGCCCCTGAGAAGTAAGCGGTTCGGGGTAACCTGTGCTGCGTAGAAGGGGGGGTATTGTGCGCCCGCGAATACCTGCACCTGGGCAAGGGGGGAAAAGACGGATTTCGAAAGATTCCTACAAAGTGGCAAAGGGACAACATGGGACGCAACTTTGCAAGCAGGGATCTCCTTTGCATGGATCACTGAAATGACGGAAAGAAAAGCGCCTCACTCCAAGACTGAACTCAGGGGAAGTGCGTTCTTGTAGAAGATACGAGAAAAACCTTGACTTCACTTTTGAAAAAAGGGGAAAAACAAACAAAACGGCGCCCATTGCACCTGTGGTGACGAGTAAACAACTCGGGTAAGGAGAGAGGGGTTCAGGGGAGGGAACACGAAGGGGAGGGGGTAACGTCTAGATGGAGGAGGGACGAAAACACAGACTCGCAACACGCAAAAAAAAATTACTCAGGGGGAAAGTTTACAGGGAGAAAGCATTACAACGCAGAAAAAGTACGGAGCATTTCTCGGGTCGAGAAGAAAAAAAGCTAAGGGGAAGAGGAAGACTTCCCTCTTTTCATCGAAGAGTGAAGCGGTGGCGGCGCGCACTTAAACAAGGAATCCCGATTTCGGGGCTGGGGGGCAACAGCAAGTACAAGCTGCTTTCCTGCTTGGAAAGAGAAGAAAAGGGAAAGGTCGAGCGGAAATCCTTCTCAATCGAGCCAGCGCTCGACATCAAAATCGATGAACGAAAAGGGAGGGTATGGAACAAGAGAAGAAGAACGCGGCTTAGGAAACCGGGGAAACCATTCCTGACAACCGTCGAGGGAATTACGGTGAATCCTGGCATCGCAAAGACCAGTGGAAGGGTGACGTGACTCTCCTGCTAACAGAAAAGGGAGCCGGAAAAAAAGGGAAAGAAGAAGCCTCAACTTCATAAACTACGTTTTGGGCCAAACGAGCGAGGAACCCGCCGGCGGCGCGGGGGAGGAAGAACACCGGCCGTGGGCAAAGGATTTGGAAGATTGAACGGACTGCCGCGTTGGTGAGCTGGCCCGCAAAGGGGGGCGAAAGAAAAATTCCCAGAGAAAAAGAGGAGGACGCGAGAAAGGAGAGCAAACTTGCTCAAAAAACTCAACAGGGATTTCAGCAAGAACCAAAAAATATAAAGCGCTGATTTCCCGCTCCCGAAAGAGGAGAAAAGCAAGCCACTTGTAGACTCGGCCCGCCGAGTTCCTGGGGTACCTCCGGAACAGCAAAACGGGTGTACGTAGGGGGACATTCTCAAAGAAATCAACTATTTTGGAAAGAGGGGGGAGGAGATCAAGGGGAAGTGCTGAGACCCCGTCGCACGAAACCCAACTGTTAGGGAAACTTTGGAGTGGTAGAGAACTAAAAGAAAAGAGGAGTGGAAGGATATGGAAGGAAAGAACCGCCCGTTTTACAATTCAAAAAAAAACACGCAACACAATCTCGTGCGGAAAAAAAAAAAAGGGTTCCAGAAGAGGGGAAAAAGAGGAGGGGGCCTACAGAAACGAAGGTTGGGGGGGGCGGAATATCTACAGTCGATCTAAACAAAGGAAAAAAATATGTGGAAGAAGGAGTCACGCCCCTGATCTTGCGGAAGAGTTGCAGGTGACGCGAAAAGGTTTTGGAAACTCCAGACAGGGGAGAGGAATCTAGGAGACTTTCCGACGGGGCGATGCAAGCAACCAAGTTTGTCATCCGGACGTGCGGCGGCCTCGGGGGGGTCAGTAAGACGATCAAACCGCTGAAGAAAGGGGGAAACGGTTCAGGAGAAGAAAACTCTAAATAACTTTATTCAAGGTAGAGGGAAGGCCGACGAAAAACGGGCGGCTGAAGAAAGAAAGGGGGTTGCGGGTAGCGTGTGTCGCAAAAGTGGGAGATCACGACCCAGACGATCGCCTGGACAGGGACGGGACAAAAACTGCTGACGAGGAATCCGGCCTAAACGGAGTCAAAAAAATGACCAAACAAGCAAGGAAGAAATCTCAGAAAAAACAACCGAGGAAGAAGAGAATGTCGACGGGAGGGGTTGGTGAATCGAGAAAGGGGATCCGGCAACGAACACAAATACCGGCACGGTCACGGGGGGGGGAGGAGAAGAGGCGAGCAGGAGAAAAGGGAAAAACGGAACGCGAGAAAAAGTCGTTCGTCAACGACCGCAGCGCCGTGGAAGCACCGCCGCGATAAGGGTACAGGATCGAAAAGTTAACCGACCGGAAGGGGACCAAAGAAAATATGATACAAGGAGTTGAAAGGGGGAAAGTCACGCCGCTGAAAACAAGGGGGAGAAAAAGTAAAGCTCCCAAAGCAATAACGCAAGACGCAGGCTGGCTTGAAAAAAAGGAGAGGGGAGGACCCATTCTTCAACCACCAGACACGTAAGAAAAAATGCGAAAAAAAAGTGGCAAAGGTCAACGAATCCTGGGGGGAGGGAGAAAATAATCTTCGGGGGAGAGAGGCGAAAACCAACCTCTGGATGAAAGGGGGAAGCGAACCAAGCTGGAAACGAAAAAGGAAAGAAATTAGCGGAAAAACTGCGTACGAAGGACCGGCATATGCATGTGTAGGGAAGGGGGGTCGGAGAAATCCAAGTACAGAAGGGGGGATCAGCCAACATCACTTTTACCAAACTGAGTCGAGCAAAAACAAGGAAAGGACAATAGTAGACGCGCCACCAAAATTCGCCGTTTGGCGGAACCGAAGGGGGAAAATGCAGAGGGAAAGGACAGAAACAAGACCTTGGGTCTGTAAACGGGAAAGGGACAGCCATCGCCGGGAATAGTGGTGGTGGGGAATCACTGGGAAAGAGTTGGGCGGCATGGGGTATCCCTCAGGCAGCAAAAAAAAAAGTCAACTTCAGGGGGAAGAAAACACGGGTCAAGAGGGGGAGACGGCCGTAAAGCAGAAAAGGGAAAAAAAACCCTCCATCATAGGACAAAAAAGAATCTCCACTCAAAAAACGCAAAATAACTAATCTCAACAGGCAAAAAAGCCCTTCCCAAAGCCGAAAGCGCAAACAAGGGAAAAGTCTCTCTCCAAAAAAAAGAGGGAAGAGGGACAGGGGAGAAGTTCAGCCATGGCGCTCAAAAAACACCGGGCGCAAAGGGGGAGGTCAAAAGTATCTTCCGACCCATCAGGTGCCGTGATCCGCTACAGCAGCGGACTATTCGAGAAGGGGGGAAACCCAAAAGGGAACAAGGGGGAGGGGAAGAAATTGAAGGAGGCGGGAAAAAAAGCAGATCGAGAATAACGGCAACCCGCCCCTCTTAAAAAAAAAAGGCTCTCCACTAACTCTTGGGTACCTGCCCGCAACATCTGGAACGTCGTCGGTGGCGCAAGGGAAGGAAGAACCAGGAGAAAAATACAGATCTAAAAGAGAGTAGCCGAATTCCGTGACTGAAGTAACATCGAACAAGAGAAGGAATCTGAGGACGATCGGGAAGTGGGAAACAACTAGTTTCCCAAAAAGGGGGAGAACCAATTGTCAACGCTCGAAACTGAAAAGGGGGAAGGAGGGCAAGTGGGGGGGGGGGTCTGTACTTCCGGGTCATAAGCATTACATCGGCGGGGGTAAAAAAATAAAAACTCACCACCTCAAAAATCAAAACGTCACACACCACAACGTACCACTCAACCAACTCGTGCTCTACAAATTAAAAAAACCGGCGCAAACAGGAAAAACACCCAAACCGGGGAGGGGTTGGAAGGTTAAGGGACAAAAAGACGCCAGGCAAGACGGGAAGGGGGGGAAAAAAACGATAGAAAAAAAAAACTTCCAAACCAGTTTTGAAAGAGCTCTACCTAAAAGGAGCGGGGAGAAAAGGGGGGGGAACAGGAGAGGGACGTTTTCCAGGGGACTCAAAC
>Ga0179593_1381815_pt1 | contig 14700 bp, 15 predicted proteins | sample CZODoug2_1_08_16_FD_185931 | JGI IMG/M metagenome (GOLD analysis project Ga0179593, IMG submission 185931) | Vadose zone soil fungal communities from Angelo Coast Range Reserve, California, USA - CZODoug2_1_08_16fungal (PacBio error correction) | ecosystem: Environmental > Terrestrial > Soil >...
ACGCACCGTCCAGCTAGAAAGTCTCTGCCAGGTTGAACATGTGCTGCCTAAATGATAGGAGGGAGAAAAAGCCAGGGAAGAAAAAGAATCAAAGGTCAGGAACTACGGGGGAATACCGGCAGGACAGGTAGAAAGGAAATTGGGTGTACCCGCGGTGGAGGCATCTGCCGGAGAGGGAAGCGCCGGGCTCAATCAAAGGAATGCTCAAAACATTTTTCATGGCGAGCCGGGAGTCCGCCTCGGCCCCGGGAGGGAGTGGCGGAACTGAACGGTACTGATCAAGATCGGTGTTTTCGGCAAAAGCACCGTATGTAGGGAGACCGGTCGAGCAAAGACAGGGGACGGTATCAGGCTCGACTCGAGAATGTAGACCGGACTGTAGTAAGTCTCCGTAGGAAGGTCCTCGAGGTGGGGAAAGGGGCTTGCCAGGTATGACATGATTGAGCGCGAAAGACCAGCCATAAAGAAGAGTAGACCTGCAAAAGGCGGAAGACGCCAAGCCGAACGGCCAGAAGCGGAGAGACCGGCAAAGGAGCAAGCAACGGGTGCAACGTTTGAGGAAAAGGAAAGAAAAAAGCAGTACGGCAAAAGAGAGGTCGCGTGACAAAACTCGGGGGAGTCCCATGGGACACTGGAGAAGGAAACAAGGTTGTCAGGCAAAAAAAAAAAGAGACGAGCTTGCACCCGCCTTAGCAAGGGGAATACCCGGAGACGGGGGAAGGACGCACAATGTAGAAATCAGAAGAAAGAAAGTCGTCAGGAAGGAAACAGAGCAGGGACGAGCTGCGAGACCTCCTGACGGGTGGCCCACCGAGAAGGGGACCACGACGCGAACGGAGCGCGCATCAAGTCTCCTATCTTGGCATGTTGGTAATAGGGGACCTGGCGCAGCAGACGGGCTGGGCACGGCTGAACAACAGCGCGCAAAAACAACGGACGAAACTACGATAAACCTTGCACCAAGAAAGCCTCATTATACAGGTGCAGCGAATCGAGATTATCTCTGAACCGTGGAAAGAACCGTAGCGGCAGCTGTGGGAAGTGGTCCACAACCCGTTCCTAGAGAAAGGGACAGCAAAACCCGCAGCGCACTCGTCAGGGAAAACGTGGTACTTTCCACGAAGAAAAATCGGAAAGCTGCATAGGGGATAAGTGACCCTACAGAGCACCCAAAAAACAAACCAAGAGAGAAGAACCCAGCCGGAAGGCAAGTAGGCTGGGAAGGGAAAGGAATGAAACGTCAAATAACTGGGGACCTGAGCCTATTCCTATTGAGAGGAGACCAAAGAGCAGTACGAAAATTTGAGAATGGTAAGACGTCTTCGACAGGAAAAAAGAGCACGAAGGGAGGAAAGTTCTTGATCAAAAAAGGTTGCGGGACCTCTTAGAGTGCACTTAGAGTCCTGCGGAGGACGTAATCCATAGGTTTGGGGGGACGGGAGGACAAAAGAAGGGGTCAGTTAGAGGAGGGTCATCTACTAAGGGACGAAGTCTGAGGTCGGTCCACGGACTGCGGGTATAACGTATGCCACGGTGACAGAACGGGGCCAAAGGTTCAAAACACAGAATGGGGAGTAAAAGGAAGGGAAAGGACTTGCACGAAGGGGGGACTAAACTAACTCGTTTAGTTTAATAGGGAGAGTACAGCACCAACAAAAGAAGTCGGTGGGTAATACAACAATCAAGATGTCGGGTGGGGAGGAAGAATGTAGGGGGGGGGGAAGGGGGGGTGGTGCCGAGCAAACAAATGCGAAAGCCCTTCACCCGCAGGACACTAAGGTTGGGGTTTCCTTCGAAGGACGTGAAACAGCGGGGCCTGGTAGGAGGGTCGTTGGAGAAGGGCAAGAAAGAGGGGGGGCGGCAGGTTTCAGGTCAGGAAACGTGAGGTCGGGAGTCCGAGCGCACAGTGGACGAGGGGTTGCGAGAGAAAAAAGATGTGGTAAAAGGTTGGAACACAACGGGGGGAATGGACGAGAGAGCGTGATCTCTCGGCAGAAGGGGAGGCAACGTATAAATGGGACGCTATAAAGAAAACCCCCGTCATTGGTGGGGAAGTCGCAGGAAGGGGGTGGAGGGGTTCGGCGTTGGAACCGTAAAGGTTTGCTTCTGTAAACAGCAAGACATCCTATCAAAAAAGGGAGGGAGAAAAATATGATAGATGAGGGGCGGGGCGAGAAACGGAAGGGGTCCCCGACGGGCACAGAAAGGCAGCTTCAGACCCCAGGGGACGGGGGTTGGAGGGTGGCTACTCAGACGCACCAACACAGAGGCAAGCTGCATCGCTAAGACGATAGAGCGTCGGCAAACGGTGTTTCAAAACAGGTGACCAAACAGAGGATAAGGACCACACTCCTGACCACCTAAAAGCGCCGAAAAAGTCGCGGTCGAGGTAGCCCACTTGAAGAACGCAACTCAGGAAAAAAGGAAAAAATTCATGGCCCGCGAAAAAAAGAAAAAACCTGAGGAATAACGTAGAAGAAACAACACCAAACAACGCTATTGGGGGGCGTGAAAGTTCTAAAGACTGAGAGCACCACCCACACCGACAGACAAACGCTACGAAAGACCCGAAAAGAAGAAAAAAAAAAGTGTCTACTCAGAGTGAACTTGGTGACCGTACGACGCTTCCACCACATAGAAAAGTAAAGAAATCAAAGGCAAAGTCAATGAACTGTTCAGGAAAGGTGGAATAAGGGATCTGGGCACATTTTCACTAGAAGGAAACAGGATCTGAAGATGACCCGGGTCTCAAGCAGGAAAGAGAATCATACTGAAGGGCAAAAAAGGAGGGAGAAGATAGAAAAGAAAATTTCGTCAGAAAAGGAAGGTCACAAAAGAGGGGCTTCTTGGGGACATGACTGCCAGAAAACTCTGTAGCAATACAATCCCACAGGAAAACGAGTAAAAGGAGTGCTAATCCAGGAAGGGGAAGAGTCGACACGAACCACGACTGTAGTCCTGCTAGAGGAGGGAAGAAAACGAACCATAGGCTCTGGGCTCGCAGGTAACAAAACTGAGCCGCGGGGAAAGGGTCACAGGAAAACAGCCAAACAAAAGGGAGGTGGAGAGGGAAAACGCTCGGAAGCAGTGCTTGTTGAAATTTCCTGGGGGCAGTCAGATTGAGCAATATCCGGCGAGCGAGAGCATCAAAACGAAACGCGAATAGGAGATAGAGGGTGGAGGGAGGACCGGGGACCGAGGACCGGGTTTTACACAGACTAATCTCACTAGGGGCGGCAGGGAGAGAAAAATCAGGGAGGGGAAAGGGGCAGAGGTACGGGCCAACGAGAAGTGAGGGAGGCCGAAAGAAGAGTTCCCGGCCAATCGGAGGATGCTGGGACTACTAAGAAGAAGGGAGAGAAAGGCAATCGATTAACAACCTGACCCATCGGTCAGCAGGCAAAAAAAAAAGGCGTGTAAACCAGCTAGGTGGACAGTCCAATAAAGGAGCAGGGGAGAACGAAGAGACGGCGCGGGTAAACAAGAAAAGAAAGAAGAACATCTACTGGGGGGCGCATCATAGAAGAAACGAGGTATCAGGCTACTGCGACCTCAAAGACAGAGTAGAGAGGTCAGAACCTTTCAACCTGGAAACATAGGGAAGACCTTAAGAGGTGCCCGGGAACGCGAAATCGAGGTAGGGACGGCCTCCCTCTGGCTGGACCCGCGATGCAACTTCAAGAAGGAAATGGCAAAACCGAGAAGGGGCGGATCTCTGAGTCAAAGGGCGCTACGCGGAGGGTCGCGCAAGAAGGAGGGCTTCTAGCAGAACAGAATTACAGAAATCAAGGGCAACAACCAGTCCAACCTCAGGATAACCGATTCTAACGCCGAGAAAAAAAGCTAAAAGAAAAACACCTCCAAGGGAATGCGCCGGTGCGACCGAGAAGACCGGAAGAAAGGAACCACCGGAGAAGAGGAAAGGACCGGGGCCGTGAGAGTGGCCACATCCGAAACCGTCTCTCATCCGGAAAAACTGGTCGACCAGAGAAGTGCGCCGAACGTCGGAACTCTTGGAAAAAGCCCTGTTCACCGAGGGAAACAAAAAACGGAGATGGTAAGACCTGACGCCCGAAGAAGGCGGCCTGGGACCCAGGACCTAGAAAATGCCTTGAAAAGGCCCGGTCTCGAGCACAACGCAGGGCCGAAACACAAGGAACTTCAAACGGCAAAGGGACTCTCTTGTACAAAGGGGCGGAAAAAAAGGAGAAAAAAAAAGGGGAGGGAGATAGGGGGGAAAAGAACCGTCCAGCCAAGCGGAATCTGGTGGAAGGGAAGTGCATGGGTTTTAGGGGGAAGCGTGTGATCGCGTCGACCGTCGCAGCAACAAGTCCGGGAAAGAAACTGTGGGTGGAAGCTAAGGGGACAGCTTCCGTATACCACAAGCCTCTGGAGGGGGCAAATGGACCCCGAGGAGTCGCGAAGGGACCCATGCAGAGTGGTCGGTGAGGGAACAGGGTTCCCGTATGCGAGCATTCGGTGCAGCCTCGCCACTAGGGGAGCGTGAGAAAAAAAAACAAACGTGGGGCGGTAAGAAAAAAATCAAGTCTTAAAAAGAAAAGAAACGGAACGGGGAGAAAAAGGAAGGGAGGTTGAGCTAAGAAACGCGTAGAGAGTCGAGGATCGAGAAGTGGTCAAGGGTGGGGAACTTGCCCTGGGAATCAGGGACTTCTAAAAGGGAGGACATAACCAATGCGAAAAAGAAAAAAACGGACCGGAAAAAAAAGAGACGGGCAAGAGAGAGAGCCCAAGGTAGTGAGCACCGGGGACGAAAAAAGCCATCCCAAATAATAAAAAAGAACGAGTTATAGGCCTTAAAATAGGGAAATCCCCCCACCCCAGGAAGCTTTTAGCCAGGTTAACATTTCAGCAAAAACGATCTCTTCTTGGCGCAAAAGTCAACAGGAGACGGGACTTTTCTAGTGACTAACGTCAATCAGACTGTAGTATCTGAAGGAAGAAAAAAACAAAGGCGCTCTAACCGGCCACTCACGGGGATGACTGGTTCAATCAGAGGAAAAGCCGCGAACCGAACGCAAGAAGGGAACGATAGGATGACAATGGCGCAGCTCCGTGGGCGGGGATGTAGGACAGAAAAAATCTGCGCCGCCCGGCCGCGGGAAGGGGAAACAAAGTGAGAAAAGAGCGAAACGTAGGGCTAATGGGATCACAAGCACGGGATGAGAAAGTTACAAGCACCGTGCCCGCCAATGAGTAACTGAGCGTGTGGTTGTCCCAAGCTCCGTCAAGGGCAACGAACACAACTAAGCCTCTCTAGGGGCGCGGGGGGGAACTAAAAACGGATCCGGCGAACGAATCGCGACGTACCCGCCCGTAACAGAAATTCCCGAGCGACTGCCAAAACGCAAGGAAGGTCCGGACGCGGCGCATGTAAGCGGTCAAGGTCCCGCGGGGGACCCTTCAGGGTGTACCTGCCGCGCTATTGAAACTGCGGGGAGAGGCGGAATCAATCAGGGGGACGAACAGGGGGCGTGGGGACAGGTGTAGACGTAAGGAAAAAGGACGAGCACTCCGGTGTCAGTGATGGAAGCACATGTTTAGCGAGGAGTCCGACACTGAGCGTCCGGGGACGTCTTGACCGGACAAAAAAACCTCTGTGTTGCCGGAGTGTCCTGCGATCGTCCGGAAACTGGAGTGACGAACGTCAACCAAAGATACGGCTGTCGAAAGGGAAAGTGATAGAGCGGTGGTGCCAGGGGAGCCTGAAAAGGGGGAAAAGGAAATGGGGGCTTGCAAAATCCAGGGCAGGAACGGCGGACGAAAATATCACTACCTCTTGTTGAATTGCTGCAAACAAGTGGACAGCATAGGGGGTAGGGGAACAAGCACGTGGCGTGGGTGAGGGAAAGGTCTGTGGTACGGGTGGTGGGGCCAAACAGCAAAGGATCATGAAAGAACAACAAGCCGGGACCAAAAAGGGACTCGAATGGAAGACCGAAGCGCCGGGTCGCGACTTTTTCTCGGAAGGAAACCTCTGGGAGAGGCAGGGGATTCCGTACACACGTGGAGACGACAAGAACGAAGAGGCCCGAGGTTTGGGGGGAGGTGGGGTTACGGAAGATTGGGTCCCTTGGGGGAAAAAAAAATTTTGGCAAAGAAAAGCTAGGTTGGAGGAGGTGATCTTCAGGTCGGTGCCGGAGGGGGCGGCGGGCGTCGAAACACAAAAACCCTTACAGGTGTCAAAAAGAGGAAAGACCCGTGAAAGAAAGATTAGGTACCAAGCCAGACTAAAAGAAACAACAACAGTTTGGAGAATGTCGGGCGTGTAACATAAGGAAAAACCTGTACTTGGGTCACCGGGACGGCACTACCAGCGGCGTGTCAGTACCACCAAAGGGGTGGTTATGGGGGCAGACGAAAAACTCCCATACATTACAGAAAAATAAAAAAAAAAGCGCTAGTCAAACATATAAAAAAAACCGGTCACCAACAGGTGACCCAAATCTGCTACTCGGCACACCACGCCGAAAAGAGGCGGTCCTCGTCGACTGTTCTGAAAAGTGTCGGCTGTGCCACGAAGAGAAAAAAGAGTGCCGGACCGCGCAACGACGCGAAAAGAATACGGCCCTTAAGACCCAAAACGCGCGGGGTAGGCGGGGAACGGTCGAGGAGGTCCTTGGCTCGGCCACCAACCACAAGGGGGCCCGGAACCACAAATAAAAAGACCACCAAAACACTGAGTGGTAACTAACCTCCACTGCCACGTTTGGGAGACGAGAGCTTCACAACTCAAGAGGAAGGCAGCTGCTCCAGCGCCAACGCCCCGGAAATTGCCTTCCATGGGAAAAAAAAACACAAAAGAAACCACACAAAAAGCACCCACAACAAAAACACACAACCAACAAACCACAAACACCCCCGCATTTTAGCGGGGCACAGTGACACGACTGCCAAAAAGGAGGCGAGAAGGAGGGTGCCTACATCATCAGGACAAGAAAAGCGACGATGACGACGAATCGACAAAACCCGTTCTCTGTCAAGTAAAAAGGCAACAAAAAGGATGGCCAGACGTACCAGCATAAAGAGCTAAAGCAAGCCTCAAAGGGTGTGTACAGGAAGTGGAAGGGGGCTCTGCCGCCGCAGACATCTACACGTTCCACCGCGAAAGGGAGCCAGCTCGAGGGGGCGTCCAGACGGGTCGGCGAGGCTCGCGAAAAGGTCCCCCTAAGGCTCCTAGGGGGCGGATCACAGGAAAAAAAACCCTCGTCATTACCCGGCCTTAGGGGAAGTTACGCTCGAAAGAACGACGGTGTCTGTTCGCCTGGAGTTTGGTCCATAATGATAGACTGAACTGTAGTACTGTCAGCCACTCGAATAGAAAGTGCTCGGAGGTGGGTGTTTGACGGGGAGTACGGTAGACGTTCGCTGGAAACCAACGGGGGAAGGGCAGGGCGCAGGACTCTAAGGTAACCCAGGTGAAAAACGACTCATCCAGCGGGCGCGAAGCAAAGTAATTACCCGGCTATCTGGAAAAGAAAATGGGAAGACCGCCACGCGGGGACAGGGCGGAGCGCTGCTGCTGTACGACACAGCACAAAGGACACCAGGCAGACGAAAAATAGCAACGGGCTCTGAGAAGGGAGCTAAGGAGAAAATTGAACTATAATAACAGATCCGATCCCCGCAGGCGGTTCACAAGCAAGCTCGCGGCTCGGGTCAAAGGACAAGGTAGGGTACTTTTAGTCACACAACCCGAAAGAGACAAAAGGATTCCTGCTATTCTCAACAAACCGGAATCCGTAGGGGGAGGTCAGAAACTTTTGACAAACCTGAAGGGAAAAAGCGTCCCCTTTGACGTCGGGAAGCCGGGGTCCAGGCGACACGGGATTTCACGTTCAAACCTTTACTGGGACCCCTGGGAAAGTCCAAGGCAAAAAAAACGAAAGTCTAAACCGACTGGGGAGCGCACTGAGACTGCCGTACGCTGAAAGGAAACCCCGGGGGGCGGAATCTCTCTGGAGGATTAGGATCGAAACATCCTTCATCTCAAAAGGGCACCCGCAGAGCCCGGAGAACCTCGGAGAAGAAATGAAGGCGACCTACTCTTCGAGCGAAGAGGCTCAAACAGCCACCTTCAATACTCACCGGGAAAGACGACGCCGTACGGTTGACGAAACACCGAGAAAGGACTCCGAAGAAGTTAAAAACCGATCAACGGGAAACAGGGGGACCGAAACTCCTTTAAGGTAGAAAAAGAAGGCTACACCTCGCGAAGATAGGGACAAAGGGCCCTTTGTCAAAGGGGGAAAAAAAAAACCTTCGGTGTAGGGAACGGAAGAAAGGAATCCGACCGACCCAGAACTGAAGGAGGAGTCCATGCGCAGCTTCGGACGGAGCAGAAACGCGTACGCCGCCACAAGAAACCGAAAGCGCAGTCGATCTGACGGTAAGAGCTAGATCAGGACAAAAACAACAACTGAGAGGATAAACAGAGAGATCGCCCGGATCCCCTTCCAGATAACGTGCCTCTGGAAAGTTGAAGGGCATGGGAGGGGAGAGGCTGTTCGCGGGAAGAAGACCGCCGCGGAGGGCTCACGGCGGCATTTGACTGGCTAGGCCTGGATCCAGGTAAAAAAGTGGGGGGAAAAGTGAACAGGTCCATCTGCAATAGCAGACGCCAAGTTCGCTCAATTCGCGGAGGGGGAGGCTACCATGAAGGAAAAAAAGCCTCCCTCGGCCCCGGTGAGAGTTGGGGAAACTCAGGCAGTACTTACGATGAGAGTGGAGGCACCCGGGACACCGCGGGCAAAAAAACCGCAGGTGGATGGGGGATCGAAACTTCGCGAGCAAGGAGTCGCCGGACGTCGGCAAGCAGAGGAACTCGAGGGGGACGGGAGGGCCATATGAGCAGGATTTGCGGACGATCGAACAGCCAGTCTGAAAATACCTGCAACGAAGACACCTACTTCCCTCGCAGGCATAGCACCGTAAGTGAGCAGCCAAAGTGATACTACAACAAAAAAACGAACACAACACACAAATACAACATAACGGGACGAAAACGCGAGGCTCTGCCCGGCATCGTATACACGTCAGAAACATTGGAAAACGTAACAGGGCTACGCATAAGAGAGCGGTAAGGCTTCCGCACGGAGCAGGGGAACGAGGATTGCTGGGGGGAAAAAAGTGATACCACTTCTCTCTGCCTGAAAAAAGCGAGCTGTCTCGGGAGAAAGAGGAGACCCTTGACTGGTCTCCTCACGCAGAGGTCACTGACGGAGAGCCGACAGCCGCCGGGAAAAGGAAAGTTTAACTCGATGCCTGGCCGCAGCTCGTGAGAGTCCGTAAACAGCAGCAGCGAGACAAAAAAGGCCTCGGCGTGTCGAAATGAAAGAAGTTCAAGTCCGGATACGGAATACGCCGCAAATGAAGCTCGAAGCCCTCACCCGGTAGTAAGCTGCGCGACGTTCAGGGGGGAAACCCATAAGGGTAAATCACTAAAACCACAACGCGGTGCCTCGTGTCGCTGGAGGAGGGGGTTCTGCCAAAAAGTCGCAGAGGATGAAAGGGCGCAGTAAAAGGCACGCGCAGAAACCTGGCGTCAAGAGAAACGAGCCACCGCAAGGAATTCAACGGGCATTTTCCTTTGACGTGCCGCGAGGGGACAAGAAGGGTACCGGCGAGCCGAGGAAGAGGGAAAGGTTCTTAACCGCAGAGGATCAGCGCGCGTGGCGGAGTTTCGAGGGAGAAGTAGTCGGAGCAAACCCCGGTGTACGGCTTGAGACAACCGGGAAGACAGGGACGTAGGTCCGACCGGGGACGAAAAGTGAAGTATTTACCTCCGCCACACTTTGGTTTGACGTACGAGAGAAAACGGGGTCGGGGCGGAGAGGACTGACAGGCGGAAATGGCTTGACGCACGTCGATGATGGAAAAAAAATGCTGGTAGAAATGCCTAGGACTCCGTTGACGACCGGCCCATGTGCCCAGTAATAAAGGCTTCCGAAAAAAAGACAGGGAATGGAAAGGGGGCGGCGATGAGCAGACCTGTCCTGTGAGGGTTTGGCAAAAAAGTACAGCCCAACCGAACAGGAATCGAAAAATAAAAGACACACGTTGCGTGGGAGGGGAAGTGATGCACGGGTGTCCGTTTTGGGGAAAGACAAAAAACACCAGCTCGACCCGTGACCAAAAACCGCAGAAATGGGGTTTGTTATCCGACGGGACGTCCGGCAGAGGCCGAAGAGTCGTTGTAAAAACCACAGACAGCGGGGGGGAGAGGCGTGGCCGTCGTAAAAACGAAAGAAAAAAACCGAATGGGGGACAGGGCGGGGTGGGTGACGAAAGTAACGATGGGGGGAGAAAAGGGGGGTTGTGACAGACAGGAAGTGGGTCAGGAATCGATCGTAAGTTGATGAAAAAATCGGACTTTCTTCCCGTATGAGGACGGCGCGTCGAAAGAAAGAAAACCCCGAAGGTGGAAAAAAAACCGAAGGGGGGGCGGGCGGCAGAAGTTTCTGGGAAGAAAAAAACTAAAAAACATAAAAAACAAACAAAACGAGAGGATAAACAGAGGAGATGGAGGGATGGTCAGAAAAGAACCTTTACTGTCCCGGAAAACCTACCAGCGCCGGCCAAACAAGGAGGGTGATGGGTTTCGAACGCTCAACCATCATAGGGCAAACCGCAGCGAGAGGAGCGAGAGCGAGGATGACAAACGTGTGGACCAAGGTGGAATACTCACTCCAAAAACCACGAACGACCAATATTCCGCCCTTCGCTTGTTCTTAAACCGAAAATTTGTAGCGGATAGAAAAAGGACGAAACAAGCGGTGCTGGCGAACGAGAAAAAGGGACGTCAAAATATTAAATACGAAAACCAAATTTCGAGAACCAAAAACACGCGCGGGAGAGGGGAAACGGGGAGACTGGGCCGGAGCGAAAAAAAAAACCCGGAAGAGAGAACTATCCAACTTAAAAAAAACTCAAAGATTCAGGGGAACTACTTGATGAACTTTGTGTGGACGATAGACACAATCAACCCTCAAAAGAGTGCGCGCTCAGAGCCCCGCATTAGAAAGTCCCTGGCCTGACCGTGGACACTCGCGTAAGGCAGATGGGCCGGAGCGCACCAATCAGGGTACCTTCTAAAAAGAATGTAAGTTTCCGAAGAAAGAGGGGAAGGCCGTCAAGAAGTCAGAAGCGATCGAAAACATAGGGAGAGACAATTAAGGGCACAAACTTGGGCGCGTCAAAGGTACCGAAATCAGGGTCCTGATCCCGTCACCGGATCATAGGAAAAAGAGGGGAGACGCCGGGAAGAAGTATAAAAGAAGGAAAAGAGGGGGTGAAAAGGAGCGTACTCGAGCGGTCAAAAACTCGAAAGATCAATTCGAAGGAATACAAAAGAGGGACTAAACCTTAAAAATTAGAAATGCGCCTCCAGAACGGACCCTTAATGTTTTCTCGTGGGAGCGAGAAAAGAAGGTTGAAACTCCGGTCCGGTACGGCGCGACAGAGAAGGACGACGTTTGTTTCGAAACCACGCAGCAACCACTACTAAAACCGGAGGTGGGGAGGGGCGGACTTCTCAGTCGAGGGGGCCACATAGGAAAAGAATTACTAAGGGGAGGGAAGGGTTTTGGGAACGCTAATCCTCGAAAGGGAATAAGGTATAACGTAATTGGGGAAGAGGAGAGCAGGTTATCACTTGGGCAGCAATACTCTGGAAAGGGGTCTGGAGCGGAGGAGGGAGGTAAGAAGAAAAAAAAAACTTCTTAAGACAGGAAAAAGTACACAGAAGAAGATCAGTCGCAAGGTATCTCAAAGAAGGCACGGGGACCTTCTCTTGTATTTACCCACAGACCCCCGTGGGCAGAAAACGCCCACATACACGGAGGATGGGGTCAGGGAAAATAAGAAAAAGGGCTGATAGAAGGTGGCGGCAGCAGCCTTCGAAAGGATACCTTCGAAGTCGGTCCACCCAGAGGAAAGAAAGAAATAGTTATTTCGTTCCTAAACTTGCAAATGAATACCAGAGACAGGGATCAAGTACTGAGGCAGTTGCACGCAAAGAGGGGAGATGCAGGAGGACACGAGGGAATTCAAGGCGAGCAGAATGCCCCTCTTAGAAGACGATCCGGGCTAAAAAAGGCCGTCACGGCGGGGCGCTAACCGTGCGTTCTAAGCTAGAAGACTGCTGTTTTGCAAAAAAAAAAATTCTCATCAGAAAAAAAAAAACCAATAAAACGAAAGAGGGGAAATCGTCATACGTCAAGCTCAGAAAAAGCTACGAGCCAGGAGCGACACCTCCAACAGGCCGCGCGCAACCGGAAAAGGGACAGCCAGAAGGGTGCAGAACCCCGATCAAGAAGTTACCAGCATGTTCCTCACAACGCACAGGGCAAAAACTCCGGCTCTACAAATCCTGGACGCTCTCCTACCGCAAGTGTGGAGAAAGAACGTCGGCGCAGGAAAGGGGGCCCTGGGAAAGAGAAAAACAAATGGTCAGCCTGGACGCCCGGAATCCGGAGTAAACAAAAAAACTGCCCGTGGGAAAAAGATCAAAAACGAAAAGAACGGACAATCTCAAAACTGAAGAGGGAAGGGAAGCTACGTGGGAAGAGGGGGATATCGATCGACCACCACAACGAGGAGAAGGAAAAAAAGAGGAAGAAAGGGCCTCAAGATCCAGAAGACTAGACGTGGAAGGGAAGGATTTCATTTGGGGCTTCGGCGCGGCTGGGAGGGAAACTAAAAACTTCTCAAAGGGAAGCAAATAGGTGCAGTTCCTTGTTCGGGACGGATTCATCCGGGAGGAAAGGAAAGAGAAACGAGGGGGAATAGGGGGACATTAAATATCCAAAGGCCCACCCGGCGTCGCGAAAAGGACGAAAAGGGCGAGTCTGCGTCGACCATTAAGGCTGAGAAAAAAAGGGACAAAAAGGGAGAAAATATACTTTAGACCCGCTCACTGAGGTACGGTCCGTCATGAAATAGGGTTCGGGAAAAAGTAAACCCGGCTGTCAAGAAATAGATCAAGTGTCATTAGAAGAGTAAGATCCTCTTCAGTCTAGAAGGGAAGAAGGAGGGGAGCCAGGGAGCTTCCTCGATGTTGAAAGGGGCGGGAAGGGGATGAGAAGAGGGCAGGGGAGGACTATCCAAAAACAGGCGAGCAGAAGAAATGAAAAAAGAAAAAAGGCCGGAAGGAGAAGAAAATAATATCACCGGTGATGAGTATGGAAACTGGTGCGTTTAGAGACTGCAACCCAGAGGGAGTAACGGACGAAGAAAGGAAGGGACAGAAGTCACTAAGTAGTAATCCCAGGAAAAAAGGAAAGGGAAGCCATGGGATTTTAAAACGATCTAGGAAGATTCAGACGTTAGACATGGAGAACGGGAGACGTTGCTTGGCCGGAAAACTAGATCAGCAAAAAAAAGAGGAAGGACCACGACGCGGAGCAGAAAAAAGGACTTGCTGGAAGGGAAATCCCGCGCAGCAAAGAGAAGAACGGCGCCAGGTCTGTGCCAGGATGCAATGGCGATCTCTGGATTGGACTTAAGGGGAAAGGACAGCAAGGCGCGCCGGAACGGACCGGCGGAGGCAAAGTAGAAGGGAAGGAAGAAGCGTAACGGTAAGGATGAAGAGACATCGCTGAGGGGAACGTTAAACTTGCAGAAGCAGCCGGGCATGTCTCGGGGACCAAAACAATCTGGAACTTCCGAAACCCAGAACGCCTCGTCGAGTAGAGGGACACTGACAAATTCTCAAGAGGCATCGCGGAAGGAAAAGTCACTTCTCACCCCGGAAAAAAATTTGAAACCCCTGAAGTGCAGAAAGGAAAAGAAGACGGCCGGGGAAGGACTGGCTGGTGACTGGATCCAGGGACCTAAGAGGAGAAACTTAAAAAGGTGTACAAAAAGAAAGGTGACACAGGGGGACTATTCTTACAAGTACCTCTATCAACTAACAGGAGTGGCAGGAAGTGTAACGTATAGTCGCGAGAACCAAAGGTGGAAAAATTTCTTATACCGGTCGGTGAAGCTTATTCTAACACGATACCGGGTAAAGCTGGGAAAGGACCTCAAATGGGTGTTGTCCGGGGAGGGGGGAACGAAGAGGGGACGGTTCTATCTCGTCAGCGAAAAAGGAGGGGGGGGAAACTAAGTTGAGTTCTAAAGGTACGGACTGTAGAAAGAAAAAAGGCAGGGAAAAGGGGACGAGACGGAAAATAAAAACGTATAATGCTTCAAAACTGTAAGGCACAAGAAAGGCCAAAGGGGCGGCGTCCAGAGCACGTAAGAGGGGGGTTAAATGTCCCTGAAGCCCAACCGTTCAATCATAAGGAAAAAAAAGCAGCGTGGACGGGGGGAGGGAAAAAATGTAGCTGGGTGCCGGGTGGTGCCGAGCCAAAAAAAAAGGCAATCCGACAAAAGTGTCTCGTTTAAGGGAAAACGAAGGGGGAGAGTCGGTTTGTCGCTGGGCCATCCGCAGGGAGAGGAAGGCAGAGAAGAAAAGGAGGACGAAAAAGCGACGAAGGCGCCGAGTGGTAGCGTGGGGGGAAAGAGGAGATGGGGAAAATGTTGTAAAGACAAAGAAACGCGTAATATCTTGAAAGCGCTCATGGGCAAGAGGCCCGAGGAGGGAGCGTAAAGACACCCAAAACGGTCCTTGGTGGGGAGGAAGCAGAATGTAGGGTTCCGTGCCTTTGGACAAAGGAAGAGTATACAAATCCCCGA
>Ga0179593_1412918_pt1 | contig 14700 bp, 11 predicted proteins | sample CZODoug2_1_08_16_FD_185931 | JGI IMG/M metagenome (GOLD analysis project Ga0179593, IMG submission 185931) | Vadose zone soil fungal communities from Angelo Coast Range Reserve, California, USA - CZODoug2_1_08_16fungal (PacBio error correction) | ecosystem: Environmental > Terrestrial > Soil >...
ATGCCAAACTCTACGCGCCAGGTTGGGGGGGTGGATCCGTCTCGGGCAAAAAACCAATTCGCCCTGTTGTTTAGCTTGTATCCGCAAAAAGGCAAGCCTAAGGGCTCGAGCCGCGTCATCGTGTAGCCGGTAGCAGACGGGTCCGCTGCAAAAAGCAAGTATCCTAGAGTTGCGGATCGGGTGTCGGGAGGAGGCGAAAGGATCGAACGCATAGCCATCGCGCAGATGGAAGTCCACACGAAACCTTCTCTCTCACAGCGTGGGGCAAAGAAAAAACCATGCGAGGTTGGGGGGGGTGAACGGCGGTTCATCCACTTCTATGCAACACGCAAAAAGTAACAGAGCAGAACTCTGCCACCTGGCGCGCGAAAAATTCGGCACCACGTGTGTCGGGTAAGGTCGGATTAACTGGGGCAGTAGCGGGGCGTGACTGGGTTCTGCATCGGGGAACAAGGTCTTAGTCAAGCACGGAGTGGACCCGCCTGCAAACCCGTCTTCAGGCATATCTCGCACGCGGTGAAGGAGAAGCACCTTGAACCGAAGCAATGCAGGGCCACTAGAAGGTTCGCAGCGGGGTGGGTACATGAAACTCCAAATAGCCCGATGAAAGAGTGCATCGCGTTTCATTACAAGAACGGTCGGGACCAGGGAGGGACCACACCCCGGCCTTGGGAACAGCCTTAACGGACCACGCCTCAGAGGGGGGGCGGAAGCTTGGGGACAAGATCTGAAGAGCTGCGGCAAAAACAAAAACGCGTAAGAACCTGTGCGATCTTCCTAGGCTGGACAGAGTGGACGCTCACCCGAAGTGATACCGCTAGCCATTTTTCAACTAGCATCGATCAGAAGGACTGAGGGGGGGGGGGGGGGATGGACCCATGAGTCCTCAGCCAGAAGTGGAAAGTCGCAAAGAAGACCAGCGCATACGACCCGCGAAAGAATGCAACACTTTCCTAATCCGGAAGAAATCGAAAGTCTACGTCTAAGGGGGTCTCGATAGTTGCGCGGGCCTCAGCCAAAAACGAAGGACGCTGGGAGGATAGAAGAAAAAAAGCAAAGCAAGTCAGAGGAAGTGTTGGATTGTTGTTCGTCGTACTCACAAGCATAGAGTTATCAGGCTGACAGATGGGCATTAGGCGGATCATTGGCGCACTCGCATCAACGAAAAGCGATACATAAGGAGAACGCGGCGGATCTTCACATTTCCGATGGAAAAAAGGTGCTCGCAGGAGGAGTTCCAGTCGAAAGAGGATTCAGGAGCACGAACTCATCATTGGAAAGCAGAGTTCGGAAACAGGAGGGCGGCGGCGCCAATCCGATCTTCCGTCGTGTAAAGAATCCGAGAAAGAATCTGCGGGGTTTTGCGAAACCACTGAGAAAGACCAAATCTTAACGATGGCGAAGGCCCGAACACCGACGCAGGGTGCTCATCAGAGGAGAAAAGCCCTGGAACGGAATGAAAGTAACGGAAACACGTCCGCGCGAAAGGACTTCGCTTGAGGCGCGACCAGCGATCGGGGTAACCGCCTCCGCCAGAGTGTCCGCCTCGCTGCCCGATCGTCTCATTACGAGGGCATCAGAGAAGATCTCGCATGGTCCGAAACAGCGGATCGATTAACCTCGTTGAGCAGAAAGCGTCAACGTGCCAGAACAGGCAACCCTTCCTCTTCGCTACGAAATTGAGAAATTTCCCTGGGAGACCTCCCAAAGTAGGTCGGATCGGGAAGGGAAAAAACTATTAATCTTGGGTAGGGGGAGACTAAAGTCTTAGAGGCGGGTTCCAAGCACGATCTCTCTCACACTAGGAAGTGGGGCCAGAGCTGGGGAACAGCTAGTAGGGGAAACGATGTACATCGCCCAAAAAGATTCAAGAAGACCCTCTGCTCTCAAAGGAGAAAAGGAGATACCGGATTAGAACATTTCCAATCGAGTCCCATATTTAAAGTGGAGAAGAAGAGGCTCTTTATATCGCTCACTGATTAGGAAAGACACCCTTCATGAATAGAGAGCAACAGATACTCTAACTGGGCTGTGGACTCGATGCCTGGAGAGCCCAACATTATCCGTTTTCAAGAGAAGGGCTGAAAATGGACTAGAAGCAGGGCTGAAAGCTTGGGGGGGGGATGAAAGACCCGGCCGCAGTCGGGGGGAACCAAAAAGACTTTGCTAACGAAAAGGGAGGAAATGGGGCTGCAGTCTTCTTGCTTTGCAAAAATAACACCTTGCGAGAAAATTCGCGAGTCACCGGGTGGAGGAACAATCATGTTGAAAAGAGCCTGACCGACTCGGGGTCAGTGTGCTACACGGGTCCAGGGTCGGAAAGAAGTTGGTGCGGGGAGGTCCCCAGAACGGCGACGCGCTGCTGCTGACTACCCGTCATTCACTCCGGGTCCAGCATGTGCTCGATGGAGAAAGGGAGCTAGGGTCACTCCGAAGGGAGCGAGGAGATTTAGAGTCCTGCCACCTGATGAGGCGGCAGGGGGACAGAGAGCTGAGATGAAGAGACGCGACAATTGAAGGTGTGTCGCGAAGGTGGACCGTTCGGCGGGGAAAAAGGCATCTCTGACGAGGAGTCTTTGTCCGTTCGCCATAGGGGGGGGGGAGCGAAAACTCGAGCGTCATGGCAGAGCCCAAGCCGCATATGCTGAGAACCGGACAGATAGGACTCAGAGGGAGGATAACTGATGGAGGAAACTGGTCTTACCTTCGTTCCTAATGTCCGTACCTGTTGAGGGGAGGGCGCTCAAAGGGGTGGGCTGGGTTAGCAAAAACGGCTGGGAAGAAACGCAAGTCCGACTACATGCAAAAAAAAAGTCAAAGGACGCGGAGCCGGACTTGAGGTGCTCCACCTTCCAATTACAGGAGAAACAGAGGCAATCTCCAAAGAGGGCAGGGTAACGCCTGAAAAAGCCCACCTTCACTCCCATCCTGAGGCGCGCGCCCGGTGTGCTATCATAATAGCGAGTCTCAGCACGAGAGCAAGCTACCCTCGCGGGTACAGAGGGAGAATTAAGACTTAGCGTTTAAAATTGATCTACAGACGCCTGAGCCAATGGGCCGATGCGGCGACGGGGCGGCAAAACTTCTCGGACGTGAGGGTATCGTCCTTACGTAACTATGGCAAATAAGAACAGAAGAACAGGAAGTGGATCGAACGCTGAACAACGGATTGACCTCAATTAGGACTGGTCGGGCGCGAAAAGTGGAATACAAATTAAGCCCGGAACCGGTTCTCAGAAAAAGGGGGGCAGTCGAGGGACGCAAACGCTGAGGCCCAAGAAGCATGAAATGATCATGAGGTAGCTCGCCGCCGGAGAGAGAAACGCATCTAAAGGCTCGAAACCTTCTAACCTTGGGGGAAAAAAGCGGTCCTATACTGGAAATCATCACGCAGGAAGTAATTAAATCTGCCGAACTCTTCAGCGAAAATACAGATCGCTTGCTTGTAACAACGGTGCACCCGGAACACGGCTGAAGCAAAGCACATGGAAGAGGAATAGCGGGCATTGATCATCGGTATCCAGAAGTATCGGACTGAAAACTACGTGTTCTTCCGCTTCCCAGAAAAAAAAAAGCTCGCACCGCGAAAAGAAGACTACCAACTCAATTCTCTACCTCAACCCACGGGTACCCCGGGGGAGAGACGACCGCCTGAGCAGAGTCTACCGCCCTGAGATGTACATGGGACTGAGGGGGTTCTTCATGATGCAAAAGGGAACCTGAATGCTTTCACAAAAAACGCAAGCAAGGGAGGTCTGAGAATGAGCTGCAAAGGAAGGGGACGCCATTCCTAGGCGCGATGCGAGGGTACTCTGTGCCGACTTTCAGCGAGAAGCAAACGCCACGCTCCATCCGACAAGAGAAGCAAAAAGAATTAAGTTTCGAGAGGGGAAAGAGGTCAGTGCTTATTTCCAAAAGGAACTCAACGCCCCGACAACACGAGGACAAGCGCGCTGGATAAAATCACAGACACACCGAGCCCAGAAATGTGGACGGAGGCCAAGGATCAGCAGAAGAGTGTGGAACGAAGGTGCATTTCAGAGAACAACCACAACAACGATGATTGAAGAGAAGAGTCAAAAAACCACAAAAGCGAAGCGGAGCCAAGGATCACCGGGGGGGAGGCCCCCAGGGGATGTTGTGGCAATTGTCGAGAAGCCAGAGCTGGGGAAAATCGCGCGGCCGGTCTGTCAATCGCACTTATAGCCCTTGCCTCGAGAAGAGAGATCGTTGCGGCGTGTGAGGCCTGCTTTCTTGAATCCGGATAAGAAGCGATCAAAGCGACAAATTGAGATGGCCGGAGGGAAGATCGCGCAAGCAGGCAATGCGAAAAAATCGACTTCCAAATGCCTGCAGCTCGTGGGGGCCGCCCTCGGATTCCACACAGGAAGGGAAACCCAACAAATCCAGTCACATGTAAACATAGGCATGGCGTCACGCACACACCCCCATCAACAGCGTTCGAGAACCATTTCGGGGTCCAAGTTGAACCGGGTCGTCGGTGACTCCAAATCTGGCTGAATCAGGAAAAATCTTCTGGGTGTCCTGGGAATAACGTACTAACAAGCCTGTAGAAGAGACATCTTGAGAAAGATTCAAGACATTCAAGGGGAGGAAATCAAAGTGCTATACCTTGTCGGGGGCAACTGGGGGGGGAAAGCAGACGTCCAAAAGAGATAATGAGGCATCTGTTGTACTTCAAGCAAAACAAACGCCACGTGAAGAGAATACCAGAGGGGGGGAGCGGATAGCGGTGCATAATTTTTAACGTAGCTAAACAACGGGGGGGAGAGAGCAGTGGAGCGCGCCTCATATCTTGCGAGGCCCTTGGACAACAGCGGGGGACAGAACACGAAAAAAGCGAAAAAAAAAACTTACGTCCAAAGGATAAATGATGGGGCAGGATCTGCAGGCGGGGGACTTGAGGTGGACATACCGTGACGCGAACAGAGGTCAGTAAGGGGGACACCACTACTCTAAACGTACGAGAAGCGTACTTCTCCTTCCTAACAGGAGATAATCAATGGAAGTGAAGAATACGCGAAGCAAGAAAACAGAAAATAACATCATGCCGCCCACACGTCTCCCCTTCACAGGCGTCAGCTTAGGCGTCTTGGAAGGAAGATTAATGACGCCATCCGCTCAAGCTTGGGACGTACCGAGGGAACTCGACGTATAAGAGTGGCTGTCATCGCAGGAGGCTCAGTCAGGAACTATTCGAGCGTAGACGCAGGGGCATCAGGACAGAAGGTTGTGAGGTGGGCTGATGGAAAGAATACGTGGAAAGAAGAAAAAAGTGCAAGTTGGTCTCTGTCTGGTAATTGGGAGAAAAAAAGGAGAATAAGATGTAGTCGCGTATGCGAAGAGCCGGTGCCGATAAGGGTAAACAAGAAAGTTTACGCAGTTATCAAGGAAAGTCGACTGCGGACAGTTCTGCCAGCACCTAAGGGCAAAAAGAAAGTATCGCGCGCTTGGTGGTGGAAGGCGAAGGAAGAGTAGCTGTCGGTCATAAAGATGGGCGCTTTTGCTCGCACACTGAGGAGGAGTTAAATTCGTAGGCCGATGGGAGCAGAAGAAACCCTCCTAGAGGAGCGCCGCAATGAAAGATAGAAAGACCCTCAGAGGCAAAAGAAACGCGGCCAAGCGCGCAACCTAAGACCTCTGCATCGGTGCAAGAGGGAAAGCTGGGGGTGCAAGGCGAGAGATCCAGTCGTACACTCGGCTAATCTGTCTCACGATTGGATACGGAAGGATAGCCTAACGAAAAAACGCCGTTGGGGGAGGGTACAAACTCACCCTGTCTCCAAAACCCGATCAAAACATGGAAGTCCATAGGGGATCGTTCCTCCACACCGAATGCATCCACACAGGGTGCTCGAGAAAATAATAGAAACAGGTGGTACTTTGGGGAAAAAGAAACTCTGAAACCACTTGCCGCAAGTGAGGAGTAGAGGGGGAAAGCTCCGGAGCCGTAAGAGGGCCCGGGGTCCTGACGCGCCGTGCCAAAGCGGCAGCAGCCCGAGAAAAACGGTCGCTTAAAGGAAACGTAGAGTAACGAGCATCGATAAAGTAGCGGGAGAAATCACGGCGAGACGAATGCAGGTATTTGTAATCTCTCTAACAAAAAAAGAACTTCAATAGATATAAAGCGCGAACGGCATGCGAGGAAGCGATTCTACTAGCTGAGGGAAGAGCGCGCCAGTAACCAGGTAAGGTAGCACTAAAGGGGTCGGGGCCGACAGAGGCCATGGCACGCAAACCGACCTTCAGCCAAGTAAAATCAAATTATAAGAAGTTGGAGGTGGGGGAAAAGCTGGGAAAATAACCAAAGGGGCTGAGGGAACAGTGATCGGCGACAAAGGTCCGAAGTCAATGGGGTGGAATGGACAATCCTGCCGATCAAAAAGGTTTTTCGCGCTCGGCGAAGGAAAAGGGGCGGAGGGAAGGGGGGTGGTCGGTTGGCCCCCGCCTCGTGATGACGACAAGAAGCGGAAATTGGGCTCGATTCGGACATCTATTAAGGAACGACGAGTGCAAACGCCTAGGTCGAGGTAGGAACGGAGGCGCGCGGAAACGAGAGAGGAGGGCCGATGCTGGAAGAGGGCGAGGCGCTGGCGCCGAGGAGAGACGAGTTCGAAAGGCAGAAAAAGTGCAACCTGGGGTCTTGTCAGGGCGGCATGCGAACGGGAGTAAGGCGGTCCTGATCGCTTAAAAAGGAGAGATAGGGACTTTAAGGGACGACCAACCGCAATTTCCGCGAAATGACGCGGCACGCTCGCTCATCAAGAGCGAAAGGAGACTGGATGGGATGAACGAAGGAGCGCGGGCCGAAATTTCGCGAAGAGGAAAGTTCGGGACTCCGACACATCAGACTCAACGGTTGGCGGGTTCCCTAGAGAAGCATGAAGAACCGCACGAACTGGATCCGGACTGCGATTGCAAACTGGGAAATGCACCGACGCCTACCTGAACATTCAGGGAGAATGTGGAACGCCTGACCCATACAAACCTTCACTACTAATGTACGGAGAAAAAAATGTCAGAGCCAGAAGGAGGCGCTTCAGCATGGAGATGGCATCCGCCGCTAAATGAGTAACACTGGTACAGAAGGAGCTTTACGATGCCAATTGAAGCATACTCCTTTAAAGGCAGAAAGGTTTCGGCGGCGTTGGGGGATGCCGCTGGGGGACGGCACATCGTCTGGTTCGGACCGAAGGACCTGCACTGATAATTCCAAGGCCACTGGGGGTTCAAGGAACTGAAGGTAGATGATCGAGGCAGATTAGCGGGACCCAAGACGGGGGGGTACATTAAGCGGGAAGACGACAGTTACGTGCATACAAGGTCGCCGTGAACTAGGGCAAGGGTCTCACCTTATTCAACAAGGTCTAGGTAAAAAAGAATCTGAGCGAAGGAGAAGACAAAATGTCTTTCCCGCCGCCTCTCACGGGAAAAGCCGTCTTCAACTTAGTCATGAACCGGGCTATCCCGCCTGGATAAAAGGAAATCATCATCGGCCTGGGTTTAGGAGTGCATGTGAATGAATTCGGCGAGGGGGGAATGTCAGGGGGCATATCGCGGTAGGACAAGGCCAACTGCCCGCTGTAAGAAAAAGATGTAAGAACTGCCAATTGAGCAGCGGAGCCAAGGCGCTAAGTGAAACGAAGGAAAGCAGACAGGGAATACGACTCCACCGATCTGCGCAAGGCGAAAAGGAAACAGACGCTCCATCCGACCCGACTACGGTTGCAGAAGGTGTCCGCGACCCGCATGTCAGAGTCTGCAAGACCTGCAACGGAAATTTTGCGGGGGGAGTGCCTCCAGTGTGAAAGGACGAGAAAAAGAGAAGGCCAGGGAAGAATGCGAACTCTGCTGCTCAAAAAAGGGAGCAGTTTGCATCGATCAATTGCGAGTCGCTTATCCGCAGGGAGCATCCTGCCGCCACGAAGCCGCCCGAAAAGATTAAAACTCTAATCTCAGGGGATCGTACGAGACACCACGGGCCGAGAAGGAGAGGCAATGAAGCAGGGAAAAACAAGTTCCACCAAGCGCTGGCGCAAAAGCCACCACGCATCAAACAACCGGATCACCTATACTGGGGTAGGGTGGAAAAAAGCCGCCGATCGAGGGGGGGGACAGCAGGAGATCTCTCTCACAGAAAAGGGGGGTAAAATGCACCCAGAAGGAATCTTCTCCGCTGACTGGGCCCCATCGGCCACCCCATCGTTGATACGGGTGGGACGTTGGGGGCTTCGCCCGAAAACAGCGGGAAGGCGGGAATTGAGAGAGGCCGAGTCAAGCTAGGGGTCAATCAGAAAGAGCAGAACCGCGGTGGATCAAAAAAACAGAAGATCTCGTTGCGGAATCGTGTAGAGGAGGGAGGGGGCGTCAGGGATCCGAAAAAAAACGTAAGCGCGCGGAGGGCCGGAAGGGCACTTCCTCACTCGCGTGCGCGGATCGCGCCATTGCCCGGAAAGGGGGGAAAAAATCCGAAAGTTCCACATGTTCATCGTAAGTGGACCCAACAGGGTCGGAAACAGAGGCGGCGTTGCAGAAGACAACATTGATTCCACTGCGGACTGTGCTTACCTTAAGTAAGAGTCGAGCTTCAAAAGACCATGAGGGGGTTCGAGTCAGCGGCAAAAGTCATTGCTGACTAGCAACGGTCAGGGAGGTCAAAATGCCGTCCCGTCAGGCATGCCCTGCACTCTGGGGGGACCTTTAAGGAGTCCCAGGGCCTTGACCTAAGGCATGGAACTGCCGGACCGGCCATTAAGTAATTCAGGAAAGAGTTGAACACTTCAACGCAATCCGGGATCATGTTTACTTCCAAAACGGGGAAGACAAACAGCAAGGTTTGAGACAGTCAGACTTTAAGACTTCCGAATCGAGCCTCAATAGAGATTTTCATGCAAAAAGAACAATGCAAATACATAAAGGGCGAATACACACCGGCTGAACGACCAGTTTGCTCGAGCGCAGGTAATGGGCCGACATCTCTTCGGCGCCAACCAGTCAGATCACTGAAACAACGCCTTGGAAGTCGCTGCTAGGGACCTGAAAAATGGGCCGGTCGTGCTGAGGCAGGGGAGATGAAGTAGAAAATCTAATCCCAACGGAAACAACATTCACTCCCCATCACTGTATGAGGAACTCCGGATAAGGGTCGATAAGCAATGCATCGAAAGCGACTCCCAGTGGGTATTGTAACGGAGGGATGGCGTCAGAAAGGGCCTAGAATTCCGAACCTCGAGGATAACAGGACGGGATGCGGCCGCACATTAATATAGTTTATTTAATGGTGGGGGGGCCAAGGAAGTAAATCCTGCGTTGACCCTCAAAATTGGGAAGGAAATTGGGAAGTGTGGCGCATCGAACTTCCGGAGAAAGACAGGTTCTTCTGACGGTAGGCGGATCGGACGAGGGTAAACAACCTTCGCATGCGGGTCGAATCAGCATCGAACATTTCGATTCCGAAAAGTTCACCAGCAGGGAAGTCCGTCCCATCATGCGAAAAATCGGATGAAGACCCCGAGGGTCGCAGAATCGCGAGCATCTTAAGGCTTGGAGAAAATGAAGAACCTATCGCGAGCGTCGAACTAAGGGCGAGCAGGAAGAAAAATCCGCGCCAAAGGGAGGTAACGTCCCTTTACAGGCCCCGGAACCCCCGCAAGCGCACCTCGAACTCGTCAAAAGCGGCAAAGGCGACAGCGCAGCGACCGGCTGAATCGGAATCGGCCGGGCCTGAGGGAGGGGGGAACCGCGCCTGCCCCGGACGACTACTCTCTGTCGTTAATCTTAGGAAGTATTGAAATAGTATCAATCAAGGAGCGATTCCTCCACAACAGAAGGTTGATCGTTAGCTGGCACCAGGGCACCCCGAAAGCTTAGCGGACAAGAGGAAGAAGGCCGCCCGATTCTGTCGGTCCTTGGAAACCAAAGAAGAGTGTCCCCTGGGTAGCCAAGATCACCGAAAAAAAAAGGACGGCCACAGGGGGAATGTGGGGGCCCAGCACGAATCTGCAAAAGCAGTGCAGCAGTCGTTGCGACCCGCGATTTGGGGGACACTAGGGAAAAAAAGGGAAGGCCGTCAGCGCCTGCCCAAGGCAGCCGCGCCGCCAACCGTGAAAAAAGGGGGAGGGACAGGATCATTGGAAGCCTCTGGCCACTCTCGTCCCGCTAGGAAAGCGATAGGGGTGCGCTGCCCACAAAAATTAGGGGCTCGCAAACCACAAACGGAGGAGGAGAAGAGAGCGCGCATACCGGCATGAGATAGAAAACCGCATTCTACCGCTACTGGTAACGAAACGGGGGGGGGAATAAAGTTGACCAGAAGTCAGAGGTCTGCAGGGCCGCAGCGCTGCAAAACTGTGGGACAGACTTGGACGTCGAAAAAAAAACCGAAGACATGCGGTGGAAAAAAGGAAATAAAAGGTCTGCTTTCTCCGGACGACTAGGCAGATTGAGAGCCAGTAGGAACGTAACCACCTGTTGCTGTAGACCGTTGATCGCAAACCGTGTGCTGGCAAACCGCGCATGGGGGTGGGGATCTTCCTAATCGTCTCCGGTTTAGACGGAAGTCGCAAGGTCGGCGAGAGGTAGGCAAAGGGAAAAAGAAACCGCTTTGTGGAATACTATCGATCCGGCAAAAAAATCAGTGCTCGAATTAAAATCGCTAGGATCGACTCTAGGCAAGTACTTTATGAATCTAGGCCGTCAAAACCACCTAGGGCGAGCAGGAGTACAGATGCAGAGGAGGCTGAGCTGGCGCACCTCTGCCCTAGGCGACGATGCGGGGCCCTGTTCGGCATCGGCAAGAATTGTCTGAATCGCGCTACGGGCCTGCTCCGAGAACTGGATACGGGAATTGTAAGGTCAGGGGCGAAGCCCAAGCTCATATGAGATGATGCAAACTCCAAATCGGCTGCCTACCGCTCCGAGAGGGACGAAAAAAAGGGGACGATTGTTCCTCCATGGAAGGATAGAAAGGGGTGAGATTAAGAACAGCAATGCGTCACTGGGGTACCTGAAAGAGCATGGTGAATCCGCAATGAGCGCTAACCCAACCGCGTGATCAGACGGGAATGGATCCACATTCCTTCAAGTCATAAACACACCATCTGAGCGCAACAAGCCTCAAGCAACCCTTTGAACTACTCATTGGAGCGGGCCCCGGATTTCGAGAAAAGCGAGTGACTGCACTTCGCGCGCCTACTTGCCCAGTACAGACATTAATACAAAACATGGTCTCGCTTTCTAATCGGGGGGGGGGGGGGGGGGGGGGGGGGGGGGGGGGGGTGTGGGGGGGGGGGGGGGGGGGGGGGGGGGGGGGGGGGGGGGAGAGAAAGGGGGGTTGGGAGGGGGGTGGGGGGGGGGGGGGGGGGGGTTGGGGGGGGGGGGGGGGGTGGGGGTGGGGGGGGTGAGGGGTGTTGGGGGGGTGGGGTGGGGGGGGGGGGTAGGAGGGGAGGGGGGTGTGGGGTGGGGGGGGGGGGGGGGTGGGGGGGGGGGGGGTGGGGGGGGGGTGGGGGCTCTAGACAGCCTCAAAAAATGGTGCCGAATTGCGGGAAAAAGGTCAGGATGCCGCTGATCATTCGGATGTTCAAAAAGGAAGGAGAGTCAAAGGAGGATCAGATCAGGCCAAGACAATAAACTGAAGTAGGGAGTCAGAAGAGATGAAAACAAAGGGGTTACCACCAGAAGTAGTGGGCGCTTCCCACTTGAGTTTCCAAAAGAGACGGCATAAAGAGAGGAAAGAAGCAGGCAGCCGTGGACAGTGCAGGATCTTCGTTCAGCAACGGGGGAGAAGAAAAAAGTCTGAGGCGAGGCCCAGGAGAAGGCTGCTCGAATCCGCGGTTCCGCAGGCTCGGGCTGTCAAAAAAGCTATACCTCTCTGGATTACCGAAAAATCTCATCGGGCGCTCTGCGTTGTCGGGTGGATGGCGAACTTCTGTGGAGGAGATTGACGTTCAGAGAGGCTTCTCAAAGGCCACGGTGACGCCGAAAAGGCAACTCACCGGAAAACTGCAGAAGACCGAATTGGGCAGGGAATAAAAAAACGAGTGAATCGAGGGGAACCGAAGGGTTCGTCATGACGCCAGAAAAAAAAAAAACGAAACGCACGCCCACAAAAGGACTACAATGACGACAAAGACCGACCTACGTGGGTGGCCAACTATGTGTCGAAAGACCGACGGAGTCACGCCCTGACTATGAAAGGGGAGTGCTTTTCTGGGTTCAATCCAAGGGGGGAAGGGAACGATGCAGGTTAATCGGGAAGCAGAGAGAGGAACGCTGCAGCGAAGAAGTGCCCATTTCCGGCATCGCAGTCTGAGGCGATTGAGAGTGGAGAAGAAGCGAAATCGGCAAAAACGAACGCAGGGCCTCCGAAGTAAGGGGGGCCACGATCTCAGGATCTGAAGAAAAAAAGGAAGGCGGCGATTAATGACGCCGGCCGCGCATCAATTACAGCGCTGCTCAACCTGCACACCACCAAAAGGATAAACGAGAGGGGGGGAAGGGCCAGCAGCAGGGCAGAGCGCGTGTTGGAAAGGCCCGTGTTTAGTATAGCTCGGACAACGAAGGTGGAAAGAAGAGATAGCAAAAGGGAAAGTTCACACACCACAGCCTGCTGCTGAAATCAACTCATCGGCCACAAAAGATCGGTATCCGGTGGGGGGGGAAGTAAAAAGCGCAGGCTGTGTAAAAAAAAACGCTGCCGGCGTCAAGTGGATCATCCGAGGGGGCAAGGCCATCTGTTTCCTCCATTATAGTCGAGTTGGCCACGTAGGAATCGCGAAACGTGAGGGACCAGCTAAAAGCGTATCAAATCTAGGCCAAAGATATGGGGGAAAGGAAACAGTAATTCTAAAGGAAGAAACAAACGTGCGCAGACAGACGGTCCAGTGCCTGGACCGCTTAGAGAATGAAAACAATGTCATCAAAGAAAAACGCAAATCCCAGTCCCATGCAGATTGGACGTGGAAGATAACTCAATGTGCGCGGGAAAAATTTTGACAGGTGTCCACCCGGAGGGTGGACCGTCAGAACCAGAGTGTCGAATGTCTCTGCTTAAGGTGTCGAGTCACGTAGGAACTAAAAAGTCTGACGGTTCAGATCACTCTAGCGTTCGCCCAGCTGGAAAAGGAACAATCTGGACAGCGTCGAAGAAAAACGCGGGGGAAGGAAAAACCTTTGTAGTCAAGGGGGAAGGAAAAGGAAGATAGAGGGCCCGGCCGCTCGAAGAGTTCGCAAAGGTTACTGACTCAAAAGTAAAAGCGATGAAGATGGGAAAAGGGGGAAAGAGATGAATCGGGTACAAATGGCTGCCAGGAAAGACGACCCGGCAAACTCATGCCCTGGCGGCAGAAAGAAAAGCAAATGGTCATGCTGCCCTTGGGAAAAGGGAGAAACAGAAGAAATCTGCACGTACGCAAAAAACAACGGCTGAACCTCACACTGCGATCCGAACGAAGGTCAAAATGAAGGGACAGCCCGACCAGTCCGCAGAAAGACCTAAGTGGTGCGCTTCGAGAAAAACGGACCGGTGGGGAAGACGCCGGGGTCACAGGGTAATCCAACGGACAATAAAGCGAAGGCCGTCCCCCCGTCACAAGGAGGCTCTACGGGCGGCGGAGATCATGGGTGGAGAAGCTCCGGCGCATTTCAGTACCGATTACGCCTGATGCGCGGGACAGGAGCTCATTGTTTCCGCGAAGAAGCTAAGAGAAAGAAGGTGACCATTTCCAGATAGTAGTGAAAGGGGGTTTAAGCGTGCAACCACATTGTTGATCCGCTTACAGATGGTGGGGGGGCTGATTAAACGGGAAAGGGGGAGAATCGTAACGGATCCAGCGGGAAAAGGCTCCAGGGGGGGAAGGCGGGGCCGCAAGTGCAGATATGACATTAAGCGACGGGTAAAAAAAACCGGCGCATTGCAGGTCCTCTCCAGTCCGAACAGGTCGAGGAAAAGAGAAGCAAAACATGTCCCGCAGGAGGGCGCTACCATCAGTGAGGAGGCGACCGGCTGAGGAGAAGAGAAGGCCTCTTGTAACGAAGGAAAAATGCAGGAGGGGCTCGCCCAGGGAAATTCCCCCTATCTCGGGAAAACAACGTAGGGGGGACGATGGCGAGGAAAGAAATCATGGCGCAAGAGCGGGGGGGAACCTCTCGAAGGGGACCCCGCGCCGCACAGAAAAAAGCGGACGAGGCACAAAAAGAACAGCTTCATCTAATCAGCCCTTTTTAAGGAACTAGAAAACAGCGGCGAGAACAGGTAACTTACCGCACGAACGTCTAGAAAACCAAGAGCACATGCGATCCGATCCAAAAAGGCTCAAGAGAGGACGACGTGGAATCAGGAACCTAAACGCACCCCGTCCGAAGCCGACCTGAGGATCACAGAGCGATAAAACCTTGTAAGCCTCCCTGGCCGGGGCATTTTCCAACCCATGAGCCCCAGGTGTCTCAACTAATTGCCCGGGCATCCGGAAACCAGAAGAAGAAGAGACCACTTGACGAAAGTCGTTACTTAGAAAATTTTGGACGAGCTTTAGGTGAAAGCATGGAGGGAAAGACTCCGGCCCAAGCGGAAGAAGCAACGACTAGACCTCGACCCTCTAACTGGAACGGGTCTGTGACAGAGAGGGGGCGTCCAATAACTGTCTATAGTGTGTCCTATGAGCAACAGGCCAGTAAAAGTGA
>Ga0179593_1426480_pt1 | contig 14700 bp, 16 predicted proteins | sample CZODoug2_1_08_16_FD_185931 | JGI IMG/M metagenome (GOLD analysis project Ga0179593, IMG submission 185931) | Vadose zone soil fungal communities from Angelo Coast Range Reserve, California, USA - CZODoug2_1_08_16fungal (PacBio error correction) | ecosystem: Environmental > Terrestrial > Soil >...
GGGCGAAACCGCGAAAATCCATCTCCGATCACGGTAATAAGGGAAAATCCGAAGAAATTTTCTAGTTGTCCAGTGGAAACCAAAGAGGGAAAAATCCACGGAGAGCAGAAGGGAAAAGGAAAGGGGGACGACAATAAGAAGGGTCAATATTGTGTGCGTGCACGTTGCGGGCGCAGGAGAAAAAAAAGTGGAGAGGAGACGACCCCCGAAGCCATTGTAAGATTTCGACAAAAGGGGGTGACTCGACATCAATGTTTAACTCGTTTGGGTCCGGGGACGTAAGGAAACCTGGCTAGGGGTTCGAAGACGGACGGAGAATTAAAATATCAATGGGTTTTCGACAACAAGAGGTCTTCTCAAGCCGAGGGACAAAAGCCTTATCGTACCTGAAGAAGGGAAAGGGGACGTCTAAACGTGGCGTGTAAGTACAAGATCAGACTTAATTTGGGACGGTGGGGTGGCAACCAACGACGTATACACAAAAACCCTGAAAAAAGAATTGATGGGAAACGTGCCACCTATGAACAACATGGGAAAAGGATATACCAAATCCTTTAAACAATCGGTTAGGTCGCTTCCGGAAGTTCAAGGGGATGACCGTCAAGGGAAAAAACTATGTGAAAAAGAAAGGCAGGGGAATGGACACACGGATAAAAGGAAGAGGTCAACGAGGGAGACAATGGCCCCATGTGGCACGGCTCTCAAAGAAGAGCAACTCGACTAACCAGTCATCGCGTTTACCAGGCTGACCAAAAAAAACGGCTCATGGTATAGTTTTCAACACAGACCAAAGGAAAAGTTGTGAATTAAAGGGAGGACGGGACAGCTGACATGTCGTGAGGGGTCGAAACGAATAGATGTCCCTGGGAAGGAAAGGCGTCAGGGGGGGGAACGCAAAATGAAAATTCTGAAAAAAAAGAAGTACACTACCAAGAGAGGGGAGGGGGGGTCCAGAACTGAAGCGACTCTAGGTAGCAGAGCAAAGTACAATCCAAAGAGAGAAAATGGAAAGCCTAATTATTTGAAGAGGAGCAAGAAATGAAGAAGGGGGGGCTTTTGGTCTTGGCATTGAAGGTAGCCCTCTTCCTGCAGAATTAAAGGAAGAGCGAAAGCGAACTGGCAGAGACGGAGGTAGGTATAAAAAAAAAAATCGAGGAGACATACTAGTAAGCAAATTCTGTGGGTCTAGAACAAGTAAAACGAATTTACTGCAGTATGTTCACAGTTTGAGAAAAAAGGGTTGAGAGGACCCGGGAATGTGGTCTGGGAGTGTACGCAACAGCTCTAAAAATCAAATCCCACTCTATGGAATGAGGGGCTGAGCACAAGAGTTGTCAGGCGTACATCGTCTAAAAGAAAAACAAGGCGGAAGAAAACAGAGTGCTTGGACGTACCGGTGCAACAACTTCAGGGGGGAAGGAGCTGCGGTAATGCGAGCAGGCCAGTCTTTGAAATTTCCAGTGGGAATTTTTGGAAGGTTTTGACTCCGCCCACTAAGGAGGGATTCTGTGGGTTTTTGGGTTGGGGAAAGGGATTACAAGGTTGTCGGATTCCTCTGTTCTCACTTAAAAGGGGAGGTTGGAAACGTAGACGAGCGGGCGTCTGTGGTGGGGGAGGGGAAAGGCTGGGGTGGGCATCAGGGCAGGGGGGAAGGGAGGAAGCACAAAAAAGAAAGAAAGGACCACCAACCCTGAAGACGGAATGAAGCCAGGTTCGTAGAGAGGCTTCGCAGTCCTACGAGGTTTCGTGGAAAATTTCAAAAAAAAGTGCTTCTTATGGTCCGTGAGGGGACGGACTAAGGACGACTTAGCAGGGAATGACCGGTTGGTGGACATTTAAACTTCCTAGTGATGGGACGTCTACAAAAAAAAGAGGGTCGTCGACGGAAAGGGGTTGGTGGACCAATTCGAGCGCATCCCCTGCGCGAACTTTGCAGAAAGAGAAAAAGTGGGCTGGGACTGAAGGACCAGGGATGGACCACAACGCGCATATCATCTTGAAGGAAGTATCAGGCAAAAGAACAACTACAACGTTATGCAATAACAAAAAAGGAGGCTGAGGCAAGGGGGACGCACCAGCAATCACACTTGAAGGGCGAAATACGTTCCAAGGAAAATGGAGGGCAAAGAACATTGAGCCGAGTTCGCCGTAATATGTGGGTAAAAATCACTCACGAAACGGCGGAAAAACAGTGGGGGGAAATACTACTACAATCCGCAGTCAACGCACCAAAAGGGGGTCGATCAAAAAGAAAAAGCCGGGAGGAATCCCACCAAAAATAAGTCGGCAGCAATTGGGCGGGACTTTGGCGTCCGAGAAGAGACCGACTTGGAACCCAGAATCGCATATGAGGAACAGGTCGAGAAAAAGAGAGAGAAAACAACAAAGGGATTAAGTCGGAAGAGAAAGGGTTAGCTCTGGGTGCTAAATTTGCGAGGTAACAAAAACCATATATAAAAAGCAAAATAGTCCTTAGAAGGAACTCTGACCAGCATGGTGCCAGCCGATTTTGTTGCGGGGAATGTGACTACCAGCATTTTATCTAATCTGGGGGAAATCTTAAGTCGAGTAAACGGATAAAACTTCGACATGCAAAATTGCCGGAGATTTTCGTGACGGAAGTGAGTCCCACCGCCGGCCTGGCCTGAAAGGGAGGGGAAACGTGCTGGTCACCCTAATTCCTGGATCAGTTTAAGGAAGGGGGATGCTTTTGGTCCAATCTGTTGGACGAAAAAGGGGATTTGCCGAACAACGGTGGAGTGGGTTGAAAGTGTAAAAAGATGTGCTGATCATGCGCGAGCCAGATGGGAGAGAATGTAAAAGACAGAAAAAAGTAAGTTGAAAGGGGCAAAGGAAAAGAGTTGGAGGATCGAGGGGCAACACGACTAGATATTACGTAGGGAGAACAAAGCAGTCACTGAAAGGAAAGGACGAACCACATGCAAATCAGACTACGATGAAGTACGAAGGGGAGTCAAGTCCCCACGAAAAAGCCGTATCCTGCAGCACCTGTGGTCTGACCCAGGAAACCGAAACCTCAGGAGAAGAAAGGGCGGCATATGCAAAAGAAAAAGACTTGAATCCGTCTGACGGGTTGTGGGGAAAAAGAGGAATGCTGATAAAAGACCCTCTCACCCACGGGATCGCGGAGCCAACACTACAAGACGCCCAACGCTCAAGAAGAAAAGTAAAAAGGCAGATGAGACGAAGGGAATACGAAAATACAGGCGCAGGAAAGTCTAACGAAAATGGATGTGCGGGGGGGCTGGAGAGGAGCAATTAAAAACTCCAAAAATTGCAATGGAACTTTTTTACAAATCAAAGGGAAGGGAATCGAACCTTAAGCGAGAATGGCACATCCCCTCGAGTTGGACCAAAAAGAAAAAACCAGGGGCATTACGGGGGGATGCAAATCGAATGGGGGGTCTGGTAGAAAAATACCCGAAAGAAACTAGGGATCAGAAGCTTCAAGAGGAAGGCTTGGTAAGGAGAGTGTTTAGTAACAACACGGAGCAAACTGTTGACCAAACTTTGAACTTAGATAAATCAGAGGTTAATGGTTCAAGAAAAAGGTCAAGGAATAGGTCAACCTCACAAACACAGACTTTCTGGCGATCTTTTCTAGAATTAAGAGAGGCGGAGGCAATTAAGACCAGAGAAGATAGGACGGAAATACCTTCAGATTGGGGAAAAAGAAAGAAGGATTCAACTAAGAGGCATAAATTCTAAACGTGTAGCAATTCGCAGAAAGGACAAAAGGGCCTTAATAGAGAAATAGAGTTAATTTCGTTCAAAAAGAGATACTAGTTCGAGAGGGAGACCGGCAACTTCTACCCTTGGGGAAGTGGAGTAAGTCGCTGCAAAAACATACGCCGGTACAAGTGCTGGAGTGCCGTGTGGGACTGTCTCAGGAGGGTTTCTGGAGACTGAAACGACATGTCGCTGTTCACCGACGCACGGGGGGGAAATCACAAAGGGTGAACTGGTTCGGTGTTGAAAAAAGTAATGGTGACGGCAACACATGCGGTATGCCTAGGCCTACGCGGGGGGAGAAGAACAAGGACGGAGAAGGTTCAGGGGCTTCGGAAGCGAGCGATATCGTGATAATCAACGTGCCAAGTGAATATGTGGCTATCAAGGCGTTAAGTAAGCCTTAGATCACACATATGTACACTGCACGACACCAGATGCCGGTGAGAGGCCAGGGAGACTTTGTGTCCCTTGACGAAAGACCAACACGTGGAAAAAATTGACCGGGGGAGGGAAAGGAAAACAAAGGAAGGGTTAAAAAGGATTGTGTATCAGAGGAGGAAAAACTCGGGCTTGTCAGCCCACTCGCAGAACGCTCGAACGTGTCTCCCCCCGAAAAAGGCGAGGTGTGTCTGTGCTGGTTTGTACCCAGGTCAACAAACGGGACCCAAACGGTAAAGGGAAGAGAGGAGGATCTTGGAGATTGAAATCCAGAGTAAAAAGAGCGGAGACAGTCAAAGAAAGAGGGGGGGAAAGGGAGGGGAAGAGGCTATCTAGAAAGCATCCGAGACAGTGGGGGCGTGACAAAATCTGAGCTCACCCCAAAAAAAAGAAACACAACACATCAACCAAGCTAAGTCCAACACCACACAGACCCTAAACCAAAACTCCCACCAAAAGACGCGCGTCGATAGCACTGTGGGGGGACTACTGTCGATAGGGGCGGAAAAGATCATGACAGCACCAGCAGTCGCAACGGTTCAAGTCGGGGGTAAAAGACGAACTAAAAAGCTCCCTGTTTAGAACAAAAAAAGGGGCTCAGCAGGCAGGCATGTGTGGAAAAGGAAGATGTGGATACACAAACAGTCATAGGAGGGACTGCCACTAAGGAGACACACAGTCGCACCAGTAAGAGCGAAGGGCGAAATCTATCACAAGAATGGACAGGATATGACAAAAAGAGGACACGAAAGTTAAGTTGATATAATTAGCAGGTTCAGGTCTGTCGTCCACCGCCAAACAAAAGGCACAGCGGGAGGAGATCGACGAAAGAGTAACTTAGCGACTCTGCACAGCGTCCATAGTATCGATAGGTCTCACATCTAGAAACATGACAACAAACAAGCTGGGGGAAGGCGGAAGAGAGGCTGAAACTGAAAATCGCTGTGCACAACTCTGCATCTCACCATTAGATGTGAACAAGAGAGACGTCTCATGTAACTATCAAAAAAAATAAAAACTCACTTGAACACTGTGGCTCGTGATCGTGTCTGTCCTGATGCCCTGTCAGCTCAAGTGCTTCGTGATCCTCCACGGGGCCTCAAAGGTGGGACAAGAGCTGTGCTAAGTCTGGCGTGCTACAAATCTCGAACATTCCATGATCTCTAGAAGGGGGAGGTTATGTCGTGGGCTACTCCTGGTGCGGTGCTCTGGGGGTGTTGGGGGGAGAAACAACGGAGAATTTGCCGACGACCAAAGCGGTTCCCGGGTAGGCCAGTATTGTTGTGGTCTGCTCGCGGTCGCGCACCATATTTAGAAAGGGGGAGGTGAAAACTTCAGTCGGACAACCGATACGAAGTGTTCGATATCAGGAACGGGAACAGATAAGAAGTCACAATGCATTCGGTGTAAAGTGGGTGTTAGACAGCACTCATCCAAGCAGAGATCAAGGCACAGCCCGGCAGTGTCGAAGAGTACACAAAACGGGACACATAGCACATGACCGATTCACCGTCGAAATGGGAGAATAACAGATCATCATCTAGAAATAATTTGTGAAGGGGGGGTAAACGGCGATACAAACCCTGAACAATAGTAAAACGGATCCCAGAGGTTAAAACACAATGAAGAAGAAAATCCTTTAAAACAAAGGAGGAAGAAAGGGGGAAAGGTCCAACGAGGGAGTGGAAGTGGAAAGGAGGAAAATATACCAGGAAAGGATGAGGGTGAGGAGGATTAAGGAATCTTCAACTGAGAGCCCTGCCTGTGAAAAGTAGAAAATGAAATAAGCCCTCCGACGAACAGTACCTCGACAACCGCAAAAAAAAAAAGGGAGCAGTGTTAGGATTCAACACCGACCACGGAAAGTGTGGATTACTCTAAAAAGAGGAGTTGTGAACAGAGACTGTCGTTCGTTTCACGAATCTATTTCAAGGGAGAGACTGCGGATTTTTTTGACACGCGATACAGACGGATGGGACGAAAAAAAGGGGAGAAGTGCCGAAAGGAAGAAAGGAAAAACGTCGATTTTGCCCGACCTTAAGAGCGAAAGGGAAGAGGACAGTAGGAAAGCCAGATGCAGAAATTAAGGGGAAAACAAAATGGTGAGAAGTTCAAGGAAGCTGAAGACTGGGTCGGGGGAGGAGGGAAAAGGAATGTAAGCCCTCTTCCTGGGAAGGAAGGAGCTCAAAAAAACTAAACGGGTACTGAAGAAGAATCGGTGTCGATGCCCCTGCGGAAAGGTAGGGAAGGCGACTTTTTGCCTCAAGGAGGGGGATGCATACCGAGGAGGATCTTCATTAATGGAAACGGCAAGTGGCTCAGACTCCATGTGGTTCGGGTTGAGGATGTACGAAACCAGCACTAAACGCAGGACAGCTAGAGGGAATGAAGGAAAAGATTTCTTCGACTCAGGGGAAAAACGAGGGCAGAAAACCGCATTCATGGAGTAGAGGTACAGGCGAGGACACACTTCCGGGGAAGGAAGAACGCTGGCGAAGAGCATCAATTGATTTAAAAGTTCCAGCTTGGGTCACATTTTTGGGGGGGGTTTTGAGTGTCGCGACTCGAAATAAATCGAAAGATTTACAGTGGGCCACTGAAAGGGGGAAGGTTTATGCCCGACACTTCTTTCTCAGCTGAAAGGTACTTGGGCAGAGATTCAGAGAGCTGGTCTCGGAAGGGGGGGGGGTGTGCTTGTTCCGCTGGTTGACCAGTGCCAGGGGGCAAGAAAAAAGATTTTCTCAAACAACCCTGACGACGGAAGAGGCATCGTGGGCTCAGATCTGAGATCGGTTGAAAAGGTAAGGGGTTTCAAAACAGGTGAGGCAGCCTGGGAGGTGGGCACGAAAGTATAATCAGTCTGGAGGGGGGGGGCAGGTGGCTTCCGGCAAATCTTCATTTCAAAAAACTGGCAAAAGAAGACGAAAATAGAGAGAAGAGGGGGGGGTGGACAATCGTCAAGACAATCGCTGCCTCTGAACGGGAGCAACTTGGAAGGGCGGGGCTGACCGGTAGCGATCCAGGACGATACTTCGTCAGGATCCTGGAAAAAGCTGGGGGCTGTACAAAGGAAAAAAATAAAACGGGGGGAATGGCGGGCAATAAAAAAATTTCTTACACAGACAAGGGGAGAAACATCACCCTTTCAGTTCAGCGAAGACGTGAGAGGTTTCAGGTGACAAAAACAAAGGTACGAATCCGAATTGCGGCCCGACTGGGTCAACTAAGACGAAAGAGGAAATTGGGAAGGGGACTTAACTACTACATCCAAAACAAAAAAACATTCGAAAGTAAAAGCCTGGTAGGCCCCATCCAAGAAGGCCATAAATTGGCGTACGAAGGACGATTAAGAAGGACCGCTGGGAACCTACGCAAAAATTATGAAGTAAAAGGAGGGGAAAACCTCCTCAACAACAGAACGGGGCAAATAGGGATGTGGGGGCTGGACTGTAAGAGGGAAACGCCGGGAAAGGAGTTAAAAATAAATCGAAAAAGGGGGCCTTTCCGGACAGAAGTTGGGGGGACAATGGGGAGGACCAGGACGGGGGGAGGTGAAGGGCGCTGAGGCGGAGTCCTGTGTAGCAGACAAGGGCCCCATTTTTCCCGAATGAGTTGAGGGAGTTGCCACAAAAACCTAAGATGGAAACTCGGCGGAGGTAACCGGTCTTGTTCAAAGGAAAGGCCTGGATCACGTATTCGCTGAACGGAAAGGAAGGAAACCACTCAGGGAGAAGAACGCATTGGTTTTTAGTGCCCCACGGTTGGGGTTTTTAGGTGCCAAAGGCTTAAAGCTGAGTAATTCAGGGGGAGGAAAGGCCTGGTTCAGCGATGTCAACAACGCAAAGTACGTAAGTTGTCAACCGTGAAAGGCAAAATATTGGATGCTCTGATTGTCACAAAGTTCCTACAGGAGGACGGGGCGGGGTCTACGAAACAGCATGCACTGACGGAACTGTGAAGGGAAAAAGGAAACACCGCAAGAAAAGAAAGGAGAGAAAACGTCACCACCGCCACTGCCGGCCTGCAGCACTGGTTCTAAACCCTTCCTTTACCGAACCTCGTAGACTAAAAAAAGAGATATATCCAAAAGAAAGGCCACTTAAGAAGGTTGTTGGGGGAGAAAAGGAGGCGGGGGGAATGACTACCGAACAAGGGGCAGGCTAAAAGAATTTCAATCAAAAAAGAAACGCAGCGAAGACCAAAAAAAAACACAAAAAAAAACCCCCCACCCCACCCCAAAAAGGGCCACCCCCCACAACCAAAAAACACAAAACCCCCCCCAAAAACCCCCCCACCAACCCCGTCTGCCCAAAAGGGAAAGCTTGCGATGAGAAGAAGAGGAATGAAAACGGAAAATTGACGGAAAAAGGTAAAAACGAAAAAGAAGGATTTTAGGGACTTAAAAAAAAGAAAAGACAATCAGGGAACTTGGGAAAAGAAATGCCTGCTCTCGCCAGTGACCAAAGGGGAAATCCAAAAGTGGGGCCGCGCCCTTGGAAGAGACCAAGGCCTGACGGGTGGACCACTCAGCCTGTGTGGGAAGAAGAGTGGAGAACGAGGTATCAGACTCAAGAAAGAGAAAGGAAGAAGGGCTGTGTTTATGACGCTGGTGTCAAAGGTATCAGCGAAAACGCCTGAACAGAGACCAGCCGCAAACGGTGACAGACTAAGAGAGGGACTTTGCACAGCTCCCACCGAAAAGAAAAAAGAAAAGAGTCACTTCTGGGAGAGAGAAGGTCAGGACTGCTCAGTCGCCCGTAACGGGGGAGATTACCTTCCAGGAAGAGGGACTTAACTTAAAAGTGGTGAAAAGCAAAAGACAGTCTTCATGGATGCTGTAATAAAAAGGTGGTAAAGGAGTTTCGCTCTTGGAAGGAAGGGGAGAAAAGAGGGAGAGAAAGAACGGGAACAAAATCGACGATTTCGAGAGGCCGGCAACTTCGCGGTGTTCAGACTTCTCATCGCGCTGGAAAAAAAACCGTCTCGCTTCCAAGTGGGACGAGATTTGCGGCGAACAGAACGAAACGGGCGCCTTGGAAAACAGCACGGGGGTAATCAATTCGGTGTCGGTGTGAAAAAAACTAGAAAACGGAGAAGGGGGAGGGGATACAATCTATAATAGGGTCGGGTCGAGGAGGAGAGGGGGAGTCGCACATCACAAGGGGGACATCTGGATCAAAAAAGGAGATGACTCCAAAATCTGACGGTGAGGTTCACATAGATTGTTTCCCTTAGGGGGAGGGAAAACATACCATCGGGGGGGAAAATGAAGGAACGAAAACTCACACTGTTTAAGGATTGGTGGGGGAATGATGTTGGAACAAGCGGGGCCGCCGGAAGGAGAAAATGTGAAAGGGGTTGTATAGACGTGGTCAACACAAAAAAAAAGAGAAAAGGGTTGTCTGGGGGCTACAATCCCGGGGAGAGGAATCGCCTCCCTGCGGGAGATAAGGGAAGTTGCCGGGCTGGAAGAGTCAGAGGGGGGGGCAGAACCTTGATAATTTGAATCCGTTCGAAAGGTAAGATCAAAAAAATGTCTTCAATCTTCGACGACAAGACAAACGGGTACCAATTAGTCGCACCAATGTTCCTAACCTGTAAACATGCATCGCACCAAATGAAAGGTGCTTCTCCTCGCACCGCCAGAGGCACAACAGTCAAAGATGAAGGAAATTATCATCCATTGGAAATTGCGGGCGGGAGACCGTGGATGAGATAGCGAAGACTGGGGGGGGCAAACCCGGAATTAGAAAAGCACGTCGGTTCTTACGATACCGTGGCCTATAGGAGATTTGAGGGGTACGCGGGCCAGCTAACTCGAAAAAAAAAAACGTAGGATGAGGAACATGATAAAAGAGAGCTGGCGCACATCGAACTATAAAAACGGGGAGAAACGTCAAAAAAAGAGGACATTGCTTTTCTAGGGGTGGAATGTGCAAGCGTATTACTCATCCAAGGCAACGCATTTCACAGGGGAAATAGAACATCGAGATTGCATGAAGGAGTTGGGGGGTGGGGGTTTCAGGGAGAAAGGGGCGGGAAGAAAACAGTTCTAACGCCCAGGGGCAGGGAAAAGTGAGGGAGGTGGGGATCGACCTCAACGGGTCCAGGTCAAAAAACTGGCGTCCGAAGATCAGAAGAACGCACTATGTTTCGATCTCCGAAACTGATTCATGATCAATGGTTGAGGGCAAGGCTTAATAGGTCATTAACAAAAGCGTCAAACGAAGGAGAGGGAAAAAGTCGGACTATACCGATGAACTGAGCGCGTGATTGTACAGCGACAAGATAATCAGCACTATTAAGTGGGGGGGGTCCGGTGTTGACAAACGGCGGATAACAAACGGGGGAAAGTGCTGGAGGGAAAAGGGGGACATGGATAGACAACAATCAGGGAAAAAAAAAAAGTAGGGGGAAGGGGGGGCAGGGCGTACCTTAATTTCCAACGAAAAGGGGAGTCATGACCGTCAAGGGAAACTCCTGTGAAACGACACCGAACGGGGTGGAAATTTGAGGACCTCGTCAACGTAAGACAACAGATGGCCCGATGCTAAAGGAGAAGCCCTAGGAAGAAAAAATAATCTCGGAAGGTTCCCGACCCGAAAAAAAGGAGAGGTTCAAGCAAACATTCAAAAAAAGACACCGGAAAATTTGGGAAAAAATAATGAGAGGGACAGCGACTTTCGTCGATGCTCCCAAAGAAGTAGGGGACAGGGGGGGAACAGAGAAAGGGGAGTCTTTTGGCAGCTAGGATGCAGACAAGGAGAAAAGTGGAGTCACGGCAGCCCGACGAAGAGAGAGTTTTTTGTGCCCAAACTGAAGCGAACTATTGTAAAATAAGAGAAACCGATGCGAATTGCGGCTACAACATTGGTCGAATTTTTCAAGAGCTGAGCAATTAAGACTTTTGAGGGGGGGAAAGGAGGCAAATCGGAAGGGAAGACCGATCCTGAAAGGAATTAGCCGTGCGCGCCCGTACAGGGCGAACTTAGGGAGGACGGGGGATAGTAGATGCCAGGCGAGCGCCATAACGGGCGAAGGAGAGGGAAGACAAGGTCTGGGGATGCGTGCAATTAACTCAATCGTCTCTGGGTAAACGGGAAGCCAAAGTTTGGGCGCGAGACCCTGGGGCGTACGAAACCAGACTAAAACACAGTTCCCTCGGGAAAGAAAACCTAGGTTTCTTCGACTCAGGACCAGAACACAGGCGAGGGGAAAAAAAGTCAGGCCTTGCGTCTCCGGGGGGGAAAAAAATCCACTGGGAGGGGAAGGGAGGCGCGGGTAGAAACAACAAGATTGAAAAGGCAAACTGGGGAACTTTTTTGAGGGGGGGTGGAATGGCAGACGGCAGAAATCCAGATTCGTGTCGGGGGGGGGACAGTTTGGGGGACCCTGTCATGGTGCCTTTTCGATTCCTCTCGGCTCAAAAAAAAGAACCCATGTCGGGGTGTGCAACGGCTTCGCTAAGGGGGGGGGAGGAGGAAGGGGGGGGGAGGGATTAAAGGTGTCAGCCGGGTGACCGGGGTGACGGTAGTTCAATCGCCAACAATAAGACTAGAAACTCCAATCATAGACTGATGAGAGGGGGGAGAGTTGCTCCATTAGTCAAACGAAGTAAGAAATGAAGGTTTAAAAGAAAAAAAGTGCAGAGAAGGAGTGTGTGGAAAACTGAAGAAGCAGGAAAGAAAAGTCAGGACGGTGGGCATGTGTAAACTCGTCGTCAGGGAATCTCAGGGTGACGTGACCCTCCGTAAGAACGGGGTTTGGGGACCAGAAAACATCGATGACTCTGAAACTGACATTTTTGCGTTGCGAAACCGTCAGGACAAGGACTAAATTCGGAGCAGGGACACGCATGCGAGAACATTCACCAACTATAAAAGTACAAAAGCAACACCAGGCGGGTAGGGAAGAAATGGACGCAAAAAAATAAAATGAGGGCAGAGAAGGATCAGATTTCAGTGCCGCACCGTTTACGAAGCCAAAGTGTCTCATGACGGAGGGGGCTGGTACGGAAAGACAAAGAAAAAGACGACGAAAACAATTTTTCATGAAAGTGAATACAAATCCGCCTCCCGCCAGTCCGCAAACGAGGAGATCAGCCGGGTAGTACCCCATCCAAAAAGAGGGGGGCAAATCAATGGGGAGGTAACCTATTACTGGAACGGAAAGGGTCACTAGACAAGACGCAAATTATGAAGGACAAGGTAGGCAACAGAAAAGAAAAAAAAAAAACAAAAGGAGGAGATGACAAAGAAGAAGGCGGACCGGCCAAGAACACTTTTCGCGGTAGAAGCTGGTCCGTTCAGTAGCGAAGCCAAATCGGAAAAGGCAAAATTGCTGACAAGGAAGTGGGCTTTGGGGATGGGTTAAAAAAGTTTTTATGATCAGTTTGCAAAAAAGACTGATTCAAGGGAGGTAAGGTCACTGCACAAGGGTGCCGAACGCGGTTCGTGACGGGTGAACCAAAAGCCGAACGTCGAGAGAACCGGTGCGGGGCAGAACCTGGATCTCGACGCTAAACTGAAAGGGGGGAAGATCCAAGGGTTGGGGGAGAGAGGAAAAAGAATGGGGATGCCGGGAAAGAAACGGGGGTTTGTGAGTGGTGGGGACCATCGATGCAAATTGACCTCTTATCGTAGAGCGAGTCTCAAGGGTGGAAGAAAATCAAAAGGAACGGAAGGGCCGCCGTTTGTATGCAGCGGAAGGGAAAAAAAAAGCGACGAGGTTCGTCTGGAGAGGCCACAGCGGCTGCACGACGCGGAATTTACACATAACCACCGGGAAGGGATGAAGCGAAAAGCAAAACGAAGGGGCAGGATCCCCGGAACAAAATTTTTTTCAAACCCTTATTTTCACAGGAAACGAGGAGAAGAAAGCAGATAGAGGACGCCACGAAATGGCCCTATGGGGGAGCATCTCATGGTTGGAGACCTAGTCTGCGGTTTGGCAAAGGACTACCGTCACCCAAGGAACACGGTCTGTCAACAGATAATCAAGCACCCTTCAGACGCCAAGAGAAGAAGGACTTCAGTCCAAAGGAAAAGGCATGGCGAGAGAGAAAGAAAATGGAAAGGAAGGAAAAGAAAAGAGAAACGAAATGATTTCTGCGCGCGGACATTCAAAAAAAGACAAGGGGAACTGGTTCAAAAATCAGGGAAGCTCTTGCCAGCAGAACTGAAAACCCCGAAAGGGGCCGCGCCCGGACCAATAAGGGTTTCTTCCTCGAATGTGGGGACTAGTCAAGAAGGGAAAGGAGAAACTCAGGCATAAGAGGGAATGTGTGGAGCTGGGGAGTACAGCAAACCAGTACAAGGGAGAGGAACAATTGGGCGCAAACGGGACAGAGTAAGATTAAATCATAGGGGTTATTGCGCAGGGCGGACTATAAAATTAGGAAAGGAAGGGAGGGACGCAGTGGGGAAATCGACTGAAGAACTCCAAGGGAACGTACCCTGGATAGACGGCTAATTCATTCCAGGAAAGGGAATGCAGTGGGGTGCCAGAAGTCAAAAATACAAGTCTGGATGATTGAGGCAGAAAAATTTGTAGACGAGAATGAGCTCGCACTTGGGAAGAAAGAAAGTCAGCGTCAGGTAGGGCACAAAATCGACGGGTCGCGCCTCGTATGCCGTCGCACTTCGGCAATTTCAGAGGGGCCTGCATCGGCGGAGGGCAAAAACAGAAACGGCCGTGCTCCGTGAAAAGAAAGGGGGGGGGGGAGGGAGCATCGCACGACAGGGTCAGGTCGAGATTCGAGGCGGTGTCGGGGGGGTGAAACTATAAACTGGAAAAGGGGGGCGGGGTCGCGGTAAACAGGGTCGATGAAGTAGGTCGTCGAAGGGGGAAAGAGAAGAGACGACGTTGCACATCATGCAAGGGCAAGGGCGTGACGAGTAGAGGAATCCAACCTGAAAAGAATGAAGGAGGTGCACCCCTGGACGTGAAGGCCCAGAAAGAAGGGGGGAAAGAAAAGGAGCAACGGGAACCAGAAACGATGTTTTAAAGGTGATCAATTAATAGTACATGTGGGGTCCATCGAAACCGTGGAGACCGACATAAATGTTTTAGTGGGTTGTATACAAGTGTCCACACCCGGAAATGGTAAAGTGCAGGGGGGGGAGATGGAGCAATACACGGAGGGAGAAGAGGTAGCGCCGCCGTCGGTGACGAGATTGACCTCGGGGAAGGACCAGTCAGCGGTTTCCACCTTGATACGTTGAACGGTCTCCAGGAATGACATCAGAAACACCGACGGAAACTCAAGTAAAAGGGGAAAAGGGAAACCCAAAGGGGCACGAAAGAAACGGTGAAACTTAAAAGGTCGTCCATCGTGGAGTCTCACTAGCCCGCACGTTACCACAAACATCATTCACATCTTCAGCGATTGTGCATTTATAACGAAGAAATGGGCTTCTTAGAGCTGAAGACCACTGACAAACAGAAAAGGGAAAGGGGACGGTGGGACAGAAAGGGGCTATCGGAGATGTTATTGGAGAGGCCAGCTTA
>Ga0179593_1469313_pt1 | contig 14700 bp, 12 predicted proteins | sample CZODoug2_1_08_16_FD_185931 | JGI IMG/M metagenome (GOLD analysis project Ga0179593, IMG submission 185931) | Vadose zone soil fungal communities from Angelo Coast Range Reserve, California, USA - CZODoug2_1_08_16fungal (PacBio error correction) | ecosystem: Environmental > Terrestrial > Soil >...
AAAAAAGACCTTGAATAAAAAGAAAGAGAGGGGGGTACAGAGGGACTACCGACAGACTTCCGACAAAACTCGACTGCTGAAAAAAAAGGCAAGCCTAGTGATAGACATTTAATCAAAGAGGAGAAAGAGACGAAGATTCCTCCTAAAAAGGGAATCTTGGGCTGAAAGAGAGAAAAGTCGGGTGTTTTGTAGCATGGCAGCTAGCGAGTCAAATGGGGGGGACCCTTCATTTCCAGTCTGTGAAAACTCGGTACTTGGGGGATGATCGTCACGTTTGCTTCGCAGGGGTACACGGAAGTGCGTACGGGGGCCCAGGATCGGTCGTCACGGTATTCGAACAACAAGGGAAGGGGGCTAACGAAGCCTGGTTCCCAAAGAGAGTGCTAAGAGCTCGGGGGGGGGGGGGACCTAACAAAAGATCGAGAATAATCAGAAAGGGAGGCGGGTTCTAAGGGATTGCTGTGGGGGCGATAATTGTGTGGTCCCGAGATATGAACGCTGCGAAGAACGGGGGGGGGCAGGGAAACATCTGCACAAATCGCTAGAAAAAAACACTCCAAGGAAAAAGTCGATACAGAAAGATCGGACAGGGGGAAAATTAGTCTTCCCGTTAGGGAGAAGGATTATTCCGGGGAAAAAAAGATTGAGAAGGGAGATATCTCTGGCGAAACCCTCTGTCAAACATGGGACGATCTGCCCGTGAATCTCCACTTCGAAGGGGGATCAGGGTGGGGCGGATCCCACTTACTCAACTAGGCGTCCAAAAGGAAAGAATGAAACAGAGGGAAAAAGGGGAGGAAACTGGTCTGAGCGCAAAGGTGAGGTATGAAAAGAGACTAACTAATCTGGCCTTAGTTGGGGGTCAAGGAAGCTTGGAAAAGGAGCGGAAATGGGGGAAAGCGGCGAAATACCAAGGGAAAGCTCCTTTGATCCGGAGGGATATGGATGCCGGAGGGCCAGGGTTCGGGCGATCGGTGGAAAAAAAAAAGGAAATGTTCAGGCTGGGGAGGTGAGAAATCAAGAGGACGTTCACTTTGTTTGGCTCAGCAAGAGGAGGTTTCTTGAGTTGTTATCGATAGGGGTAAAGGTAAGGGCTGTTGTCTCCGATGAGAAACTAAGAATGGGCTGAAGGTTGGGGGTGCGTCCTCACGGGGGTGGGGTCAGAGAAGGATTATTGGGGGGCGAAAATTGTCGGGGAACGAACGTCACCGGAATCAGGCACTGGAACAGTCGGCTAACGAAAAGTACCAGGGGGCAAAAGGGTAACCAGGAGAGCGGATTGTTGTCGGTGGAGAAGACCAGATCAAAAGAGGAGATGTAAAACCACAAAAACCAAAGAGCGAAAAACTGGGTGGGGACCCCTAAAAACGACAGGGGGGTGTATTCTAGAGAACCAGGGGACAAAAATAAATCTAGATCAAGGAAAGGGAAGGTTAGCCGAGCCGCGAGGAATAAACATATGGAGCTTGCAGGGAATGACCTCGTAGGAGGGAGGGGTGATTTTATGCTGTCTGGGAAAGGGAGGATAACGGGTAAAGGAGTGGAGGAGAACCAAAAGGGGGTAATGTGCGCCAAAAAATGCAAGTAGTTACTGGAGGTCGACAGGGGAGAGCTTGCTGGTAAATATTGAAAAAGTGGGACAAAGGGACCGTTTAGTGAAACGTAGACATTCGGAGGCGGAGAGGGGAGGATCCATGGGGAAGGAATTAATGAGTAACGAAGGAAGTTACGCTGGGTGAGGGAAACCGGCGAAATGATCCTTGGGGGTAAAGAGGGAAGAAGGCTAAAATACACCTCGTCGACTACGAGGGAATATGCTCAGTAACGGCTGAAAAAAGAGCCGAGAAGACTTCTTTCCAGAAAAACTAGAAGAAGGATGGGACTAAAATTGGGTAGGCGATGAGAAAAGAGTAGGGGCAGGGAGGGGGGAAAAATATACCCGCCGCCAAGATGGTATGACATGGGTGGGACTTCCCATCGGGACGTGAGTTGCTATATCGCTTAGACACGAGGGCCAGCGAAAAGCAATCCAAAAGAGTAAAACCGACGGGGAGGAGGAAGGAAAATGAGACTCAATCCTTTGTGACCCTGCCGGAGAGGGGGGCGTTAAAAGAGGGGGAGGGGGAATCGCGTAGCGTGATGGTGAACACTCCGATTGATCAAAAGAAAGCAGATTGTCGTAACTGAAAAAGGAGGCTTGAGGGGGGGGGAGGCCTGGAAGAATTCCGATCCTTCGCGCTACATTACACAGAAAGCTTCCTCGGAAAAGGATGAAAATGAGTCAGCCCAGGAGGTCAGAGCATCAAAAATTCGGGCCTGCTGTGAGAAGGCAAAGGGGAATAGGGGAGAGAAAGAAAGGAACGGTTATTGAGGAAAATGGTAGAAGGGAACCAAGAAAAGTCACCCATCAGTGCAAGCCTGTAAGGGTACTCGTTGGGACTCCCATCGGTGAAGGACGGGAATTCCATAAAAAGGCTGGGAAAAATGCTTATGCCAGCGGGGGGACACTCGTGAGAGGAGAAAAATAAAGGGAGGTACATACAAGGTTGAAAGGAGATAGAAAGAAGAAGAGAGAATATCTACACTCTATACCAACTGTGCAGCGAGGGGGTCATCTCTGGCAGGAGACTCCGGGGAGAGTTTAAGGAAGTCATAAGGCTCACGAAATCGGCGCCGGGATCCCACAACAAGACGCTAAATGCCACGTCATCCATCAAAAAAAGTAAAAGAAGAGGGAGGTCAATAAAGAGCAAACTGCCAGAAACGGGACAGCTTCTTTCAGACCACGCTTAAGCATATCGAAAAAAAACAAATTAGGTAAAAAGGAGAGCCTTATAGGGAAAAGAGGAGAAAACACAAGAATCTTGGAACGGGCAGTGGGAGGTCTGCCGTGCACAGAGTATAAAAGGGCAGTTACAGGGGAGAGGTTGCTGTTTTGATTCGTATCTGATGGCGGCGAAAACTTCTTCAGGAAAAGAGAAGAGCGGAAGGACCGAGGACGCGATATTCCGCGGCGCCAGGGAGGGGGAGATAGATGAGTAATTGAGCGGGTCAGGGATAGAGCGCAAGCAAGCCCTGTCTGACAGAATACCAAAAAAAGGATGTGGGACTCCGAGAAGGGAGAAATCAGGAAAGAAAATAGAGAAACTTGGGGTCTTGGCAAAGTTCTTGGGGGGAAGACCGCACGGGAGCCCAGGAAATATGCCCGATGGTTCGGTTCAATTGATTCAAGGGGTAACGCAGAAATGGTAAGACTCCTTCCTGCGTCCAAGCATACAAAGGAGAGCGAAAAAAGGGGGAGGAGATCGAAGAAGTGAAATTATCCACTCATTTCGCTGAAGAAAAAACGTTGCAGGTAGGAAAACTTATCAAAGGAAAGGACAGGTCAATTACTAAACCCAACGCCAGCAGCAACTCGGTAGGAAAAAAATAGGGGACAAAGTAGAATAAGACTCAGAATGGGCAGGCGCAGATCCCGTAGTTCAAAAAACGTGGGAACCCGGCTTGGCGTATACATTTTAAGAAAAACCAGCGTGTACACTGGGTGACGGGTGCAGGAGAGGAGAAGGCGCGGCAATCTTGGGGAGAAAGCTCGACAGGAGGATATAGTCAGTACCTGAGGAGACAAATAATACTCCCTTGGAGGTTTATCGAGATCATCAGAAGCAGTAAAGGAGGGAGTCTCTAGGTCGCGGATGGGGGTCAGCTCAGCTCGTATCGCTCATAAGGGGAGGAAGGAAGGGGGAATCAATCAGTCCTCGCCGGCGAGGGTCATCGGGCGGAGGAGAAGGATTCACGGATGAATTGAGAAGGTGAATCACAAGATATCCCGGGAAACTGAAGGGGAGAAAAAAGTATCCTGATGATAAGCCGTTCAGCCGAATGAGGGATCAAAGTCCGGTCAAAGGTTCAATCCAAGGTTTGGGTATTCAAAAAGGACAAAAGGGGAGCCAAGGTCTAGAAAATAGGGGGGAAGGGTTCTTAGGAAAAGGAACGGGTCTGTAACGACCTGTTCCTGGAAGAGGGGGGGTTAGGGGGCAGAGAGGAGTACCCAAACAACGACTAGAAGCATCTGCATAGGCGCAATGTTAGAGCGTGAAAAGGAATTTGGGAAAAAAGAAAGATCGGTCAGTACCTACATAAGGCACAAGAATAGTCTTAAAGGGAGAGAAGGAAACCAATGGAGCCGTGTGCCACTGAACTCACCAGTTTGTACCAAATCGTCTTGGGGGGGTTTTAGGAGATTGTGTGTTGCTGTTGAGCAACAGCTCACTTTGGAAGTTGGCGACAGCCGAAAACAAAGTGCAGCTGTCCCGGGGTGAAAGGTTTGGTCTTTATAAGGCTCAGGGAGACGCCGCTTGCGCGGAAACCTCCCAGAGATGGGGAAGGGCGGCAGAGACATTCCCGATTCACCCCAGGATGGGCAGAGAAGAAAAAAAGGTTCTTCACACAAGAGGGGCTCGTTTCGATAGGGAGAAACCGCGTGATGTGTTAGAACAACAATTGTGAAGCACAAAAAAAATTAAGTCCCATGCCGACCGAACGAGGGGAGGTCAAAACCAGTGAACGACCGCCTTTCTGAGCGGGGAGTCCTGGCGTTGCTAAAGAAAAGACAAAGGTACGTGGCGTGGCAAGACCAAAAACAGCGGCAGACACCAAGAGGGCAGCAGGGAAAAGAGAGGACGGTCCAGAGGGGACGGCAGCTGTATGGACAATAAAACGACAAACAAACGAGATGCCTGAACCTGGACCAGAACATTAACTAAGGCCAGAAAGGGTCGAACGGGCGAAGGCACGACAGGACACTGAAGTCGCAAGAGAACCCTTAAAATGGGAGGGGGAAATTACTGTTTAAGAACCAGACCGAGGTGGGTAACGTCCTGAAAAGTGTGACTCCGACCCAAAGGAGTTCCAGAGAGAAGGTTTACGATTTGAGACGGCAAATCGAGGCCACATCGTGGAAACTGGGGGATCGCATATCCTCTATCAGCATGCCGAAGGGTTTAGACTTTAATACTCATGGGCCTCAAATAAACTGAACATAATCAACCAACGTAGCAACTAGTCGGATTAGTAGCGGTTGTGGCTAGGCGGTTGTCTATGTGGGGCAACTGAGGAAACACGATGTAAGAAAGAGCGGTAATCGAAGAGAAATACAGGAAAAAAAAGAGGGTGCGTCCATACAAAAATCTTGACCAACCTTTTTTATTGGTTTGTAATGAGGGGAGACACATCCATCGGCTAAGGGGCGTGGCTCCAGGATCGTCCGGGAGGGAAACATACCTGACGAAAAAGAGCAGGGGGGGTGCAAAGCATTCATGGTTATGCTTTCATAATTTTGCGAAAGCAGGGAAAGTCTTCAACCTGGGGGGCATGACAGGCAACTCAAGGGGAGTGAGCTCCAGCTGGAGACAAAATGAAACGAAGGGAATCCTTAGCCTTAAAGGAAAGGTACACTAGAAGTGTGAAAAACCGGGACCGGGGTAGAGCAGCGGGCCGGATTCGACCATACATGAGATAACGAAAGAGGAGGAAAAACCCGAAGCATCATTACCGCTTGGTCTCTTAAAGAATTGGATTGAAATTGGGAAAAAACTCGGGGAAGGGTGCAAGGGAATAACAAGAAGAGAGGATCTCGCTCCCAACAACCGTAGCATCGGGATACTCTAAGGACACCAGAACTATGGAGGCGGCGAACTCAGAGGGGGATTGACACCAGCGAATGCTGCCTGGGAATCCTCAAACGCAAGTTATTTCAATTCTCTCACACATCAGAGAAAACTGCCCAGGGACGGGGGACAAGGGGAAATGGATATTGGTGGCGGTAAGACAAGCGCAAGAGTCAGGGGGAAGGGAGTTGAAAGAAGGCGCTATCTACTTTTACAAGTGCCAAATAAAGAGTCAAAAGTGCTTCAATCGTCAAACGACTGGAGTCACCACTGAAACAATGAGTTGAGCTGACGAAAGAGCTAGGAGAGGTATTCATCTCAAAGGTAGACGTGGAACAGCTATCTAGGATCCGATCGGTGGGACCTCCTTGACAAAGCCATCAGAAAGGTTCAGTCGGAGTCTCGATTTTGCCTGGGTGGGGGTCTCGCGCAACTTAGGGGGACTCACTGGCTACCGCGACAGTGGAACCCAGAGCCCGCATCTTAACCAGATACCTTCTCAGACCATGGGGGGGGGGGGGGGGGGGTGGGGGGGGTGACGATTAATTCTTCCCGTTCTCTGGGCCTGAGGAAGGGTAAACAAAAGCCGAGGGGAAGGCTGCTTCCAGGCCCCTAGGGAGTCTAAATGAAAATCATTTTTGCAACAAAACACTTACGATAGGAAAATTTGGACGAGGGGGGGGGAGTCCCACTGAAAAAGCGTCCAAGACATGGCAGGTCGGCAAATTAATCAAGAAACACGGGGGGGGGTTCACGTGAAGCTAGAAACGGGTTGTTGGCCTGAACTAGCGCCGCCAGACCTCGAAGGGGTTGGACAGGCCGGTCGGGGTCATTAAGGGAGGGGAACGGGGTGATGACTGACATCGGCAGAAAAAGACCTGTATTAAACCTAAAAAGGAGATGTCGCTCCACTTACTGAAAGGAGATCTTTGGTCAGCTAAGTGTCCTGTATGGGGATCACAGGGGGGAAAAGAAAGACGAAAGGAGATCTTTGACTGGTTGGGGAGTCCCTCCGACTTGTTACGGTGCCTGAAGTGGGGTTGATCGGGGATCACTGAAAAAAAGGGGGGGGATAACACCCACTTTATTCTCAAGACGGGAGAGGTCGGCGGCCTCATATTTCGAGCGACCCAAATCTTAGGTGGCTTCTAAGGAAAAAAGGAAAAAAAGAAAAGGAAAAAAGTCGCTGAGCTTGCAAGTAGAAATCGAGCAACCATAGTCAGAAGAAACAGTTCACCCGGGAAAGACAGGTTGTTGCTTGGCTACCTTCAAACAGTCGCTGGGGAAAAACACCCAGCCATAGCCTAACAAAGGGGAACCGAAAAGATATTGGTTTACCAGGGGAGTAAGGGGTGAGTACCGTGCCTTGCCAGAGAAAACGCATCTATATCCGCTAAAATCTCTGTTGATGGAATGCTAAGATGAGAAATCCTCTATGAAATAACAGAAAGCATTACGCTCCGATTTCTATCGTGTGGCTCAGGAGAGGACTTTCCTTAGAACCCGGGTCGATCCAAAAAGAAGTCCAAAGCGGGAAGTGCAGGGCAAAAAGAAGGGTCCCAGTTTCTCGAAACAGGGGAGGGGAGGGAATTCTATTAACAAAAAGGGGGGCCACTTTTTCACCTGCGAAGAAAGGGGACCTTCTCATTCGCTGTGCAGAGTATCAAATCAATATGGAAATGGAGGGGGAAAATAATCGGGTCCGCTCCCAACCCTGACCAATAAATTACAGTCCAGATTGTGGAGAAAGATGGGCATAGGAGAGAGCCATTAACTCGAGGGCGAGAGCTCGGAGACCGGAGCGAAGAAATACGAGAAACATATCTGCCGTGAAAAAGCGAAGAGTGGATCGAAAATGGGGCCTCTGAAGGAGGGTGGTAAGGGAATTACTAGATACTAAAAGCCAGATGATTGGTACTGAAATCGGTACGGGGGGACGATAGCGGTCCTTAAATTTTGCGATGAGGACACGTGGCCAGCGGGAGAGACAGACAAATCAAGGAAAAAGAGTCACCACAGGCAGGGCTAACTGAAACAAGATAAACAAGCCGTGTTGGGGCACCAAGGGCACGGAGGATTGGCTATTGGGAGCGCGCATATAAGAGGAACAAAAGAGTTAGAGGGGGACCGACAAAGGCGTCTTGCACAGGACTTACCATGCTTGGAGAGGGAACTCGTAGAAGAAAAGGCCGAAAAGGTTCCGGGCGACATTCACACAAGTTTGAAAAAGTAAAAGGGACCGAGAGGAGAAAATCCTCCGAAGCAAGTCCCGGAGAAAGGGAAACTCTTCGAATAAGGAGGATATAAAAAAGGAAAAGCACCGACCAGTGCGGCTTCAGTGGACTCTAGGCAGATGGCAGCGGTACCGAGGGGGGGCAAAAAAAGGGGATCGTTTCTTCCAACGTTGATCAAGTTTGCTAAAGCAAGAAAGAGTGGAAAAGGGGAAAAGTTGTACGTCCCGTACTCGGGCGGCGGGCTAGAAAGATCCATAAGCGATATCACATCGGGTCACTAATGCTAGGAAAGAGAGATGGAGAAGCAGTATTACTCCGAGTCATGAGGGGGGAAAATAAGTCAAAGAGATCCAGAAAATGGAAAAATGCAAGAGAAACGCCTAAGGACGACATGAGAAAAGAAGGGGTGGCGAAAGGGCAACTAGGAAAAACAGTTTATGAGAAAAGTCAGCTCATGCAGGGAGAAGAGAAAAAAACGGGTAAAATAGTAGAGGATTGGTGGGCTAAACGAGGCGTCAGTTTCGTCTTCCCGCGTAGCGGTTGGTCGCGAAAAAAAAAAAGGAAGGGAGTTTCGCGGAATTTCGGGGAGAGAAAAAGAGGCTGCTTCCAAAGCGAGTCTCCGCCTAAGCATCGCGCAAATTAGGAAGAAAAATGGTGTCATTGGAGAGGAGGATCGGTCTGTGCCTCGCGCGGCCGGACGAGTCCCAACAAAGAGAAAAATATCAGGGAGAGGAGGATCAGAAAAAATCGAGAGAGGACCCGGCGGACCCGGAAAGGTTTTTCGTGCCCGGGACCCCTAGACACGTAAATGGTGCCTATTTTGTTGTCGTGTTGGATCACGGAGGGGAAGGATTAAGCCAATCTTGCTCCGCTAACCGCCTACAGCCTTCGAACTACGCGTTAAACCAGATCGATAAAAAAAATAAAAATCCTAGCTTTTCTGGAAGGAAGAACGATTGAATGTTCAACTGAACGATCGGGCTATAAAGGACAACACACGACTCACAAAACTGCATACTGAAAGAAGGCCTAGGATCAAAGGTGAGATCTTGAAAGAGAGTGAGAGCTGAGAAAAATAGAATGCGTCCCCAAAGGGTTGGGAACACGCTGAGAGAGTTACTCCCCTCTTTACGACCTTGACTGAACTTTGCACTCGAGGGGTGGAGAATGTACATCTAGAAGGAGCTAGAAGGGCTACCAGCTTGGCGGGCATATAGAAAGAAAAAAGGAAAGGGCATAAACGACCTAAACATTAAGAAGACAACTTGTCGATGAGGAAAAAGTTATTGAAAAGGACGGTCCTCGGGAGACAATTCAAGAGAGGATAAAAGGGGACTCCTCGCCTATGTAAAGAGGGGTTCGAGGCCTGATGGCAAGGGGACAATCTCATGAATTCGGATTTAGGCCAGTATCGGAAGTTTAGAAGGAAAATTGGCTTAAAATCGGCTCCCGAAAAGACTGATGTCCTAGTCCGCATGCGAAATAAAAGGGGGGCAAACTCATAGTTTAGGGGGGGGGAAAAAAGGGGAAAAGAAGCGAAAAAAGGAGCCGAAAGTGGTAGGAAGGGGAATTTTTGAGGTCGAAAAAAGGCCGGTTTGCTCGAAAAAAAGGGGTCGTTTGAACCAAGCACGATCGCATAACCGCAACACGAGGAGGGGACATGTCATGTTCTCGTGACCAGTGAAGATCCGCCAGGAATGGGAGGGGAAACAGAGATCTCTGTACGCTAACAGGTCGGGTCCATGACCGAATACTGAACTGCCAACAAGTGGCCTCTTCTTGGTCCAATGAAAAAACATTTGGAGGAACAAGTTAGGGGTTTGTGGCGGAAACAGCTCCAGTTTGCCTTCACAGAAAAACATGAGATGTACACGGGGAAGCTAGGGAAAAAGAAAAAAGCGTGCTCTTTTGCGACTTTTGGGTCAAAAAGCACTCGCGGAATTATTGCATTCGGCCCAAAAACCTAAGATTGGAAGAGGAAAAGCTTGGAACGGCTCCACTAGTTCGAAAACTTAAAGAATCTAGTGGAGAAGAAAACATTTGGAAAAAACGGGTGATCAATCAAAAAGATACCGAAATAGGGGAAAACACAATCCGGACATCAAGAGGCTGAAAAAAGAAGCTCCTGCTAGCTCTGAGGTCTTTTAAAAAAAAGAAAGTGTTTCGTGCTCAACCAGCGCGGCAGCAGTGCACGCCATCTTAAAGGATCAAAAGAAACGTGACTCATCTTATTTCAAGCGGCCCTAAAGGGGAAGCGGCAAACTAATGCATAGAGGGAGAAAAGATGATGAAGGAACTACCGTCACTAAGGTCACGGAAAAGCAGCCCGCCACAACTTCTTGAGGATTAGGGGAAAAACGTTAAGGACCGCTGAAGGTTGGGGACCGAACAATGAAATAAATGAATGAGGCATATCGATTCAGAGGTAACAAGGGGGGATGCGGAAAAAAAATTAGCAAGAGGTTACATCGGAATCCTCGATATGAAAAGGAACCAAGCTTCAAAAAGATGGGCGAGAAAAATAGGGGGAAACAATGTCGCTCGGTTTGACGTTGAGACGGGTCGTGGGCAATCTCGCGGAAAGTTAAGAAATTGAACAGCCGGCGGCAAAGAAGAGAACTTAACCGCAAAAGAGTGCGCAATCCGTACGTATCTACCAGAGCAGGAGGAAGTTTTCAGAGTAGGCAAAAGTCAAGTAGGGAACTCTGGAAAGCACCAACGCCGACGTCGCCCGGGCGGGATCTAAACCCTGAACCGAGGCATTAAGGGAATCAAAGTCATGGGGGTGTTAGGACCTGAAGCACGTAGAAAACATGCGAAGCAAGGCCTGGCCGAGGTCGGAAAAGGAAATAGACGGGGACCTATTGGAGATGTCTCAAAGGACTGCCCACGGAAACCTGAATTTCTCGCGAAGGGGCAAGGACATATCGGGTTGAGGTCAATCCGGGCCAATACGATGGAGGGCGGTCATGAGATGCAATTTCAGAAGGGAAACAAGAAATTAAAGAAAAGCTTGAAGCTCTCAAAGGAACGGGCGAGAAGAAAGATGAGGGGGGAGTTAGCAAGAAGGTAACAAAAAAGGATATGGCTTATTTTCTCATTGGGGGGGGAAAACTGCAAGAGATCAGAAAAGAAACGACAAAGGAGATGATTAAAAGATAATCGTAGCATCTGAAACGGGTACCAAAAACCCATAAGGGGTAGGTTAAAGTCTTTCGAAAAATAGCATGGAAAACCGGAATTCAGTGCGCGGCGGGCCAAGAGGCGCAAGGATCAGAAATTCTCGGGCTCCTGACGACAGAAACCGACATCTCTCGTACGTTGGAAAAGGGAAAAAACAATTGATATGTCCTTGCTGGGGAGACCGATCAAGCTCAGTTTCAAGAAGGGCAGGAAGAGTGCGATCCATATGGACCCGTCCTTAATTGAAAAGATGAAGAACTTCTTGCATGATCGTAAACACTGAGAACGAAATAAAAGGAAGTTTGTGAACTGGCGCGCACTGTCATCTTCGATTAGAGAGTCAGCCGGAAATCAAATTTTAAATCAGTCATGCGACGCGGGGGGTGTGGCCTACCAAAGAAACATACCTGGAGTACATTATGGCGAAGTGGAGTGGTCAACGCGTCAGGAATTTGCCCGCCGCGGGGCTTAGAAAAAGAGGCATTGGCAGAAGATGCATAGACGCCGAGGAAACCAACATAAAGTCATTCAAGGACGATCTGCAGAACCACCGTCAGAGTAATCCATGAGGATACACGAGAAAGCGATGGAAGCTAGAAGATAAGACACTTTTCCCTCGAAGCAAGTGCCGCTGGAATGCTTCACAATAATCTAGGGGCACCTCTCGGGGGCGGCGATACGACCTCGCTGTCGCCCACGTACGCGGTTCAGGAAAACTCTGGATCGCGCGGTCGGCTGAAAAGGGGAATCGAAGACGACTGGCCTTAGTGGTGGACGGCGAATTGAGTCAGGGGGGTGAAGCGGGGATAACATACAAACGGACGCTCCTGGATCAACGGTACGGTATAAAAAGCTTCTGAGGTGATAAGGGGGTAGGTAGGGTGGGGGGGCACGCCGAAAGTTCCGTGTCGGTTTCGCCGGTGGACGGAGTCAAAACTATGCTCGTTGCAATGGTTGGGGGACGGGGGTCGCATTATTTCCGTTTGGGGGGAATCTATGGGGAAAAACTGTCGAAAAGGCGGTCGGACTATATAAATCGCCGACGAATAGGGGGGACGAGCCGTTTGCGGCGCTGCCTCAAAATTGTGTCAAAGGGAGAAAAAACTGTCCCCAAGGAAGAAGTGCCGGCATCTAAAACAAATAAAATGATCCCTGAGGAGCACTAAGTGGTTAGGAAGTGGATACTAGGAAAAGGACAGCTGTGGCTCAACCCCACCAAAAAAATGTTGGTCCACGAAAAAGATGTGGGAAAAAGGGGTGGAAGGGAGACTCATGACATAAAAAACGAGGGAACATAGAGATCATGGGGTTTTTTGAAGATGAGCGAGCTGCGCAAGAAAAGACGCTGTTCACCATACGGAAGACCTCGATTGTACGTGTCTGGGGGATTAGAACGGTCGGAGTAACCAACGTCGCGCCAAAGCCCTGGCGGCGACAAATTGGAGGCACCAAAAAAACTCAACATTCCCATTATTGTCTCTCGCTGGGGCGGTGGAGTCGCGTAGTTGGGGATACACAAAAGGGATTCCAAGGAGAAGTGGCGCGGAAACAGTCATGGCTCTGAAACCGGAAGCTTTATCACATAAGGGGAAGAACGGATGGGGAATAAGAGGGACCTAGTTTATTCCTCACCGGCGGAAGGGGTGAGGCATCCGGCTCTGAAATCACCGCTGACCCGAGTAGATGAAAGACATCCAGAGGGGATATAGATTCATCCTAGAGGATTCACTCTATCAGGACTACATGGAGAAGGGGCAGTCTATGACGCGCGAGATGAAAAAAGCCGCGATGGTAGGAATGTGTAAATTTAGGAAGATGCTAAATGAGGGGGAGATGTCCTCACGGAAAACTAGCCCAAAAATTGAACCGAAGCCTGAAATACGACCGTTTTGCAAGGAGATAAAGGCTGGACCCGTTTGGCGAGTTAAGAGGATCTCGGATTTGTGAAAAGAGTTATTATCTTTGACCGACTACCGAGGGGGAGTCTTACCTGAAGTGCTGGGGGAAAAAGGGGACAAAGGTAAATCGACTTCCGAAGCTTTGACATTGAAAAGAATGTCGCGTAGAAACGAGAGAAAAGTCGCTAACAGCCAAGAGTCCGTCTCATTCAAAAGTGTGCTTCCAAAGGCGGGGAGAGTCGATAAAGGGAGATTCCCGTACCGAAAGCAAGGGAATAATCATTGGACCCAACAGAGGGAATGTCTACCGCGGTGGGCCACATCTTAGGAGTATCCAGGACAAGGAGCGATTTAGTAAAGAAGGGGTCGGATAGCTGACCAATAGAAGGGTTGGGGAAGCCAGCGAAAGATAGTCGCACGCAGTACCGCCAGCGTCATGAAGCACATCTAGAAAGACTCAGTCGCGAGGGAAGTCTGTAAAAAATTACTCAACATTATTTGGACAAGGCCTCGGACCCATCTCGATAACCATTCCCACCAAGATCACTAAAGAGAGACATCCAAGGAAGCCGCTGTGTGGCCGACTCACGCTTAGCAAGGAAAGCGCCGGGTCGACTTCTTTCCAGAACAAACGATCATGAAGTTATCTCTCTCAAAGAGGAGAAAATAGTCTTTTGTAAAGAACCCGTGGGACGGGCAGTTTCGTCCTGCCGGGTGGAAAAAGGAGGCGAAAGGGCGGATTCGCGAAGGTTAGCGATTTTAATTGGGCGATTGGCTGGGGACTCCTAACTACAGGACGCGACTTAGGCGAGTTGAGCTACACGACCCGCCTCGAGGATCAATTAAAGGAAGAGAGATATTGGGGGCGCTGACGGTACGGCGTCGATATAGCGACCGAAACACGAATTATGCTCGACCTTTCATGCGGAGAAGTCAAACAGAAATTGGGCCTGGACAACAAGGCCTCCAGAGGTCGCCCGGGTAGCGAGAGGGTTGGGGTCATGTATTATCATGGCGCAGCAACGGTTTAATCGTCGGCTTCAAACGCCATCCCTTTCGAGGAACAAACCGATTCAACTGTGGATACGACGAAGGGGGGGGTCAGGGGAAGGGATACGAACTACTCGTGTTTTCGTTACTTTGCTGGTGACGTCGAAAACGGACCGGATCGGGGTAAGGAGGGAACCAAACCCAACGCCAAAGCAGGTAAGGGTCCGCAAGAAAACTCGGGTAGGCAAAGATAATAATCGCGGATGAAAAAGAGCCGGATCGAGAATGCTTCCCAAAAACTTATCAGGGGTGAAAACACTGCTTGCGATAGGGCCCGGAGAGCCGTTGTGGTCTTTTGCGAAAAGAGGGCGTGTCTACGGACTCTCGGGATAAGAGAAGATGAGTAAGCACCCCTTAAGCAGAGGGGGAGGCGGCGCGAGGATCTCCAAGGAGAAGCTGGTCACAAATTTCGTCGAAAAGCTCGAAACGTGGGTAAGTCGAGTTCATCGCAGAGTCTCGGGGAAAAATTCAGTTAGTTACTTAAAGAAACTCGCCGCGAGGTCGAGGGGCGAGAAACGGGATTGCCAAAAATCAATAAAACTAGAAGGAATAAACGGGGGAATCAACCATAGCGGACCAGTGCCTAGGGGGGGGATTAGAACTCCAATACTGTCCTGCTAAAAGAAAGGGGGGCTCTCGCGCTCAGAAAAGTGTCAATCGGTGGTA
>Ga0179593_1493735_pt1 | contig 14699 bp, 11 predicted proteins | sample CZODoug2_1_08_16_FD_185931 | JGI IMG/M metagenome (GOLD analysis project Ga0179593, IMG submission 185931) | Vadose zone soil fungal communities from Angelo Coast Range Reserve, California, USA - CZODoug2_1_08_16fungal (PacBio error correction) | ecosystem: Environmental > Terrestrial > Soil >...
GCGATCGAAAACTTCGTTCCTACAAAAAAAAAGTCGTGACAGCAATGCCTGACTTCTGGGGCATCCTGTGACCAACTAAATCCCGGATTTCGGACGAGCCATTACACAAATTGAGCTCTCTCACGTGGCCGTGAAGAGAAGAAGATTCAAGGACAATGTCATCAGCTAAGTCAGAAAGAAGATGGGGACAGAATGTTCACGGTCGCTCATAAGCCAACGGATAACTGAAGGATGGACGCCGCTTTTTAAAGTTGGCATGGGAAAAAAAGAAGGAGGAAAATACGTCCGAGAGTTACGAGTGTCAAGTTCGCGTATCTACACCCGCATCAAGGAAAGAGTACTTGTCGCGAGCAAAGCGACAGGCGTAGGACGATTGGAAAGAAGGAGGTTCAAACATTTCAGCTCGTGATCACTGATATGATAAACCCCGTGAAAAAAGGAAAGAATCGAGAACTTCTTCAAGCCACTCATTCTTAGGGAGAATCAGAGGGAAGTTCTAATTTTTGAAGGAAGGAAGCCTTGGGGGCCAACGCGCAAGGACTACAGAGAACCGCGCCATAGTCTGGGGGGAGGAAAGAACAAAATAAAAAACCCCGACGCATCCCCCGCGTCCCTTCTGGGTTGCAGAACAGAAAAATTTCCGATAAACAGCAGTACGGGGCACAATCGGGCCTTCAACTAAAGGAATGAGAAGTCGGAGAAAAACTGGGGAAACTTCGACTTAGAAAAACTGGCAGGGAGAACACGAGGTGGTGACAACAATAAAACTGGCCAGCCCGCGGGGGGTGTTCGAGCCTCCTCATCAGTTAAAAACTGAGCCAGTGTGGAGAAGAAGGTTACGGCCGTGCTCTGCTATCAGAACAATCAGGGGAGGTGTAACCTACGTAGTCGCTGAATAGGGAGACCTATGACTGAGAATGACCAACATGTACACACTATCAAGGTAAAATTCAAGCATCTTCTTAGGAGGCGTGCGCCCACCGAGAGAAAAAGGCCTATTCGCGGTGTATGTTCTGCATGGGTCGAGCTCTACATGTCATTCGTGGAGAGGGGCCAGAAAAACATGCAAGCCTGCAACCCTTTGCGGCGGACACAAATGTGCAAATCCCTACGCAAATCCGGGAACTCACGAACTTGAATTACCGTAAAACGTACTGTGGACAAAAGGGAAAGTCGGTGGGGGGCCTGGTGGCGGATCGATCAACCGCGCCTAATTATCTAAAAATGTGGAGCCATTGCTCTCGTTTCGAAAAAACGCCGTTGCCATAATACCATAGATGTCGTGGGGGGGGAAAAGGGGCGGGAAAACTTGCAACCCCCACATACTCAATTCAGGCTGCAAGGCGTCGCACAATACCCAAGGCTTATGCCATCAGTGGGACAGGGAAAGAAACCTTTGCTCAATCGAAAAGGAAATGTACCCCAGATCGATTGGTGCTCGTCGAGAAAACGAGACGAAAGGGGAAAAAGGTAATCTTACCTCTCCAAGTTACTCAACACATCTTGCTGAACTTCCAGAGGGAAGAACCAAGGATCGCGAAAATAACAGAAGGAGAAAATCCAAAGGATGCAAGAAGAGGCACCGTCGGGTTAAATGAATGGTCGAAGGTGTATAAAGGCGAGGAAAAAACTTCAGAACTCGTATACTCACCAAAGTGATTGATGTGTAGTCAGGTCCAGGAGGGGACTCCGCAGCATCTGAACGCTGTCTTGGAGACCGGTTTAAAGTAAGGTTTCCAAAAAAGGAGGGAAGCATCCTTACCGGTGTCTTGGCGAAATTCAGTAAAATCAGGCGGTTTTTGGACTTGGGCTACCTGAAAGCGAGGGGGGAAACCAGTCATTACTGCTCAAGGGAATAAAAAGGGGGGGGGGGGGCGGCACTCTTCTGTGGTGTGTGAAGAAAAGCCTTTAATGCTATGCTGTGAGCAACAACAGGATGTGGGAAAAGGAAAAAATATATAAGGGGCATCATCACCAGCGATGTTGTATTTTAAGACCACAACGAGAGTGCAGAAGAGGCCTAGAGTATTGGAAGGCAGTAAGGGAACGAACATCTAAAGCGGGAAAAAGAACATTAAAAACCGAAAATGGGAGGTTGAACGAGGTCAAAAAAACGAGAGAGAGCAAAAGGGCTCACCGGATGCGCCAGCGGTAAAAGACAAATTAAAAACGGCCGACAGCGGCCTTTCGAGGTGAGGAGAAAAAAAGGGGACAAAAATAAACGGAAGTCGAAAAAATTGAGAAGGCCAGGAGAAGGGAAAACTGTTGAGATCCAGGCGAACCTCATTTGAAAAAAAAGACTTCAGTGGGGGGAAGTAGAGGATGTCGTTAGCGGAGGGTATGGTCGCTCGTACGAGGGGGAAAAAAGGGACATAAGCATGACGATCAGCTGGAAAAGTCAGTGGAGCTGGGGAGTTGGAAAAATTGTTATACGCGGGGGGGGAAGAGACAATTCTATCTTGGGGAGCACTCGCATTGGACCAATTGAGACCTTCAATTTACAGGGGAACCACTATGGGCATGAAATTGGGACAAATTATTCGACTGGTAACCGAATAGAATGGGGGCGTGGAAAAAAGGGGGGATCACAAGGAAGATAGTATTATGGCAAACGGGCGGGTTCGAAAGGGCTACATTTACTTTTCTCGATACTTTGATCTGTTTGGGAAAAGTGGAATATATGGCTCACTTCTTGGGCGTAAGTAGATTAGGAGGGAAACGTTATTCTTCTTGTAAATTTCAGTGGTGGGTGATCGTCGCGAAAAGGCGGTAGGAAGGGATACCAGCATTTCAAGAGAACGAAAAGCGGCAGGGAGGGGGGATGAGAGAGGCGGACATAAAAAGGGTCGGAAAATCAGTCGCGGATTGGTGAGCCGCGAGCGGGTATTGCAATTGCCCTTGGTGATCGAGTACATTACACAGGAATGGGGCGATCGCGGGTCATATGGGAGTAGCGCCCCACACATCAGCGAAAAGGGACGAGGAGTAGCAACGGGAAAGAAGTCCGAAAACCTCGACGGCGTTCCGTTGGCGAGGAATAAAGGAAAGTTCCCCAGACCAATTCAGTGAGGACCGAACTTATGGGGAAAAGGCCAGGTTCGCCACCACAAGGAGGAAGCTCGATACATCCGGTAGTGGTGGAAATCAGGAAAGGGGCCCTAGGGTAGAACTGAGGCAGAGTGTAAAAAAATGCCTTTAGCCGGTCATATCGCGAGAGCGTTCATAAAAAGAATGGCCCCGTTGGCGAGTCGGGAAGGGACCTACGATAGACCGCCACCAAGACTAAAGTTTGTAGAGAAGCACCGGCTCGTTGAAGGCCTATAACAAATATAGACTACCTCCCCTGTCAAGATTCGAGGAAGAAGGTTTCTTATCAGGAGGTACGTAGGGAAGAAGTAAAGCAGCTTTATATATTCTCTCAGGGATCGACGGGAGAAAGGAAAAGGAATCAGGTCGACTCCTAAAGGAAGAGTAGATCGCTTTCCTAGTGTAATTGAGCGCGCAAAAAGACGGAAAAAAGTAGATGAGGGGGGTCTAACGCCCGAACAAATTGACGATCGAACGCTCGGACTTAAGAAAGGGGAGAGGTCTCACCAAATGAGATGCGAAGGTCAAGGGACCGTTAAACGCTGGCGCTATGAGCGACAAGCGGCAACACATTTGCTCCTCGAAGATTTGACTTCGTGAAACATCCATTGGGGGAAAAAAAAAATAAAAAATCGTCACGTGCGTTGAGGGAAGAGGTCGGGGGTGGAATGGACCAAGTCAAACCCGGCGATAGAGGGTGGAGAGATAAAATGAGCCAGGAACTACAAATTTAAGGGGTGTACCGAAAAAGTCGAGGTGATCCTCTCACCAAAGAGGAGGATGGATGAGAGTCGCGAAAGAAAAATCGACGCGAGGGGGAAAAGAACGCCGTCGTATGGCATCATGGACCTCCAAAGGGGAAGGGTTGTCATCAGGGGCGTCCGGGATCGGGGCTGATAAGAGCTCCACATCATAGACTAGATGGCCGCTTCTCACTTTACCGTAGAGGATCCGGTGGACTGATCAGCACTATTCTATAAACCGTAAAAGCTGTCCTACTTTTCACAGGGAGGAGGAGATGAAGGGAGATTCGCCGGCTGAGGGGGCGGGGGAAAAGGAAGCTCGCGTTCGATCACGAAGGGAATGAAAGGCTACACCCAGACAGAAAGAGTCCGGGCTTCTTCTCGAGCAAAGGGGACGCATGACAGCGAGGGAAGATTGATACGTCTACCTGGCGATTAATTCAAAAAAAAACACCGCCGGATCAAATGAAGAACCTACCCCGGGGGACAAGACTATTGTAGGTTCCTCCTCAGAAACTTCGACTAGCAAGAAGGAAGGGAATCGAATCAGAACAGCGGTCATGTGTTCTCTGCTCCGTCCAGGCATGTGAAAAAGAAATTTTCAAGGGGCCGACATCTTAACGCAAACGGGGGCTTCGCTCAGGCCCGTCGATACCCCCACCCCCGCACGGGCCCTTCGGGGCCCCCCTGAAAGGCATTAGAAGGTGAAAAACTATATTACAAGGCGACACAGCAAAGTCAAACATAGGACTCAACACTAAGACATTTGAAATGAAGAAGGACAACAAATGCAGAGTCACGACTTGCTTCGGAGTTTGCGAAAGCAACACTCAACAATGATCACGAAGACAGCAAAAAACGAGCACTAATGGAAAGCGGCTTATGCAGAGGAACAAACGCCGAGATCCGTGCTCCTTTCTATCCGCGCAGCGCTGGCAGGAGGGGGAAACTATAAGATCAATATTATCCCGCAGGTCGAACGAGAAGGTTTTTCGTAAACAAGAGGTCAGGAAAGGCGGCAAAAGCCGTAGTACGTGCCGCTCGCGAAAGTCAGCCCGCATTTTTCCCGACTTTCGTCACGGAAAAACGATCTCCAGAAAAGTGCATGTTCTTCTGTGGCGCGCTGGGTGCCATGACGGGGCACAATCCTTTGTCGAGCAAGATCACGACTCGTGTGAAACGTAAAAAATAGCCGACGATGTAACTACAGAAAAGGGTCACAGCCCGTGGCCAATTGAAAGAGAAATTTGGGGGATTAACCCGCTCTCAAAGTGGGTCGTAAAAAGTTAAAGGGGGGATTTCGGCGAGTTTCTAATCACCGACTTGGGCCATAAAACATAATTCAGTGGGGGATGCACGTCGTCACACAAATTAAAATGAGAAAAGGCTGGAAAAAATCCTTAAACAGGACAGAGGAAGGTTTAATCGTAGGGCCATCGTCTTTACGTAGGGCTTGTCTCCACATGGTGGGGTAGAATTCTTGAGGAGGGGAGGTCCAAGATCGGGAAAGGGGGGGGGGCTAAGGGGAGTAAGGAAGAACCAAGTCAATAGCATTTGGTAATTGTACCCCTAAAAAAAACACCTTCTTTAGGTACAGCGACAAGAATGATCACTGAACCATAAACCTCCGAGAACCTCCAACAGCCGAGAAATTCACCCCTTGCGGAGTGAAATGAATGGTCGCCGGGGGGAGGTTCGGGGGCAGGACGTCGGAACCGGCTTATAAAAACAAGATGATTGGATCCGGGTATGGAAGTCAAAAAGCTTGGACGATCTCCAGAAGAAATCGGGGGAGGGAAAGAGGGGACGTGGGGGTCCAGCAGTAATTTGTGAAAAGAAACTGCCACTTGCGCCATCCGTGAGCCAAGGTGCTGTCTCTAGGAAAATTCAGGTATCACAGGGGGGGTAGGGGGGATAACTGGAGCGAGAGGTAGAGATCATTACTGCTCGGAAATACTTGGGGAGAAAAGTAACTCTTCGGTGTGTCGACACTCTAGAACAAACATCGCTTGTGAAGAAGCTAAGTGCTGGGAAGAAACGAAAAAAACAAAAGTGCTTGAGTACAATATAAGATAAGAAAAAAAGGAACGACAAACCATGTGTAGGTAAGTGGAGACCCATCAAGAAAAACATCGACCTACTTTTACCCGGAGAACAGGAAGAAGGGTCTCTACCAAACATTGATTGATACTTCACACCTATTTTATAGCGAAGAAATGGGAAACCGATCTTCGAAAGAGGTGTACCTTTTCTCATACAAATGGCTTCTAAAAGAAAAAGGATACAAGGGCGGCTTCAGAGGAGGACACGATATGAGAGGGGATCAGGACATACCGCGTAAAGGCAATCATCGGGGGGGAATTAATGAAAAATGACCCAGGGGACAGGACCTACAAGGTATTCACAAAGACTGAAGTGGGTTAACCCCTTTCATCGGGCAGTTGGAGGCTCGGGCCTTGTTCAGCTCGAGAGTTCATTAAAAAAGGGAGATCATTAGTCTTGGTGATCGAGATACAAGGGGGAGAGCCGCGAGGCACTGGCGATTCTGGACACTCAAGAAGCATTTTTTCAGAAAAAAAAAAAATGTTCAATTTAACGTCAAGGATGGAAAATAAACTGGCCCTGTGGAAAGGAGAGAGGGGGAAAGTAACCTGGATAGTAGGTGTGGGAGTTGTGCCGATCTCGGCACAAAAAGACATCTATGGCAACTGAGGGCTCGAACGCGAAATTGCGGAAAAAAAGAAGGAAAACGGTATGACCCTTTTATTGGATCGAATCCAGCAGGTCCACGATCGGAGCAAAACGGACTGTAAATTACGAGTACCAAGGAACTGTTATGAAGAGTCTTTTCACATGCGGATGTTGGGGATAAAGAAAAGCAATGCTTTGGGACCTTCGGCCCCCAGCAACAATGACAGCTCACTCAGAAGACGACGCGGGGTGGGGAGCCAGTTCTTCATCGGATGCAGATTTATGGGTTAAGCTTCGTACGAAGGATTATGCTGGAAAAGGGTGGGTTAAATTACACATGAATGGTATCAGGCGCTGAGAATCGACGACGTAGGCGCACACAACAAAGGACACAGACAACTCTTTGCGACGGAAGCAGGAAAAGACGGCCGCCGCAGGACGAGACCTCTCGGTTACAGGGGAGGGGCATTTGCGGAGCGTCTAAACCATAAAAAAAAAAAGGGGTGAAGTGACCGAGATTACTGGATTGAAAATCCGGTTTCTACAAAGAAGCAGTTGAAGGCCAAAAAAACAACGGTAGTGGCGCAGAGATTCCGGCAATGCCGTACAGCGAGGGTGTAACGTCGGAAAGAAGTCAAGAAGGACATATCGTGTCAAACCAGACAGGGGGGGAGGAAGGGCCCAAGGGGGGTTCTGGGGGTAAGGGAACGAGGGGGCCCCAGGCCTCTATGGCGCGGGGGGGGGGAGCAACTGCTACAGGGGGCAAAAAGGATAGCAAAGATAAACATTGCAAAAAAGGGGGTAAAGATTGATAACAGTGGGAAAAAGACTAGAGTGCCCCTACAGTAAGAGGAGGAAGTTAAAAATCTCATTTATAAAAGAGCCGTGACCCTAATTACCCGAAAGGAAGCATAGGAACGCTGACCTATCGCGACGAACGACTGGGTGGGGGTCTAATACGAAAGACCGCGAAACACTTCGGAGATCTGGAAAAGTCAGGAAAAGCCGTTCGAAGCCAATGCAACAAACTATACTAACGGGACCGTTTCTCAGAAATTATCCGGTCACAGAGGAAGTGAGCCGAAGGGGGGGGAGGTTTGATTCTTGAGGGGGGGGAATAGGTGGTCCACGATCGTCACGCGTACGTAGAATCGGAGGAAAAAGAGCTGGGGGTTTTCCTCTTAGACCTTGCTGATAAGTTGTCCTACAAGGGGGAATGACAGGAATGGGAAGGGGACAAGTGCACGGATCACGACGTATGGTTGGCGAAGCGTCGAGGCGCGATGAAAAAAAGACTCAAAAAAAAAAACTTAGGAAGGTAAAAGAGAGGGGGATATCGCGAACAAGAAGCTTCAGGGAAGGAAAAAAACTATCACTTCGGATGGCAGCACTTGTCTGACTTTAGGTTCCACCAGCTATCGCCGGATTTAATGACGGGCAAAAAAAAAGAAAAGAGAGGGGGGGGAAGGCTCACTGAAAGTGACGAATCGATGAAAGGGAATAATAAGTTCCAACCTAACTAGAGGTGCCCCGACAGACGCCATAGCGCCACGGCATAAATGAAGGAAGAGTTGATGCAGGGGCGAACTCTGAAAAAAAAAAGATAGCTATCTTCAAGGGGCGTGGAGCGTGAGGTGGAGAGCTCATCACAAAGGCGTCTTCGGTCGCGAAGCACTAGAAGAAGTGCCGATTAAAAACGCGTAGTGCTTCTAAGGGGCGGTAAAATGGCACGGAGAGCAGGGGGACACTGAAATGAAGAACAAGGACCCCGGCAAGGGGCACTCCTCGTACAGCCTGGGCCTCAAAAAAAAAAGAGAAAAACTGAAGATATTGACAAGGAAAGTATGTGAATCTAGTTTCTCGGCAGTCAGCCAGGCGGCCCGGTGAAATCTATACCGGAAAAGGACGACAATATAAATGTGGAGTCGCTGGAACCGGGTCTAGACAAAAGCCCCGACGGGCCCTCTTTTCTCCCTCAGCCGAAGAGAAGAGAAGGACCGGGACACAGCCGGGCGCGGGGGGCACAAGAAAGAAAGAAAAAGTCAAGCCTTTAAACTTTGCCTTTATTGCCAAAAACACTAATGCCCTATCTCAACCTTGGTCGAAGGGGCGAACCCGGCGTTCAATGGCAACTTTCTGTCCAGCAAACCGCGCATAGGTTAGGGAAAGAAACGAAGAATGTGAACACGTAAGGGAAAAGAGGGGCACAGAAGTTTCAGGCGACGTGAAAAAGGGCGACAGCAAGCGGCTGCTGTTGGGGCATACGTAAGGGAAGGAAGGCCCGGCGCCCTGATACCAGGCATGTAATTCGGAAAACAAATACAAGTTGAAAGGCAAGATCGCCCTGTCGGACGGAGAGAAGACCTCACCATCTGGGGCATTTTTCCCGACTTGGAGAGAAGCGGAGGACCGAAAGCGGCCTATGTGCCTGGTCGTTAATCTTTCCTAGGGGAACTGGTGCCAAGGGCCCACGCATTTGGGGAGAAAAAGAAGGAACTGTGGCCCGATTACCCTCCGCTGGGGAAAAAAAGGAGGGGAATATATCACCGTATCTGGGGGTTAAGCCTTAAAAAATGGTGAGGTTTGCTAATCGAACGCGCTCGTATCGAAAAAGTTGAAGGGGGGGAAGCATGCGTTCGAAGCACAGCAGTCCATAAGATGAGAGGGGTTTGGGTTGGCAGAGAAGTCCAAATTTCAAAACACACAGAAGATTCGGAGTACAGCATCCTCGACAGGGTTAAGGGGGCGGGGCAAGGTCTCCCAGTTTGGCCTCAGTCGGAATGATAGTGTCCCAAAAGATTGTGGGGAAAACACTCTCCGCCTCTAAAAGCACAGGTTTAAAGGGGTCAAATACAACTCCACGGACGGAGCGAAACACTCTTGCGGTAAGCAGCTCGAGACTGAACGCAAGGATCGAGAGGAGAAGCTACCAACCTCGATGAAGAATTCAAACTTAAGTGAGAGGAGAATGGGGGTAAAAGCCGTACTGGGGATCACCATTGTTGTCATTGTATGCCATACCCTACCTCCTGAGGGATTGAAGACAGGAACACAACTCTTTCTGCGATCTCCGCAGCATCGAAAACGGGAATCAGGGGGTGGTCATCATGTAATTTGTCCGCAAAACGTACCGCTGGCAAAGAGGGAAAAAGTGTCAGAAAAAAGAATCGAAATGTTGTCATTTAATCACTCGGATGCGTGGGTTTGGGGACTACACCGGCCGAGATGTTCGAGACAAAAGGAAGTACGTCAGGTAAATAAGAAAAGGGGGATGCACTCGTTGTGTTCTCAACGAGGAACATCGCTTGGGAACCGTCGAGGGCTAGGAAACAAAAGGGAGGAGGAGGACAAAAGAACCCGCAATAGGAAAGGTCCTAGCAAAAGAAGATGTTTAGAGGAACGAAGAGTGCACAGCATCGACCGCGTATGTATTTCCGAGCGGGAAGAAAAAGAAACGAGGGTTCAGTTAAAGGGAAAAACCGCCGACAGAAAGCAAACATTTGAGATGAAAAAGAAACCGGGGCTCACAAGCTGCAACAGCGTTACCGGGAAATACAGCGTCACGGCTCTCCCACAGGCGGGGGAGTCGGAAAGAAGCAACATTGGGCAACGAAAAAGGGGGGGAAATAGAGTGAATAATACGGCATGACGTCCCTAAAAAAGGGAGAAAGCATTCTACAAGAACCGGAAGAAAAAAGACAAATACTTCAGGTAGTCTTCATCGAGGTCAGTTTGTCGGAGAGAGGTCAGGGGTCCTTGGGTTGCAGAGAGGGATAAAAACCTCAATAATGGGCTACAGCGGGAGGAGCACAAGCCAAATTCTAGTTAACATGGGGGGAGACGGAAGAATCTACGATCAAGAAGATCTTGGGGGAAAGCATTTTCTTCCCCGAAGCAAAAAAAAAGTTACGGAGCGATGGCATACGCCCGCTTATTGGGTAAGGGGCTGGGAGCCAAGAAGAGAATTGCGTTGGTGGGGGAAAGTTGGTAAGGACAGACAAGAAAGGGGTGGAAAGGGGACTAAAGGTGCTTCGAACGCGAGATGGGGAATAAATTTGGACGATGTTTGAGAGGGAGTGTTCGATCCGCAAAAAAAAGATCACGAAATTTAACCTTACTTTTGGGGGGCCGGTATGAAAAATTTAGACGGAGTGGGCTGGTAAAAAGGGCGGATGTTGGGAGGTCCCAAAGGGCGGGGAACAGTCCCCACTTCTCAGGCCAAAGAGCGCCTCTGTGACGGGTAAGATCGAAGGGAAAATGCCGGACAGCGAAAAGCAGTTTATGTAGCGAGCCGTCACGTCACGAACCGCCTGGAAAAGGAAGGGGAAATTAAGAATGGTATCAGGGCCATCGGCGGTCTCAAGAAAGGAAAAGGCGCACAGCAGCCAGCGCTTGGATAGACAAAAAGTCAAATCGACCTCTTGGGGACACGTGTTGAGCTGAACGTAAGCATACCTATTGAAGGGAAAGAAGTGGGAGTTCGGTGTGGGAAAAAAAATGAAATCCTGGACCAACCGGAAAAAATTATAATGAGCCTGAGGTGGGGTTTTTAAAGCAGGAAAAGGCCGGCAAAGGGGGTCCCGAGGTCGACCAGGGAAGGGGAGGGGAGAGAAAGGACTGGTAGAAGGGAGTCAAAAAACTCATATCTTCAAAGGGAAAAATTCAGAATGGCCGGGGGTTCCGGTGACCCGAGAGGACGAAAAGGCTCTAGGGATATACCGGCGACGTTGGCAAGCCGGAACTGCAAGGAAAAACCTGAGCGGGAAAAAAATATGAGACTTTGGCAGGGCAAATTTTCCAAAAAGGAGGGGAGGGGAAGAGGGGGCTTCTTTCTTCAGTTATCACGAGCTAAACATGTGAAAAAGAAAAAAAGGGGCTCCCTACGGAACGCCGAGTACATTCATCCGAGAAAAGATTAAGGCTTTCGTCGTACTAGAAGACGTCTTAAGGGTCGAACGCCCGAGCCCACGCCTGAAAAGAAGATCGGAACTTCAGGACTTCCCATCTGCTGGCCCGCACAGGAACAAAAAAGATGATTCTTTATCCTTTGCGAGATGAAAAAAAAATGGAATAGAAGGAAGGCATGAAAAAAAGAAAGTGGTTTTTACTTAGGTTTCTCATGGTGTCCATCCGATCTTCAAAGGAGAAGAAAATAAAAGCATGCTATTGAATTGTTGTGTCCCGACTGAAGAAATCGGCGTAGCAAAGGAAAGAAGGCAAACGGAAAGGTGATCAAGACGTATTTTGGTCCGGGTGAAAGAACCGTCGAGGTTCGCGAACAAACAACAAAACAACACGAAGGAGTAAATAAGGAGAGGGGAACTCTAACGGGGGGCTAAAAAAAAAGACATATAGAGGATGATGCTCACTTCTTTGGCATCCTGTTCGAGGAGAGGAAAATTTGTAGGGACAAAGACCCCAACAAATCATATCTAACACGAAAAGTTGTGACGCTCACTCGGCATGCGATAGGAATAACCTATCCTGGGAATAAACCCGATCACCTCAGAGAGAATTGCGAGGGGAAGTTTCATCAGCTCCACCTGCTGTAAGTTAGAAAAGAGGGTCAATTGGCTGTTCTAATAAGACCGGATCCAAGAGAGGGAATCTGGGATGCGGTTCGGGCGTGAAAAAAGCTCAAGTTCAGTCTGCTTCTTCGAAAGCAAAAGCATGAACATAGAAAAGATTACGACGGCAGAGTTTCGGAGGAGCCTGGCTGGGGGGATAACACTCTTGATAACTGAGGTAAGAACCAAAAAAAAGGCCAAGAAGTTGTTATTGTAAAACCTCGTACAGTCAAAGAAGGCCTATTCTGAAATAGGGGCCAGGGGCATGTAGGGTTTCAAAAAAAAAAAAAGAAAAAAAAAAAAAAAAAGAAAAAAAAAAAAAAAAAAAAGGAAAAAAAAAAAAAAAAAAAAAAAAAAAAAAAAAAAAAAAAAAAAAAAAAAAGAAAAAAAAAAAAAGACAAAAGGAAAAGAAAGAAAAAAAAATGGGTGGTCAAGCGGCAGTAAACATGTCATTCCACCTTCTCGTGGAAGGATAATACCTCTAAGGCGCCCAGAATCTTCTTGTTCTCAAATACTTTCCCCGCTGAGAAAAAAAGGCAGCAAACTCCATTTTCAATTCTTGACCTAACCGAAGGAAGAAGGAGCGCTATATTTCCTCTGCGACACCAATTGAGGAAGGGAAAAACTCACTCCGGTCTAACCTCCACATTTAAAAGCGGCTGAAAAACAAGAACGGAAGGGGTCGCAAATCCCAAACTTGGTGCAAGGAAGGTGGCGCCCCCGGAATGTACACAAAGACTCACGTTCGCGTGTAAAGCAAACAGAAGAAAGAAAAAACCTACTAAAACAATTTCGCTCAAGAACTCCCCGAGGGCGCTTTAGAGGTCAGGAAAAGACTGAGGCAAAAAAACGGGCCTGCTGTTTGGGGGTGCGCCTGAAACGTGGCGAGAAGGGATAAGGCCATTGTGTAATCGTATCGAACAAGGGAGAAGAAAAAGGCAAAGACGAGTGCCTCTCTCGAAAGAACGGAAAGCTTCCTAAAGGGACCGGCATGGGTCCCCGAGTGTAATAAAAAACAAGCGGCCGAGGCATTCGGAGCTGACGATTGGGGCAATTCCGGGGAAAAGAAATCAACGTTTAAAGTACTCCCTACTCCGGGGGGAAAAATCCCTAGACAAGAAGATTGACAAATAAACTTGAAGTAACCAGCCCGTGAGGCAGAGTGGTCTCACTTTTGATGATCGATAAAAAATCGAAGGTAATGGGGGAAAAGCAGGAGCTCGTTAGAAAAAACTTTGCCATAGACTAAGAGGATGGGGTTTAGACCGGAGAATCGTCACCAAATTGAATACGCAATCTCGGCGCCGTACCCGTCGCATAAACCCCAACGGAAAGGACCAAGGGCGTGTGGAAAGGGCTCGTGCTAGAGGTACCAGATCGAAGGTGGGGGCCTACGTCCCGCCGCTACGCACCAATTTTCTAGCATTTGTACCCGCTCCACTTGCTACGCTGATCTCACCTTGCGGGAAAAGGGAGGAAAAACATCTTAGCTTACCAGGACGATAGGAAAAAAAAATAGACATCAAAACTAGAGGAAATAACGGTCGAAAATGAATGGGAGCCTTGTAATGCTTTTCATAAACGTCCTGTCCCCGTCCTGAGGAAACTCAAAAAAAAGGGGTTGGTTACTGCCTCTTGGAGGGGGCAGTTAGGGTATCTCCGCATCATCGGGAGAAAGTGCTACGGTTGGTCAGACCTGTAAGTGGGAAAAATCGTAACGCGCACCGGAAAAGAAAAACGCTGCTAAAATTTTGGAAGGTCATCACAATTAGGAATTTTGCTAACTTAAAATCGATATTGGTTGCAGGCATTACTGGGAAAATGGAAATACACTACTGGGAGGACACCTTGTGGTGTTCTCCACCAAAAGGGGAAGAACTCTTATTTGCGGCGGAACAACAAAGTAGGAGGAAATAGATGGGAAGAAAGTATATAGCGACTCACAAAAGATTGTATTTTAGGGTGGAGAAGCACAAACATCGACGCTAAGTATAGTGGCCCGAGCATTAATTGAGGGGTCTAGCATAAGCGAGTTGAGGGAAAGAAAACGAAGAAAGGGGGGAGAAACCGGCAAAACAATTTTCGAGAGAGAAAAGGCTGAAGGATGCTCCAGCGGTTACTGGTCGGGAAAAAAAAGGGACAGATGGACCAACCGGGCGCGCTACCGAAACAGCGGCAGTGCGAAAAGAGCGAAAATTGGGACGAATAGACGGGGGGAAAGAAAATCGAGAGGGTAGGGCTGCACCTGGTGAGAAGCAGAAAAAGAAAGGATCACTCCGACTTCAGGGGGTGAATTTTATCGAGTCATTGGAGTAGAGGATGTTCAGAATCGATTAGCAAATCGAAAAAGACGCAAGGATCAGTGGAGCGGTCGAATTACCAAGGCCTAGGGGGGCGGAAAAGGACGAGAACCCAATCAATTCTTTCGGTGTTGAAACATGAGGAGAAACCAAGGTGAGAACTGCAAGGGGGAGATGGAACTAAGGAACGGTTGGGTAGGGGGAAGGAGCGACTGGGCCGAATTCGTCTGTGTGGAGTTGGGGAAGAGAAAAACACAGGAAATGGGGGGGCAACGGAACGCGGAGCAGAGGAAAACAGGGAAGTTGATAAC
>Ga0179593_1526148_pt1 | contig 14699 bp, 15 predicted proteins | sample CZODoug2_1_08_16_FD_185931 | JGI IMG/M metagenome (GOLD analysis project Ga0179593, IMG submission 185931) | Vadose zone soil fungal communities from Angelo Coast Range Reserve, California, USA - CZODoug2_1_08_16fungal (PacBio error correction) | ecosystem: Environmental > Terrestrial > Soil >...
CGCTTTCGTCGAGCATTTAAACAAAATACAATAAAAAAGCAGGAGACCAGCTTGAAAAAAGGTTGAAAAAAATAGCGCAAAGCCGAAAAGAGAAAAATCAGATAGGGAGGGTTCTATCGATTGAAGGGTGAGAAAACAGGAGTGCCTCCAGCGCGCTTATTGACAAACAGGATGCAGGCATTAGCTTGCAGAAGAGTAAACAAAACACTAAAAGAAAACGGGGGAAAGAAAAAAATCAACAAACGCTCGTAACTTTGGAGGGCCATGGCCGCCGAACGGACGAGAACACCGACCATCAACAAGGTCAAAAAAGGCAGAGCTAGAAACCGAGGAAAACTCCTTTCCAGAGGGTAGGAGGGGCGCAAGCGACAGACAAATTCGCCAACCTCGGCGAGGGCTGACCAAGGTCGTCGCGCGCATCGGACTCGACTTGAAAACGAGAGGAAGCACGAGGACCACGAAAAAACCGCAGATACCGAAAAGAACCGGACACAACGGAGAAGAGACACACCAAGGACTAAGCGGCCCATTCTAGGAAGCCTCTGCTACAACCATCTCCCTGCATGCAAAGTCGTCTGAGGGAGATGAGAAAGCACCAAAAATAGTCAACCTGAACTCTCCAAAGAGGGAGACGCCAGGCAAGAAGAGCCGCTTTTCAAGAGATCGGGGGTCGGTAAAAGATAGTCGCAAGAGAAAAGAGGGGAGTGGACAGTCATATCGGACGCGGGAGCGCAGACTAAACTTTCTTTTCCTAAACCGAAGCCAGGCTCTGATAGGACGGGGATTCCTCAATCCCTGAGGCAATGGCTTCCTGCGCCGGCGCCACCGCCTGGGGCCACGTATCACGGTGAAAGAGGACTCGTCTACGCCCCTCGCTTGCACACGAAGGTCCGCTTCAAAGCGCCAGTAACATATCTCCGTTTAAGGGAAGAACTGAAAAGTGAGTCTTGGTCTCATTAGGAAAAGGACAGCGTGAGTTTCGAGTCTAAACTGCAATAGACACATCGAGAATAAAGTTCGGAACTACAAAAAAAGGAGAGTCGTCCTTAGCAAATCCGTACGCACTGCGAACCCACATCAAGTATTGGGGGGGGAAAGAAACGATGAACGTCGTGCAGCGTTACATCGAACAAGAGAAGGGTAAGCCGTAGAAAGCCTGCAGAGAAAATGTATACTGGGGGTGGGTGGGATAGAAGACGTCCCGGCCATTGGGTCGAAAAAGAACGTCTGAAACGGCATCCTAGCCGCAAACTCGAAAGCAAACAAGAAAGGGGCGGCTGTGATAGACAGAAAACAAGCGCAAGTGGGGTGGCAACGGGTGTCGCATGACACAAGGGGAAAACCTCTTGCGCCTCCGATGGAACGCAAGTAGTGCTTCAACTCGACTGGAAGGAAAGGTCCCGATGGAAGCGAGCCTGACAAAAGGAAAAAACCAATCAAACCGACTAAGGGAGCTCATGAACTATCCTGGGTTCGCTGGAGCTGCGTCGGCGGTCGTACATTTCAACTATGATCGAGAGAGCCAACGTCCCGAGATCCGAAAAAATAATCCAACCGACACCACGGGGTACTCGAAAAAAGCTAGGATCATCAGGGAACTGGAAGGAAGCGCAATCGCAAAAATGAGCTCTCAGTCCTAGGCCAGACCGCAAAGTAAACCCAGACAACGAATAGAAATGCAGAAAGGCAACATGAAATTAACGAAACAACCGCATGACGCCGTAGCCGACTACAGGGACCGAGGACTCAACCAGCTCCAAGACAGTCTCTGTAACGAAAAGCACCACCCCGCCACGAAACAGCTCTTTAGCTTAACGCGAGCCAGTCGTAGGGAGCGGGCGTCCAGGAAAGAAAAATAGGGGCAGGATAAAAGCAGCAGAGGAGGAAGTATCACTATCGTTCAACGAGAGCGGAGAAAACGTGCAAGTCGCAACACCACCGATGCAAACAAGAAACGAAGAGCTTCAGTATCGAGAGAACTCGATGCGACAGAAGGCAATTCGCCAGGTCGTGTCTGATGGCAAGGCATGTCCGTCCGCAACGACCCAGTTCACAAACGCGAAGCAAGCTTAGACCCTCGCGGCGAACGAAGAGGGAGAACACGCAGCGAAGCGATAAAGAAGTATTCTCTCAACAACAAAAATGTTTATGACAAATCAGGGGTTTGAGGAAACAGGCAAACCATAGGCTCTTTGTTCCATCCGAGAAAACGGCCTGAGGGGGAGCGGCGCAAGGAGTACTTTGAAGATCTGGGCGCTCGCAAAGGGGAGTTCACATCAGACGACAAGGCGAAGGCGCTGCTCTCATCGAAAAACCGGCAGAGCCCGAAAGGCGGAGGAATGTGGCCTGAAGGGGGGGTGGCGAAAAGGATGCCACCGGGTCTCTCGTAGCGTAAACGATAAATGGAGACTGCCTTCTTCATTATCTGTAACTAGGCTGAAGGGCGGGGGGAAATACAGTAGCAAAAACGACCGCGAACGCAGTGGGTGATGGCGTTCGTCGGCAAACAGTGGGGGGGCTTTTGGAGGGGCAGGGAAGGGGTCGGCCAATTGTCGGAGACAGAAAGATACTCCGCGGGGGGGCGGGGGGGAGGGGGCGTTCGATGATTGGGCGTTGCAAAAAGCAATGCGGCGCGATCGTCGGAGCGACGGGGAGGGAAGCTGCTGGAACCCAACAGGCGTTGATCGACAAATGGGACGGGCACCGGTGGGGGCCTTTTTCTCACGGAGGAGGGAGAGAGGACCGACACCTCTAAATATGGGGGGGGGGAAAACGATAAGACCACGCGCGGATAGACCGAGAACCATTATTAAGCCATAGATTAAAGGACGGTCGGGGGTTTGAGTTTGGGGATGGCCGATTAAAAATGCCGAACTCCAGGGACAAAAGGAACGGAGCCGCCAGAAGTGAAGAATCATCTGTACCGGTACAAAAATGCCCTGTTTCCTACGGCCCACACGGTGCCAACCCAAACGATTGGGGGACAGTCACGGGGGGAAGTGTGGGCTTTTAGGGGCTCTTAGCACGGCGGCAAGCAACGTGCAATGGTGGCGACAAGGACACACGGAGAAGGTCTTCGGAAAACCAAAATCGGAAGGCTCGCCAAAGGGAGACACGGAAAACCGTATGTTTCAAGATTTACAGGCTTTAAAAGAAACATCGTGCGCATATAAAGGGGGGAGACGCAGTGCGAAAGGGAAAAAAGGGATAAAGGACGCGAACGCGAAGTCGAGGGGGGGGAGCGTAGGTCTTGCCGTTGCCCGGGAAAATCGACGACGCTCCTCGCTGCGCCGAAAAACGAGACAAACCGCAAAAGAAACAAAGAAAGAAGAGAGACAAAGCGCCGCCCTTTCCGCGGGGAGAGACTCGGAGCCTAGGAACTCCGAAGCGATGACGGGGGCAACGCGGGCCGAAAGGTCAAAAGGAACCGACAAGTCGATCAGAAGAGACGGTCGATCATTTAGGGGGGCCAGTTAAGGGTCGAGCCTCGGCGGGAATGCGGCACGACGTCGCGCTTGCCGCTTCGATCAGTGACCTGAAGAGGACCTTGAAGGTCTCTGCTAAAGCGGCGAACTGGCGGGGGGGGGGAGTGCGTGGGACGACAAGGGGCGGGAGGGTGGCGCAATCAGTGGGAGCGGTGGGGAAAAATCGACGTAGGGGGAAAAATTCGTGCAGCACTAACGCGAGCTCTGAGGATCAGAGAACGACGAGCATCGGGATCAGGTCGGGAGGGGAGATGAGCGCCGGGCGGTGGAGAAAAACGTTCGGGAGAGGGGCGAGTGGGCTAAGGGTCCTCACGGAGAGACAGGAAATCGCAGCATGTCTATGCAGTCTCGTCTGGGGGAATCCACACAAGGCACATCCTTGGGTCCGCTGAGACCTAGCCACGCCTCCTGGGACGGCGTAGGAAGGCACTAGGGTGTTGAGCCGAGAATGAGAGTCAACGAGCTTGGCGCTGGAGGACGGCAATGACGCTTCCTACCAAGGACGAGCGAGGGCGCGATTTTTACATCACGTTGCGCGGGAAAATTTCGTCACTAAAAAGTTTTTTTTTTTGCAAGCCAGAATGAAAGGAGAAGGTGGCATACCTGCCAGCACACCCAGGTAAAAAGGGCATAAAGAAAAAACTCGAGGCTAAAGCCTGCAATCAGAGAGAAAGAGGCACGGCTGCACTCGCACATCAAGGCGATGTTGAGCCCGCGAAGCAGGAAAAAGGGGAAAAGAACGATATCAAACAACAAAAAGTATAAAGAATGGAAAGAGGCCGGGAGGAACTTTCGTCTGAGCAATTCAAACCGGGGTCATTCTCAGGGAAGAGGGAAGTATAGGGTCGCGCGCTGCGTTCAAGAGAAAAAAAAAAAAAAAAAAGGAAAGAAGATCGCGGGCTTAGGGGGAGATTTACATTGTTGAAGAAGGAGGGGAACCAGGCGGCAGGTGAAAAAACGGAGATTAATGAGGGGTGTCATGACCTCAGTGAACGAGCACGAAAAAACGAAAAAACACATCGCCGCCCACCGTCGGGTATTAGCGTAAAATGGCCGCCGAACCTGCGAAGCCCACGAGAATCCTCTGTGGGACTAAGGCGCCTCGACACGGGAGTCCGACGAAAAGGAAGGGGACGTGTCAAAGCTCCAAAAGGAAAAAGCGATTGCCAAGAAAACCTAGGGGAATGTCTGAACAAGGGTCGGAAAGGGGGACACATGCCCCCGAGAAGAGCGGACGTTAAGAAAAAGGCGAGTACCCCGTCAACCTTCTCTCGCACGACCAACGCGCCCGAACGGCAGAGCCCGCTAGAGACTCCACCAAAACGCGCGATATAGGTCCGAGATAGAGAACCACCAAGAGGAGGAGCCAAAGGAGTTCACTTTCAACGAAAATTAGAGGGGGAAACGGTCGGGAGGAGAAGAAAAAACCAGAGTTACAGGAAAAAAAAAGCACAGCGTCGCCAGAACCAGGGGAGGCTGCAAGGCGCATACGGGGAGATAGAGGAATATGAAAACGCGAAAGAAAGACTGTGACCGACATTCCCCTCCGGACAGGGAAACGAAGACACCACTTCGGGAAAGACCGGCCATTAATCTCCGCCGGAGGCGGCGATCCATCCTATGCCGGGGGCGGGAGCTGCCGCCGAAGCGGAACATGGCCCACGATCGCGATGGAGGGGAAGGACAGGGGCCAGGACCCCCCGACGCCCCGTCCGAAAAAAGGGCGACCAAATAAACGAGGCCTCCGTGATGAATCCAGCCGGGTTGGATCGTGGCGCAAACGAAAGGGAGGAGTCAGAAATCAGCAGGGGGGGGAAAACAGACGATACCACAAAGATAGAGCATGGCATTAGGCCATTCTACATTTAAAGGCGGCTCCAAAAATGGGGGAAGTACACTGGGACCGGGAAAAAATAAAAAGAGGTGACCCCGCGATCTTATTCTCTAAAGGGGGGGCGTGAGGGGGGGGGGGATAGAAGAACGCTCCTTTTCCCATGCAGACAAGGAAAAAGGAGGGAAAGCAAGCACGCAACCCGAAAGAAGACGAAACACCCTATTGGAGACGGCCACACGCAAAGTTGGATTGGGGCAACACTTTACAAGGAAAACGGGAATCTTGGAGCCGATGTCCCTGAAAAATGAGGGTTAATGGAATGTCCGCTAGGCCCGGTGGACCGAAGGGCAACAGATTCCGCCAAACCAAAAATCAAAAAGAGAAAGGCGTAATGAGAGAAAGAGCCAAAGACTGGGCGCTGTAGTCGCTGTCTGACGGTGTCCCACATGCTAGGCAGTAACGGTCCAGCTGCGACGGAGCGACCAAAGCCGCGAACCAAACAGTTGAAGGGGGGGGGGGGGAGTAAAGCGAAATATCTTCAAAAGCAGAAAGCGAACGCGCGCAACCCCGCCCGGCATCAGAACGAACCTCAAAAGAAAAATATCGGAAAGGAAAATAAATGACCGAAAAACCGCCACAGTCAAATCTCAACTGGGGCAGGAAATACCGAAGGACATTGAAGCATCTAAAAAGCGTGCCGACCGAAAAGCAAAAAAGTACCACCCAGAAAAGGAACCGCTGATGAGATCTGCGAATCGTAGTCGTCAAAAACGAATGGGAGATTCCCCGTCCAGCGGAGCAAAGAGCTACCGGGGGGGATAGGAACGGTAGCAGGGAAAAAATCTTGAAGAGCGCGAAATGGAGTCAACCAACACCACCCGATGCAGCCACTACTCGGAGAGCGATAACTCGGCGTATTGACGTCCATGCAACCTTACTTGTCGTCGAGGAAAAGAGGGAGGGGCCCGTAACAAATGACACGAGGCAACGAAACTACTCCTAGTTACCTAAGAGAAGCTCGTTATAAACCCGCGGAAACGAAACTTGGTCCGCAGCGGCAGGGAAGGCTATATACCGAAAACAAAAGGAAAGAATGCGACTAAAAATCGACCAATGGTCTTGCGGTGCTCCGACTTCAGGACGAGGTCACAGGAAAGCGGGTCCGAGTGACGGTGAATCTATACCTGAATCGTCGAGGACTTCCGATTGAAAATCACAAGAAAGGCTAAGGCTTCTTGGGGAAAGATCCTCCGACAGAGCCTCAAAGGAACTGCAAAACGGTGGGGGTCGCGAACGCTTGGCCCAAAAAACGCGCTAGCTGAGAGGACAAGCAGAAGTAGAGGAGAAGCTGACGGCTGTATCCCTTCAGAAAAAAAAAAAGAAGCTCGCGAGCAGCTCAAGCGCGGGCTGGTGCGTGGCATTCGGAGGCACGGGCGGGGGGAGTTGAGATGGGGGGGGCGTACACGCATGATATCAAGGGGGTGGCGTGCAAGACCAGTGTCTCCTAGAGGGGGATGGGTGCGTTGCTTCTGGCTTCCGAGCAGACGGGCGCAGAGAGAATCCGCGGAGGAACGAGTCAAAGTCGCCGGGACGAGAATGGCGTCACCGTGTGTGGAGCTCGTTTGATCTACGTACGAAGCCTTACACCGCCATAGAGAATAGGGGAAACGTAAAAAGAAAGCGCTCGAACCGCGAAACAAGGAGGACGGTATCGAGTAAGACCGAGGGTTTGGGTAGTGGCTGACCGTAGGGGGCCTGAATTTGCGCCCCGGGCCCAAGAGCCGGGGGGGAAAAGACACCAAGAAAAGAGTGGGGGAAAGACGAAACGCGAGAAGAAAAGAAAAAATGTCAGGTGTAAGGCTCCCACACGTACCAATCCACCTTATTGTCTTGTGGGGGAAGAAATCATAGTGTGGGGGAGAAGGGAGGGGGCCGGATAAGGCTCCGTGCAACTTATGCGTTGGAAAAGGAGAGGCGATATCCACACCAACACGTACGAGACAATCCGGACAGGAATCAACGACGCGAGTGGAAAAGGAGTGTTAAGCTTCCCCGACGGGCAAGAGGGAGAAGCAAGAAGTGGATGTGGGGGGACAGGTTGCGACCTGTCGGGCTAGAAAAACATAAAACAAGCCGAGCGGGTGATTATGCGCGGAGTTATCTTGCCGTTGGGGACGGAAAAAGAAGAACACACGCTTGCCTGCACTCAAAACAATCCAACACGCGCCCAGCTAGGGCACACATTGAAAGGGGGTTAGCGAACGCGATGAAATAGGAGCGACGTCGTGGCAGCAGAGAACCGAAGCGAGAAGGGGAACGCGGCAGCCGCGGCTACCAGACAGCAGCTAATCGGAGTGCAGGACACGGAAATGAAATGGGCCTTCCGCGAAGAGGGAGGGGATGCGGTCACGAAGTCGGGGGAGGGACTGGCGGCGGCGATCAAAGCTCGAAACGACGATGAAACTTGCAAAAGAGAGGAAGCGCGAACTGAATCTGGAAGTGGGAGGGGAGGGAACAGTTCAGGAGGGTGCTCTCCTGCCCGAGCAGATCGAACATGAACCAGGCAAACGGAGAGACGGCCAGGGGGGAACTTAGCATCTAGGGGAAGCCGACATCGCTTACGATCGAGTCCGGTGGAGAAAAACGGGCGAGAGAGAGCAGGGAAGGGGTTGTTTTGGGAGGGGGGCTGCGCTAGACGGGTGAACGTGAAGAGCGGGGAGCTAAAGGGAAAAAGTTGGCGTTCGCGCGAAGAAAAGGGAAGCCCCACAGAAACGAGGTTGTGACATCTGCTGGTGCGAAAATGGCACTCCAGAAAGCGTCCGTCGCGAGCCGCAATGAGGGTCAACGATGGGCGTTTACCAAACGTTGACTGAAAGCTGCCATGGAATACCAAAAAGACAGCGAGGGGGCAGAGATTGAACGTACGGGAAGGGGGGCTGTCGTCAAAGACAGAGCATATCAACCTAGTGGAGGCACTCCAGCGATAACAGGCCAGAAAGAACAAGCAAAAAGATCAGATCCAGGAATCCGGTCGACAGGGAGTCGGACAGAGAAAACAGGGAAACGTCGCCGTCGCGGAGGTGAGAAGAGGACGACGAGTTAACGCTCTCTCTCACAACATTATGAGGAAAATAAGTAAGGTCGTGATCAGTTGTCGTCGCTGGTATCCGACTATTCAGACGCCAGTGCATGTCGACAGACGCTGGCAAGCCGGTGAGCAAGTCGAGAGGAGGCGAGACGAGCGGAATAAGGCTGGATCTTGTGGCAGGGAGGGGGACTCCATCTCAGTGACAAAAAAGGATGCAGTGAAAAGGATTAGTGCATGACCTCGCGAACAAAGCAAAACGTTACTTCACAGCGAGGGCCACCTACGGGAAAGGCTTCAGGCGGGTGGGACCCTCGAAAGAAGCAACACGCCACCGAAGCAGCGTGGGGGCTCCGATCACTCCTAAAAACAAGTACACCTGGGAGTGCGCTACCAGGAGTAGGTCAAACGTCACAGAGGACCCGACACACAAGAAGGGAACCAACAGAGGAGGGATGGACCACTCGCGCGCCTGCCTCCAGAACTCAAACAGCGAGTCCCACGCCTGGGAGGACCCTCACCAAACGGGAAGAGCAGCCAAAACGCACCAGGGCAAGAGCTGGATCCACTCACCTAACGAAGAGGGCGAGGGGCGTACCTCAGAATGCGAAAGCCAACGAGCTCGGGTAAATTCCAGACAGAATGTTCGAATGGGCTGCAGAGGGATCCGCAAACATCGTCCCCCCCAACCCCCAAAAACAAACACCAAAGAAAAGGAAGAAAAAAAACTCTTCCGCAAGATCGCAAGTCAGAGAGCACCGGGAATCTGAAAGGGGAGGAGAATCCTCGGAGAGAAACGATCGCCCGTGGAGGGACGGTCGTTAACCGAGAATCTCCTCTTCTCAGAAGGTGCGGTGGCCCTCCTTCGGCCCATGCGAGATAAACGGGAAGAATCAATGATGCAGTTCGATCGGGCAGGCAAAAACACCCCTGGGCCCCTAGATAGAGTAAGCTGCGCGGCAGACGAACGCAGTGAGCACAAGCTTCAATGTTCTCGGCGGCGCCGAGGCGAAGACATATAAGCGTTGTATGGGACCCACGACGGAGCGTTGGGCCGCAGCTGAAAGCAATTTTCGTGTTCGAGCTCCAACGACAAAAAAGAGAGCCAGGACCCCCACAAAGCTCAAGCTGGACTTCCGTCCCTTGCCAGAACAGGTCGCAAGGAATAAGAAACAAGCACGTATTGGTTGAAAGAGGGGGGAAAGGCGGTGACGTATCCAAAATACTTCAAGATAGGAAGCGAGACTTTGGAATAGGTGGGGAGGGTGGATAAAGAAACAAGCTACTTTTAAAGTGTCGCCAATGACGGACTGAAAAGGGCAGAACCAGAAGAAAACGGAAAAAAACGAGGCCTGGGAATGTCCACAGACACTACGTTGGGGGGGGAAAGGGGGTCACAGTGTTTCTAAAAGGGGAAGCACAAGCTAATACTGGGCCGACTTGTCGGAGGAAGAGGGGACTGCCACCGGGGGTCAAGGCCTTCGGAAGAACCCGGGCAGATCACAACTACAACCATAAAGAACAACTTTAGAGCATTACTTCAGCGGGGGGACGAGGAAAGGTCTGAGGGGTCTGATCGTGAAAAGTTCAGAATAGCTATGGAAAACGAAGAAGAGACGAGAGACTCAAGAAACGGGGACGACCCGTCGAGTAAACCCGTAGAGAAAGGAAAAGAAAGAAAGTCCAAAAAGGTGCAAAAGTCGGCGCGACGACAGACAGCAGCCGCAAAACATCAAAAGAAAAATCGGCTGAACCACCGAAATGACAAAATAACCCCCGCCGTAAGAAAGACCGCAGGACCGAAACATTGCCTGAGTACTCACCGCTCCAAAAACAAAAAGCCGTGAATGAATCACGCACCCATCACAAACGCAAACACTGGGGGACATGGAGCAGAGAAGCGATTCAGAATGGATCCCAAACACAATCAGCGTAAACCTGCTAAAAGGAGACTGCAAAACCCAGGGAGCCGGAATCAGATCTAGGTGAATCTCGGGCACAGGCAAGCAGAGGTCAACAACCGCTGAACCACGGTAAGACCTTGAGCGGGTCTCGATTAGTAGGAGAGCCAAGGAAAGGCCGGCAAAGAAAGTAGAAGGGGAGACGTGAGGGGGTCAAGTAAAGATGGGCGGCTCCCTATCACCACGCGGGACGCGGAGACGTCCTTGTTGACTCGAAAGCAGGAACTCAAGAGAAAGCCAAAAGAGAAGAAAAGTGGTCAGACCAAAACATCAGGTCACACCTGAAAGGGGGGGAGAGAGAGATGCGAACGACCAATTAGTCAGTTCAAAACGAGGACTTCGCCCGAGAGGGGTATACAGGAAGGGAGGGAAGGCACAGTGAAAGCAGGCATCGTGCGCCGCTGACACATCAAAGACAAGAAGGCGGTCGGCGGCAGGAATAGCAGAAAGAGCGAGCAGGGACTCTAGAGAAAGGCGTGGCGGGCTTGGACGAATGCCACCGCGACGAAGGCTGATTTCTAAACTCCAGGGAGCGTAGAGTCCGATGGAAACGGCGGGGGGACGGGAGAACAGTCTACAGAAGAGAGGAGAGCTGCAAGCGCGGTGCGTTCAAAAAGTGCGGCACGGCAATTGGAGGTGGAGCATGCTCGGCCATTTCGGGAAGAGGCGGAAATAAGAGATGGAGGTTTGTGCGTTCGCCGATCGGGAGGGGGCGTGGAGGGGCTAAACTAGGAGAGAAGGAAGAGCACAGATGCCCGTCGTCCGGCGAATGATCGTCTAGCGGGGACGGTCACCTTGGGCTCTTGGGAGACGGACCAGAAAAACGACTAGTGGCAATCGCAGAATATTTTGTAACGAGCCAAAACCGACGGCGATCTAACCAGCCGAAAAAAAAAAGTCATGAGCGGCAAACAGTTTGGTCAGGGTCCTCTGCCTGGCCGACGAACACCTGGCAAAGAGTCAAAGGAAGTCAAGGAAAAGCGGGGCGGAGAGTCGCAAGAGGCAGGGTCCATGGCATTAAAACACGGAACACGAAAACAATTGAGGGAAGGACGAAGAAAAATGGGGGGTCGCCCGGGCCTGCCTAAAGGTCATTGGGGCGACAGGGTGCCGAAATGGGCTGAGATCCAACACCAGCAACAAGGGTACGCGACAAGTACGGAGCATGCTACGACCGGCGAACGTATTGGTGCGATACGCGCACAACGTTCAAGATAAATGACCGTGCTCACGAATAGGACAAATTCCACTCCAGAGAGCTTTTGGGGTCACAAAAGGGAAGGGGGAGAGATGTGAGCGGACTGGCGACCTCGAACACAAAAGAACCGTCGAAGCGAAGAAAAAGAGACCACCATCCGACGAGCTGAGGGATCTTTTCGCAGCGGGCGCCCTTGAAGCTGGGAGAGGGGCCCGGGAGGCGAGGCGTCGCCCAGAAGGGAGAGGGGAACCAGGAGGGGCCGCCGCCGGAGGACGAAAAACCAGATGGGCCGGACGGAGAGAATGGAGGGCCCCGAAGTTGCCAAACGTCCCTCCTCGCGAGTAGAATGTCAAGAAAAAGGGCAGGCTGCGTGCGATAGATATAGGGGGAAAAACCCGAAGGGAGACCTTCAAAAAAAGAGCGAAAGGGTCGAGCTGAAACTGAAAAACGTGTGGAGTCAAAATAAGAACGGCAGTCTACATGGGGGAGACGAACTCAAACGTCATAGGGATGAGGGAAAGAGCTAGATCAAAAAGCATCGCGATATATAGAGCGGGAGCGGGAGATCGCTGAGCATGATCTGGGAACGGGGGGAGAGGGGCGTGACAGCTGGTTACGACGACTGGGACGAGCGCAGCATGGAAACTCTTCACATGGAAGCCATCAACGAAGAGGTTGGCAAATCGATTTGTAAGACCACAGCGGAGACCGGCAAAAGCCTGCGGAGCGGATTCCCTGGGTAAAAAAAGGATGCAAAGGGGAGTGAAAAGGTGTCGCGGCAAAGGCTTCACGGAAAAAGTACATTCCAAAAGAAGAGCGAGGTTGCGAGTGACGTCACTTTGACGGGGCGGACCGGTTCATAAGAGCCAAGCCAATTAAAGAACGTTGGACATCACTGCCTGGTGGATGCTCAAAACCGCGAAGCCACGAGACAAGCTCCAACGAAGTCACTCCAGATCGTCGCTCGCAAATCAACTGCAGCGTAAGGAGGAAATGAACTGTGGAAGAAGCTCGACGCGACGAAAGGGATCAACGAAAAGATATCGTAACAAAAAAGGAGGAAGAAAAAAAAAAGAGGGAGTGAATAGGGAGTCGCTGTACAACTTCGCATCACAGAAAAAGGAAAAAACGCCGTGATCAATGGCTCTCTATGCGCGAAATAGCAGGGGGTGGGCTGAAAAGCCGGACGGTTTTTGAGAACCGGGAGGACACCAACATACGAGCAAGGGATTACAACTGGGAGGGAGGAATCTGGAGCAGTACATCGGCGACAAAAAAAGTTCACAGGTCGCCGCAGCCTAGATACGGCCTTGGGAAGGAAGCGGCAAGGGGCCAAACAAGGCCAGATTCAAAACACAAGAGCACCAAAACAGTAAGAGGAGAAAGATACCGGCATCAAAAAGAGAGACGGAGCCACTGGACCCAGCCAAAGATCTCAACTCGGCGTATGGACCACGGTCAGTCCAGCCGGAAAAGGGCCGAGAACATTCGCTCGAGACCGTACGCAAAATCACGCGAACTGTCAAAAAGCGATCGAGCACGAAAAACCATCAAGAACAGGATAGGCACGAAAGCAGCTCCCCGCTCCCCGACTAGAATCAAATCGCGAAATGAGACGTCCTCGAGATGCCGCCATCGGAGCCGCATCGCGGTTCGGGATGCAAAAACGATGTGAAAAGATGGCCGTGCGGAAGGATCGGGAACAACACACAGCAGTCACCGAAAAGAACATCAAGAATCGCAAACACACAACTCAAAAAAGTATATCGCGGAACACAAGCACACACGCACAGATACTGTTAAAAAATCTAGAAAAGCCAAAGCGAAGGAGGGGGAGAGCAAGCGGAAGGACTGGGGCAAATTAGGGGGGCCTACTCCAAGGACGACGAGGACGTGAACCGGGGGGAAATGAAAGGAAGCTGTGAAGAGCGGCGAAAAGCCTGTCCCAACGATTCGAGTCTTATCTTTCGGGAAAAGCTGAACCGGGGAGGAGGGGGAACATAAAGGGCGGGGCGAAGCTGCTTCGGAAAAAAAGAATGTTAGGGACGTGATCGAAAGATGCGCGGGTGGAATACGTGGTGGCGAGCAAGAAAAGGTCGGGGAGAGGGCATCATCGCGAAAAGACCACACAGCTCGAGGAGCAGGATTCGTCAGGGAGCCAGCTAATCGCAGCGGACTCCACAGCACATCTAGGAGGCACGCACGTTGCGGAAAACGGGGAGCGTAAAATGAGGCAAAGCCGAAGAGTAGCCTGAACTTGTCACAAAGGACGGGGGTATGGGATAAACGGCATCCGGGTGCCCAGACTAACAATGACGTCTGAAAGGGGAAAAGGAAGCAAGAGCCGCCGCGAAGCTTCTGCCATAAGAGTAGGGGAAAAAAATGTTCGCAGCACAGGAACACATCGAACTTTCTAACCGAGGAAACTGTCCTTCACTCTGACTGGCCTGCGTCAGGCTCGGCAGGGCAGCAAAGGGAAGGATCCGGCCAGAGAACCCTCAGCCGCACTAAAGAAATAACCTTGGGGACCGGAATATAGGGGCGACAGGTCAGTGAATGCTGTGAAACAAATATGCTAGAGCTTCGTGGCCAGGTCCGATCTCGAGGGAGGCGTAAACACATGAAACCCATCGGAGAAGGGGTCAGCGAGGAGAAGGTACGGTGAATCATACAAACGACTGGCGCAAAAACATCGGCGCCGGCGTCTCATGCAGAAAAAAGGAAACAAAGAGCGGGAGGCGAACCACTGGAGCCGAAAGCCACCGCTTGCCGGACGGTAAGGAAAACACGACATTAAGAGCACCTCTAAAAACGCGTGCCGCGAACGCACAAGACAAAAACCAGCACAACAGGCGCTGAAAGAAATTCGGAAGACACCCCATCAGCTAAAAATTCTACACGAACTGGCAACTTTACCTGGAATAGGATCGACTTTCACGACTCAGCTCGACGCGAACACACCGCTCAAAACCGCCTCACCCTTAAGAAAGCGAGATTCAACCTGGAAAAAGCCCGAAAAACCTGGCTTTCAGTTGGAACCTAACACTAAAAAAAGGAACCAAAACGTCACATTAACAAGCGGACGCCCGAAGGTTACCTCCGCGAAGGAAGCGTAAAAAACAACCAACTCGCCCGC
>Ga0179593_1306558_pt1 | contig 14698 bp, 15 predicted proteins | sample CZODoug2_1_08_16_FD_185931 | JGI IMG/M metagenome (GOLD analysis project Ga0179593, IMG submission 185931) | Vadose zone soil fungal communities from Angelo Coast Range Reserve, California, USA - CZODoug2_1_08_16fungal (PacBio error correction) | ecosystem: Environmental > Terrestrial > Soil >...
ATCCGAGGATACGGGCATATGACCGCCGGGATGCGGGAGGAGGGAGGCAGACGGGGGAGATGGGGAGGGAACGAGAGAGCCATCGAACAACGGAGACAGGAGAGTAAAAGTAAATAAATAGAAAATCGAAAATTAACGCGGCGAAACTGTTCTGACGGCCGACTTCGAGGCTGGTGGAGAAAGACCTCGAAGACACGGCGGTGAATCCTCCAAGAAGGATGGGGTCGCTGGGTAGGGAGAAGGAGGACACCTTGAAATCTCGGAAGGAGGGACTGTCAGGGACGAAACCGAGGCTTCGGGGACACTCAAGGACAGGGGGGAGGAATATGGCCTGCCTGGCGTCTATGGCCTACCGCAGAGAACCAAGGGTGAATGAAGACAGCGATGCAAACTTCGCGGGCCGTTAAGGCTCAGAAAAGTCGTGACAAAAGCCAGCTAACGAACACGTCACAGAACATTACGGGGGGACGCACCCCACTGCCGGGCAGGAATGTAGACGTGAAACTGGTGTGGCCCGCAAAACGAAGAGGGAACCCCTATCTCCGGGTGGGAGATTCTATCGGCACGAAAAAAGGAATTACTCAAGAAGGTGGTCTAGCACGGGCAGCGGGAGGGAAACATTGGTTTGAGCCAAGAGTGGAAGAGAAGGAGGTTACCCGGGGGCGCAAAAAAGTCGAGGGAAGTGCCACCCAGACCGGGCCAAGTCAGGGGACACGAGCGTTGATATTTCCCTGACGACGCCGGACGATAAAGCCCAGAGGGAAAAGGACTCGGTCCAAGATGGAGGTAAGCGGCAGGGCGAAGAACCCCGGAAAAACCACCCAGGAAACGAGGGTCGGGTTGGACGAAGAAAAAAAAAGGCGGTAGATCACTTGCCGAAGAAGAAAAATGGTCAAGGCGGGAGAACAGATAAAGCATAGGTCCTGACAAGAACGTACCGAAGAAAAACTCCCCGCCGTGAAGACCAATGCCTAACTACAAGGCCGAAGGGGAAGAAAAGCAAGGGAGCTAAGAATCGTTAGTCGACCGGACAGATCCAGTCTAGGGCGAAAATATCCGGGCCAAAATGCGCGGAGAACGCGCCAGCAAGCCGCATGCGTTTACCCGAAGGGCATGATGGGAACAGCTCCCCAGTCCCGCTCATACAAAGGCGGGAAGAGAGGGCAGGGAAAGACATAGTTGGACGGGTGGAAGGGTGGTGCAGAAAAAAAGTACTGTCGCCTTGAGGAGAGAACGCTGATGAATTAGTTCGGGGGGGGCAGGAGAGTACAAACGAAAAAAGGGGAAAACAGGTAGTGTCGGCAAAAAGTGCTGTTGATGCCACAAGGCAAAAAAATTGTTTTGGTAAGACGATTCGGCTCGGGGGAATTTATACCGGAGGGCTGAAGTGTCCCATACCCTCAAGCGGGAGTACAACCTTTTTGAAAAAAAAAGGGAGAAGGGTTGGGGGGAAAAAGGTGGAGATGGGCACTGGCGGCAATCGATTCTCGCTAGGGGGAGAGCTTGAAAGAGGGCAGTTATGCCCGGAAAGGAAAAAAGCTATTGACCCCAATGAGTGGAGGGCCTTGAGATGCAGATGAGAGGGGGAAGTGCCGCGTAGTCGTTATGGAGGGAAAAGGCTGAAGGAGAGAGAGAACTGGTTGGAGGAACCAGTCACAACGAAAAGGAGGGGGAGGCATCAGACAGCTCGCCTGGTAGGGCCGGCGGGATATGCAAGAGCCTCAATTGATCCTGAGAGGAAGGCTGTCCAGCTGTGGGGACCTCCACTGCCCTCAAAAGAGTCTAATGACTCGACGGGAACCGGGAAAACGGAGCGGATGGGACTGGCAGAAAGTTGACAGGGGGACAAAAGGAATTTCAATTGGTGGGGGGAAACCGTCGGGTAACAGGGGCTAGAGGAACGTGAAAAAGGGGTTCAATCATAAAAGATGGCGTAGGAAGTCTACTATGGGAAAAGCATATTCTAGTTGCCTAACAGGGGTAGGTGTGAGGTGCGCAGAGAAGACTCTTCGTGTAAGGGTATAGAGAAGGGAACGATCGAAATAAAAACTCACAGAGAGACAGAACCATCAGCGTTCATGAAATACCGTCATGTCCAAATTTCGAGGACAGTTCCTACGGAATCGCGGCCGAAAGAATAAGGTAAATCGAAAGACTACATTGTGGCTGCGTGGAGGTTGGGGGGGGGGGGGTACAATGGCCACTTGAGGTTTTTCATCCCCGGCTCAACGTTTAAATAGAGGCGCAGCGAAAGACCTACACGTGATGGGAGGAACTCGGAAAAGGGAAGGCCGCCTTCAGCGGGTTGTCGATGACCAACTTTTATTAAAATTAGGGGGACAACGGCAGGGAGGTGGGGGGAGGAAGACGTGAAGTCCTCCCGGACTAAGAATCAAGGGTAGAGCAGGATCTGGAGAAGAAAGGGGGGAGAACTCTGGCAGTCTTCCCAGAAAAACGGGTCCCCGGGGGGGAAAGGTAAAAGTCCACGCATGGGACCGAGTAAAAAGTCGCATTTTACCCTGAGCCGCTCAAAGACGGTGTTAAGGGGGGGGGAAAGGGGAACCAGGCTCAGGTTAAAAAGCAGTGGGTTTGAGGGAAAAAACGGTTTGACCGGAGCGCGGGAGCATTTCCGAAAAAGAGACGGCAGGTTAGATCGCATCTCTCGCAGGTGAACAAAGGTCGCCAGCAGGGGGGACAACGGGGGAACAAGGAAAAGCGGGATCGACTGGACTCATTTCCAGCCGGGGCTCGGTAAAGGACGGTCTCGTCAGCCAGGTTCGGCAGGGGGGGTCAGGGGGGGACTCAGTCAGGTCAAGAGGTCGCATTAAGGGAACATAAGGGGGACGGGAGACAAAAGGGGCAGCGTGGTGAAGACTTCAACATTTAGCCTACGAAACAACAACACTGAGGGGAGGAGAATAAAAAATATTAACCCTGGGCATGGGTGGCTGAACAAGAGCCTAGAAGGGAAACCAGAAGATTCCAGGCATTAGCGTCTACCTGAATCAGGTACTGAACCCTGACGAACGCGCGACAGGCCGTCAGGGAACCGAGAGAACGGAGGATGAAGGTCGGACCTGAAAAAAACGGCCCGAAAGAAACCGCTGCGACAGGGAAGTTGGGTGCCAGGCTACCAAAGACCGACATGGAAGGTAGAATGCTGCGGGGCCCGGAAGGAAAGTCGGCTCAGGAAGTGACACAGAAAACCCTGCCACCAAAATCGTGATTTTCCGACCAAGATAACGGAGGGCAACGTGGTCAGCACGGGGGATGCCAAAAAGGACCCACGGATAAGATGAGAGTACTGGACCTGCAGAGGGTGAACCTCAGATGAAAACCAGACGTCGACCAAGGTGCATCAAGGGGAAGCCTCGAGTATCACTTCGAAAAAAAAAAGGGAAGCCTACCGCTCATGAACAAAGGGAGGGGAGCTGAAAAAACTTGGAGTCAGAGAAGAGAAAGACTGGCGGTGGATACTAATCATCCCTTAGGAACTCCGAGGCGGGGGTGCTCCAGGGAAAAACACTCGCCCGAGAAAGGAAAACTAGTGTGAATCCGCGAGGACACTAATCGGGGGAAAAAGGCAAGCAGGAGGAAAAAAAACCACAAACGCATTCACCGAGCCCAATGTAAGCGGGGGAGGAGCCGCGGATGCCGGAGAAAAGAAAGGGGGGGGGAGAATCGCAGGCATGACTTATTACCGGAAATCTTGTACGAGGGCGCGGCGAAGAGGTTAAGAAATCGGGGTGACATGGATAAGCTACAGACGAGGCCCAGCAGCGGCTGAGCTAGAACAGGGGAAAAGCAGGAAAGGACAAAGAAAAAAAAGGGAACGCTGCAAAAGGAAAAAGTTAACAGTGGGCAAGGTCAAACGGAGGGAATGACAGGGAACGGCCCGCGGCTGTAGTACATCGAAGGGGGGGAGAGGGGGGGGGGGGGAGGGGTGTGTGAGGGTGACAAAAAGGTGGGAAAGGGAAATGGGGGGGAAAAAGGGGGGGGGGAATGGGGGACAAGGGGGTAGAGGTGGGGGTAAGGTACCTTGTAAAAAACCTGTTGGGGGGGGGTGGGGGGAAAACTTGTGGTGAGTCCCGAAAAAAATGACAAAATTCACATGGACCACCTCCCTGCCCTTCACATCACTAAACGAAAGTTCCTGAGATCGCCTGCTGGAGGGAAATATTAACCAGACGCCAACTCAAGGAAGAAACACCCGAAGGACCGCAGCAGTAGACGAACTCCCTCTCCACAGGACAAAACTGCTGGAAACGTCGGGGGCCTTGGAATCCAAAATTGAGATAAGGGAGTCGGGTGACGGATCATGAAACGAGGGCCTACCGCGGGCCAGTGAAAGAAAAGAAGAATCGCATAAAGAAGCCCTGGAAAGGGGTCATAGCGAGGGGAAAAAAAAAAAAGAATAAAAGACTCCAACCCCTAGCCTAAGTCAGCAGAAACGGTGGAGTAAGGACCTAAAAGCAAATGGACCTGACGCATACCTCTTGAAAAAGGGGTAAAATTAGAACGAAGTGATGGTAAAAGGGGAACTGCAAGGGAAGAAATAAAAAAGTCGACCGGCTCCAAACTTGTTTGGGGAATGGACGTCTGCCCCGCCATAAAGGCAAGCGGGGCGGTAATTCAGGGAAAGGAGGGCAAAGGGGAAAAACCTCACGAATGTTAAGGTGCAACTGCGGAGAAAAGCCACCGGAAAAGTAGCCGTATGCAACAAAAGAAAAGTCCTCTTAAGGAAGGGGGGGGGAGTGGACCAAAACATCGTAGAAGAAAGGACGGTTCATTCAGAAGAATAACCGCCAGGAGAGGTGGTCCGCTGTCCGGATCGCTGTTAAATGAGAGAGGTTGGGAGCGTCTCGTCAGAAAGGGATTGACCAAGCTCAAACAGAAGAAAGCGCGACATGAGGAGAGGGGAAGATTACGTCTTCGGATCAGTGAAGTCACAACGGCGGGGAAAGGGTAGATGTACGTTGAAGAACGGGAAGGGAAGGATGGTTCTCAAAAAAGAAAGGCGACATTGCTGACGGAGGTCGTGCCGAGATGATCGCCGGCAAGATTCGGGGCCAACTTCAGACCAATAGACGCACGCGTGGCAGAATTGGGGTGGGGGAGCGGTTCACGTGTTTTGCCATCGCGCCATCCAAGAAGCTGGACCGGGGAAGAAAGTATGCTTGCTTGAAAGACGTCCTAGGAGGGAACTCTAAGCGACCACTCGGCGGGACGGAGAGAGTGTGGGAAAAACCGACGAACCAAGGTCAGGGCTTGGGGGGGAATACTGACATCGCGGCAGGAAAGTAATCGGAGCTGAAATCGGGGCTAAAAATAAAACAAATGGAAAGCCTGTTCCGGGGGGAGCACAAAATGGGCCGGTCAATTACAAGGAGAGGAGGGGTCAATAGACCACCGCGCGGGACAAAAGCGGCTGAAGTCCAAAAACAGGATTGCCGGCGCAAGGAAAAGGGGAAGTGGGGCAGGGGGATACACAGGCAGGAGTTTCTAGTAGGGTGCTTTTCTTGAGGGATCATAGACCGAAGAGAGCCGGGAAAGGGCTGTCCGCGGACGACAAGAACGAGAGGAAGTAGCGGAGGAGAACCTTCAGAAAGGAAGCATGGGGAAGAAGTGAGCTGTCAAGGGGTCAAGGGAACGGTTAGTTTCAAGGCAGCCAAAGACGGGCAGCGGGGGGCAAAGGACAGGTCTGAAGGATGTACTACCGAACATTGGAGAGAGGGGAGTGAAAAGCCAGGGTGTCTTTTCCGCTGTACGCCAAGGAAAAGAAAGGGCCACAACTAAGGGCGAAGCGGGAAAAGGGGAAGGGGGGGCCAATCTCTCAGGAGACTTAACAGGCTTCGTCAGTTTTCGCTTGTCGCAAAAAGTCTAACAGAGGGGAGAGCAGGGGCGAAGATCCAAGGAGGAATCGGAGTATCATCGAAACGAAAGAAAACCACGAGGGTAGGAAAGAGAGAGGAAGAAGACAAAAAGGACGTCCGATTCCCAAAAGGTTTGAGAGACGCTGCCAACCGAGGTTTCTCGAGTTTCGAAAAGACAACAGAAGGCACCTGAGAAAGGGGAAAGACGGAGAGAAACGTCCCAGGGAAAAAGCAGAAAGGAAAGTGAGAAAAGTCTTCTAACCGTGAAGCGGGCGGCGGGGGAAGTACTCAGCCGTAACACTGTGACCAAATGAAAGAGGTTTAACGGGGGAAAACGCTTTGACACCTAAAAAAGTTCGGATGACCAGAAGGAGGGGTGGGGGAATTCAAATGAAACCTGTGGAAAAAAACAGGGGCAGAGAATCTGCCAGATGTGCTGCCAACTGGAACGGAAGGGGGGGACGCCGGAAAAAACAACCCGGCGCAAAAGATTGGAAAAGTCGGGGACCTATCATGAATCTAGGAGAATAGAAGGGAAAAAACCTCCGAGGAAGAAAAAAAAACGACTAGCCACCAGGACCGTGACGCGACCAGGAAAAGGAAAAGAAGGAGGATCTCAAGTGAGTGGTGAACTCAGGGAAAAAAAAAAGAGGTTTAAAAGAGATCAGACGCGAAGGGGTTAAAGGAATAAAGGGAAAAGTGGCGGAGAACAGAATCTTGTCCAAGGGGGAACGGGTGAGAAAGAAGCATAGTGAAAACCTTAGGTCGAAGGGCTGTAGAGAAAGTTCCCAAAAAAGCAAAACGACATTGGGACGTCGGTGGAAAGACCGCCGTCAAAAATACGGTGGGGGGAGATGGCAAGGGGCGAAAGATACGCCAAAGCGGAAACTAAGGAGGGCACAATTATTGAGTGAGAGGGGGGGCATAAAAGGGAACAAAGAGGCAAACAAGGTAGCAATAGTAACTAAGGGTGGGGAGAAGGGGGCAGACTCAGAGAATACTGTCCGCCTAACTTTATTAAGAGGGGGAAGGAAGAAATCCCGCAGAGTTAGAGACACCGAACGGCCCGCCGAAACACTTCCCCGAGGGGCGAACTAGCACAACCACTACTATCATGACCTAAGAAACCGCGTAAAGAAAGCTTCGCAGGGAAAATAGCAGTCGCGACTCTTGTGGCGCCGGTTCTCAGACTAGGACGAAGAAAAAGGCGAAGAAAAAGTACTAACTCCGTGACAGCGGTAAAGCCGCAGAGGGAAACCTTAGGCATTCAACCTGAGGAGGAGAATACGGGCGGGAGGATCGGAAAACGTTAACCAAGTAGTGTCAAACCGGGATGTGCGGTTGACATGACGGAAGCTGTCACTCGTAGGAGGAACGCTCAAGAGGGAAAAAATTCGGGGGGGTTGTTTCTTACCTCGGGGACGGTGCCAAAAGAAACAGTGAATGGCAAAACGGTTTCTTCTTCTTTCCAGTTCTCATGAAAGAAGGATACAGAGCAACACCGTTTGGCCTATAGGAAGGAGTAGAACGTTGGATTAAGGAAGGGGAACGCATTGTTTGGAGAAAAAGGACGGGGTTTTGAAAAAGAAGAGTAGAAACTTTTAAAAAAGGGGGGCGTATCCGCCGAAATTTGCAGTGGAGGGGACCACTGTCGGAAAGAGATTAAGAGAGGAAGGGTGAGAGACGGGGAAAATAGTCACGTAGGTCGGGGGCAAGAAGAAAAGAGGGGCGAATTGAACAAAAAAAGGGCTTCTATGCGCTCTTTAAAGGAGGGAGGGACGCTTGACGGTCAGCATGGGAAAAAACCGGGCCTGCTTGAAGAAGAAACTGAGCAGGAAAAAAAGGGGGCTTACACTTGAGAAAGAAAACAGAGGGACCGAGAGAAGGGGGAACGGGAGGAAGGAGGCTATCAGTCTAAGAGGGTTGGGAGAGGAAGAGTGGAGCGTTAAAGGCTCCTCTTGGGGAAGCTGAAAAAAAGAAAAAGCGATCAACGAAAAGTTTAAAGGTATGCATGAGGGGAAAAAAAATGTCGCGGCGAAGTGGGTAAAAGGAAAGTTCCTGCGTGGGGGGGTGATAGAAGGGATGGTCACCTTGGATGTGAAGCTGACGGGGACCCAGGTTGATTTGAAATTGGGAAATTCTCCCGGAGGGGGAGAGGGTACCCTACTGGGAGAGGCTATACGTAGGAAAAAATCAGAGGCGGGGACCCGGAAGAGAAAGAACGATCGTTTCAAAGAGCCGCGCAGACACTCTAACCCCTAGACACAGGAGGAAAAGAACCTTGAAAGGACGGATAGCAGTTAAGTACGTAAAAGAAGGAGGCAACTAGAAACCGTGCGCCTAACTAACACTTGGACGGTTACTGGGCTTGGGTACCTGTGCCCTGGTTACATGCCCGCGTCCTAGGCGTAGCAAAATTAAAACTAAGGAGGAGAGGGGAGTCTACTGCGAAAAGAGCCTAAATAAAGGGGTGAGAGCCCTGGGATGGGGAGGGAACTGAGAGGGGGGATCGACGACGGGGGGGACGCGCCCGCTCATTAGCCAGGAGACGGGTCAGGGAGGGGACCTCGAAGGAGAAAACGAGGAGAGGACCAAAAAAAAGACACCTTGGATTGCCTTAATTGGGTTAAAAACGCAGGAAGGATCACAAGTCTGCATGGTAAAATGACCGGCGAGACGTGGGAAGGGGGAGACGAGGCTCAGGTTGCAAGCCGTAGCGGGGTGAGGGAAGACCGGGGTGGGGGAAGGGCGCAGTTGAGTCCAACACGAGGGGCGGAAGCTGCAGAATATCTCTCACCAGGAGTTACGTCGGCAGCAACTTTAAAAAACACGGTGGAAAAGAGAAGAGGGACGAATCAAAAACAGGTAAGAACAGGAGCAGAGGGAAGAGTGACCGTCACCGCTTTAGGTAAAAAGTTGGTCGAAACTGAAGACGACCTTTAGGAGGATTGGAGCACATGAGGGGGGACGCTAACAAACTCATCGTGTGAACGCAGTAGTCGAGAGAAAAAAAAAAACAACGGGAGGAGGGAAAAAGGGGATCTCCTTTGAAATTGTTGAAAAACTCAGGGAAGGGGTTGAAACGGGCAAAAAAAGAAGTCCCGGAAGGAAAAAAGCTAACTTACCAGACAAAAACTGCAGAACGAGGCGAAGGAATCCGGGGGGAAAGGGCCCTAGAACTAACCTCGGGATGACTAGGCAGAACTGCTTCCGCCTTCAAGGGGAAGACGATTGGGGGGGAAAGGGTTGTCAAAGGGGGGGAGCCTAAGACCGGGACAACTGAGCCGAATACTGAACTCCACCTGAGTCAAAAACTAAAAGGAAGAAACTGTGCCCTCGAGAAAGACCAACCCATCTAGTGTGCCGAAAAAAAGCTCAAAGAAAAAAGATCAAGGCTTGAAAAAAGAAACGAGAAATAGAGAGTCAGTACCAAAAAGTACGAAGTTGGACTAGAAGCGTGCAGAAAAAGGGAACGGAGGCCTTGTGCGGGGGAATCCTAACCGGTAAAGCGAGAACAGAGAATAAAAAAAGAGGGATGGGATGAGAGGGAGTCCGAGTCGGAATAATCTCAAGACGTTGTAACACAACTAAAGGTATATAACCACTGAAAAATGGGAGGAGGGGGAAGGCAACATCCGCCCGCCTAAGGAAATATCTTAGTGCGAAGAGGACACAGCTTGCATGAAAAGAAACAGAGGTTACCACACGCAGGAAAAGGGGGGGTAAAAAGTAGTCGGCGCCAAGGAACTTGCAGCTGCGGAAGAGGTTCCGGAAGGAAAAAGACTGCTAATGAGACTTTTTAACAATACTTATAAAGGAAAGCGGATTACTAGGGAAATCAACTTGGGGAAAAAGGGAAATATGAAGGATAATACCCCGCAGTCCCGAAGAGGAGATGCGCCCTAAAAGGAAAGGAAGTGGACATCTAATCAGGGGATAAAATAGAACTGAGTGAAACAAGAGGGGAAAAAAAGCAAAGGTTACTCGCATCACAGGTGAAGAACAGATGGAAACCAAAACCAGGGGAAGGTCCAATTTAAAAGGGCATCTCCAGGAAGAAAAAGAAGATTACTTTGACCCTTCTCTACCTTCGGGGGCTCCGGGGGAGTACACCGGGGGGGGCGCCCAATCGAGTTCGCGATAAAAACTAGGAGGGGGACCTCAGCATGAGGCCCTCCTGCCGACCCAGTACATTCCTCGCTACAGAAGGAGGGGGCCTGGGAAAACCAAACGGGAAGAGAGGGACGTAGCAAAAGTGAGGTGGACCGAAGGAAACCTCCTACAAGCGGGAAGTGAAAGAGAATCTAATAAGCGCATATAAGGGGCAAGCACGGAGAGAGGGGGTAATAAATGGTGAGGGACCATAAAGACAGATCAAGGGGAGATACAAGACCTCCTCAGCAAAAAGGATAAGTGGCAGGAAGGGGAAAAGAAAGGAAAAAATCCGGCCGGCAATAACAAAAGACTTGAGTTGGGTAAAGCTTCTAAAAGAAGGTAAACGGCAAAGGGGGGGGGGGGGAACAACCTGCACCCTAAGGCATAAACAGTAATTCCGCTATCGGGCAACAAAGGGGTGGATGACGGGAGAAGGCGAAAAAAAAAATGAACAAATGGGGAAGAGGCGAACTTCATCACTATTCTGGGCAAGACGGAAACCAAACGAAGTGTTGCTGCGAGAAAGAAGAAAGCGCCCCAAGGAAAGACGAAATGGCAACAAAAGAAACCGGGACACAAACTCAGGCAAGGGGGGGTGCCAAAAAAAAAGCCCTCAGATATCCAGGAAGGTGCAAATAGAAAGCCGGACAAACTGCGGGAGGGGAAAAACGTTAGTCGGGTCGGGAATTCAGAAGGGGGGATTAAAGCGTCAGAGAGAGGTGAAGCAGGGAAAGAGAGAAGAAACGAAAACCTCAGCGACTTTCTTCGGGGAATCGGGGGGTTTGAAGGGAGGAAGAGAGGGCGGAGAAGGTTGTGATTTCAGCGAGGGGAAGGGTTCAGGGAGAAGGTAAAGGGTCGGCAGGGCCTTGGGGCGACCACCGCAAGGAAATAAGGTCTGGAGGGGAAAACAACTAATCTCAGAAGGGACGAAGTCGCCAAAGGAGGGGAAAAAAAAGGAGGGCGAACGACAGGGGGGCGCTTTTAAGGGGAGGAGAAATAACGAACGAACGCCATAAAGGAATTTCCGAAAGTAACGGTACAATCGGTCTAGGTCGTCCTGGCCAGTCCACAAAAAATAGTACTTGGAAACCCAGACGGGGCCAAAAAAAGGAGGGGGAGGGGTGCACTAAGAAAGGGCCAGAAGGTAAGCCGCTTCAAAATCTTGCTCAAACAAGGGAAGGGGAAGGCGTGTTGTGTAGAACACATCAATAAAGGAAGGAGGCACGCGCGGGCTATCGAGCTAAAACCGGAAGGGACAAAACTACGAGGAAAAGGTGGGGCTCATGAAAATGGAAAGAATAATGCAAAGAAAAGAAATTGCCGGGAACAGGTATGGATGGCGATTACGGGGGTTCTTCTCGGCGGCGGAAGAAAATCTAGCAGAGGTCCAGGACGACAAAAGGAGTCGGGGGAATTTCTTCTTTCTTCAAAAAAATGCCTGAAAAAGGGGCAGGGTACCACTTCAGAGGTGACAGGTGGTCAAGGCCTTTGAGTAGACCGGAATCAACAGACCGGGGAAAGACGAACGTATTAGGGGAACAGGAGGTCACTACCTCCTGGGAATAAAAAAGGGAGAGACCCATGGGAGGAAAAAGGGACGCAGAACGAAAAGAGAAGGCAGACCGGGCAGACTAGGGGCGCGCGTCCTGGTCTCTTAAGGGGAAAGTGAGATACGAGAAAGTAGACGATAGATCAGTTCCAACTCGAAAAAAAATCTTGGGCAGAGAAGGAATCCTCATAAGGAAAGAGTTAAAATTAAATCGGAATGGGATGATAACTAACAAAAAAAAGGGGGAGGACAAGGGGTCAAGAAAAAAAAAAAATTATCGGAAGAAGTTCCCCGGGAAGGAAGATCTTGGGAGCTAAGGTGGGAGAAGGAGGACCACTCTATACCAGGAGGTAACTTTACTACTCTAGAAACTCCTATGGGAAGCGGGACCAGGACACTTCTAAATTCTGTCTGCGTCAGCCCGTCAGTAGAGTGGAGGAGGTAAGCGCCGGAAAAAAGGCGTTGCCCTCCGAGCAGGAGGGAATGCTTCAAGAAAATGCTGACAAAGGACTTGGTCGACTGGGGTGAAGGTCAGAAAAGGCTGACAAACTGGCCAAGGGAGACGTCTTCTCGGCAATGCCGGGGAGGCCAGTCCAGGTGTACCTCTCGTACCCACCAAGGGGTACAAAGGATGGGAAAAAAGGATAGTACACGATACATGATATTCGTGAGAAAAAACCCACCCCGAAAAAGAGAAAAAAAAACGTGATCCATAAGAGGAAAAATTTCGCTACAAAGGCAAACATTCAGGGCGGAGGAGAAAAGGGGATTGCCATCGGAGTGGAAGCGATTTGACAAACTGACGGGTGGAGAGGAACGATTTGAAGCTGCAGTTTCAGAATACCGGAATTTATATACATTCCTCCTGATTCCCAGGGACGTGAGCAACTGGCGAGAAGGGGGGAAAGGTCAGCGAAGCTGGAGGAGCAGTGCCCAAAAAAAAACTGGGAAAATCCTTTGGGACAAACTCTCAGGCCAACCGTTGTTAGATGCACAGGAATAACGAGAATAGAACGCCACGAGAAAGGAACTAAAGAGGAAAGGCTGATGGAGGGCAAAGGAGGGAACCGTTAACATCTCCCAAAATGGAAGCCCGGCAAAAAAAAGGGGGCGAAGTTGTACTTCCTTCGTTCGACATAGGACAGAAGAAAAAAATTAGGATAGTGCGGTTGAAGGAAGACAGGGCATGGCGGACACCGGAAACGGGTAAAGAAGACGAAAAAAAACGAGTTTCACTCAACAGGCCTCCGAAGAGACGCGACAAAAAGGGGGGTGGAAAACTTCGAGTTATATCGGGAGAGATAGGGAAAGAAGAACTACAAAAATATTAATCCCAGAGAGATTACGAAAACTAAAAACTGCAAGAAAGAGAAAGAAGACGGAGGGGAAAGGGAAGGGAATTCCCAGGGAAAGGGCGATAAAAACGAGGGAGAGGGATCGTCAAGTCAATCAGAATCTTTGTCCCCTGGGGGGAGTGGTGAATTAGCAATCCTGTCGAGAGGGCTATTTAGGACGAAGGAAGGTATTAAAAAACATTCGTGGGGGGGAGGGAAACATTTCCAGCAAGAATCAGTGAATAAAGGCACTTAGTCAATGGGGGAACATTTCTGTTCTCCGGACCATAAGACAAAACCAGGGGGGCACTAAGAACAATTCATAGTCAAGATGATAAAAGAATGGGAAGGCCATATAATTGAACGACATCGAAAGAAGAGGAAGGACAATTGGGTCAATGGGCTTCGATGTGGAAGTGTTAAGTGGCCAGTAATAGAGGATGGCTGGAGGAAAGGAAGGGTGCGATCTTTGAAAAGAGCTGAAGGGGAAGAGAATACGATGAAAACGAAAGGGATCATAGCGGGACTTCGAGGCCGAGTCAGAGTTCTTCAGGATTCCTCAAAGGAAGTCTTGAGGGGGGGGGAAAGGAAATTGAACCGGGAAAGAGGAAGAAAACTGAGCGGGAAAGCTGTTCTTCACTCAAGGAAGGAGAGAAAGAAGAAGACGTCTCGAGAGGAGGCAATTGATTCTACATCTTGGCCTCCGGGGGAGACGTAATTCTATTTACCGATTCCTCAAAGGAAACGCAAAAAGGAGATGCATCAAGACGGGGGAACCGGGTACGCAGGGGAGGAAGAGAAGCGGACGGGAGGGGGACATGTGGGAACTGTTTCCTGCAGATGGGGGGGTGAACCATCTCACAGTGGCAAATCCAAAAGGGAAGGAAGGCACGAGGGGGAGGGAAGCCATGTCTCACGAAGGAGAGAAATCGGTCTCTCTCCAGGACCGGTAGGGTGAAAAAGGTAGGGCAAAGAATCAGTAGGAGGTAACTCGGAGAAAGGGGGGGGTTTTATCCTTAAAATTAAGGACACAAGGAAGAAGAGTCCATCTACCGGCCGCGGTAGGACATCACGTATCTGTAAAAGGAGGTGAGGCTTTCCCATACAGAGGGACGGTACCTGAAAAGCGAGAAATGGGATTCGGCGGAGTGGGTGGGAAGGCAAGAAAGTGTTAATGCCAGAACTTGACTATCTTCTAAAGCATAAGGCCGAACCTCCAAGGGGTCTTTCAGGGGATTTCTCCGGAAAACTAAACGACAAGAATGAGACGGGAGGGGAGCCCCTGGAAGTACACGCGGAAAATAACTTGAAAGGGGGGGGAAAGAAAGAAAAAGGGAAACGGGGAGCCAAAGTCATCTTTCTCAGAGGGCTACTCGAAAAGGGGGCTGCCCAGGAACTATCAACAAACGTGGAATTAAGAAGGGGGGGGTCAACAAATTCAGGAGGTAAGAAAGGGAAGGAAAAATTACGCGCATCAGGAGGGAAAGTTTAAAAACGCTGCATCATTTTTCAAGACGTGAAAAGGGGAAGACAATGGTTGGGCAAGGTATCGAGTGAAAGGGGAGAGCCGCTGAAGAGCGCTCGGCTCAGGGTCGGAACGTACGAGACACGGTGAAACCACGGTGACCCAGAAAAGAATTTAGGACCGAAAGGAGAGGGAAAACCGGGACGGGAAGTTATTTGCAAAGCAACGAGGTCGCATGCAGTGCAGGACCTAAGGACGGTCGAAAGTCGAAGACGGGAAGAGGGCTGGTGAACGACACCGCATCTTTGGTGGGGACAAAAGA
>Ga0179593_1325149_pt1 | contig 14698 bp, 14 predicted proteins | sample CZODoug2_1_08_16_FD_185931 | JGI IMG/M metagenome (GOLD analysis project Ga0179593, IMG submission 185931) | Vadose zone soil fungal communities from Angelo Coast Range Reserve, California, USA - CZODoug2_1_08_16fungal (PacBio error correction) | ecosystem: Environmental > Terrestrial > Soil >...
AACCGGCAGAGAGGTGGGATGACGGGGGACAAGAAACAATCAAAGAGGAAAAGACTGCAGGAGGAGAGAGGGCGGGGGGAGAGAGGGCAAACATCTGGCGGGGGGGGGGGAGAAACTTGGGGAAATGCTCAAAACCTCGACACTGCGCCTTTGGCGCTGAACGAGGCTAAAAACTTTGCAGGCGGTGAAGCGGGGAAAGGGGGAAAACACCGGGGAAGAGGAGTCGCGCGCTGAAACAGAGGTCTGGGAAAAAACTACCCCGGAATGCTGCAAAACTCAAACCCAGTTATAGGGGAGAATGCGGCCTTTACTAACCGTGCGGTTGGAAGAAAAAACTCGGGGCAAGGGCGGGAAAGGGAAAGACATACGAAAGTGAGAGGAAAGAACCGGAGGGAAAAAAAGAGAAAGAAGTGTGAGGGGAAATAGATGTTTTTCTCGAGTACGGTGAGAAGGGGGAGGGGGCCAAAAGGCCGACGGGTGGGGGGGAGGGGAATAAGAAAGGGTGGGAAGAGGGGAGTGACGAGTTGCTGGGGGAAACTATAAGGGGGGGCCTACGAGGAGACAGGGGGCCGAATCCGTTCAGGCCTTTCGCGCGCCCGGGGCGGCAAGACCGTACAGAGGAGAGGCCTTGGGAGGAATGGGTAGCTGCCGGGGGGGCTGTCAAGCAGAGGTGGGGGAGTAGAACCTCCGCGATGGGGGGACAAAAAGGACCTCTTCCAAGGAACCGGGAATGCCCTAAGAAGAGCATCCATTCGGAGACTTCAACTGAAAAGGGGGGCGGTCGGTTCGGTATTGAAAAAGCAAGAGAAGGCATAGGGAACCGGGGGCTTCCCACTATCCATCACTCTTCTTACTTTCATTCGAATCCCGGCCAAAAACCAAGGGAGGAACGGAGTGGTTCATTGTGCCGAGCAGGGACCGAGGACCATAGAAATCTCGCACAGGGGAGGCCTCTCCTCTGAGGATCTGCCCAGCCCCCCTCAAAGAGGAGGGGAATTGACTTTTTCTGAAAGGAGGCTGGGGGTGAACCGAAGGAGGGTAAGAGAAATAGTAGGCGTGTAAAAGATTTTGGGAAAATCCGCATTAACCCTAGCGCAAAAGTTGCGATCGAGTCACAGCCATGGATGGACCCCAAGAAATTGTGGAAAGTCGGGGGAAAAATCACCTGAAAGAAATTCGAGAAGACAAATAATCTAAGAAAAAGAAAGATGGGAGATCGAAGCCACGTGGCAACCCTAGTGACAAGGGGACTCGTGAGACTTTTTTCAGATCTCGCAAGAAAAAAAAGGAGACCCGCGAATTCCCTAAAAAAAGAAAGGAGGCGGCTTTCGGGGAGCCATTGACAAAGAAAGAGCATCGGACTCTGCAATGGGAAAGGGGTGGACGCCCTTTCCGCTGAGCTGGCGCGCCGGACAGGGAAAAAGTCCATGCAGATTCGAGAGAGAATTTGTGAAAGGAAAGTCTGTAAAGGGGGAAAGGCATAAAAGCGGGGCCAAGAAAACTTGTACGGAAAATGGACGTGGGGAAAGGACGCATCGTCGAAGTGCTGCCAAGGTACAGGGAGGGCACCGAGACGGATGGGGGAGAAGCGGAGGTGGGGCATCTGGCCGTAAAGGAGGCAAATCCATGGTTGGGGGACATGACAAGGGGAGGGAAAGAAAGAAGGGGGGGAGTCTAGGACATTTAGGGCATGCAACGCGCCGGGGATGGGGGTGTAATTGGGACTGGCAAAGAAAGAGGGGGGAGAAAAGGGATGAGATAGACGGCACCCACACCATAGGACGCCCCGATGGTGCCAAGGAAGGGAAGGCAGGGAAAGGGAGATCCGATCCCAATAATACCCAGGGAAGCTCCGGGAAAAAAGAAAGAGGGGGGTCCCGAAACGGCGAGTACTCGCGCTATCGGTCCCGCAAATATTGTGCGCGTACAAGGGGGGAAGAGGGACAAAGAGAAGTGGAGCCGAGGAGAGAGGAACATCTCAGCCTAAAACGAAAAGATAAGCTACCACAGCACAACGAACCAAGGGAAAACGCCATCTGGTGCTTCAGGTGAAAAGGCGAATGGCATGGTCAACTGGATACGGAAAAAAGCGAGAAAGGGGGGTCGGAAATGAATTGAGAGGTCATTTTTTCGACCGGGAAAGACAAGTTCCATGAAAGAGGGAGGTTCCAGCGACCGAAGCGTAAATCTCACCTCAAGATTCCCTCCGGTTCGGGGTGACCGCAAAGAAAGGGGCAAACGGTGTGGGGGGGGGGGGGACCGAAAAGTTGTTGGGTCCGAAAAGGAGGCTGAACTCAACAACAACAAACTGAGGGGTAAAGAGAAAGGGATCCGTGAAACACCAACGGTAGTGCAGTACAAGTGAGGGGGGGAACCGAACCTGGAAGTGACGAGGAAAAAAAGACCTGGGGTAAAAAGATGCGGTCGGAGAAAGGAAGGAGGCTCAAAAAACTGCGGAAAAGTCGAAAGAAAAACTGCCGGACCGAACGTCATTTGCGAACCGAAGCTTGACACGGAAGCACTCATGATTAAAGGGCACAGTCTCCCGGAACGGTCAAAAAGAGGGGCGCTTGAATAGGTGGGGGTTGGGGGGAGGGGCAGCGAGGAAATTATTATTCTATAATTGGGGTCCTGAATATAACCGCCGACCTGCACGTTATAGGCGGAACTAGGAAAAGGTTAAGCGCTAAAGAATGGGGGCGGGTACCGGGAGCGGCCGGGTCAAAACAACCAAGGGAGCGACACTCTGTACCGCCGCGCTGAATGGTGGAGGGGGGGGATCAGGGAGAGAAAATGAAAGGGCATTCTTCTTAAGTTGGTCGAAGGGGGATCCTTCTGGGGGGTAAGGGAAGGGTACTATCCAATAAAAAAGCTGGGCTTATGTCAAAACATCCCCTTTTCCACATGCCAGGAAGAGGGAAGGAAAGTGGGGCTTTAGGGGAAGGGCCTAAATGAAGTTTCAAACCTGTTGAAAAGGGAAACTAATTAGAGGACACCAAGAAGGTTAAAACCTACTCTCGGACCGAACGTTGCATCCTACTGGAAGGCCGCAGTAAGGATTCAAGATGTAAATTTCCTGACGGGGAGTGGAGCCCGTTCAAGGAAGAGAAGGGTATCAAAGGGAACACGGGTAACATAGTCCTTATCCTGGGCGAGGCGCCCGGCGCGCGCCAGGCTCAGCGACAGGGAGGAACTGAGAAAGGAAGAGGACGAGGGAGACGAATATTTGGAAAAACAACGGAATTAAGGCCGAAAGCGACATAGCTTCTTGGGGGGAGGGAAGGTCAGCGGAACGAGGTGCTAGAGGGAATCTCGCCCCACCCAAAAACCCAAAAACAAACCCAAAAACCCAACCCACAACAAACACCCACAAAGGAGGAAAAGTGGACATAACAGGGTTGACATCGTGACTAGAACACTTTGACATCCATGTGCGAGTGATGGGGGGGAGGCTTAGGAATATTAGGGGGGAAAAGTTGATTTGAAAAGAAAAGGGGATGTTCGTTGTTGATTCATGCCTGAACTCGCTCTCAATTCGGGTCGCTCTTGGGAACTGATCTCAAACGCTAAGAAGAGATGCGGACCGGAACAAAGAACGAGTTCAAAAAAAGAAGGGAAAAAAACTAACCGCATAAGCAAAATATCGGAGGGAAGCAGAGAGAAAGAGGGCGTTACATTCGCGATCTATGGAACATCAGGCCTCGGCACAAGCAAAAAGCAGGGGGCCATAAAATTGGTGGAAGGAAAAATCAGTTGAAGGGAAATTTGTTTTCGCCGGCTTGAGAAGTGGGCAGATAGGCTGTATCCTATTAACTCGTGCCGTGTGATCGTCAAAACGAGAAAAGGAGAAGTGGGAAGTACCCGCATGGGGACATGGATAGGAAGGTTTACGTCCTTGGGAAGTTACGTGGGCGCGTTAAGGCGGAGAAATCGGGCCGCGAGTGACGGCCGGCCGTACCTCGCCAAGGAATGCGAGTGTCTGAGTGACCTTTCGTCGGATTCTAAAAAAAATTGGACTGATCTGATATCTCGAGCCTAAAAACTCGAATAGGAGAAGCAGGGCAGTCAGAGTGTCTTCTGAAAAACAAAAAGGGTCTTCAGATTCACAGGATAAACTTTGACGGCTATAATAAGTCTTTCACTACAATGGGCCGATCGCAAGGATGACATGGCCCTAGAACTTGCATTTGGTAGAAAGGGGGGAATCGCTAAAAGCGTGGGCCAGCCGCCGCACTGTAGGAACCCCCGAGCATCAACCTTCCCTTTGCCGAGGGCATATTCCGTGACGTGCGAATGATGGTGCAGATGAGAGGAAGGAACCGCTGGGGGTCTGCCCTCCCAGAATACAGGACTCAAATTTTGTCATCAATGTTCAGCGCCCAGAAAGCTTTTCAGAGGTCCAGCTCACCTTGTCCCCCGATGTATGCCAGATTCCGCAGATCCGAAGACTGCAGGCTACATTTGCAGGGTGGAAAGATGTACGAGGCCAAATGGGGCCTGTATCTCTCCCAACCAAAGGGATAGGATTAAATAGGATAAAGGAACGAGGGATGGACAACATTGCCACCGCAAAAGTCTTATAAGCGGGCGAGCGCTCTTGAACTGGCCATCCAAAAGGGGGCCGCCGGTGCCAAAGGAAAAAAATCAAAACCTCGAAAAACTGTGTCCTTGGAATCGGATGCCAACCCATGGGAAGATTTGAAGAGTAGGGCTAACGGTCATCGTCGCGCATAGGAGCAGGGTCGTGCAACCGGCAAAATGATGCTCTGCGCACGGAAAGTGATGCGGCGTTGACATACGTGAAGGGTCTTACAAAAGCGGCCTATAGGGAAAAGGACACCATAACCTGACCGGCGAGGCCCGCATCCTTGCGATACGCCATCCGGTAGCAAGCGTTAAGTTGCGAAAGAAAAAGGAAAGGTGAGACCGGTTTACAATGCCGCTGGTTGACTGCCAAATTTTGAGCCGGGTGCGTCGAGTGCGAGGCCCTGCTCCGAGGATGGTCCGAGAGACCTGTGGGGGGGGGAGGTAAACGCTTTTAACCCCGGGGGCCGGAGACCAGGGTCTGGTCTAAGAGTCGATCGTGGCTCATTTTCTGCAAAAAGGGGCTGCATGTCAGCGCGAAGAGGGGCGAGTCCGCGCCGTAACGAGGAAACCCCCACCCCACCACTAACAAAAAAATAAGTAATTAAACGCAAATGGATCCTCATCGCACCAGGCCGGCGACTTACGACGCAAAGGGTCTTTCATTGGAAAGTGAGGTATGAAACAGTATACATACTACTATAACGGCCCATCTATCACAGGGCTAAATTCTGATTTCCCAGAATGGGCGATCCGGCCAAAGGGGCTTCCGCTGTGGGGGGGTTGCGGGGGTCCGAGCATTGAGCCCCGATGCCATCGACTAACTTGGAAATCCCGATCCCGGAGCCTATGCCAGAAGATCCAGCTATCGCATATAACTTTCTAGAAGTCATCTTTGAAGAGGTCTTGTAGAAGTCCTTCTTCAAGCGTTGTTGGAATCCTCAGGACGCGCCATCGAATGCAGAGTGGCAGGCCATGAAGGTGACAACCAAAAAATCCAAGTGAAAAGGGGCAAAGAAAAGGACGAATTCGTACGCCTCAAATAAAACTCTCCCTCCAATGAAAGGGTCGAGCCCAGAAAAGGAGGGCAAAAAAGTCTGTCCTTGAATCTCCTTTGACTATACGGGTTGCCAAATCGCGTAACAACCGCTATCCCGCTCCGTAACCAAAAGAAGCAGGGGAAGGGAAGAGTTTCCAAATTATGAGCACCGCAAGGACTCACGGAATTTCACAGGGGCCTCCAAAGTGACGGAAGGAAAAATGCGAAGTCTCCGCCGCTTCAACCAGATTCCATTCATAGCGATGACTGGAAGACTCAGTAAGGGGACGCATCCATGAGGAGGGTCCAAGCGCCTAAGAGGACAGTCGGGAAGAAGGACGCAGGCAGTAGGCTACACTGGAAAAAAACGTAAAAAAAGTGGGGAATCCAGCGGAAACAACCGAGATGAAGCAAAAGTTGCCCATTGAGAAACATAGGCGAAATCCGGACTGTTGTTGTAAAGACTATAATTTCGGCAGGGGCACATAAAAGCTGGGGGGAGGGGCGTACGCCAGTTCCTGAGGCATAAACTAACCAAACCACAACTCCCGATTGCCATAGAAACTGCCCGGCATTTCAACCACCCCAGATCCCCGGACGAACCAGGCGGAAGATGTCGCAACTCCGATGAATACCTTCAGAACGGTCCCGCCCGCCAATATACGAGTACAGTAAAAAGATTAAAAAGAGACGAGCAGGCGCCTGAATATCATCATCTCAAGTATCAGTCTGCCAACGCAAGACACAAATGCAAGCGCACTGGGGGGGCAAAGGGCAAACTTCCGGCCCATGTGTCTTGTAATAAAGTCGGAGTTGTCGAAAGGAAGTTTCGGTGCAAGGGTAGGGCCCGACGTTCACAAACCTTGAGCAAATGGTATTGGCAGAGAAGCGGGGGAATCTCAGAAAAAACACCTTTTTTGAGAGCGGAAAGGGGCCGGGGGTCGGTTTACGCATGAAACCACTTGTTAATTGGGCACTGTTCAACGGAAGAAAAAAGCAACAACAACAACGATGAGAAAGAGAAGAACGCGTTGGAAACAACAACGGTTGGCCCAATTAAAGGATGTATTGGCGTGAAAACCAAGAAGGGAGAAAAAGAGCAAGATTGACCTGCTCTAGGGAAAAAACAGGATTCTCAAGGCCGCTGAGAAAAGTCGCGCCGCAAACAAAGGCCGCCGGGAAACGGCAAAGGCGAAGCCAAAATGCGAAGCCCGTTCTCACATTCATTAATAAAGCGCCGACGGGCAACCATATGCGCTTGAATTGGGGAATTTGCGGGGCAGATAGTTGAGGAAGAGTTCCTGAGAGAACTCGGCGCAAGGAAGTGGAAATCCGGCGGACTCTTGTAATTTTACGCAAAATCCTGGGGGACCGGGCGGATTCCTCCCCACAGGTTCGCTACAACAAGGGGAGCCGCCACCTGCGCAAAGGGGATTCTGGGGGATCGGGACGGATGGCCGTGCTTCGGTTAGGGAAGGGAAAAAACGGTTGCGACCTTTTAGCCGGACACTTGGCGTTGATCATAAAACAGCCCGGCGCGTTTGCCAAAGCCAATGAAATGTCCTGCAAAACAGTGGAGTTCGTCCTATAAAGCACAGTGTTTGGGTTATTAAAGAACCACCTCCGATGGATTTTCCCCAAATGCCCTCAGGGAGGAAGTGCAGCACTACTTGACGGGACCGTCCTTCTTCCAAGACTGGATTTTCCTTACAGGCGTTGACGTGTCAAACCTTCCGATGAAGACTTACAGACCTGTCTATCCGAGATGCGAGGCATCCTGGTAAGGACGGCGCTTCTCTCCAAAGAAAACGGGCGGCAAATGAAATCGAGGACGATGCGGATGGCGCATTGGACCCGGCTCCCGAAGACGGCTAATTTTTAGAAGTCGCGATGTGGGAGGAAGTAGCAAAGGAGGAACCAATTGACCGTTTTTAGACAGTATGGATCGCCCCCTTTGGAGACCCATCGGGAGGTTGCGAAAGTGGGTTGGAGGCGAGGGTTTATTTCATGTTAGTGAAAATTGATAATGTGGGTGCAACATCATGACAAGAGCGCAGTTAGATGGCGCTAAAAAAGGGATCTCAACACAACGAAAAATAGGCCGCCTACAAGCCGATTTCAAACCCGAATTAATCCGAACGCGCAATAGGCTCGCTGGGGGAACGAGGAGCCAGGAGGCGGAAAAAGCCGCTATCGGGCAGGGCAAAACTGCTCGCACAAGCCCAACCGGAAAAAGTGTGGCAACGTCGCACCTGGAAAGCAGAATTCTAGCGATGCTCTAGGGCCCCGACGGCGTCGCTACCATCGAAGCTTCCGTGAATCACCAAACACGAACTCAAAGGAGTGAGTCGCCGCATGGTGAAGAGAGGAGGGCCATTTGGGCTTTGGCATTGAATTACTTGGCGACGTAAAGAGAGGATATCGACACACGCTCAGCACTTGCCTTACAATGAAACAAAAAAATGACGCGATTCGTCCCGGCGACCCGGGCGCGCGCGAAGGGAGAACGCGGGGAGGCACATCTGCCCATATATCAAGGGCCTCGAATGGGCGAAGAGAGGCCTCAATTTCATCCAACTCGAAAGAGCAAGGATGAAGACAGGAGTCACCCTTTAAGGAACGAAGCAAAGCACGATGGCTCGAATAGTGACGGGCATCGGGGGTCAGGTATGGCGTGGCGGGTCTTAGGCCCTCGTGGAGACCCAACGGGTATGGACAAAAAAAAAAAACCCCGGCCCCCATAACCCGAACCGTGCTAAGATCATTCAGAAATTCTGGCCAGCAAAAAGAGAGAAGCTGTGATCGCCCTTCGGTCCTGCAGGGAGAAAAGGGGAGTTCAAGCGCAAAAGAAAAAAAAGGCACATGGGACGAGGTGGACGCATTCCGAAGGCGGAAACAAAAAATGATGGATATTCCAGCGCTGCGATAAGACTCACTTTGCTGGTGGCAGTCTTCAAAGGCCCAGCGCTGAGGAGAAAAAAACACGGAGGAGGAGGAAAGATAAGGACTTCATCGCTGTTCATTCACAGAAAAACAAAACCAGCAAATGGAATCAGCAAAATTTAAGACCGCGAAAGAATCTGGGGCCAGCACATCATTTCTTGGTTCGCCGGGGAAGGCTCATCCACGTCAACAGGACAGGGGCCTTGGGGGGCCTGGGGGGGAAAGACTTCTGCCCTTTTAAAGGTCAAGAAGGAGGGCTATCACAGAAAAGGTGATCGTCGCGCATCATGAAAACAGCATAAGGGGGGGGCAACGTCCCGGATACTATCACTGAGGGTTATGCTTCCGGTTTTACTACTCGTGAGGGGGTGAAAAATCGTTAATCCGATCGTAGGGCATCCATAAAAAAAGAAAGGGGAAGGGATCCCGCATCCTTGCGAGGCGGAAAAATACCCGGGGGTGCCCTGTTTCTCGACAGTCCGGTGATTGCAAGATCCGAAGGAGGGAAACAGACAAAAATTTGAGGCCGATCGGAGTGCGCCCGAGAGATATGTGTAAAAGCAGGTAGCCGAAGTGAAGACCGAAGTCAGCGGGCGCGCGCCACGGGGCGGCAAGACCTAAATCCCGTTCTTGTCCAGAGCTTCTTTAAACGCGTGTCGATACAAGCCCTCCGTAACGTGCAGTACTACCTGCCTTTCCAATGACCGAAATGGGCCCCACTCATGCATGCGGAAGAATAAAAGGGCGCCCTTTTCGTGGGTGGCTTTATGGATCACAAGTTGCGACTTCTAGGACATAGACAGGAAGCCAGACACATCGAGCCAGCAGATGCCTTACTTCCAGAATGGGGGCCACAATTCAAAGCTTCGTTGGGCTTGGGACGAAAGACAGGGGCCGCATCGGAATGAGCGGGCACTGAGTCCCAAAAAGGCCTCTGCAACCCACTCGCGAGAGCCTATGACGGTTAGGAAAGAGAGTCTGCTTGTTCACAGGTGAGTCGCCTATCTGTGAGGCGGAGCGTTGCCGCAGGACCCGAGCATCACTCTAATTGTCATCGGTCACATGCATGAAAGGTGAAAGCATGAAGGTCACAATCACCCTTACTAAATACAAAATATCACTCAAAAAACTCAATAGGGTTCAAACGAGCCACGGCTGGACCCCATTCCTGGGGGTCTATCCTTTTAGAGAACTGGGGTTGTTAAAATACTAGCCGAAGATCAACCATCTCCTCTACCGGAAACCAGAAGCATATGTCGCTGTAGGAGCCGGTCAAGAAGACGCATCTAAAATCGGATCAGTTCACAACTGTTCGCTGAAAGCGAGCGCAGGAGAACACTTCCCCCGCCCAGTCCATGCAGATCGTCTGACGGATCTGTCCAGGACGGCACAGGAGGAAACGGTGTCCCAGCCGACGGGAAGGCAGGTTCTCGGAAAAGAAGAGGACACAGTCGAGTAGGGGCTGCCGGCCCCGCCACCGCGTATGGGATCCATGGGGCTCGAAAGAAGAAACAGGGAATGTCCTTAGACCCTCACTTTTTTTAAGAAGGGGTCGGAAGGTGGAACCACGCACCGGCTAGTGTTTGCTGGCGCATAGCGAGAGTTGCTTATGCTAGAAAACCGGACAACCAACAAGGGGGCCCGATTGCCATAAGAAAATGCCCTGCCATGGGAGCATGACAGCCCCTATCAATGCCGGCCCCTGGAGGCTCCCCAGGGTCGGAGGTAGGACTGCCGCTAAGAGCCCGGCTCCAAATATTAGCGAGTACCCCCAAGGGAAAAGAGTACCGAAGGAAAAGAGCAGTGCGCCAAGTTCTATCATTAACATTCCTCCGCACTCACACATCGACTGCCAAAAAGGCAAAAAACAAAGATTCAATCGCATCTGGTGGGGGGAGGTTGCCGGGAAAAAAATGAGGTCCAGAATAATGTGAGACAGGTACGACGGACAGTGGTCGAAAGGGAGCCTGTTTTTGCAAGTCTACGACTTCAGCAGGGGCACGAATGTATTTTCCAAGAGAGCTTGAATCTCATTCTAGAAGAGCTTCACTCCGGAAAGGTTGGGAAAAAGCGAAGGCATGCACTGGGAATTGTACCGTTGTTTTCAAAAATCTCCACCAAAAACCGGAAGGGAAGAGATCTCGTTGACCCAACAAAGAGGGCCAAATTACCAATGGAGGTTATGGCGGGAAAACAAAACCGGAAGTGAAAGAGAAAAAGCAGGAGTCCCGCTTCGTTGTGTGAACCTTTCAACAAACTTCGCGAGGCCGAAAACTGCCGCCGAACGTCAATTTCAAATCCTACGGAGGCCAGAAAAGTCTGATTGACCCGAAAGGAAAGGACGGGAAAGAAATGCACCGTGGCGATGACTTGGTTCGGGTGTGCCAGCTTGGGATTAACGGAGCACTGCTCGTATCGTAGACTCCTTTTAAGCTCTCTACGAGGTGAGGGAAACGCGGAAGGGAAGGGATTCAAGCCACGAACGGTTCGAGAGCTGTAGCCTCCAGCGCGCCTGTACGGGGGTAAGCACTTGCCGGGCAATTCTTATTAGAGGGGGCAGTATGAGGGTTGTCGTGGGACACGGTTCTAGGAAGAAGAATCGTGCGTATGAAGAACCCCGGCGGTTGTGCACATCCGTAAATGGAAGCCCTTACCACACAGTGCGGAGGCAGGGAATTGGGGGAAAAAAGGGTGTTTTGCCTGAAAGCCGGAGAGGCCACCCCAACCTCCGATGGATTACGCTGAACCGGCGGGGAATGGCACCTACGTAGACTGCGTACAGGAGTCCGAAGTGGTTGCACCTTACAGAGACTGGGGGGGAGAATTTTCCTCCAGGATGCGAACATGAAAGAAACCCGGTTAAAGTCGAGATCTATCCTGCAATCCTGGCGAATGCGGCGGGAAGAAAGCACACTCACCAAGGGAAACTGAAATTAAAGGGGCGAGCTCATAGGGTGGGGAAGGCAGCTCCGAAAGCGAAGAGAAGGAAAAAAATTGTGGGTAGGGAAGTCGAGATCGAGGGGTTCGGATTCACAGGTCGTCAAAGGGAAATGGACAAGAGGGCCATCGTGTGCCTATCTACCTCGTGAGGTGAGTGGTTGACTCGAATTTTGGGGGAGGGAGGGGGGCGAAATGGAAATGCGTGGGTGGGGCCAATCATGCCTGACAAGAGCCGCACCCAAAAAAAATTATTCCTTACGCCACACACACACGCCAACAGCCGCACAATCAAGACCGTCGTGTCAAAAGTACTTTCTCCTCCCCGGGATGCGCTCAGGGAGGGGCGGGCGGGAAGAAAGGGAAGAACGGAGAAGGGAAGGAGGCATCGCAACCTGCTCGCACACCAAAGCCGGGCGTGGGTGGAAAAGGATAGAGAGTAATAATGGACGCAGTTGCTAGATGGAAAAACCTCGGCGTCAAAAGGATACCAGAGAAGAGGACAGGGTGATCGAAAACCGAAGAGTTGAATGTGCGAGAGGCCCTTTAAAAGGAGGTCGGGGCAGCAGGTCAGTGGGCACGCTAGCGGAGGGCTAAAAACGGGGAAAAAATCAGCGAAAGAACCATGCTCAGCCCTGCGACATGTCGGGTATTGACCTTCGCATTACTCGGTCTGCCACAAGGGGATAAGCTCGGCATCGAGCATCCTCGGCGAATCAGCGGCCACAAAGATCGTCAATCAAAGAGGGCGGGGGCACCATCTGGCAAAACAGGAGCACCTGGACTGGAAAAATCAATAAGGCCTACAAATGGGCCTGATCGTCAAGATTCGCCTCGCACTGGTCAAGGGCGTGGAACATTGACGATCGGTCCCGCGTTGGGCATACCCAAAGGGATTGACCAAGGACGCAAAATAAAAGAAACGCTCCCGGGGGGCAGCAGAGCGAATTCCGGGACTGCAGCTGAGTTTAACAGGACCAGCGGGCGCCTACCGAACTCCTTGCAAAGGTGTCCTGTCTCGCACAAGTCCCCTTCAAGTGGGGGAAGAGGGGGGGCCGCGCAGGCGGAAACCAGGAAAAAAACGCCAATGATGGATGCCGAGACAAGCGCGCGAGCCGAAGCGCAGGCGTTGCTTGTGTCAAGGCACATGCCCGCGCTTCCCGTATTCTTCTCACACACAAGGGGGGGGACAAAGGCGCAAGGTGCGAAGACTTTCCAAAAAAGCTAAAGGGGTCAGTCGATCGAAACGAGATAATCTGGCATCCATCATGGCGGGGGCGCAGGGGGCGGAATGCGTCACACCTCGACAACGCCTTGTCGAGAACAATCACTCGGGGGCCTTGGGGGTGCAGGGTCCTTGTCTATCACAAAAATCAGGAAGACAGACAATGGCTGAAACAAAAACGCAGGACATGTGCCCAGGAAGGAGGACGGCGCCCTGAGGGGATGAGCCGGTGTGGTATACGCATTTGGAGTCAGAAAAGAGGGAGCCGAGCGATAAAAAGACAATACCTGACCAAGTGCGGGCCCGCATCCGGCGATGCGAAATCTATGCCACGAGTGAGTTGCTCGAACTAGTTATCCTGGGTGGCAGAGGGGAAACTACGATTGAGTGGCTAAAACCAATTTGAGGCGAGTCGAGTGCGAGGCACGGGGCCTCTATATTTCCGGGGACCTCACGCTACCTGCTCCCCGGGATACCTCTGAAAAGGGAGTGTAAAGGGGAGCCGAATAGAGCAAGTTTCTATATCCTCCTAACGTACGAGAAAAAAAAAAGAAAAACTGCTGCCAAATGATATGGAAATCGAGCAACCAGCGGCAGGAATAAAACTGAGCACACTGATGCGTTCCACGGGTCAGGGATGATCACACGGGCATCCGGGTCATAACGGACGCCTGAGGCCAGAGAGCCGGCAATTCTTACTTTCCATCGCTTCCAACAATTGGGGGTCAAAAAAAGGGAATGCTTTGGTGAGGGGAAAAGAGAATGACAACGATGCCTAATAGCGGCACTGAGGCAGGGGATCGTGCACAGCCAGCGAGCGCATATGCGGTTCGAGTCTTCTTTTGAAGTCCCTTGGAAGGGAACTAAAAGAATTATGCGGAGAGTGGGGATCCGCAGGACCGCGCCATCTAACAAATTGTCAGTCAGGGGACCCACGATTTCCAGTGGAGCAATCACCTGACCTCAACTCGAAAGAGTCACACTCTCACCAGACAAGAATGGGATCAAAAAGGGGGAGAGAAGAGGCTGGCCCCCGCGCCCTTGGTTCCCTCCTGTGGAGAGAATTTTTGAAATCTCGAAGACCTCGACCCGCTAACGGAAACCATACCAAAGAAGCATTATGTCGCTGAAAGAGAGAAGGTTCCAAATATGAAGAAAAATCCACGGACTCGGAATGTCAGTTTCCGTCTGAGGCCGAGCGGCGAGGGCCGCCGCCCAGGATCCACATGATCTCTACTGTAACGAAGGGCCAGGGGGATCGAAGCAGGAGAAAACGGGGGTCAAGCCTCCTTTAAGAAATTTCCACGACTGCGAGCTGTCGGGAGGCTACCCCAGGAGTTCACGCGCGTATGGTAAAGACTGATGGGTTTACCGAAATTAAAAAAGAAAAATGGGGAAAAATTTACGGTAGTCAGCAAGGTTGTACATATTTCATTTCGGCATTTAAGGCGCCGTCATGTTTACTTGCTGACATAGATGCTGAGTCTCGAAAAAAGCCAAAAAAGACACCATCAAGGCAGGGCAAGAGTGGGGCAACTAAGAAGGAGGCCGACAGTCGCCTCCGAAAAGAATCCCGCGTTCCATCCAATTGGCTACAAGGGCGGGAGGACTCCCGAAAAAAGACGCGGTCAACACCCAAATAGTAGCGAGTGACTGTAAAAGAGAAACGCGTGCCGAGTCTACATTCCCGCCGGAAAAAGAAACCAACTCTTCCACTCACAACTCCAAAGGAAATCAAACGGAAATCGGGGGCATTCGTCCGGGCGCCCTGCATGCATAATTTGGAGATTAAATTTTGTGGGAGTTCGGAATTTTGCCGGCTCGAACGTTCAGCAGAAGGAAAAAAGGACAGAAGGAAGGGGGTCAAGAACGAACACGGGAATCTCAATCTCTTGGAGCGGACAAGTCCGGGGGGTTTCCCGCAAATGCCTTGTTTAATTTGGGGCCTACCCAGGGGGGGTCAACGAGAG
>Ga0179593_1340474_pt1 | contig 14698 bp, 12 predicted proteins | sample CZODoug2_1_08_16_FD_185931 | JGI IMG/M metagenome (GOLD analysis project Ga0179593, IMG submission 185931) | Vadose zone soil fungal communities from Angelo Coast Range Reserve, California, USA - CZODoug2_1_08_16fungal (PacBio error correction) | ecosystem: Environmental > Terrestrial > Soil >...
CAGATACACACTTCACACGATGGTCAAATCCAACTACGACAACCAGTGGGGGGGAAAAAATAGGCTTGGTCCTATCAGAATGCCCTGGGGAAATGGGGTCTTAGAGAGAAGGAAATCACAGAGGCGCCTACTCGGGGGCCACGGAGGCAAATCAACTCTCCGTCAATTGAGTAGGGGACAAAGGAAAGGCAAGAATAAGACCAAGGGCCCACCGTCAATGGTGGGAACAAAACGTCTGTGAAAGACAAACATCTGGGAGTCGGAAAGGTGTGTGAAGGAGTGCCAAAGGGTGGCGGGGACTCGTTACTCAAACCAGTTAGAAAATTAGTACGTCCGGACCCGCAGTCGTACAGTACACGTGTAACGTGGGGAAAATGTCGGTTCACCAAATCGAGGGAAAAATGAAAAGCAAGAAACCCACCCCCAAGGGGGGAGGACACGGGGACGGCGCGGGGGAACAAGGTGGCTAAGTAAAAGGAACAACTGGGTTCGCCGGAGGAACAGGCGCAAAGGCACTCCTAATCCGACTGACAGGAAGGGGGAACAACAGCGACGCTGCGGGGTCGCAACGCGTCAAGGGAGGGAAGGGGAAAAGGTCCAACCTCTCTCCCCTCACGGGACCTACAACGGAAAAGGTAAGTGTCGCGTCACATTTTTGAGACAGGAAAGCCGGAGGCCCAGGTGTGCAGCTGATGTAAAATTGACACGACCGGAAAGGCCGTAGAACGGCGGAGAGCGGACGCCAAAAGCAAATAGCCGCCAGCCGACCAAACCAAAGAGGGGGGAGGGGGGGAAAGGCAGGCCCACCTGACCCGTGACTCCCTGGCGACATGAAAAAAAAAACCAAGGGAGAGAAGTGTGGGTATAAACAAGGGTGACACAAATTCAAACCCATCAGGGAAGATCCCAAAAGAAAAAAAAAGGGGTGTTAAACAAAGAAGCCGACCTTCCCAAAACTGTTTCAGGCAGTCGCAATAACATAAAGGGGGGGGGGAGGGTTGCCCTAACCTGGATTAGGGACATTTGTGAGAACGTCCTGAAATTGGGAAGAGAAAGAAGCAGTACAATTTCCGACGGTCCTCTAGACTGTATGTTGGGACAGAGCACGGGGAGATTGTCAGCGAGATACAAACAGTCCCACCAATAAACCCGGTTACGGAGTTATTGTCGCGGTGGGACGTGGGACTGGGCAAAAATCTCCTAACACACCACAACTAGGTGGGGGCAGGAAGTATGATTTACAACTCCGTCAGAATAAAAGCAAAGAAACCGTGGGTTTCTACGCTGAAGGGGCCGGACCTCAACGTCGGTGGGGGGGACGTCCCCCACCCAGGACGGAAATCGGTACAACACAATAAACTTCAACCGCTCCCGAAAATGTGCGGGATTAACCTAATCCACCGCAACTGGTCACAAAAGGGAGGGACACATGGGAAACGCAACGCATGGGACGTGCATAAACCCCCTTGTCGTCTCCCCGGAAGGCCGCTCGGAGGCAACAGAAGAGAAAAGAGCAATGGACATTCCACGTTGTGATAATGGCGTAAAAAGCGAAAGGGGCGCCTGCCACTGAAAAAAAAGGGGGACAAGAAGGCAAAAAAATTCATCGAATGAGAGTAGCAACCAGTCCGGCCCAGGGAAAAGCGTGGAAGGGGGGACCGGCTGCTCACAAACTTCGACCCAAAAAAAGGCCAGGGAAGTTGCTACAAATAGTTTAGATGTGGGTGGGAGAAAAAAAAAAGGACAAAGACGGGCTAACCATGGCTTTGGTACGAGGCTCAAAGCAGAATCTTTGGGTGACAGTAAATAACCAGGCCGGTGTCTGAAAATAAGTGTCAACGGGGGGGGGGAAGGTAAGCAGGGTCCAACCATGGGGAAACCTGCGGCTATGACTGTCAAGGTCCTCGCCGCACCAGGGGACCAAAGCGACGCCAAGTCCAAAGGAACCGGGATGAATCGTCCCTGCTCGGTAGAGGAATTGTTGGACACAGACAAAAAAAAAATTGGGGGCAGGGGACGAAACAAAGGAGAGCATAAAACATCCCAGGATGGACTGGGCTTGACAAACTCCAAGGGTGGCGTAGGAGCGCGGATAGGAGAACATCGTAGGCCAGTGGCGAGAGGGGGGAAAGGTGGAGAAAAATGGTCGGGATGGGAAAAGCGGTGAAAAGTAGGTGTCAAATCAACAACTGGTTGCGTTGTGCTGGGTTCAGGAAAGTGGTGAGGAAAAAAAAAGGAGGTGAGTCAACTTTTGGGTTCGAGGAAAAGGTTCGAGAGAGTGTAGGGGGGGCCACGAAAAAGAGCATCGCCAAAACCGACTATGAGCGATGGACTTGGGGGAATGCCAAGAGTTCGTGCGGAGGGGAATGAAACCTCGGGAAAACAAGAAGGAAGCAACGGAGGAACAAAAAAGAAAAGGAAAATGAAAGAACACACACGAGTCAACCCGAACAAAGAGGCGTAAAAAAAAAGACCCGATTCAAGCAGATTACACGCCCCCTCCAAACCTTTATGCCATAATGGAGGACAAAACAAAAGAAAAAGGAAACGCGAATCGTCCAAACATAGCAGACCCCCTCTACATTGTGAGACCCAAAACCCACAGGGGGGACCAGGTAGTCATAGACCACTCTACACAGCCCAACGCTGGACTAGACCTACCCGGCAGAAGGCCAGGAAAAAACCCACAGAAAAAAAAATCTATCCCCGTCCCCTAGGGCAGCAAAAATTAGTCTCCCTAGCTTGTAAAGTGAACGCAAAAAAAAATTACACAACTTAAACCGGACAACGTGACAAAGCCTGAGACAACCAGTAATCATGGGGACAATCTTTGCGAGAGCCACAGCTGCAAGCCAATCCAAATAGGAAAGGAAAAGGGAGAGACACCTGGGGACTCCCTACAAATATACATCCTATTTTTCCTGTTTGAATGGGAAGGAGCAATTGTCAATCAAAACATACTACGGCCCTCAACAAAAAGTCCTGTGTGAACGGCGACCAACGGAAAGGACGAAAGCAAAAAAGTAAAGCCGCCGGTCCAGTCAGACAATCAGGCGCACCAATAACAAGCAATACCGAGTGCGTAGGACAACACCATTAGGCAGAACGCTCCACCTCTCCTCTTAACCAAAGAACCACAGAAAAAGGGAGTAACAGAAGGGGCCCCGGAAATATTAACTACACAACCGGTCCAACAGCGACAGAAATTGATGATTCTAAGAAAAAGGGTCCAACGGGGGACTATACAAAGAACCAGACCACCAACCCTTCGCAAGGGCACAGGTATCGGGGGGCTCAACTAGCCTCTAGACAGATGAGGGGGACTGATGTTCTGGGGTAAAGACTAGAGGAATATGTTCCTAACCAAACCAGCGTAAAAAAAGGGGCCGAGAATCCCACCCCTGCGACGTCAAAAAGACGCCGTCTGCGCGACCAGAAAGAAAAAGGGAGGAGAAAAAAAAAAACGAAACTAAAAAACAGCGTGTAAAGTCCATTCCGCGGGGGGAAACCTCGGGATCAGACATTACAGACCAAAGTGTTTGAATCCAGACAGCGTTCACGGTGGAAAAAAGGGACAAGAAACATGTACCACACAGAGAGCCGCCGGCCTGCTATGCTAAAACAACAAATCCTTTTAAGAAAAAATTAACAACCAGGAGAGCCTGGAAAAAATCCGTACAACAACATGAAAGACAGGAGTAACAAAGCAGCGAACCGGAAAAGTCGGGAAAACTCAATGAAAAGGCCCTGCAGGACAGGTTTGTCAGAAGGAACAAGAAAAAACAGCCAAAATTTTTTTTCCAACCCCTATACATAATGCGTCTAACGTACTTTGCTGACAAATTGGGAGGAACGAGTGGCACTAACGAAACCTAGCTGGCTTTAATCAATAAAAGGATTTCCAATGGAGAGGAACGATAAAGACCCAATTGCATGCAGTGTGATGACTGAAAAAAAAAACGAGCAGTTATCCAGAAATCCGGGGAAGCAAAAAACCGCCATTGTTTAAACATTGTGTCCAATCCCCCCAAGTTTGGTAGGCCAGATCTTGCCCGAAGTCAAAGGACAGTGCAAGTCTTAAAGAAAAAGGTGGGGGATTTTCCACAGAGCTGCAACAGACAAACGTACTCCAACTTGGTAAAAGAACCTGTCACCCATAGCACTAATAACATCGCGCACAAGGGGCAAAGGGCCCCGAGACACCAAAGAGAAGACAAAAGACGAGTTGCCCCATGGTTTAAAATCTGCCCGATCTAAACTAAGGGGTGGGACCGCCGCCAGAGGGTCAGTACCAAACACCTCTAGTCACACGGCCAAAGTAACAAGAAAGGGGGAAACCCGGGTAAGCTTAAAGTGTGTCTCAAAAACGGACCGACACCTGAACCTACCCGAACAAGACTAAATTTAGACAAAACTCGTGCAATAGGGGACCAGTAAAAAAAACAACGTCGTCCCCCTCGGTGAAACGGTTCGGAAACCAGAGAAAAAAGAAGCCCTGGGAAAGAAACAAAAAACGGCCGGAGACCGCCACAAACGAGTATTGCCAGTCGCCGGGGGAAAAAAAGCTAGAGGGACTATCTACAATCACCACGGGCCTCAAGAAAAGCAGCGGGGGAAGCCGGTGCTCATTAATCGGGGGGGTCGACGGAAAAAACAAGGAGAAATCAAGGAACTACGGCCAGGCGTACAGAAAGTGTCTCCCGGGCGCCTGCGACACGGTCGAGAGCGGTGACGACCATCTCGGTGCAAAAAACACGATAAAAACGCCAGGCCCCCGAAAGGGGAGCCACATTCCCCCCTTACACGAACTACTAGCCACAACCCGATGCTATGAAATAAAACTAACGCGCACAGCATACGGGGGAAGAACGTAACAGTAACTCGCCTCGGGACTAGGTAAAAGAAAAAAAAGGAAAATGGGACAGAGTCCAGACTCTGGCAAATTCATATCGAAAACTCCGCGATAAAAAGGGTGACAAAAAAGGGTGCCAGCCGTATCTCTGGTGGGGTCCCAAAGTGGACCTGTAAATGGTACCAGGGAAATGGTCTAAGTCGAAAGGCGCCTTTCTACCTTCCATAAAAGGGGCACAAATATAGTGGGTGTTGACTTTCACAACCAAACAGTCCAAGAGAGACGCTAGGGTGCCGCCCGCGTCGTTCCCAAATAAGATCAAGAATCAGGGAAAAAAGTGCGAAGGAAAAGTGCCAGAGGTTTTCCCAAGGCATTGGAAACGCGATTCACGAAAGGATAACAAACACAGCCCCAAAAGAGGATAGAGATAATGCAAGGAAAAAAATGCCAATCACTAGCCAGAGCAGATCAGCTTCACAGCAGTTCTAACGGCATGTTCAGATTAAATTGCTTTCTTGGGTAAGCACTGTGGGCAACTTAAGAAAAAAACTCACTTAGCGGTGTTGTTCTCGTTAATGGGTTCGGGGTTTTTGTAAGAAAAAGTACACACGAAAAAAAAGTATCAAGGGTGTCACACAGAACCAGACAAGAACTGTCGTGATGATCGAGGGAAGAAGAAGTGGGAGCCCGAGGGATAGATTCCAAGTTTCGACAAGGACAATAAACGGAGAAAGTTACCCTAAGGACAACGCGGATCGACGCAAGACAAAAGGAAATACCTTCAACGGTCCCTCCGAAAAACTACTACATAAAACTTAACGATCGGGATGGGGCCGCCCGAATCAACGATCCCGACGGTCGAGGGAAAACTACAAAACTCCTAAAGTAAAAAAAAAATGGGGACACTGACCCCTGATCACCAACACCCCAAAGCAAATTGTAACTTCTTGCCTAAGACAACAAAAAAAGAAAAAGGGAACTTCGCTGGGAAACTGAAGCCGTAAAAAAAGCTGCACTAAAGAGAATCCGACGAGGTGTGAACAGACTGCAAGTCTAGGCGAACTCAGAACATCGCAAAGAAAGAGCCGAAAAACGATGGTATCCTTGCCCCGACAGAGACGGGCGAGAACCAATTCACAGTACTCGTCCCATTGCAAGAAGTCGATGTCATCTGAAAGGACAAAAAAAGGGGGGCTGCGTTCAAAACCTGACACGGGGGCAAAATTTAAGAACAAAGCCACAGCTCTTACTTCCAAAACCGAAAGACGGTCAAAAAAGGGGGGCCGAGCAAAAAAAGCGCTACCTTCCGACAGCGTTGAACATTAACCAGAAACAGGCACAGGATAACTGGGGTCGGGGAAACACTACGGACCGAGCGAAACCAGCTAGGTACGGGTGCACAACAAAAACGGCCAAACAATGAAGGCGAGCCCAATCACATCATGCTACAGCACAGGAAGGTAATCACTGAAAAAAAGGAGGTTCGTTCCGATGCCTGGGAGCGGCCCCTCAGTCCGCACCGTGCCCTGCGAAATGGCGGAGCAGAGAGAAGCGCAACAGGCCATTTCTTGTGTTCATCTACGAAGTGGTAGAATCCAAAGGCTAAAGGGCGGGAAAAAGTCGCCGGAAAAAAACCCCCGGGAGCGGCCTGCCGCAAAATCTCTTTCAATATTCAGCGGCTATAGTGGCTTCAAGCCGGAAACACTCCAGTCTTTTCGAATATGCATAAAAATCGTCAACGAACAACAAAAACCGGGAGTTATATTGTGAACACAGATACAAACCGATACTAACCATCGGCCCATTAGAGCTACGATCAAATCACTCAAAAATCAGTAAGGAGGAAAAAGAACGACAAATAACCTACCAAGTCTCAGTGGACCGGTGGGTATCAGTTGTGAAGAAATCAGCTCGAAACCCGGTAACTACGGGAAAACCAGGTTCGAAAGAGAAAACTCACAAGGTTAAGGTGGGTGGATTCTGAGAGTCAACGGTCTGGTTGACATTCTCAGGGGGCAAAGTGTAAGGGCAATCACAAAATAAAGGGCGCGACCGAAAATATATAAAAGTATCAACCGTTGCACACTCAATTACCACAGACACCGCCCGTCGCTTCGTCACCACACTGGGTGGAAGAAGATTAAGGCAAAACATGGACATTATTTATTCGGCAAGGCATCAAAACGACGCAGAAGTAATATACGCACAAACCCCGAAGGCATGCAGCAAGTTGTCCCCGACAGTACAAGAAAGGACATCCAACGGAAGACCAGAGCAAGTCGTTGCGCGACTATAGATCATGAATACCCTTTAAAAAACTCAACCGGGCGAATCAAAAAGGCAGGATCACCCGAACTACATTTTATCAAATGCATGAATGTACGCTGGCCAGGTGTGGAAAAGGGTATGCGCCAATGCAACAGCTGCAGGAAATGACGTCCTGGGGGAGGAAAATAAGGGAAGTGTCGTAACACCCTTGGGGGGGGGGACCTGGTCGGCCCCCCACAACCACCAAAGACCATATGCCAGGTTATTCCAGGGAAGAGGTAAAAAAAGAGTGTCGGTTAGGAAGTGCATCACAAGACCAGTAACGCCACGGGAGGTTTCCCTTCTCAGGCTCTTCAAACAGCGCCACCGGGGGAAAAGGGGCAAGGGGAAAAAGTCATTCCAGACGTCAGAATGACGCCCAGGGACGGCCCTGTGTATGGTCTGAATGACACGGGGGGGGGTCAAACGAAGGGAAATAGCCATACCGAAAAAATAAGCAAACTGCAAAGAGATCGCCAAAAAAAACAACTCCAACCTTCGACAGGGACACAATATCCCTGCAGGATGCAAAAGGAACAAATAAAAATCTTGATTTTGTCCGGGCACTTGCAAAGATTCCGGGAAAATAGGATTTGCTAGAATTAGTAGTATTTACCGGGAGAAAGGCAGCAGAGGGGGGGGGGGGGTTGGGGGACAACAAACACATTCAAAAAACCGCCGGACAAAGAATTCGTGCCAAGGACGGGTAGATCATCGGACGCAATCACGCAGGAAACACTTGGGCTCGGCAACCATGAAAGTGTAAATGAAAACGAACCGGGGGGGGAGAAAAAGAACAACAAAGAGGAGTAAAACTGGGCCAAAAATGGGGTCGAGTGCGCGAGTAGATACGGTCGCCCGCTAGGGGGGCGTAGAAGGGCGACCGACAACTCTGGAAAGTTGTTCAGAGACCGGAGAATTAAACAAAAATCATGCCTCGATAGGGTTACGGTCAAAGGTGGGGAAAACGCTTTGAAACTGTGACGCTTTGTGGAACCCCAAATGGCCAAAGCGAGGTCAAAAAGGAGAACAAACTGCCAGAAAAACCACCCGGAAAAAGTAAATTTCTGGCATCAAAAACCAAATGGGCATGAAACGTTCAGGAATGGGCGGGAGGTGCACGCAGGTGCCGCCGCTTCAAAACAAACAGCGGGGGGAAAGGGGAAAGCTAAGCAACCGATGCGAAAAAAAAAGTGATCAAAAGGGTGTGTCAGTCAACGAGGAGACGGGCGTTCCAGAAGATAAAAAACCAAATCTAACGCGAAGTGAGGCGAGGGGTTCAGTCGGGGGACCCAGGACTGCAATTTGGGGAAAAAAGCGCGAAACAGGGGGGGGGTAGCTCCATTTTGATGGACTTGCCCGAACAACATGTGGGATGAAGATTACCCTAAATGCAAGCGACCACAAGTCAGGGGGGCATCAGAAAACAAAAAAAGAACACTGTCACGCCGACCGCTTTCTGAAAGCTAAGTGGGGCCGGACAACAGGGGTAGCCAGCCCAGGCGAACAAAAAGAGTCTGAAGAATCAACCAACCAGGAAACGAATTGGTTGACGGGCTTTTGACCAGTGGAGCCCTGAACCCGAGGGTGACAAAACTCCGAAGTCTGTAAGCGCGAGGCCCAAAAAGGAGGAGCCGTGAAGGAAAGGGGGGATCGTGAGCGAAAACAACATTGGGGGGGTGTTGATGTATAAAAACGACGTCCCTCCGATAAAAATGGGGAACGCATCACCAAAACGTAGAGGGGGGAGAAAAAGACAACTGATCAAATCGCTGATCGGGCGGGGGCACACCGTCAGCAACTAACACTGGGTTTCGGGGTTCTAAAGAAGCTGTCTGGTGTTTCGGGTCCTGTTGCGGGAGTTTGGTTGGGGTGGCTTCGTTTGTAGAGGGGGCGGGGTAAGAAGTTGGTGGGTTACGTGGGTTTGGGAGTTTGGGTGTTTCGGGGTGTTTCTCGTGTTTTTATGTGGGGTGGTGGGCGCTTTAGGCTCGTGTTTCTGTGGTTATCGTAGCGGCCAGGTGCCGACGAAAAAAGGGACAACTAGTGGGAAGACTGATCAAAAAATTGTCGCTTGATCCGCAGGGGAGTCCCGCCAACCATCCCTATGGTGAGAACAACACCGTACCTTCTGCCAGGGGGGAAAGACAGTACTATACAAGAAAAAAACGCATGAACGTCCCACGTTGAAAAAAAGAAAACACCTTCGATCCTACTTTCTAAATCACAGGTTCCGAGAAAGGTAACAATGGATTGAAGCCACTGAAACACCAAAAAAAAAAAAAAAAAAAGAAAAAAAAAAAACAACAGATAACGAAAAAAAAGCGTCCTGGCCCGAGTCGGCAGGAACTCTACCGATCAATTTGGGGAAAAGGGGGTGCCGGAAAGGTATCAACAAACCCGTTGGGGCGAGGGGGAGGGAACTCGGAAACCACCATGGGCCGAAGGTCAAACGCTTACTGTGCGCATACAAAGACAGCAATATCCATAGGCCGCGGAACGGCGACTCAAGGGCCCCTCGTTCACTCGGAAACGCACACCCCGTGCACCAAAAATTTATGTACATACATGAACAAAATTGGGCATCGCTTTAAGGGTTGGGTTGTCATCCAAAGGGAGACTCAGAACTTCAGGAGTATGGTTCGATGAGGGAGAAAACCAACACCGCTTAGATGAACGTACCACTTGGTTGACCGTGTCTGGTCCTGTGGGGGAGGAGGACCGAAGGGGGAAAAGGGGTGGTGGCACACTCGGGGGAAGGAACAACGCGCCCCACAGTAAACAACACAAAAATCCGGCTCAGAACCGGGGTGCTCAATCTCAGTAAGGGCCGCAAAAATCAACACAATAGGAGGTGGGTCCGGATTGGGTGGCCAGGCAAAACAAATAGGAAAAAAACGAATGGACTGGGTCCTCAAAAACTTCGACAATTCAACTCGTCTAAGGAGGATTCGAAAGCGGGCGGATTCGCGTGTACAAAAAAGGGAAAACTCAACTTGGAGAGGAGTAGGAGACTCTGGGGGGAGGGGGTGAGGTGCTAGAAAAAAAATTAGGGCCGAACCCTAAAAAGGGGGAGTGGCCAATGTTCTTCAAATAGCAGCTAGAGGCTCCGTCCGGGTCGGAGGTGCATGAGTGGAAAGGACAGTAGGGCTGGGAACTGCGGAGAAGAGGGGTAGCGAAAAAAACCTAAAAAAACGCGTCTGGCGAACCTCTGGAGGTGGAAAGAGTGACAAAACGAGGTAGCGAATCACACAAGACACAAAGAAAACACATAACCAACTAAAAGGAGAACTGTCATATTAAAATCCACACTTGGAGGGCAGCCCCCTTTGAAACAAAAGAACGTCGGAACGCCATCGGGAAAGAAGAAAAGTGAGTAAAACTCACACAAAAAATAAAAAACTGATCTGGACAATACAATACCAGAAAAGGTCACTGAAAAAAAACGAGGAGGTCCCACACATACGAGGCTGTACTGAACATGAAGACAAAAATCTCTCGTATCCGAAATCACAAGATGGGAAAGAAAGTCAGCCCAGCATACAAAAATAGTAGCCCAGATAATAACAAAGCAAAAACACAAAAAAATCCTCTCTTAACAACCCACTAGAAGACCCGGCTACGGAGGCCTCATGCCCCTGCCGGTCAGTCTATGGAGTCCGAAAAAGAAAAATAAAGAACAAAGACGAGGATAAAACAATCCAACAATCCTTGCTGTTTTTTCAAAAAAAGGCTAGGTGACGGGCCGGCAATAAACTGCGGCAAGGAATCTATTACTAGAAGGGACCAACGTTGGAAAAAAAATAAAAAAAGAAACAGAGTGAAAGAGAGTTAGCTAATCCGTCAAGCTTCCCCCGCCGAGTGGTCTGGGCCAAAAACCAGGCTATCACTACCAAAGGGGAAAGGACACGTCAAACAACAAAAAATAATGTCATTAATACGATATAAACACAAGTGTAATAAGAGCGGACACCCAAGAAACCGCAAACACAAAGAAACAGACTCAGCAAAATCTGTACGGGAAATAGGGAACCACGCATACCAGGAAAAAGAACAAAGGGCCCGGGGCGGATTCACTAGAAGAAAAATCAACTGGGAAGGGGGAAGAGGGAAAAAAAATACTACTAGATGCCGCCAGTCAGGGGAATGATGCGAGGAACAAGTTCCATAAAATGCGGTTTTGAATGACAGCAGTTGGGTGTGCAGAAGTAAAATGGTCAACAAGTTTTAAGGAAAAACGCAAAAACCAACTCAACGGTATCTAGGATATCCGTTACACCGCCGTCACCTTGATACGAGAAAACATAAAAAAAGGAAAACTGTGAACAACATGGGTAAGGAGAGGCGAAACACTTGCTGCAACTCACGGGGATAGGGTATCTCCGCGGAAAAATTTGTATTGTGGCTTGCGGGGGCGTTGACACGTGGGGAGCTATTATCTAAAACCTGTTACGAGCGGGACCGCTGGTGTTAGGCGGGTGACAACGCAAACTATGGGGTCTGAAAAACCAGGGAAAAAACTCGTAAAATACAGTCGTACTAAAAGATGGACCGTTTACAGGACCACGGAAAAAAAAGACATAAACAACACAGCCTGGCTTGGTTCAACAGGACAAAAATAACCACTTGGTAATCGGGCATCCAAAAAGTCACTTTGGTCAAAATTTGTAATTCGACCTGCGGATGCGACAATTGGGACAAAAATTCCATGCCGTGCCGCAGCAGAGTGGACCAAAGACATACCCCACCGCTAACTGATATTGCCGTCGACTTCCTATGCGCATCAAGTGCAGGGACACAAACAAGGACTGTATGCCCTTGGTCGCACACGCGAGCCACAGTATGTGAAACACTACGAAAATGCGGACACTAAGTGCGATCTCCACATCACCACACACAGACAAGTCTTTGTATCGTTTTGCAAACCTCTTGTGTAAACCGACCTTAAGATACGCGGAAGGACGAACCACGGAAGAATTCTGGCCCCATAAAGGTACTTGGTCACTCGCTACGGTTGCCCAGGGGGTGGGGTCCGGAATTTGGTTGGGACCAACCCTGAACAAAAAAAAAAACCACAAAAAAAACCACCGGCTGGGGTTTAAAAAACTGGACAGTAAAAAGGGCGATCCCCGGATCTGGCAAGGACAAAAGAGAAGCTTAAAAGCGCACAGATTAAGACAACGGGAGGAAGGAGCGGTCTAGCAATGCCACGACGGTGAAGCAAGGACGGCAGAAACTTCAACCCCTCCGGGACTAGGGGGACTCCAGCTACATATGAAAAAGAACCCGGAACAACTTGGCAAGAAATAGGAAAAGCGACCGCAACTACGCGGAAAAAACCAAAGCATAGACCAAAGGGGTGCCAAAAAAAGCTAGCATAGGGTCAAAAAAGGTCTTTATAGCACTGGAAGGCAGTGAAACCCAACAAACTCTCCTTATTCTCAGAACCTCCAGGAAGACCACAGCTCTTGAGTAAAAGTCCGTGCAAGGGGGTCATCCCATAAACGCTCCCCGTGAGACTCCATACAGGGAAGATGGGGTGTCATAACAAGAAAAACCACAGAAAATCGGGATTCACGGGACATACATGGGAGAATAAATACTAATGGGAGCCGCGGTTAGAACGTCACGGTAAACAACGTGACTGAACGCCAATCAAAACAAACGGGGGGGCGGCGAGGGCCGAGCATGCCTGGACCATATAACCACATGCTCCCCCCCATGGTCTGAAAATGGGGAGCCGAGTACCCCTTACTGTGGGTAACTGTGAGGGAAAAGAATCAGTTAGGTGAAAGCAGGAAAATTCCCGCTTCAGCTCTTTCTCCAACCCCCAAGGCGAGAATGGCACCATGAATACCCCTCAAGCAAAGAAGAAGCGCAACGGTTCTTAGGAGCGTGACTTAGAGATCGCGGCAATATGAACGTTCAAAAGAGCATGTCTGCTTTTTCGACCTTCAGCGACCATCAAAATTGTCAAGACAAGAGTCCAAGAAAGGTTGCGTTTTCAAAAAAAGTCCGTGTTTCTTCCCCACCCAAAGTGTGGCGTCCCCTCACCGCACAAAGGGACCTGGGCAACAAAAGTGGATCTTTTGGCAAAAAAAAAAAAAGGGCGTCCAAGAAATAATACCAAAAAGAAAAAAAAAAAGAACAAAAAGATCATTCACTAATTCTGCAACCTACCTTTGCAAGGTTGCGTGGAACAGGGGTCTCCACTAATCCTTAAGGAATCAAAATGACGGCAAAAGAACTTGATTCACCCGTGCGTAAATGAAGGGCTGCACATGACGAACAAACCGTGCCCAAGAAGGAATGTTCCCTTGAACAAGAGGCGCGGAGAGCTGCATCCTTAAAAAAAAGGAAAAAAAGTACAGGAGGGTCACGAAGGTGTTCGGACAAAATCGGACTTCCGACCGAATCAACAGCCGGTCAACGACCTGGGGGTCGACCGAGGAGGAGACTCCTGAAAAAAAAATGGGACCACCGTCCCCCACACAACAACGCTATGTTACGCGCCAGGGGGACAGGTCTAGAGCACCTCCTTAGAAAAACTCATGGGAGGTTCGACAGGAATAGCAAAAGGAGTCTGTCCTACTATCTGTTAGAGGTTCATACCGAGGTAGAAGCGCCACTGTGAGATAAAAAAGAGAAAATCCTATACACAAGTCTACAAATTGGGGACCCGTCAAGAGGTCTGAAGAGATCAAAGAGGGCGGGGATGCCAACGTCCTCCACAAAATGATTTGGGGGAAGGTTTGCGGAAACCTTTAAAACGTAAGAAATAGACTGCCAAAAACAAGCGCTCCCGACGGTGAATGTAATCAGCCGTCATTTGTCCGAGTTCTCGATGACTAAAGAGCTACACGTCAATTTAGATCCTGTAAACACTAGATAGTAAACCCTGGTGATCCTCACTAAAGTCATCTGCAGACATCATATTGAAGACAGTGTCATCGAAGAAGGGGAAGTTCGCAGGAGGGAAAAGTCCCACAACCGCTTATTTCAGAACTGATAAACACAATCGTAAACCACCCACGCCATACAAACACGTCAAAACGTAGATAACAAATACACCAACATATGCACGTACCCGAAAACTCGAAGAACAAATAATGACACAGGGGAAGCCGGGAGCTTTAGTCCAAACAACAGCGTCTCGGAGATTATTGGGCGTCTCAATATAACTCCAGGAAGGGGGGACAAAGCCAATTTTACATCGGGTCTAACTCTGCGTAGAAGAGGAAAGAAGGACACTAAACTGGTTAGACAGCAAGAATCTATTCGCAGGGGCCCAACAGAGGACAGGACCAGAAAGAAGTTTCATGGAGACAGCGTGTAAAGGTCATCATCCCGGGGTTCTGCGGGGGGATGCTCCTCACTAAACCTTACGGCGTCAGTTAAGGAAACCTAAAAAAACAAGGTAGTTAGGCCCGGTTTACCATAGGCTAGCCAGGGACCTTTATCCATTGCGTTCGTCTGAATTCGGTGGTGCTAGGAGGATCACAACTAAGAGACTTAATGAGGATATATTTGTGTCAACAGGCC
>Ga0179593_1443630_pt1 | contig 14698 bp, 20 predicted proteins | sample CZODoug2_1_08_16_FD_185931 | JGI IMG/M metagenome (GOLD analysis project Ga0179593, IMG submission 185931) | Vadose zone soil fungal communities from Angelo Coast Range Reserve, California, USA - CZODoug2_1_08_16fungal (PacBio error correction) | ecosystem: Environmental > Terrestrial > Soil >...
CCCCTGTGACGAACCCCTCGAGCCTGCCTATGTTCGCAAATTGCAGTCATCTTAAAGGGAGTCAAAGGGAAATCGCGGCATCTTGAAAAGCCCGTGGGCGGGCCTATCGCTTCTCAAAGAAGGTCGAAGGAAATGAGCACAAATTCCGATAGCAAAGGTTTAATAATCGAGCCTCTGGCAATATGCTGTGAAGGAGAGAGGCACAAGAGGAGGGAAGAAACTGGGATCTCTCCTGAGGCCAGCGGGCTCCTCCCTCCCCCTTACCTGCTTATTGGAGGCATCCTCGAGATCAAGTTCGTCTGCGGAGGGGGGAATAAAAGGAAGGGATGATCACTAAGGTCAGTTGCTAGCGGCGAAGGGGCCTGTGGTAAGTGAAGGGTTAGAGGAAAAAAAAAACGGATGTACCAGAGGCCAGGAGCGCGTCAATGTCGGTCTGGCCAACTTTCAAAGGGGGGGAATTTGGGACATAGGCCGGACCACTGACGGCCGGGGGAACCCTACATACCGAGTGGGGGGGGAAAAAGCAGGATAAAATGCTAAACCGTCTGAGATGAACCGCCTCAGAATCTACCTACTTGACCGGTCGCACGAAGAAAAACCGCAGGAAACAAGTGTTCGACTTCAAACTGCTCGCGGCAGGCCCCTAGACCTGGGCGATCGAAAGGTCTGGGGACGGGTCGACCGGACAAGATGGGATATGCATTGGCGCTTCGGTGCGATTCAAGTGGAATCGGTGATGAAAAAAATATCCGGGTCCCGGAAGGAAAGAAAGGAATCGATAACGAAAAAGGAGACAAACTCAAGGCGTCGGTGGGTGCGTCCGAATCGGAGGCCAACAACGTTCCCAACCCGGTTGGTCGGGAGAAAGAAAACCAGAAAGAAAATCGCTAATAAAGGGTAAGGCGCCTGTGTCGGACCGTGCCCCCGTTTTTGTGATGAACGACGTGGGGGGCCACGAGGCGAGTAGCACAACCCTAGGAAAACGATTGAAGAATGAAAAAAAGAAATCGGAGCGGGTAAAAAAGCACAGCATCCGGTTGAAGTCACTGGGGGAGCAGCCAGGAGGCGCCGTACGGATCGAGGCCTGCATGATCATTCGGCGGGAGGAGAACAGCGAGCATTTCGCTGCTGATGCCTATTTTAGGAAGATGGAGAAAAGAAGCCTTGCTAACCAGGGGCGAGAGAAGTATCGCCGCTTGAAGAGGAAGTCCTAGCGGCACGGCTCAGACTTCTTCTCTCGTGGGCACTCCTTTTTTAACGAGAGAGAAGCAAAAAAGTGAATATTTCTGCGTCTTTTGTCGGAAGCACCTGACGGAAGAAAAGGAATCTATAAAAAAAGATCGGATCGAGGAATTTGCGGAATGGGGGAAGTAACCCGAACCCTCTGGGGTCCGAGGGAAAAAAAAAAGGAAGGGAACGGGTGTCGGGAAGAGGGAGAAGAAAGGCCAACCGGGGATGGAGAAAGCGCGGCGGACGATCTCTGAACAGTCGTTTATATCGAAAAAAAAAAGAGAAGAGGGAGGGATCATCAGGCCCGACAGACCGATCCGCGCTAGAAAAAGCCCTCGTGGCTCTATGAGATTCTGATTCGTCTTCCCACGACCAACCAAAGGGGGAAAGGAGCCAGCGTGCGCAGTAGGCCTATTCCTTAAAACACTAGAATCGCTATGTGATATCTGATTTTCGGACTTGGCTACCGAAAAAAGCGCTCTCAAAAATGGGGAGTCCAGAATTTTCTGAGAGGGGAGGGTCGCGCTAAGAAAAACAGGCGGACCAAGCGGTAAAAAATCGCAACCTTGGCCGCAACTTTCCGATTTCTCTAGCAGACTCGAACAAGGTGAAAGGAAGAGAATGCGACCAGCTCCGACATATCCATACTCCGGGACGCCATCCATCGCTAAGAATGAAAAGTCCCCAAAGAGAGAAGGGAATGTCGATCTCGAAGTTGACCTGTTAGGCACAGGACATTGGGGCCTAGGGGAAATTAAGCTTCTTGTTGATTTCCCAAAAGAAAAGTAACGGGTTCGTCAGCTCGGGCGTAGTGTGGAAGGCCCCACCAATCTCAGGAAGAAAAAAAACGTGGGCACGTCAACATAAAGAGGGGCCAACCCTGTATTACGGGATCTGTTTTATGGCGTAGGGTTCCTGGGAGAACTAAACCAAAAGGGTGTAGCAAGGGGTGGGGGGCCAAGAACGATCGGTAAACACCACAAAGCCATAGGCTACGTTCATCAGATCGCGGGAGGGGAAAAGTCATCGGGAAACGGACACTTCAGTTCGCATGAAAAAAAGGAGGATAAAAATATTGCAAAAGAATATCCGGAATAGGGCGAATCGATCCCGCAAACGGAAGCTCGACTAGTCGAGGTCCGACGAAATTTAATTTGAGGGGGAGGAAAAAAGAGGAAGGCCACCGGTGGGCTGGCAGTGCCGACGGCAATCGGGTCAACGAAAGGTCGATCGAGGCGAGCGAATGTGTTAGAAAGCAGGGGGGTCTCAAATGTATCATGACTCAAATCGGGGGAAGGGGGGGGAGGGTGTTCGCAGGGAGGCGGGACTAGTCCCTGCAGCGGGGAAAAAAACAAAGACTCACGCCGCCCGCAGAACTGGGAAGGAGGCTTCTAACATCCCGCAAAAAGTATCAAACCTATTTAACGAAGGGAACTAGAAAAACTGACCAATGATTGAAGGCTAGGGATATCCACAGCAGAAAAAGAGATCTAGAGCGGAACTCCAATAAGAAGGGAAAAAGCTCGAAAAGGGAGAGAATCCTGGAAAGAAGAGAAGGGAACTCAAGGTTTGAAGGGCCCGATGCAACATCAAGGGCCAAGAGGCTCAAGTTATAAAAGCAAGGCATTGTTAGGGCAAGGACGGCCTTCAGAAATGAGGGGGGGGGAAGGAAAGAGACGCCATACCCGTCAAAGCTAGCGCTTGCCAGGGCCGTGAGGAATAAGATGAGATAGTGGCAACGAAAACAAAAAGAAAGCTAGGAATGGTCAAAAAGCGTAGTCCGTCCTTGTAACGACTCAGGACATGGGATGGGGACGTCTGTAGCAGTGGGGGAGCAGAGAAGCGCTTTAGACCGTTCAAAGAGGGCCTTGACCACTCGGCCACGCGCTCTCGGGTTGTGCCAAGCCGGAAGAGGCTTGGCATCGCAAACACATCTTAACCCCTAGACTCGTGGCAGAGCGCCCAGAGAAACGAGCCCTGACAGCCTCTTTAGCAGTCCGTGCGATCGAGCAAAAACAAAAAAAATGAGTAGATAGAGAGAAACTGACGTCTAAGAGGATTCAGGAGAGTGCGAGGTGGAAGATAAAAACCTGCCACTTAGGCCTCTGGGAGAAAGATGATGTGTTCTACTGGGAAAGAGGGACGGCCCCCCAGAAAGCTTGGGATCCCGCGATGAGGGTAAAGCGTCATGGCTGCAGGAGCAAATGCGCTCATAACCAAAATCTCTTAGGCGTACACAAAAGAGAAAGGTGAGCCCCCCTCGATGACCCTATGGTCGACACTAGTCAATCAGAGGAGATTCATCCACTGACTTATTCATCGGGTACCGGGGCAGGGAAATAGAGGGCCAAGAGCACCAGAGCGACAGTCGGGCCGCCCAAGGATCGAGCTGTGTAATCAATCGGGAGTTGTCAAAGGAGGGAATGAGGGTTTCATACGCAAAGGGAAGGGACATTCTCTCGCTCGCAGGAGGAGGGAGAAGAGACACCAGCCTGACCTGGTGCGGCGAGACTCATCCGGGAAACTGGAGGCGGGCGAGGACTCGAACTATGATTATCAAATGTCCAGGCAGAAAGTAAGAACTTCTGCAGGAGGGGGGGGAGCATGTGGGGATGGAGCTGCCCACCGCAGTGGCCTGCGAATGAGGCGGACTGTACGGGGAGATTTTCGGTCTAAAGCGGCAGGGGGATTTGGCATATTTCAACGGGAAGAAGAAAAAAATACTTCGCCGCAGCTCGGAACAACCGGCGACCGACCGAAAACGCTTGAAGGCGATTAAGTCGCAGCCATGCAAGACACCAGCGTAATCCTACGGGGGGGAAGTCGACCTTCAAAGGAGAAAGAGTCCCCGACCCGCTACAATTTGCCGGTAATCGATAGCCAGAGACGTGATATGCTTGTGGCCAGCTCTCGGTTCGCGAATTCAACTGGGGAATGTAATATTTAGGGGAAAAAACCTGTAACCTCTGAATTCCAAAAAGGAGAGTTATACGAACGGAACCTCAAAGCGTCGGGTGGGGGGGTGCATCAAGAGGTCAAAAACTTTACTGCCAAAAAGAAAAACAAGGTCGAAAAGGGGGGGTTCCTCAAGGAACGACGATAACAGAGAGCGACTGGGTCAAAGCGCCGTTTGGGACTCAGGGGAAAAAAGGGAGATATGTGAAAGAGTCGCTTATCCACCCAACAAGAAAAGGGCGAAACAAGGGAAAGCTGAGCGTGGCAAAATCAACAAAGCAGGAATTTCCCAAAATGGGGGGACTTTTCGTCAAGGTCAAAAGGGGGGAAAGAGCGGGAAGGGCGCTATTTGCCTAGATGAAGGAACGGAGGGCCGGCGCGCGCTGGCGCCGGCGACCTGTCGAACTGGCGAAAGCGCTCGAAGAATCAACACAAGGTTCGAGAGATTAGATCACGCTCCTCGAAAAGGAGGCGAATAAAAAAGGCAAAGGAGAAAATGGCGGCACGCCGTGTTCTACTAGAGCCCGGCCTACGCCTGGTGACGCACGCGCACTGTTTTAGAACCAACCGGGAAGAAGACCATCTCTCAAATCGCGAGGCAAAGGAATGGGCCTAGAGGAGAACCGCTGGTGCAGCCAGGGGGAGGAAAAAAAACGGGGGTCTGCAAGGGGGGGAAAAAAACGCCGACACGAGGATTCTAGCAAGCGGGAGACGTTCGCTGCGCGGAACACCGGAGAGAGAGAAACAAATCAAAGTGAAGAAAAAATAGATCAGAAGGAAAGGAAGGAATGGGGGGTTGGGGTTGGTTGGTTTTTGTGGGATTGGTGTTTTGTGGCGGAAATAGACTCAACTCCCCTCCCCTGTTCTGCGTCATCTACTTCTTTTGCGTGGACGGGGCTGCCACCCCCACCTAAAGCCCTGCAATTCCAAGTGAAACCTGTAGAAGGCCAGTCTTAAAGGAAGAGGCAGGGAGAAAAGTCACTTGAAATGGCGCCTGTGCGTCGCCCTAAAACCGGCAGCCGCGTATTCCAATTTAGGGGAGATAACGTCTTCGGCGCGGGAAACCCCCGGTGACAGCAAGCGAGGGAATAATCCAGACCCGGTAAGAGAGGAAGGTGGGAAAAGAAGCGCGCTCAATCTCTCGCACCGGAATGCGAATGCTCTTGCGCCAAGAGTAGAAAGAGGAGCAGACCAAACGCAATGCTCTCGAAGAAAAGATAACGGAAACTTACTCCTGGAATGCCCATCTCTCCTTGAAAAAGAGTCGAAGGGGGGGGGGAAATGGACGCTTGGGGGGGATTCCGCCGCCTGTTCTTTCCACGCTCGCGTGGTCCCTTTTCTGAGTGCACAGCGGAAATTGGGGGGGAGAAAGGGTCCCACCACTCCCTCACCAAACGTGGCAAGGCGCAAGGGGGGATTGCAAAACCCACCCTTGTAGTAGCTGATAAAAAACAAAAACATAGAAAAAAAATAGACATCTAACAACAAAAGATAACCACAACACCCCCACCCACCCTCCAAAACAAAAAAACACCACTAAATTCCAAAACATCCCAAAAAAAACCAAGTAACGACATCAATAAAAAACACACCAAAAGAAAAGAAAAATTGCGCAGGACCATGGGTCACATAGGTGTAACATCACAATAAATCCCGGCACCCGTGAACAAAAAAGGACACCAAGCAGTCCAACCTCACCCAACCAACATAACCAACCCCTCCCCCATACACACTTGCATCCGTCCCCAAAACCACCCACAGAACATCAAAAACAGACGAAAACTCAGAGCAAGATCCTCACTGCAGACCCCCAAGAAAAAAAACACAAACGATCGCTTAATACCCAAAACTAGGTAAACCCAAAAACCACTTAAAACTGTACTCCACAAAACAACTACAAAGCCACCACACAAAACAACAGACAAAAAGTTAACAAAAAAAGAAAAAAAAAAAACAGTAAAAAACAGGCCCCTTAAAGAACACACAAAAAAAAAAACCCCCCCACCCTACACACCCCCAAAACACACAAGATAGACCCCCCCCAAACACATCCAAAAAAAAAAAAAACCAAGGATTAAATTTAGGATTTCTAGCTCGTGGAGGAAAAAAAAAACACATTGAAACCAGGGTGGACCTCCTCTAGGATCGATAGACACCACATAATCTTGAATCCTTGAGTTTCAATGATCTCTGGAGGGTACTGAAAGGACGAGGTTTTAACTAAACTAAAGGGTGGAAGGAATTGGAGTGGATCGCTAAGATCCACATTCTATCAAAGGATCGGTACCAGGCAAACGTAATCTCGAAAAAAAAGGGTCTAGGAAGAAGCGAAGGTGACTGGAGGAAAAAATAGAAATGAACCAGGCTTTTTTTTTACTTTAGGGGAACGAAAAAAAAAACATTGGAGGGATCGAGGCGTAGCGGTTATGAGCAGCCTTGGTTCGCCGACTACGGACGCAAGCGTCGTGTGCTTTTGTACAACCGGGGAGAGGAAGGAAAAGCCAAATTCCCAGAAAGGAAAGAAAAGAATCTCCTACTCTCTCATCGCAAAAAGAGGGACGTGCGTAAGATCCGCAAAAAAAAAAAGGAAAAAAAAATAATTTCATTCGCCCGGCCTGAACGATTGATCAGCCTGCGAGGAGAGAGCCCTCACCAAGACCCTGAGGAGGCCCGGAAAGAAACGAAGGAAAGGGAGCGGTTGATTATCTCTAACAAGGCGAATCTCTATAAATTTAAAAAAAAAAAAGGGGAAAATTGTGGGATTGCCTCGATCTGAACCACCTTGAAAGGCGCAAAAGATATAACACATCCACGTAATTTTTAAGGATATTATCCCATTGGGAGGGGGGCTAGAACAGTATCCGGAAAGGAACCCGGGAATGCTGCACGCGATGGCAAGGGGGAGCGCCCTACAGGAAAGACTTTGGCGGAAAAAAGGGCACCCTTCGACAATCAGAGGGGCGTTTCTTCAAATGCAGGCGGAAGGGGCGGTACGCCGCCGCGGGCTCTCCGCGGGGAATAAGAAAGGAAATCATGACGCTTGAGGAAAGATAACTCCGCGTCTCAATTAAAAGGAGCACCAGCAATGTGGCCTGCGCACGGAGATGATGTCTCGCCACACGATCTCGCGCCCAAAAAACTCAAAACGTTGCATGAAGAGGGAAAGGAACTCACAGAAAGGGGATCCTAGGGGAGGCCTTCCGTGTCGAGAGAGAAACAAAAAAACAGAGGAGAAAGAGAATACAAGAAGAGAGACAAAAGGAGTCCGTTCACTTTCTCGGGGGGGGTGGCCTATAAAAAAGGAGGTGACCTCTGGCCGCGATCGTGTTTGGAAGCAGTTCCGTTCGCAGGAAAAACGCGCTCTTGTCTCTTTCCGGAAACTATTAAAGAGAGCCTTCAAAGAGGGACCTGCGGATGAGAGAAGAGCAACTCAAACCAGCGGCGGCTGCAAGGCACAGACTGGGAAAGAAAAGAATCTAATTTGCCCGGTGAAAGGGGGGTGTAAGGGTGAACACTATCAGATCCTGGGGGACAATAAAAAGCTGGGTGAAAAAAAAAAAGGTATGCGATCTCGGGCTCGAATGGACGAGCTTCGGAACCAAATGAAGGAAAAGAGTCAGTGAGAAAATCATCCGAGGGTGGGTCTTAGGGGGGAAGGCGGTCAATCAAACCTGGAGGAAAGGAGATTAATCACAGGCGGGCGAGAAGCCTCGGCCCTTTACCGGCGTATGGGGGAGAAAAGACGAGGTCTTGAGAGACGGTGCTATTAAGAAGGAGTTAATAATCATTTTCAGGAGAGGCGAACGGAGAATCGGGGGAGGAGGAGGGGGAGTGATCCAAAAAGCCCGGGGGCAGGCTGCGATGAGAAAGAGCCGAGACCTTTCTTGGCCCCAGGCAGGATTTGGAAATAGCCGCGGACCTGGAACATGAACAAACACGAAAAAGAAACGAGTTAGGTAAAACGAATCGTAAACCGCTGCGAGAAAACCTCTCTCGACTAAAAGAAAGTAATCATGCCGTCCGCAGCATCCAGCAAACCGCGGTGCAGAACCGACTTGTGATCTAAAGGAAGGGGACAGACTATGGGAAAGAGACTCTACTCTATCTGATGGGGGAAGGTAGAGGAAGCAAAAAAAAGCGGGATATGACTTGGCCATATCGGAGATCCCGCATTGTGGCGGAAACGAGGGAGGGCAAACAAACTTGCAAAGAATGAAAAGACCGGGGACCTCGGAAGGGCGACAAGAAATAAAAGGAGCGTCGGTGGGGGGAAAGATACAGTCGGGGGAAGAGGGAATTCAAACAAAACAGAGGACACAATTGGGGGTGTCGTGCAGAACGGACAGAACACCAAAGAAAAAAAAAAGAAGAAGATTTGTGCAAAGGCGCCTTGAGTGCACCCCGTTTTGTGACGGATGGGTGGGCACGCCCTGAAGGAAGACTAACCCTACTTCCCACTATTGACTAATCCAAGGGAAAGCTAATAGGGGGTTTCCTAGAAAAAACAGTCAGCCTTAAGTGGAAAAGCAAAAAGAAGGAAAAGGCAACCTTCGAATCGAAGTTGCCAGAGCGCTGCCTGGACATGAGAAGTAGGAGGGGGCGTCCTCGCAGGGAACGCAAGGGTAGAGGGAGTGAGGAGGAACCTATGACTGAACTTTCTCAGAGGGAGAAAGGAGAAAGAAAGGGTCGGACTGAGCGCGCGCTACGAGGAAAAAGGCGAGCGCAACGTGCGCAGCTTATGAAAAGTCGTGCACTGCACTCGTGGGAATAAGAAGGGAGAAAAAGAACCACACTGGGAAAAGGGGAGCTCGCTCTGGTGCAGGGGGAATAACGGCACGCCAGCGCGCTATCGAGAAAAGCAGGAAGTGGAATAAGAAAAGGGGTGCTGAACCTCTTGCCTCTTAGAGGAAAGGGTCAGGGCACGTGTCGAAAAAGAAGACGGAAGGATTGCAGAGGGAGGAGGTGTCGCTGCTCTGAGAAAATGATGAGCGATCTCAACAACAAAGGGGAAGGGGAGGGCAAAGATAGGGGATAAAAGGGGGAAAAGAATAGAACGGGGGGACAGCGCTATCCAATACATCGGAGGGTGAGCACAGTATGTGGGGTGACTAGGAAACCAAAAAAAAGGAGAGAACTTAGAGGAAAAAAGCGGGGGTCGACTTTAATTACAAGGCAATGCAAGGACATAGGGGAAGGGGAGAGAGCTCGGGCGGCCGGTGGGTACCGAAAAAACGGGACGCGAAAATAGGAAACGTTGGGCGGAGAGAGTGTAGTCTCTTAATAACAAGGAGGGCCGGGAAACTCTAAGGGCAGAGACTGAGCACATGGGTTCCGCCAAAAAAAGGAAGGAAAAGGACTATGAAAAAAACAAAAAGCCGCGAACCGGTGGGGAGGAGAATGGGGAAGGACAATCTCACATATTTCTCATAAAAACAAGAAGACTAGGGGAAGTCAAGAGAGAAGCCGAAAAGGATCAAAAAAAAAAGAAAAAAAAAGTCGGGAAAACGTAGAGAGAGAAGGGGAAAAAAATCACATGCGTGTGGCCTTGGTAGAACCGTCGGAGGGGGGGGGAGGTTCTTGTCCAGAGAGATGGTGAAAGGAGTCTCATCAGTCTGCGTAGGGGATAAAGAAAGAGGCCACAATCCATCGGAAAAAAAAAATGTTTGGAACTGAGCAAGGAGCTTTGGACCCACCTTTTATTAAATCGAGAAGTGGTATTCTGGTCGTAGGGGGGGGTCCGTGAGAAAAAAAAAAAAAGCGGAAAGTTTGCCGCGAGCGTCGTTAAAAAAAAAAAAGAAAGCAAGGAGGATACCTGTGTCTTCTCATCTCGGTCAGGGGGGTGGGTCATCCGGGACCCGGGGGACGGAACTAGGGGGGGGGCAAAGCAGGCCAAGGAAGGGAACGCGAAGATAGCTAGCACGACTGCAGGGAGAGAAGAGTTCCAAAAAAAAGAGAAAGGGAAAGTCGAGGGGAGAAGAGGAGCATGGTTCAGTCGATAAACACTGGAAAATGAAAAAGGGCAGAAAGCGTTGTTGAAAGGAAGGGAGGGAAAAAGCATAACTCTCGGGTCGGTCGAGGCGAGCGTGGGGTACGAGAAAGGAGGAAAAGAGGGGAGTGGATGTTGACATCCCGAAAGGAAAAAAATGCCAAAGGAACAAGGAGTACGGCCAAGAACAAAAGAGGAACGCTCTCAGAAAGGCACAGGGATGTGATGTAAGAAGAAAACCCCTGAGTCCCCGAGGGCAAGCAGGAGAAGAAGAGGGAGAAGATTGGAGGAGGAATATCCCCGAAGCACCGGATCGATAGGGAGAAGGAATGACGCATTTCACGGGAGATGGAGGGATTATCTCTAGAGAAAGACTAGTCGAACTCAGGACTGTGATTTGACTGAGTCAAGAAAGGCCAAGAAATAGGAGAGGTAGACTCCAGGGGGAAGGAGGCAGTACTTGCCTAAAAAGGGATTGGGTGCTCATGGAAGGAAAAAAGGACAACGGGAGCAAGCTTGCCGCGCTGGGAGTGCGCCCTAAAATGAAGGAGGGGGACATAATTCAACCAATGAAAAAACTGAGGTAGTAGGAGGAGATTCTACAAAGTGTACGGCCGACAAGGCAATCGGTGAAGGAGGGGGATAAAGGCGATGACAGATGAGGAACGACAAAAGATGGGGGGACAAAGAAGAACAAGCCGCCGGGGAAAGAAGGTACCGGAGAAAGGAAGGAAACAAGAGAGGAAAGGGAACTAGTAAGACCTTGGGCAGGATCGGGACAAAACAGATAAACTCAGGGGGGGAACGTACACACAAGAGTATCCGTCCGGTGAAGGGCGGGCTCATAAAACAAAAACGGAGTAGCTTAAGATATAGAGAGTCACAGGAAGGGAGGACAAATTCTTGAGGGGGAGGAGTTCTCAAAGGGGGAGACATAACCTAGGTGCCCGGCAGCAAATCAGTGGGGGAGGGAAGGGAACAGACTCTTCAAGGCTAATTCAACACATAGGGAAAGCTTGGTTCTCTTGTCGGGCGCGATTAATGCGAAAAAAAGGCGAGGAATGCTTATTCCAGCGGGAAGACGAAAATCAAGACGTCTGGAGTTCCGGAATGGAATCACCTGGTGAACACACTCAAAAGTCAAATGGTCCGCTTGTTGAAAATCAGGAGAGGACAAGAAAATCGAGGGACTGTTACTCCCTTTGTCTTTCCTTAGGGGGACATTCGCACCAGATTGAAAAACATTCTTCAATAAAAAATAGGAGGAAGAGGGTGAAGAGAGAAGAGGGGGGGGGCTGTCAAGAGAGGAAAGAGAAAAGGTTGTGCACAGGTCAGGTCTCTTAGAAGAGGGCTGATAGACTCAAGAACAAACCTTTACCTGCTGGGAGGACTTATGACGGTTTTGTTGGGAGGGAAGAGAGGGAAACCTCTCATGGGAGAAAGAGGTTCCAAAGTAGAGCTAACGGCTTCAAAAGATATAGGACGTATGGACATACGAAAAAAAGACGCAGGGGCAGGTGCGGAGAAAAAGAGGGCTTTTATTTATTGGCCCTGAAGGTGGATTTTTAGCCAGAAGAGGAAAAAAAAAAAAAAAAAAAACCGCTTGGCGGAAGGGAGGCTCTGCAGCAAAATAAAAGCTGGCACCTCATAAAACAAGGGGGCTCTCCTCGGATCCGAAAGGAGACCGAGACCAAAAAGGAAAGCAACAAAAGAGTGGAGGACGACTTGTTATAGAAGAATATGAACGCGGGTCTGCCAGAGGGAAAGGGAGTGCGAAACTTCAATTGGAAGGGTATCTATACCGAGAGGGGAGAAAGGCTTGACATAAGTAAAGACGATCCAAGACCGAGGAGCAGTGAGGGAGGGAAACGTCCCGGAAACATGAAATACGGAAAAGGTAAAAGGTTCTAAGGGAGGAAATCCAATCTTAGGTGGGGCGATAAAAAGATCAGAGAGTCTTCCCAACCCTTGATTCAAAACGTGGGGGGGAGGAATGAAACGGAAGACGCATCATCACAGAGCAAAAATACATTTTTGGGGAAAAGCATTGAGCCGTGCCCAAGTTTTTTGGTGGAGGAAAAGAGGGGGGTTTGAAAGCAGACTCTGATCAAAAAAAGAAAAATAAAGAATACTGATAAAACGTGAATCTGGAAAAAAAAAGCAAATCAGTGAGTCCAAAGGCAATGCCTGAGAGCAAATGTAGGAATCGAGGAAGGAGGCGAAGGTGACTTTTCAGGACATGGAAGGGCAGTTACGTAGACCTTCTCTCAAAGGGAGCGGGGAGTGAATTTCAGAAAAATAGGAAGATTACTGAAAACGTCTCGAAAAAGGGCGACATAGAAGGATCGAAGCATAAGATACAAGGGCAAACGTCACATAGTTGGGAGGAAGTCTTCCCGAGATTAAGGCACGCAAGGTGGTAAGAGAGAAAACGCATGGAAACGTACATGGGGATATTTCGCAAGGCGTTGGGAGGGAGGCCCCCGGAATCCATCAAGATAATAAAACAGAGGGGAGATGGAGGAAATTGGCATTAATTGGGGAAGTACCAAGAAAAGAGGTTGGAGAGATGAGTTCAAAGGGGGTTGCTATATCTGGGGATAAAAAGAAGAAGTGGAATTATCACTATGGGTCTATAAACGGCTCTTTCGCATGCATAGTGAAGGTTCAAGCAACAAACAACACTTATTAGAGGACCAAAAAGATGAGGAATCAGGGGTTTCAAGAAAAAAAATCTCAAAAGAGCCTCTGCTCTAATACCATAGTGAGAGGAGAGTCTTCTTGGGGAGGGAAAAAAAGGAAAAGCAGCAACACCCCTTAAAAAAAGTACCACTAGATTCACCATCTTTTAGAAGTTATAATGCAAAAGACACAGTAGGGTCGCTATGTGATGCGGCAGGGAGTTTCAGGAAAAAAAAAAAAATCAGGGGAGGAAGAAAAAGAAGGTTCAACATTGTTCGTAGATCAGTAGAGGCTAGGATAAAAAAGAGTTAAGCAAAAGCAGATGAGCCCGGGGGAATCTCTCCTTTTCACAGCGAGGAGCGATCGGAGCTCAAACAGGTGAGGAGATTGCTGGGAGGCAGATTCCTACATAGTTCCAGTAAAAGAAAGTGAGAGCGACCGGCTCGCCCGACGAAGGAATGACAGGCCCAGAGAAGGGGGCTCTCGTAAGGTGGAACAGGAAAAGAGAATGGGATTGGCCTTGGGGGGGATGAAGAGGGGCTTTTCAGGGCTTGACCACAAGAGTGAAAAAAAAGGGGGGGGCGGCGAGGGAAGTAGGGGGGGAGAAGAGCGAGGGGGGGGGGTTAAAAATCAAAAAGGATAGGACCTAAAAAAAAAACTGTGGGGAAGGCTAAGGCGCCCTTTTCCATGTTTATTAGCCAGATGGGGCGGCGATTGAAGGAGGGGAAGAAAAAACAACGGTGGGGGGCCCGGGGGACGGGTTTTTGCCGCACGATAGATCTGAAGGACAACCACACCGAACGGACAGGATGACAAGGAAAGGCGCGGGGGCGGAGGGAATGTTCCCCTGATGGGGGAAAAGAAACAGGGGCTGAATTAAAGGGAAGGGACGAAATGGCGTAAATAGCACAATGTTACGGGTATCGGAGAGGAAAAGGAAGAGATCAGGAGAGGATAGGCATCCGCTATCATTTTAGGGGATGGGGAGAACAAGGGAGGAAAAGAAAAGACGGGGGTTGCATGGGGGAGGGACTTCAAAGGAATCTCTGACAGCGGTCGTGAAGAAGGGGATGAACAGGGCAATATCAAGGCTGGGCAAAGGGGGGAAGGGGGAGGTTGTTGGGTACAGAAGGGCGCATTTCCTAATAGGAAAGAAAGAAACCTGAGCGTGCCAATAACTACGGAAGAAGACTCTCATCTCAGGAAAAGAGGGAGGGCTTAGAAAGACAGAAAACCTGATCAAGATAAAAGTGTCTAATAAGATAAAAGACTTGGAACATGATTGGGGGAAAAGATTACGAGAAGGAGGGAAAAAAAGAATAAAAGATCTAAAGAAGAAAGAACAGCAGGTCAAGGGGGAGATGAGACAGGACCGCTGATAGCGCGAAATGTAGATAAAAGGGGGGGGGAAACGACTAGAGGAAATACCTAGGTGCCAAGATTCAATCTATATGGGAAAAGAAGAGGGAAACTTCATGTTCATCGGAAGGACGAGAAAGTCTGGTGCGATCAAATAAGCGGGAAGAGAACCCGGAAGACAAACGAAGGGACTGGAAGGTAGGGCGCACTACTACTTGATAAGATGCGAACAGCCCGGAGAACAGGGGGGACGGCGCAAAGAGGCAAATTGTAATAGAACTGGATGGCTTCGTAGGTGCCCGATGGGGGAAGATAGAAAGGATGGACAACGGGAATCAAGAGGGGAAACAAAAAAAGCGAGAGCAGGGGGGCAAGTCGAAAGGAAAGGATTTTGCTTAGGGAAAAGGGGCGGACGCCCTGAGGGAGAAGGGTGCATATCGTCAAAGAAACGAAAAGAAAGTGACAGCCTCGTGGCCGGTGTAGAGA
>Ga0179593_1476757_pt1 | contig 14698 bp, 15 predicted proteins | sample CZODoug2_1_08_16_FD_185931 | JGI IMG/M metagenome (GOLD analysis project Ga0179593, IMG submission 185931) | Vadose zone soil fungal communities from Angelo Coast Range Reserve, California, USA - CZODoug2_1_08_16fungal (PacBio error correction) | ecosystem: Environmental > Terrestrial > Soil >...
GGGGAAAAATTATTCTTGGTAAAAAGCTGGACCTGGCCTACCCTACGCACGGTTCACAAGTAGGTAAGGAACGGCGGGGGGGGAGGAAGGGTGTCGGGAGGCGGGCTGGGGCAAAAAACATCAACTCCTTCAGAAACCGGGCCTGGGGGCCAGGGGCTGTTCTCTACTCGCGGGTTCACTGCCATTGGTCAAGCCATCGCATGGTCCTTGAGGACTGGGAAGGTCCCGGTGTGTGCTCGCATGGGTGCGGATAGGGCTGAGGCCGTCTCTTAGATGTGGTCTAACGCAATGGAAAAGAGCCGAAAAACCTCACTCTGAGCAAGGAAAAGGAGATTGAAGCTTTGAAAGGCGCGAACGTGGTTTCAGGACCTTAAACTTCGTGGAGGGGGGTCTTAGGGGAGGCGGAACTAAATATCTCCAATGTGCTTTCCCTTGAATCCTCTCGGAGAGGGGGGGGAATCGTCTTCAGAAAGAAAGCAGCCGGGAATGAACGGGTCGGTGCGAGTGGAACAGGGAGGTAGGAAAATACTTGATATGACACTCCTTTGGTCGGGGGAACGCCTCGGTCAATTTTCTTTCATTTTTTTATCTCAGGTAAAAGAGGAACTTGCTTGATCAATCAGGGGGGAGGCACTGGGGCCGACCAGCCGCTAAGGGGGACACGCTCCGTTGATGGATGTGCAAAGGGATTCGAGGCCATCTCTTTCCTTTAGGCCTGAGGCCGAAAGCCTTTTAAAAAAGAGGGGGGTACGGGGGGTGGGTAGCACCCTCGAGTATGGGGGGAAAAAGGAAAATCTATTCGGGGGTTTTCTCGATCCTGGACACCCTGGGGGATCAGAAAAGAGGGGTTGCCCTGGAGGCGTTCGAAATAAAGGCAGGGACTTGACCTCAGTGTTGACCAAGGCGGAGAACGAAGTACTGTTGCACCATCTGATCACCCGGTACCAGTAAAGGGAAGGTTCCGGTGTGGGGGGAGAAAGACTCTATCTTTCAAAATATTTATTACTAGGGAACACGGTGGATAGGCGTTGGCATAAAAGTTTCCGAAGAGGGCGGTAGCCCTACTACATTAGGGCGGGTTTTCCAGGGGAAGTTCGATACTCGGAGTTCTTTCCCTTACGGATACAGGAGATAAACGGAAACTATACAGAAATGCGGAGCCTCCGCACAGCGAGTGGGAAAAAAAGGGGGATGAAAAGTCTTGCATGTGACACCGCGGCACACATAACGGGTAAACCCACCGGGGCGGAAAGGTGAGGTCAGACGAGGGCCGAAAAGCAAGCTGCAAATGGGAGACACAAGGGAACAAAGTCCTTCCCAATCGGCGGATTCCGCCTCCAGCTCGTTGTCGAAAGGGAACAGGTTGCCGGGGTGTAACTCACTCTACTAAAAAAAGGAGGAATCTCAAAGAAAGAACGGCCGCTTAGGCCTGAGTCCGCGGAAAGTCGACCGGGGAAAAATGCTTTCTTCTTTGAGGGGAACCTTTAATTTACTACAACCTAACTTTAGAAGGCCTTGAGAAGAAGAACTTACCAGGCACACTCCTAACTACGAGGTGTTCGACCGGAAAGCTGCAACTTCACCTGCTAACTAAAGACCCTTCGCTTCTCACTGCAAAACGCCATCTTCCCACCCTTAGTTCGCGAAGCAGACAAGGAGAGGAAATTAGCCGGCACTTCTTCAAAGAAAACAAGGGCATACTCAGCTCACAGAGGGGACTAAAAAAAACTCGCAAAAACACAAAGGAGAATGGAGAGGACGTCCCCTTTCTGCGGATCAAACTCTGGCTCTTATCCCGGTTGGGACAGTTCAAACGCAAAGGAAGGAAAAGAGGGATACGAACGAAGAGCCAGGAAGAATGGCGGGGAAGGGGAAACGGGCACGCCTTAGCCTGTGACGTAGGTGCGGCGGTCGAACGCCCTAGGGAAGGAAAACAGTTAGAAAGGTTGAAGGCGTGGGTGAGAGGGGATTTCGCTTGCAGGAAAAAGCAAGGAGCAGCGAGTTTTTCTTGGGCGGACAGGGGACTGGTCCAACAAGCAAGGGTAAAAGGCAAGGGGTCCAGGGACCAAGAAAAGCAGCGGGAATGCAGCCCTGATAAAAAAAAAAATTCTTGAGTGGCTTGACCGCTAATGGGAAAGTACACGGAAAGGGGGGGGGGAAAAATTTATCTCTACTACTAAAGGAAATGTGGGGGAGAAGAGAGGGTTCCTAAAGGTGAGGTCCACTCGGATCACTTACGTAAGAAATGTAAGCAGAAGCACCAGCAGCTACGATTCAGGGACCGGGAAAGGATCGTGGCGGCCTGCGTGGACACAACATCACAGACTGGATAAGGACTCCAGCCGGTGAAACCTATTCCTTCTTACGAAACGGGGCAGGGGAGAGGAAAAGGACGAACAGGTTGTTCCCCTAGCATTGCCGAAAAAGCAGGACGTCGAGGTCCCCTCACTCTACCACAGGGAGGAGTGGGTGCTGAGAAAAAGCCTCTTGTTACGGGTTTGGACAAATAGAAACCAGAAGGAAAAAAGTCCCTCAAAGGTTTCAGTTCCGGTAAACAAAAAGGGAAAAGTGAAAGACCTTAAACCATCCACAGGGGAGGGGGCGCCCTTGTGGGGGGTGCTCCACTAAGAGAGCAGGTGATTCACGAAAATGTTTTGTTCAGCTGTGGCGGCACAAAATGGGGATCACTCCCTTCTTTGGAAGCAAGAAAGGAGAAACAGGGAAAAACATAAAAAGTTCCATCTTGACGGAGCCGCACCTCAACCCATCTCTTACGTGTGAAACCTTTGGTTCCAATACCAAACCTGGAAACGGGAAGCCCGTAAATCAAGGAGGATACGCGAAACTCAGTCCAAGCCCGAATGTATGACTCTGAAACTGTCCACACTTCTCATCAACAGGGGAGAGTGGAAAAGCAGAAAACAAGAGCCTCTTTTAGTCCTACAATCTCTATCAAAGGAATTTAGAAACAAAAAGGAAGTCAACAGCCCGGAGATCCGAACCGAACAGGAGGGGGAGTACCGCAAGAAGAGAAAAAATAGTCAAAAAATGGATATCGAAGATCACATGCACCTCAAAGGGTGGCAACAGGGGCCTCATCTCTATAAGGGGAAGAGAGAGGACACCAATTCCGAGCGCCAAAGGGCAAAGAACAACGGAAAGGGGAGAGACGGGGGATCTCCGTGAAACCTAAAAAGAAGTCCCCTAATACCCAAAAGGAAAAGGAGAGGAGCCGGTACAGCGCCCTAGGAAAAGGAGCCTGGAGGCATTGCCGGTAGTGGTTAGTATACTGTCGTCGCACCACGATCAACGCAATCTCCCCTCGTAGCGCATCAAAAGAACGAGGCTAACAAGGGACTTCGAGGATCTCCCTAAAGGAAGATGCGGGGGAGGAGAACCAGGCCGTTGCTAGGAGAAAGGAGGAAATAAGAAAACAAGGTTTTCTGCCGGCCGGGAGGATGGGACAAACCTCCTCCAAAGAAAAATGAGCGAAAAAGAAACCGAGCTTCTAAAACAGGTAGGGGGAGAAGGGGGGGAGGCATTTCAATAAAGCTCCAAAAAGGAAACTCAAAAAACCACAGGGGAGTGGGGGAAAAAGCTAGAGATGAAAATGTGGATTGAAACGCTTGGACCGTAGACAAAATCTCAAGACACGGGGAATCATTGCGGTTGATACATTGGTGGTTTCTTCTTTCTTGGAGGCCCAGCGAGGAAGGCCGCAACCGTCCTGTAACCTCAGGGCGAACCGCGCTTCATGGGGAACCTCTAGAGAGGGACATGGAACGGAGGCAAGGGAAGGGTTTTCGCTCATGGCCTGATTGCACCCGATCGAGCAGCTGTCGGGGGAAGAGGGGAAGGGACCGAGGATTCAAGAAAAAAGAGGCAGGGCGAAGAGACCCTTTCAAAAAAAAAAGGGAGCGCTGGACAGGAAGAAGAGGGTGTGGAGGAATTAAGGGATGTCGGCGACACCACACAGAGGTGAAAAAAGCGCGAAGAATGAGCCGGTGGGGCTGGTACCAAAGCTCTCTGCCAGATGGGTGAAGAGAGAGGCAAATGCAGTCTCTGAGGCCGGAGCTATGTTTGCTGTTCATGGACTTGAAAGGAAGAAAAGCTCCCTGGGGGGAAGGATCGACGAGTCAGGTCACGGCGGGGGTGATCGAAGGGATGATATGCCGGGATTTCAGTGGAGGAAGGCTAGAGCTTTGAAGGGAGAAAAACAAAACGCGGCTCAGTAGTGAGGAAAAAAGAGGTGGAGGGAGAAGAGCTAAATTCTCAATACGCGGGACATGGAGTGGAAAAACGAGATTCCTTAGGTTTTTTGGGTACAACGAAAAAACGTGGTGTGGGGGAGGGGCACCATCATGGTCAACATGGAAGCGGGCACCGTGGAGTTAAGGGGATCCGTCAAACGGACTATTCAAGGCGTTAAAAGGGAATCGGGTGCGGACCCACTGGGGGGATGACCGGAATGGGGGAAAACTGAGTGGACCTCTACCCGGGGTCGAGAAAAAAAAGGGGAACGTAAAGGAAAACCAGCGGCCAAAACTCGGGGGGGCAGTAGCGGTCTGTGGGTTCTCTGGGGAACGCGAACGGCGCCAACGGCGGAACAGAAAAGGGAAAAAGGGAAACTCGAGGGACAGGGGGGGGGAGAGGCGGTCGAGCTGGGAACTTAACAGAACGAGGATTCACAAAAAAGACCATTAAAGCTTGCCGGCCGTACTTCAGAAGAGTAGTGGCAGGCCAAATTGAGGCGTACAAAAAAACCAATGAGCTTCTCTACCTAGATAGGCTAATTCCTCGTGTTCCCGGAAACGGAGGGACATGGTCCGTGGGGGGTGATAACGCCGCGCAAAAAAAAAGGACCGATAGGTTTGGCTGGTTCGAAGGGAAAAGGCGCTGGGAGACTAGGATAAAAAAACGGGAACGCTCGTCTTACGCACCCATGTCGCGATAAAAGAGGGGTTCAAAACGACGTGTGTGAACTGGATCACTCTTCTAGAAGAGGAAGGGAAAAACTAGCGGACCAAGGGAATCCTTCTTCCGGCGCAGGAACGAGGAGTCCATTATGCCCCAATCTGGCGCTAACCCTTTTACTTTGGAGGGGGAAGACTAAGACAAACCGAGGCTCGCCCAGGGGGGAAACGGACAGAAAGTACCGGGGCCCGGAAAGCCGAAGAGCGGCGACTGTTGTTCTCGAGGGTCGCCGCTGGAAAAGAAAAAAAAGGCCGGAAAGGTCTAGGCTTGCAAAGTCTCGCTCTCTGAACGCCGAAGAAACCGGGGCATCGGGAGAGAAAGAAGGCCCGGCTGCTTCGGGTCCCGGAAAGGGGAAAAACTGATCCAACCGGGGAAGCACGCAAGAAGGAGGGCGTCAAGAACCGGCGCCTTCTCTCTGAAACAAAACAAAACAAAAGAGAGGCCGGCTTCCTTTACGGTCAAGCTGAGGGGAATGGACCCGGCTTCTGGACTAAACGCCTGGGCAAGTCTAGGGAAGGGCCGGCTCGCATTACCTGGGGAAAAAAGATATGGAGGTGAAAGGGAAGAAAGAAGACGCCGGCAAAGCCTCCTTTAATAGGTGAAGGAGGGAAGGAAGAAAAATATCGAAATCTTCAAGGGGGAATTCTTTGGGAGGCCAGGGACTGGAAGGGTCGGGGGCAGGCCAGAATCCTATGTTGGGTAGGGATGAAAGGGGGAACGGGTGACGACTTCATAACATTTCTACCTACAGACTGAAAGTGGCACCGGAAGGGAGAGGAATTTTCCTTGGAAAAGAGAAACGTCAGGAGTAGGGCGCTTGAGAAACCCAACCCCAAAATGGCAAGTTGAAGGGGAAAAACTATCTGGGACCTCTTCGTGGAAGGTTTTGAAGACTTTGGATTTCCGCGTCAAGAGCAGCCGGACCTGTTCGGAAGCGACAGCAGCAAAAGAGAAAACGAGTCCGGCTGAGATATGTCGGGCCGATTAGTAAAACCACCCAGCCAGAAAAAGGGGGGTAAGGGAAAAAAACAACGGTGAAAAAGAGGACCGTCGGAATTCAGATGAGAAGCCACGAGAGGTCTTCCTAAATCCAAGTCCTTCCTATCAGAGAGTGGAGAAAGGGTCTGGAAAGGACCAGACTCTTACTTAAGGGGGGTTCGGGGGATTACCCTATCCATTAGGGGGGGAAAGGAAAAGTCAAATCGAAAAGCACGGAGGGGGGAACCGGTCCCTACTAGAACTTTAAGTGGGAGGGTACAACAAAGGGGGGAAAGCCTGCGCCACGGAAAAACTCACGCGACAGGGTAAAAGTCGCGCCGCTTTTCGCCAGAACGAAGATCCTCAACGGGTTTGTCTCGGGACAAACATTGTTTCACCATGCCGGGCAAATCCGTCGTTGAAAAAACAAAGAGGAAGAAACGTCCCTCAAAAGAAAAATGGTGGGAGCTCAGTTACGGTCAAGAGAAAACAAAGAAGTCGGAATTGTTGGACAGTACTCAATAGGGGGGGACCACTACCAACCTTCCTGGGACCAACCGCCGGGAAACTCACCGAAGGAAGAACTCTCCAAAGAGACACAAAGGAATGGGAACATCAGGGGAGATAAGAGTGGTCGTCAGCCAAAAAGAGAAGAGACCCGCTTATATCCCTCACGGACATAGGAAAAAGGGGAGAAACCGAAGATAAGAATCAGCAACACTAATAGCACCAGGTCGCTCAGCTCCGGCCTTCAACTCGCCAAGAAGAAACCAAAAAGGAAGGACATTCCTGTGATGAGATTTGACGCGCTCTAAAAGGGGTCAAAAGGAAGACAACCCCGCTAATAGGTCTAAGAATAGAAAGGGGAAGAATGACACGCCAAGAAAGGAAGTCCCGAAATAAAACACTATTAGAGGACTTTACCGGAGGGGGGAACTCAAAGTCCTCTTCCAGTTTCCTGGTCTTATGATGTAGGAGGAACAATATCAGCGAAGGAGCTCCATAGAAAAATCCCAAGCCTGACGCAGAAACACCCGGCTCGGCATCTCAACGGACCTGGGAGGGGGGGGGCGGAACCTTCCTTAACCAGTAAGGAGTCTCTCCGGCAGGAAAGGACAATGCAAGGGGGGAGGGGGAAGCGCGAGGGGAAAACATAAAGACCGACAGACCATTAGTCAAAGAAACCGAAGGGGGGGGATCGGAGTACCGAGTGCTGTTTCCTGTCGTCCATTCCTCGGGGGAAAGCTCCCATACATAAAGAAGAAGAAAAAAAACACAAAAAAGAGGAGGAGGAAAGATAAGAGTTTCCACTTTGTGAAGAGGTGGAAAGGGAAAACACCCTGCTCACATCTGTGATCGATTCACCGCTCGTGAGGTGAGCGAGGTGATTGGGGGGGAAGCGTCGGGGGAAAATAGGCCGTTCCTAGAACTGCCTGAAGGAGAAGGGGGAGAACAAGCCCAGTTCACAGGGGACCTGGGTTTCAGCTGAAGTCATTTTCACGTACAGGGGACGATAAGGGGTTCAAATGGGGGTAGGCAGGAAGGTTAACCGCGATGATGAACTGTCGGAGAGGATTTTTTCACGACGACTTATTCACTTAAAAAAAAAGGGATCGCAGCGGACCAAGGGTACCTTCTATCGCTAATGAAAAGGGCGAAGAAATCGGGGGGGGTGAGGAAGGAACGTACATCGTGGAGGTCTTCTGTCGGTGAGGCGAGAAAAGCATAGAGGTTTTCTAAGGGGAAACTCTCTGCAGCTGGTCCACAGACACTAAGGGAAGGAGGACTTCCTGGTTTATATGGGGAAGGGTGCAAGGCAAGAGGATGGAGATAGGCCTTGTGTACAAGGGGTCCGCGGGAAGGGGGTTTTAAGTTAGTGTGAAGAAGACAATTCTGATAGTCGGAGGGGGAACGGAAACACGCGCGTCAAGTGTCCGCTGATTGGAAAAAAGAAAACGTTGGAAGAAAGGACCCTGGACGAGTTTCCGAGGCTAAAAAAGTCGGAATGGGAGGACGACGCCGAAGAGTGGCACCTCGGACCGTGGGGGGTATTGGGCTTATGGAAGGGGGTAAAAACATGGAAAGGGAACGTTCTCAGGGGGAAAAAGCCGGAGCGAAGCCAATGATCCCTTGAGTCGAGGAGGGACCGAAGGGAGCTTTGTCCAACTCTGACAACAAAAAAGGGGGGACGGAGGAACATTAGTATGGCCAAAAATCGGGAGCGGAAGGGGCCAGGAGCGGTGTTAACGGGGGGGGAAAAGCAAAAGACGGCTTTCCCCGAAACTTCCATCTTCTTTGGGGTAAAAATGCGAGTCGGGGGAGGCGCCAAGGGGGAAGAAAAATTCCAGAACGGAAGGCGGCTTTCATCACCACCGACTAAAAATGAGGGGGGAAGATACTGGCCGGGGGAACCTTCCAAAGGGAAGGAAGGAAGGAATGGATTCCTTCCTACAACAAAGGAGAGGGACGGAACTCTCCTGCAGAACTCTTTTCCTGACTCCTGTAAAGGGAGCTGAGGGATGGGGGGAGAACGCAGTGACACGATCCTTTTCACGGACCGAAAAGGGAGAAATGACGGAGTCCGGACTTTCGACACTTAAGAGGACCTAACAAGGCCCTACGAAGTAAAACACAGGAGGGTCGCGCTCCAGCTAGGGTCTCCAAAGAACAGTTTCACGGGGGAACGGAGACGACACAAAGACGTTGACCAATCAAGAAACACGCGGTCAGTCGGCAGGGACCGGGCCGCAGGGAGTTCGACCCTTCATGGTCCATGCTCGGAACACGGGGGAAAATGGAAGGGGAATCCTTAATGACAGTCCATGTCTCCTCCAATACCAGGTCTACTCAACTGCCGGAAAAATGAGGAAAGAGGGGGTTCGAGTGAAAAAGGGAAACGCAGGGTCAAGGGGGAAGGACCTAGCGTCACCCGGATAGGAGAGACTAGGGGAAAGAAAAAAAAGAAAATCGCCTCAGGATGAGCGGAGATCGCCGGGGGTCTTCGCACCGAACAGGGGGGGGGGGGGGGGGGGCAAAACTCTCCAGAAGGAAAACCGCGACTCATAGCTCGAAAAAGAGGAGGAAAGAAAAGAAAGAAGGAGCGTAGCAGGGTCGTGAGGCATCTACGCGTTCAGTGGCGGGGGGGCGAAGCACCGGACCATAAGAAAAAAGCTCCTTCTCTCCAGAATGACGGGGAATGAAGGGTTAATATTAGAGAAAGCGGGCACGCCGTAGCCCTTTTCAAGGAAAGGAAAAAAGGAGAGAAACTCGGCTCATAAATCGCGCGATCTTAAACAAGGGGAGTGGAAAAGGGAGGAAGGTCAAAGAAAATCCTGAGCTCTATTTTTCGGGGGAAAAGGAAAGTCCGGGGGAAAAAGGACATCCTAAGTAAGAAGGAGAAAGCGCCGGACGGCGGACACCGCCTACTTCGGGACGTGGGAGGTGGGGGGGGGCAACATCAACTCAAATGCGTTATTACCCGCCACTTCCTTGGGGGTACGGCCACTAGCTGGAGCGAACAAACAAAAACGGGGAAGGTGAGGACGGAGGGGCTCAAAAAGGGAGTTCCTCGATCCAGCAGCCGAAGGGGAGGGGGGCAAAGAGGAAGAACACCATCTCGGAACCTTTCCCTTACGTTAACAGGAGAACTTGTGAGCCGACGGCTTAGCCAAAAGCAAACAAGAAGGGGATCCAATGCCACGTCAGGGGAAAAAAAAAAAAAGGAATGAAGAAACGGCGAGGCTGGGATAGCAGCCGGCATATTGGGTTTCGGCCGACTCATTTAAGTAAAAAGAGAAAAAAGGGGAGACCGAGAGGGAAAAGGACCCTCTTCGGGTATTCTTGGGGGATGATCAAAGAAAATAGGAGGGAGGGCGGGACCCGCCCAGGACATGTCCCCTCGAGAAGGGTGTGAAAAATTCAACAGAATGGACCGACGTTGAAGGCCTAGAAAAAAAAGGGAACAGCGAAAGATTCATGTAAAGGGGAGGGAGCGATGTCAACCAAGAAAGCACAGAAAGGCAACTTTGTGGTGCAAAAGGTTTCACCTATGAGCAAGCAATGGTCGGACCGACCCTACAACAAGGGGGAACCTCGAGTATAGGCGACGCAGAAAGAAAACCGAACACGGCCTTGACAATTGGGTGGTTACCCAGTGCAAGGCTGTGGGAAACACCAAAAAAACCGAGAAAATGACCCCTCCGTAGTCATCAAAGCCGCGAACTCCGCAATCGGGGAGGACATCGGAAAGAGACCAGAAATCTTCTCAATAAAGGACGAGTGAAAAAGGAAAAGGGACTAAAACTTATCCTGCAGGGGTGGACGGGGGCAAAAGGAATACCTCGAAAAAGGCTCACAATCCAGAGGACATGCGAAAAAAAAAGTCACCACCGCGTCTACACCATTGGAAAAAGGGGGAGAAATACAAAAAACATTTTATCTCATCCGAAGAGGCTGCAACTCGACCACCGTGGAAAGGAAGCGGGGACTAAAGGATTGGCCAAGAATCGCCCCAGGGGAAGAAGTCTGAACCAGGGAAGACCGGCGATATCGAGGCAGAGAATCACCAAAACGGGCCTCCAGAAAAAAGCAAAACAAAACGATCAGATGCCTTCAAGAAAGACGAACCGAGGGGGGCGGACAGGCAGATGCGGCCGGTCAAATTTTCATGATATCAGTCAGTCGGAACGCCGACGCATCTATCCGTCAGGGAAGGTAACAAAACAAAAAGGAAGCGTTGAAAAAGGGACCTGAGAGAGCGGGGGAAACCAGCCGGAAAAGGAAAGAGGAGGTCGAACCCATCTCAGCAAAGCTTTTGAGGGGGGATCGGGGGAGGGAATAAGCCCCGACGCCAAAGACCATACGATCAAAGCAAAAAACCACCCTGGACGAGGGGATAAGAACGGGCACAGGTCGGTGGAGGGGTTTACACAGTGCCACAGGGGTAAAGCTCCACGACAATAGAATCACAAAACACCAAAAAAGAAGGGGGAGGAGAGGAGGGCTGTTGGAGTTACAGCTGGACCTGCCTCACCCTGCTAAAAGAACGGAAACGTTCTACCGGGAAAAGGGTGGGGAAGACGATGGGTCTGGGAGGAGGGATGGCCCTGTTCAAAAGGGGGCTTGGGACCGCGAAAGGGGAGGGGAAAAGAGTCGAAAGGTTCAAAGGAAAGGTGGCAATCGTAGGACAGCTTTAGTAAGGTGTCCCATGGGTGCGCGCATGAAAGGGAGACCGCAATCGGACGGGAGGGGGGACGATCGCAAAGAAGAAGCTCTCACACCAAACGGGCGGGCAGGACTCATGACCCTGGGAGCAGGGCTATGTCCCTCGGACCGGGGATAAAGATAAGGGTGGGGGGGCACCTTACAGAGTTGCGGGTCAGTTATCGTATATCAGGAGTCATCTCATTAGGGGGGGGGGGGGGGGACGGGAGAACCTGGAAGAAAAGAGAGACTTTTGTCCGAGGCGGATCATGCACTGCTCAAAAGCCAGGGTCGTTTCACGATTGGAGCGTGGGGGGAAGAAGGGCTAAGGATGAATCAGAAAGGGGGGGGGGACGAAGTATCTGGCGAAATTGTCCGTTAGGTTGGTGAGATCAGGGGAGGGAAAGAGCCGGTGAGGACTAACAAGGCGGAATTGCGAGGAAATTGGTCCGGGGAAGAAAAACGGCGCAAAGTAACAAATGAGTTTCACGAAGTGGGGAAGATACCAGGATAAGCGAGAAGGACATAAAGAGCTAATTTAGGCCAGGTGCAAGAAAGGCGGGGTTTTCCTAGGACCGGGTTTGGGGGAAGGGGACGCCGTATTACTCAACCATTTGGCCAGAGAGGAAGTGGCTGGGAAAGAATGCACTACCTATCAGCACTATTGAGGTGAAAAGGTAGCGTCCTATACTGCAGTTGCTCCTCTGGTTTGCAAAGGCTGGACAAACGCACAAAAAAGGTTTACAGGAGGACGATCTAAAGGAGACATCAGCAAAATTTCAATAAGGAGCGGGTTTCACCTGTGGGGGGCTGGAAGAGGAATGCAGGGGAAATTAAAAGTTACCAAGTCTCTATTTTACCGTTGGCGTGTCTTTCGGAACTTAAAGACTACCTAGCAAGAAGGGGAGTGTCGATCAAACCAGAACATGAGGAATTTTGGGAAGGCCGAGAAGGGGATCCAGGCTTGACGCATGGATCTTCCGAACACGCTTATAACGAGAAGAAATAACAATAAGGTCCTGAAGTCTTTCAAACCAAATGATGGAACAGTATCCCATTCTTGGGGCTTGTGTGACACGGGGGGAAGGGATGCTAAAGAGCCTTGGCCAACCGGGGACAAGCGCTGATTCTTAGCGACGAGGAAGGAAATAGCGCAGAAGTGAATCGGAAGAACGAACAAGGCGTCTCGTAACTCCCAATGGAGTCTTCTGAAAATAAAAAGCTTTTGGGAAAAAAGGAATTAAACGTTGTACTCAACGCGGCCAAAAAGCGTTACCAATCACGCACTATCCTTAAGGAATTAGACGCGCGGATTGAGTAAAAATGGAGGCCATTCCACAAACGAGTGAAGAGGAACAGTGGACCTGGAATACATACTACAACTCCTGGGGAGGGACCGGTCCTGTAAAGTCACGACATGGAAAGGGGGAATGAGAACGACTGGGAAGGACGTGACTTTTTCACGAGGGGTAGAAGGGAAACCGACCTCACACTTCACTCTACTTCTTTTAAGAGCTTCTCAGAAGAAAACGGCAACGCCAACGAAAGGGAGGGGGAAGCGAAGGCGAGGCAAGAAGAGAGCCTGCCTGGCACACAGGAAGTCTGCGGAAGCACGGGAATAGAGCTTCACAATCCTAAAGAGGAGGGGAAAAATCTAATCGAAAAAACAAAAAAAGAGTAACCAAGAGGGGTCAGGGATAAGGAAAGGAACGTACCACACGCGGATTTCCCGGGGGAGTTGCAGTGCGACGGGGAAGAAGAGGGAAGAAGAAGGGACAAAAGGAATGCCGGGTTAGTCCTATGATTTGTGAAGATTCTAAGCAAAAGGTGGCAAAATAGCCAGTTATCGGGGCAGGGGGCTTGCAGCAGGAGAAGAGGAGAAAAACACCTCGTCAAGAAAAAAGTGCGAAGAAAGGGGAAGGGAACCGGGCCGTCTCCATCCATTTCTTAGAAGAAGCCAAATCAACTGGGGGTTCCCAAGAAGGCACCAAAGACCGCCGGGGAACCCGCGAGGAGCAACCGGGAGCAGTGGCGTGACTTGGGCCAACCGTCTAACAGACAGAGGGAAGTACAAGAACGTGCTGGTGCAGAAAAACGAGAGGAGAGAAAAAAACGAACCTGAGAAAGAAGAAGGAGGGGGGGGGAAAAGAAATTGTGAGGCCATCGGGCTCCTAGCTTTCTAAGATGAGGAAGAAATAGTAACTAGAACCGGAAAGGGAACAACAGGGAGGAAGAACTTCGGGGTGAGAAACACACAAAGACGGTGATAAAAGGAAAAGCCTCGGAAAAGCCTTCTTGACTCCTGATCTTCTATACTTACTCTTGTTTTCAGCAGGGAACTCCAGCCTTCAAAGAGAAAAAAAGGCGCTGAAAAGAACGGAGGAGGCACGTGAACAAGATACATTGATCCTGATCCAACTGTGGGGAACTAACTCGGGGAAAAAGGGGGGGGTCTGGAAAGAAAGCAACTCGCAAAGGGAAACTCGAAGCTTCAAACAGGAAACCCCGGTCAACCGGTGGGGAGAAAGGCCCTGAGCAACAAATAAACGCCCTTTCGAGTCAGGTCGGGGGGGGGTCGACAAAAAGGCCGCGTCTCGAAAAAGGGGTGGGTCGAGTTGTCCCGCGGTTCACCCATTCCGTAGAGAGGGAGACCGCTACTAACATGGACTCAAGTGAGGAGGAAGACTTGAGGGGGGGACGGGCATCCAGAGAAAAAAAGAAGGACTCGTGGAAATTTTACTACTACTACGGAGTGGGCCAGACACCTTCCTGGGTGAAAAAAAAGAATCTTGAGATCAAGCTAACTCCAGAAAATGCATAGAAATGCGCATAAGGGGCTCCATCAACCGGAAAAGGTGGAAGGAATACCTTTATCCGAAGGGTCTGTAAAAGCCATCCCTCTCTCATCCTGGGGAGAGAAGAAAAGGAAGGGAAGAATTAGGAGAAAAACAGGGAAAACGCGACATTGACAAAAACGAGAGAAACCGGGACACCATTTCTGGGAGCCAAGACGCCTGGAAAGAAGACCATCGAAAGGGGAAGGAAGGCTCAGACTTCATGAAGTGCAGCTCTGGAAACCAGATAGAGAGATACCAGACCGTCTTATTCGCGGGGGAAGCGATCGAAAACCGAACAGGGGCCTAAAGAATGAAGGCCGACACATAATGAGAAATAGGGCGAGAGAACCTCAGGGCCTAACAGGGCGGCTTTCGCATGTCAGGTAGGTAGGAGAGCCTGGTAGCCTCAGATGCGAGAAGAACATATCAAGAAATAGATAGGAATGCAGAAATCCGCTAAAAAAGGGGGGGGGGGGAACGTAGCGTGACCAACTTAAATTCCTGATGAGCCTGCAGAAAAAAAAAAGGGAATGACATATGTTGGGGGGGGGGGGCTCTTTCTCTTAGTCCGCAAAAAAGAAAATTTGGGGGCACTGACGAGGAGAGAAGAAGCCAAAGGAAAAGCCAAAAGGTAAACTCCACCCTTTCTCTAACTTTACCGGATTTAGGGGGATTTTCCATTAAGAGGGGGCAAAAAGGGGACCAAG
>Ga0179593_1548573_pt1 | contig 14698 bp, 25 predicted proteins | sample CZODoug2_1_08_16_FD_185931 | JGI IMG/M metagenome (GOLD analysis project Ga0179593, IMG submission 185931) | Vadose zone soil fungal communities from Angelo Coast Range Reserve, California, USA - CZODoug2_1_08_16fungal (PacBio error correction) | ecosystem: Environmental > Terrestrial > Soil >...
CCATCATTTATATCCCCTATATACTTTGCGGGGAAGGGGGAGGAGGGAAAAGCTGAGTCTAAGAAAAAGAGGGGACAATTGCTTGGGGGCTCGCGTGAAGAATCCTCAGTGGAAAGGGGAAGAGAGAAGAGGGGGGGAATCCTGACACCATTGCTGACCAAAAGAAAGAAAAGGAGTAACGAATGAGAAAAGAGGGAAAATTGTCCTCAGAAACGAATACCGACGTTATCACTGTGTGACCGCATCAAGCGCGAGGGGGACTCAAGCCTCCCCATAAGTTCCTCCAAGAAATCCCCCTCTGAAAAAGACTCACCAAGTGCAAAGAGGTCTCATCAAAATATAGAAACGCGGAAGCTAAGAATTTATACGGTGCTAGCTCTAACCTGACTCTTAGACGGGGAAAGGGTCATCTCAGACGAAAGCGTTGAGATAGAAGGGCCCTGATGAGAAAGCTCGTCTCCTTGGAAGACTAAAGGGGGGAAAGAAAAAAAGGACACTCATGCATGTATGGAAAGAGGAAAAGGAGTAGTTGTTGAAATCCTATCATTCCGTCGCAAATCCGGGGGGAAAAAAAAATTAAGGAGAAAGGAGACACGGCTTAACACTGAGTTTAATTGTGTGTCGGGGGATACGAAAGAATCTCGAAGGCCCAAGGTGCAGTGCGCGGAAAAAGAAAAGGGGTTAGGCGTCCCCTGCTCGCGAACTATCTCCGCGACTGGCGAAATAACGAAAAAGAGAAAAAAGGAGAAGACGAAGCTTTGAGAATTGCTCCCTGGGACTTCGTCAGAGAAAGAAGGAAAATCGTAGGATCGAAAAAAAGGAAAACAAACGGAAACGATACATCCATACAAAAACTCTGTGGAAAGAAAAAAAAAAAGCGCCAAAGAAAAAAGAGCGGCAAGCACCACATAATTTGTCTTAAGTGGCGGAAGAGGGGGGAAAGAGCAAACAGCAGACAACCCAACTCCATCGAAGTTCAGGAGAAGGGGAAAAAAGAAAAAAGGGAGGGAACCAAACCACCACCAAAGGAGGGAGGGAAAGATCAGAAACGAGGCGGAGTTGCGGCTATGCACTCCCCCTTCGGTGGGCGGGGGAGAAAAGCATAAGGAAGAAGGGCCAAACCGAAATGCCTATTCGCTTCTCCTTGTCGGAGAGAACTACAAAAAGGAGGGGGGGAAGAAGAACAGGAAAAACATCGCTAACACGTCGAAGCGCCCTCGGCATGTCTGGGCGCGCGGAAGGGGGAAGAAAATATGAAAAAAACCCTAGTGGACAGTTTTGCAATCGTCGCGAAGAAAAAAAAAGGGAAAGGGGTGGGAAGGCGCAAAAAGAAGGAAAAAGGAACAACACCAGGCTCGCCCTTGTGCTTTCTCCTGACTTGCTCTGCTGGTCGTTGGTACGGAGGAAAGGGGGGGGAGGTAATACTCCTTCCGCCTTTTGGGGGGAAAAGGAGGGGGGGGGGGAGAAAAAAAGGGAAAAACGATAGGGCTCTGGCGGGAAGAGGTAGGGGGGGAACGATATCTTGGCTTCTTAACACGAAAGTAAAGAGAGGTAAGAATTGCATAAGCTGATCATGGAAGGAAAAGGGGGGGAAACAAGGGTACGCGGACAGGAGAAAAGAAAAACAGGGGGGGGGAAAGCAAATTTCTCAAAGGGCGCAGGCGATTGGGTATTCGCAGAAAAGGGGAGGGGGGAGGAGAGGAGATATTTTCGCGATGCAGGTAAGAAGACCTCAGAAAAGAACATTTCGCTAAATAAGGGAAGGAAAAAAAGGGGGGAAGGGTTCCTCCACCAGCAAGAGGAGGACCCGGAAAAAAGGGGGGGGGGGGTTGTAAATTGTCGAGCCACCGGCCACAACTGCTGGTTTTGCCGAAGGGGGAGGCAACAGCTCTTCGAACGGGCCTTTCCCCAGTCGTAGGGCTAAAGGGGGAAGGGGGAAATAAATTCTCCAAATCAGGGGAGCTCGGCTTGATCTGTCACACTTGCTCCGGTCAGGAAAAGGAAAGGAAAAGGAGCCTTAAGTCTCGTACAAAAAGAAAAAAGGAGGGAAACTAGTAAAGTTAAAAAGAGGCCGATTTCGCCGCAGTATCGAACTTGAAGAACAATCGCTCAAAAAAAAAAAAAGAACGGAAAGATGCGACCGGCTTCTCGAAGACACTGTAGGGGGGTCGGGAAAAAAAAGGGGGGAAAGCTATCAGCAGGTGCTGATCACCATTACTGGTACCTGCGGGGGGAAAAAGGGGGGAAAGAGCAAGGGGTCAGCTGAGACACGAGCCAAGGAAAGGAAGTCAAGAAGCAAGGAAAAAGAAGAAAAAAACAACTGTTGGCGAGTTGCGATGAGCATTCGAAGGAGGGCGTTATCTTCGTCAGGCACGGAAATAGGGGGGGGATCCGTGGTACGAAGCCGACCGCTGTCAGGCTTTCTGGGGGAGGAAAAGAGGGTGACCAAATTCAGGCGTGAAAGAAAAAAAAGAGACGCACCTGGGGAAGAAATTGAGGCGGGATTCACATTGAAGCAGATCTGCGACCTTCAGTGGCACGGAGAGAGAGAACAAACAAAATACTATCTTGCGTGGGGGCTTGGAACCAGAAAAAAAGGGAGAGGCTAAACTGAAAGGAGAGCTTGACTTACATTACGCAGCACGAAAAAAAGGAAGAGAGAAATTCGATCTAGGCCATCATAGAGGAAGAAGAAAATTGGAAAGAGAAAGAGCGATAGCTCTCTCTAAAGGAAGGGGGAAGTTTATTCATCGATAATATCTTTGAAAAGAGAATTCAGGAAAACAGTCCCGAAAAAATGGAAAGAAGCCTCTCCCCCAGATTCGATCTTGGGGGAAGAAAGAGGAGGGGGTGACCAAGATGGTCGCGAGAGAAAAAGAAGGAAGGAAAGGATCTGAAAGGAAGGAAGAAGCTTATTATTCTTTCCCCGCCGTGCAAGAAGCACAGGGAACAAGAGCTCACCGACAGGGAAAAAAGCGGAACTGACCTCTTTCGTACTTTGTTGGCCGGGAGAAAAGAGGGGTCACCTCTACGTGCCTGAAAGAAAGGAGAGGAAAGATAAAGGAAGTTGGATAGCTATTTTGCTCTTCAATACCGAGGAAAGAAGAGGGTTCTCATCTTCCCAATCGAGATACGGAAAAACGGAAAAGAAGAAAAAAAAGAATCCCAGAGGGGAGGGAGGGGAAATGGAGTGAGAGCGAATCTTTACGGTTCGTCGCTGAAAAGGGAGGTCAAAAGGGAGGGGGATAGCCGAATATCCTCAAGTTATAGAAAAAAAGGAAAAAAAGAAAAGAGATATCGACAAATAAACGGAGGAGAGAAAAATCTACGCATCCCAAGCACGTAGTGGAAAACCGGAGAAAAAAGGGAAGGGGGGGCCTTCAAAACTGCTCTGAAGGGAAAAGGGAAAAAAGAGTGAGTGAAGTAAAAAAAGAAAGAAAGTAGTTACTGGGGAAAGCCCGTTCTTACGCGGCCTTATTGTTGAATGAATACACGGGGGGGGAAGGGGGGCTCGACACTTAAACCACCAAGTTCCCTAAAGACAATAAGCGAGGGGGGGTGGGACGTGTAAAGGGGAAGGGAAAGTGAAATGTCGGTGAAAGTTCGCTTCACAGCCGTTCAGGTGGAGAACAAAGGAGGAAGAAAAAAAGAAAAGGATGCGCATAAGCTTCCGCGGCGAATATACCCATCTCTGCCTGACGTAAAAAGTGAAAAGGGTGAGCCAAGTCGAGAATAGTACTTCCGTACAGGGGAAAAGGGAAATGGGAAAGACCGATCATCCATACAAAAATTTGGGAGGAGAAAAAAAAAGAGAACATCTCTAGAGCACAAAAGAGGGTGAAGGGAAAAGAAGAAAAAAAGAAAGCAAGGCTATACTGCCTGCGTGATATTTAAAAAGCGAAGGAGAAAGGAAAAGGAGGGAAAGCCCAGGGCGAGCATTGTGCTGGCAAAGGGGAAAAAAAAAAAAAAAAGCAAGTTTGTATGAAAAGGAGGGGAGGGAGGCGAGCCACCGCACCTCGTTGGTGTGGAAGAGGGAAGAGAAAAGAGAAGAGGAGATTCCGCTTGGTCTGCGAGGTTGTCCTGGAGAGAGAAAGAGAAAAAAAAGGACACAGAGAGGGAGGAGGACGTAGGAAGTTCTGTTTGAAATTGCCGCTCTGAGCGTGAGCAATCGACCTGCACTACAATAAGGCACGGGCGGAAGAGGAGTAGAATAAGTTCGGCGTCGTTTCGATCTGGCAATATCCAAAAACGGGAAAGGAAAAAAGCTGGTGAAAAAAAAGGAGCGAAATGTGGGCTTCCTAACTGACAACTTTCGCAGGAGGGAGAAAAGGAGGGGGGAGAGGCACGGTTTCTGGCGGGTATAAAAGGAAAGGGGGGAAGTACAAATTAGGTGGGGGGCTCTTCTATATGTGGCTCGGGCGTGCGAAAGGAGATGGAGGGGGATCCCTGATATCGTGGCTAGTAACCCACCGGAAAGGGAGAAAAAGAGGAGGTCAGCCTTGGAGAGGAAGAAGAAATATGCGAAACCCGGCCGTTGTGGCACGCTATCGACCGGGGAGGAAAAGGGGGAGAAAAGGAAATTTTCTCCCAGGAAAAAGGTGAATGAAAAAAAAAGACGCGGAGATAGGTCGCGCATTCAGATGCGAAGCCATAAAAAGAGAGACCGACAGGTCACTTCAAATGTGCCAAGAAAAAAAAAAAAAAAGGAGTTAGCGGAGGGGGGGACCAGGGAGCGGAACGGGGGTGGTTTAATTGTCGAGTCCAACGGCAACAAAGGGGAAAAAGGCACCAACACTCACTAGCAAGAAAGAGGGAGGGGGTTGAAGATGCTGGGGAAAAAGAAAGGACATCTCGGGTTACGCTCGCTTGTGCGGGAAAAAGGGGGGAAGGGGGGGAAAAGGCAATCCCGGGGATGTGAGCCGTAAAAGGGGAAAGGGTTCGCTAACAAGGGAGTCGGGCAATGGTTTCGATCCTATTTCGAAAAAAGGAGAGAGAAAGGGGAGGATCTTCCGCAGAGGCCAAAAGAAAAGAAAGAAAAAGAGAAGGAGAAGACCCTGTTACAGCTTTCGCGCAGAAAGGGAAGGGTGGGAAGGAAAAAGAAGTATGTTCTTAGGCGCGGTGAAGAAGAGAGGAAGGGGGACGAAGAGAGAGGGAACCGATCAAAGGTCCCTTCTCTACCTAATATTTCGAAAAAAAAAAGAAGGGGTCGGGACCTGTTTTTGCTCTGCGTATAGAAAACGGAACACAAGGGGAGCTTTCTTGACGTCCCAGTCACCAATCCAAAGCGGAGAAGTGGGAGGGAAAGAAGGGGGGGGGAAAAAGGTGACATAGCCGAAAAATGGGCAGCAAGCTCCTTGCATGCTGTATAGAAGCGGGGAAGACGCATCTTTTTCACCTGAAGACTTGAAAATAATCGAAAAAAAAGAGGGATGAGGGGCGTCGTCCAAGTTGGAGGGGGGAAGGAAAGAAGGGAAGCGTCACTATATTATCTCCTGGAAAGAAAAGAAAAAAAAAGAAGGAGCAGATTCGAGCGATTCCATACGCAGAGAAAAAAAAAAAGGGGTCTTCTTAAACTAGCTATCTATCATTAGGGGAAAAAGAGGAATGCTAGAGAAGAAAGCACGATCATAGGATTTTTTTTGGGGAAAAAAGCTAAAAAGTCTACCAGCCACTTGACGCAAAAAAAGGACCGGAAAGACGGATGTTACCAAGATGGGCGGAGAAGGAGGAAAATGGGGGGAATCTCCAGCATCAAGGAAGAGGAAAGAAAAGGGGAGGAAAGCCTGTTTGAAAAGAAAGGGGGGGGTCAAAAGCGTCCGCACCACGATTTGTTCTCGGAAAGGAAACCAAAAACAATGGGGGGACAGAAAAACTAACGTTTCAAGGGGGGACGTGCCTTCCGCCCTACCGAGCCAAAAGGACCGCCTACTCTGCTATCTTTGGGGACGAGAGAGGAACACCTTCGTCAGAAAGGAGGAGAGGACAACGGCAGTATCTCGACTTCACCGCTCCGAAGAAAGAGGGAAAGAAGTCTTTAACAGGTTCTTCGAGGGAAAAAGGAAGAAGAATTCATTGAGAGGAAGGGGGGAACAGATCCTCAAGCTTTATAGATGCCGTCGGAGGGGGGGGGAAAAGGAGAGTAAATCGTATCGAAAAAACGAAAAAAAGAAAAATCTAAGAGAGGAGCTCCTCCCCGCCCTTTCATGGTCCCCCTTCCGAAACGCAGAGGAGCGGGACGCATCAAGCGGCGCACCCGAGATGCAAAGAGGAAGAGAGAAAAAGTGTGAAAGTCCCGTAAAAAATAAAGGGGAGAGGTGTGGAAAGCGATCATTATCCGCGCAAACCTTGTGGACGTAAAAGAAGGGGAGAAGGGAACACGCCTGGCTGAAGAATGAGTTTAATGGGGGAAAGGAAAAAAAGGGGGGGAAAGGGGGGGGCGCTGAGAGAGAGGAGGAAGACATGCAATCGCGAACTATCTCCGCGACGACCATCAACGAAAAATGCACAGAAAGGTGGTAAAGAAAAATGAGAAGAAAGAGGGGTATACCGCTTTTTCTCCCTGGAAGGGGAAGAGGACACAACGGGGTACGGTAGTAAATGAAGGGTCGCTCTCCATACGTTAAAGGGGGAGGGGGAAGAGAGGACCGCTATCGGGCTCCACATATGTGGTTTTAGAAAAAAAATAAGAAGTCTAAAGAAGGGAGAAGGGGGGAAGGGCCCACCTAATACAAAACACACCCTGCGAAGAGGGGGGAAAGAGAAACAGCAAACAGCCACGCTCATCTGTAAAGGGAGGGAAAGAAGGTGTTGCAAAGCCCAACAACACGCGGCATTTTTGGATATCAGTCGAAACGAAAAGGGAAAGAAACCTCGTGGTTTGTAAGATTGCAGGTAGGGGAAGAAAAGAAGGAAAAAAAGCGTCAAGAGGGGACTGAGCTAGCGACAAACACAACAACGGAAGGAAAAATCTCCGACCAGTTCGAAGCGCCAGAGAAGGGAAAGGGGAAGGAGAAAATGAAAACAGAGAGAAGGTGGAGTTCATGAGCATCAACCCTCTCGTTTCGGAGGGAAAAGGAAGGGGTGTGGGGGTAGAATTCTCAACCATACAAGGGCATTTTATCAGGAAGAAATTGGGTTCTACTGAACTTCGCTTCGTTTTCTGTGGGAAGAGGGAGGGGGGGAGGGAAGCCCTTTCCGTGTGGGGACCAAAGAAAAGTGGGGGTTCTCTTGTCTATCTGGGAAAGAGGGATGGGGAGAGGCCCTATATCTTTCTTCTTACCCACATAGTGGGGGGGAGGGAGAGGCTATGTACTCAGGAAGTTGTGGAACGCTATCTTACCTGACCCTTATAAGGAAAAAGGCGAAGGCTAATTTGTATTCGCCTCTTTAAGAGGAGAAAGAGGAGGAAAGGACGCTATGCGAAAGAAGGGCTGAAGAGCGAACTGCACCGAAAGGAAGAGAGAAAGAAAGACACCATCAAGGAAAAGAAGGAGGGCCTGATAAAAAAACCCGGGCTCCGGAACTGGGTTTGTTCAATGGGAAAAAACAGGGTTGGAGACTGAACTTATCGCTTTCCACCAACTAAGAAGGCTTCGAAAAAAGGGGCAAAAAAGTACGATTGCTTTTCTTTCTACGAGGAAGGGGAAAAAAAAAAAAGGGCATCATCGGTCCTCTCACTTTATGCGGACCAAAAAGGAGGAAATGCAAAAAAAAAGGAAAGTCGATAAACACACATCGCACTTCTTGGGAAGAGGGAGACCGAAGCTTACCCAATGGTTTCGACCGAAGAGAACGGAGTCTTGAAGAAGACTTAAAATGTGAGGATCTTCCGCGCAGCCCCAAGCACGGAAAAAAGGAACGAAGAAAAGAGACGACCTGTAAAAAGATTGAAAGTATATAAAAAGGACCAGTATGGTCTTCTGCTCGGTGAAGGAAGAAAAAGAAGTAAAGGGGACGATCCTCGATTGGGGCAGTATGAAAAAAAAAAAAAAGGAAACGAAAAAAAAAGAGATCCAAATGTCTTTCACGCCTGGGGGGGGAGAGGGAAGGAGAAGGCACGTCCTCTTAAAAAGGGAGGGAAGGGAAAAAGAATAACACAAGCTGTCAGTTCCGATCATCACAAACGGGGGAAAAGCAAGCAGGGAGGAAAAAAGGGAGGACAGGAGGTGCAGTCCCCTCTCTCCTTTGATGCTGGCAGAGAAAAAAAAGAGGGTCACCTAATCCTTGATAAAGAAGAGGGGTCTAAGGGGGGACGGAGTTTCTCCTTGTGAGCGCTGCTAGGAAGGAGAGAGAGAGGGACTACATTACGCATACGAGAAAAAAAAAAGGGATAAGAGAAGGACCAATACTCTAGTCTAGCGAGATAAAAGGGGAGGAGCCCTCTCCTAATAAGAAATGACTCGGGAAAGATTTCCCCGCCCTCGAGTGAACTCAAAGAGTCGCGTAATATCTTGTACTAAGAAGAAAAAAACAAAAAAAGAAACAACTTTCCCAAAAGAGGGGAGCTTGGGTGTAGTCTCCGCGTGGTATCCAGGAGGAAAGGGAGAATCTCTTTAATGTGCACACACTCAACATCAAAAGAAAGAAATGAGCCAAGAGAAGAAACAAGTTTGCTTCTCCTTAAAAAGAAAAAAAAAAAAGGAAGGTGGCTCGTGATGAAAAAAGTAAGGTGAAAGGGCGCCAGTAACAGAGGAACGGGGGGGGGGAAGGGACCTGCGAAGATAACGACACATTGGAAAGGAAAAACAGGGAAGGGAGTAGAGGGAAGTGCTCGTCGCTATCTTCGGTAGGAGGGGTGGGGGGGAAAAATCTAGATCGTCCAACTGAAGAAAAAAAAAAGGAAGCAGAATCAAGCGAAGGAGAGAGAATCGTTACATGGTCTGTCCGCGCGGGAGAGGAAGGGGTTCAGTGCGTTGTGGCCTCGGAAGAGAAAGAAAGGAAGGGGAAGACGCTAAATAGGAAAGGAGCGAGGCGGAAGAACAAAAGCTATCAATCTTCACTAAGACTCAGGTAGTCTCCCGAGAAAAAAAAGAGGGAGGAAACATAAACGCATCGACGTGAGCAAGTGTGAAGGAGAGGGAAGACCACCGAAGAAAAAAAAAAGAAGAAAGAGGTTAATGGGGAATGCCCGTTCTACTCTGAAGGAGGGGGAGAAAAAAGGTGAAGGCGAAAAACCATTACAGTGTCTTCAGGAGGAAAAAAAAAAAGACAAGGCTCAAGGGAAAGGCACTCGTCCCGCCTCTATAAGGGGGGTGTGTCGGGTGAAAAGGGGATCGCGTGAAAGGAGGCGAAAGGCTCAGCGTTCAGGTGTTAGGAAGACATGGAAAGAGAAAAAAAAGAAAGCACGCACCATGCTCCTGCCGGCACATAAGCGGAAGGAAAAAGAGGGAGGAAGGCTCCAAGAAAGAAAGGAGGAGGGGACACAACGGCCGTGTTCTCGAAGGGGCAAGGGAGTGACAAGGGAAGAAAGGGGGGGGGGGCATTCCAATACAAATTTTCCTCCGGCAGAGAAAAAAAAAAAAAAAAAGAAGCAAAAAAAGCGAGAGCAACCATAATTTGTCTAGGAAATAAGAGGAAGAAAAATCCAGCACGTGAAGATCCAACCAGCCTAGTAAGAAAAAGGACAAGGGCTAGCAGGGAAGGGAGGTGGAGACGGACCACCACCACCACGGCTCATTTTTTGGATAAGACGAAAAGAAGCAAAGCCCACCTCGTGTTGTGTAAGATGGAAGGTGAGGAAAGAGTGAAAAAAAAGAAAATGCCGAGTCTCTTCGCTGGGGGGAAAGGGAAGAGAGAAGAACAACAACGGAAGGGCACTCGCCTACAAGGCGGGAAGGAAAGGGCTGGGGTGAATTCTTCTGATCGTTAGCACACCGAAAGGAAAAGAAAAAAAAAAAAAGGGGGGGGGGGGGGGGTTCATCTCCTCAACTAAGGAAAGAAGAAAACAAAGGGGGGGTGTTTAATTCGCAACCATACCCCGGGAAGAAAAAAGGGGAGGAGACTTAACTTCTCTTGGCAGGGGAGGAAGGGGGGGAAGGGATGTCGGGGGGAAGACAGGGTTTTGTCTTATGTGGAAAAGGAAGAGAGAGATGGTTGCGCTGGCGTGGCGAGAGGAAAGATCGGGAACGGCACAAGGGAATGGATGGACGACGGGGCCATCCGTCAGATGCTCTCGCTCATTAGAAGAAAAAAGGGGGAACGCCATCTTGCGACCGGAACCGGAAGAAGGAAAGGAGGGGATTAGAGAAAACAGCTTAATCGCATTGCAATTTTCGTTGACAGAAAGGAAGGGGAAGAGTAATCATAACACCTTAACTTCGAGGAAGAGAAAAACCCTACAAGAAAAAATGCATTCCTATCCCCATCAAAAGAAAGGACGGAATTTGAAGAAAAAGGGGGCTCCGTAATTTTTTTTTTAACCAATGGGAGAAAAAAAAGGGGGGGGCGTACGGCAACTGCTCATCGGGAAAAAAAAGAGAGGGGGGACGGTAAGAAAAATGGCTTCTTTCGACTGGGGGGGGGGGGGGGAGTCAGGAAAAAAGAGGGAGAGGAGAGAGGAATCCAAGTTCTCACGGGAGAAAATGAGGTTTATTCGGGAAAGGGACCCTTCAACGCTTTGATGAAAGAATCGTTACACGCACTTGGGAAAGAAAAAGGGAAGGAGACGCAGTTAGGGAGGAAGGGGTCGATCCTCCATTTCGCTTCGCAGAAAAAGGAGGGGGGGATTCGCGAGCCCCAAGCAAGGGGAAAAGGACAATGAAGGGGGAAAAAAGGAAATGGAAAAAGATGCTCTGCGCTAAGGAGAGGGGGATTGACATTCGCACTTTGTTCGCGGCGAGAGAAAAAGGAAAGTCCGAGGTGCGGAAAAGAGAAAAAGAGATGGGAGCGTGCCCATGCACCTAAGCACTCAAAGGGAGAGGGGGGGGAAGGGGATCTTCGTTATCTGAGACAAATAGGGGGAGGGAAGGGACCATGGCCCCCAATCCAGAGGGAAGGGATCCGATCATCACCTCTGTGAGCCCAAGGAAAAGGGGTGACGAGAGAAAAAAAAAGAAGGAGTAATGCCGGTGTTCAGTCCAGCAGACAGGACACATTGAAGGCAGATCGCCGGAAAAACCGGGAAGGGACTGTATAAGAGAGGATAAAAAGATCGATCTGCGGGGGCAGGGAGTTTAAAGGAGGGGGGAGCGCTTCTATGAGCTTAAGAGATGAAGAAAGGGCTTCACCCTTCATTCGTGCGGATCTAAGGGAGCAGAAAAAAAGAAAAAAAAAACAACAACGGATGATGATAAAAAGAGAGAGGGCGTCTTCTAAAAGATAGACACTCCGGGGGAAGTCTCGCCGCGCGGAGGGACTTTTTTAGGTACACGTTTAATGCTTTTTGGGTGGGGAAAAAAAGGCCTTAGAAGAAGAAAGGTAGTCAGCTATAAGAAGGGAGCAGCTCTCCCCAATTCTCACAATAAAAAAACCCCCGAAAAATCCTTTTTTGGAAAAGGGGACCCTTCTTTAGGGGAAAATTTCAGGGGAAGGAGGGAGGAATGTGAATCCATCATCAATGAAAGAAGGAGGATAAATATGGAAAGGGGGGAGTCTCAAAAGGGAAGACAGATCCCTCACCACATATTTGGTAAGAAGAAGAGTTTTTCTTTTCATGTGGGGGTGTGTCCACCTCTGAGTACTGCATATCCCTCAGAAAATCCCACCAGAGGGGTGTATACTCTTTTTTCTAGAGGGAAGGAGGTAGAGTTCAAGGGAAAGAAATTCGTAGGGCAAAACGTCATTCGCGCGACTAATAAAGGAAAAAAGAAAATGTATCATCAACGATAGAGGGGGAGAATAAGGGGGAAAAGGTAGGAGAAGTGGTTCTTCGAGAAGCCGTGAGGGGCGAGAAGGGAAAGATCCGTACAGCTGGTTCTAGTATGCGCACAGCGGAGCGAGTTGGAAAGGGGGAAGCCAGAAGAAAAAGGAAGAAGAGGAACATCTACGCAATCTACAAGCAAGGAGAAGAAGCCCCGGCTGCATTTTCCCCTCGAAAAAAAGAAGGTTAAAAAGAAAAGAGAGGGGGGGGAAAAGGTGATTTCTGACCTAACCACCGGGAAAAAGAAAGAGGACTGGGGAAATGCCTCTCTTCTACACTGAAAGAGGGATATTAAAAGGGGGAGGGGTGTTCCAGGGAGGGAAAACCACCCAAGGGATAGTTGGAGGGGGGGAGTTTTCTCTTCTTTTCTTTCCTTCACTTGGGGATGTACTGCCCCTTTTCCTCTGGGTGCTGGGGGGGGGGGTGTATGAAAAAAAAGAAGAAAGGGGAGGGCCTGCTCTCTCATCAGGGATTGTTGGAAGAAAAGAAAAGGGGGAAGTGACCTTAAGGGAGGGCAAAAAAAGAGAACAGAAGTTTCTTATGCTTGAAAGAAAAGAAAAAAAAGAGCCTCTCCAGAAAGAAAAAGAAAAAACGTCAGAAGTTAGCGGGAAAGAAAAGGAGAAGGACGCTCGTTTGACGACTTGGGGGACGCAAAAGAAAAAGGGAAACGATAAGCGTGCCACCAACTGTGACCCGGAGATGGGAGGGGGAAGGGGAATGGGAAAGCTATCAGAAAAGGGAGAGAAGGGAAGATATACTGTGCTCCACAGAAAAGAAAAAATCGCCCAGGAAAGGGGGGGGCCTTCAAAAAGAGGAGGTATACCTCCAGGTTAATATCAAAAATCCTCACAAAGAAAGGGGGAAGGGAGAAAGACAAGGGCTACATGGTTTTGTCTCCATTTGAAAACACTCAACTAACGGCTCCAGGAAGAAAAAAGGAGAAGGTGAGGCTACTTCCCTCGCCACCTCTGTGGGGGGGGGGGGAAAGAAATTTCCAAACAGAATTCCGGGGATACGGGGGTAAGGGCGAAAAAGGGAAAGTACTCTAGAAAAAAGGGAGGAGGATTAAACTAGAGAGATCCAGGAAAAGAATGCCGCCAGATATCGAAGAAAATACATGTAAATGAAGTGGCACCGGAGGGAACCCTGCGCAGAAAGGGGGGGGGGGAATCGGCCCTCTCCGCACTCCGCCTCGTATAAGGGAACAGACAAGATAGGGGAAAAAGGACGCACCATACCCCTTTTGCAAATGGAAGCAAAAAAAAGAAAAGAAAAAGTTCTCGGGCGGGAGGGGGTAGATTGTTGATCTGTCACGAGGAAAAAGGGGTGCCGTGTGTTGTATGGTCCTCCTACAGAAGCAAAACCAGCGGGAGGCGAGAACGTTTCGCAGGAGGTAGGGGGGAGACCCGATAGCGGGCTTCTTATCGCCACATAGGGGGGGGGGGGGGAAAAAGAAAGGAAAGAAAGTCGATCATGTACGACGTACAGGGCACACGGGGAAATGGATAAAGACGCGGGAAAAAGAAAGGGAGAAAAGGGCGGCATTTAATGGTATAAAGAAGGAGAAGGTGCTGGTCGTCGCGGATGATTATTCCCGGAAAAAAGCAAACAAAGAGGCTGAAAAGGAAAAGACCAGTTCACTCACCAATGGGAAAGAAAAGACCTTACAGTAAAGGGGAAGAAGGGGGACAAGTCAGGAGGGGGGGGGAGGACCCAACTTTTAGAAAAGGCAAAAAAGCCACAAAGTTTTTGTCTACGGAACGGGGAAAAGAAAAAGATGATAGAAAGGGGGACCTTTCCCCATTAAACGATTCACAGGACGTGAGGTAGCCGAAAGGAGAGAAAAAAAGGGCGGGTCCAGATCATTGCCTAGTCTCCGGTCGCAGCGTGACGTGAGTCTGGACCGGACGTAGGAGGGGGGGGGAGGCGTACTACTGCATCGACTTGAATAGACCATTCCCTGGAAAAGGGGAAAAGGAGGGGTGCCGACTTATGCGTGCCTGGTTAAAAACGATAAAAAAAAGGGGAAGAACAAAAAGAAGGAGGGGAAAGAGAGTTGAAACTCTGTCAAGAGTCCAAAAATGGCTGTCTGACCGTCGAGGGACCAGGGGGAAGACAACGAAAGGAAACGGAAAAAGAGGAGGAACTTTCACCTGAATTCTTCCGAGGAAAGACAGGAAGAGGGGGAAGGTCCGATGTGCATAGTACCTCCCAGAAAGGAAAAACTAAAAAAGGGAAAAGAAATCGCTGCTCACTCGACGGAAAAGGAAAAAAGGGGTTGGCCTAGTACTCCTTTCTAGGTCTGGGAACACAACAAGGGGCTCCCCGGGGGGGGGGAAGAGCATCGATTGGGTCAGCTACGAAGGGGGAGGAAGCTACCTGAAAGAAAATCCAGGGAAGGGATGTTGGCGAGCGAAGAAGAAGGAGTGGCCGTCGCGCACGTGACCTATGTGAAGGGCTCGGGAAAACAGCCCTCGCAAGAAACAAGCAAAAAAAGGGGGATATTCCCCAGTAGGAAATAGAGGAAGGGGAGAACGGCTCTCGAGGGTATAAGGGAAGCAACCTCTACCGTGCGACTTCTCAAGGGAGGGAAAAGGACAAGGCTCAGGGGGAGGGAAAGGGGGATTCAGGGGGGAAAAGAAAGAAAGGGACCACTTTTACGAAGCCTGGACTAGTACCCAAAGACAAGACGGGGACGCCTTGGGGAGAAAAAGGAGGGGGCATGTAAGTTCGACTTGGTGGAGCTTACTGGGAATAAGGGGGAAGGGAAGAGGCTTGAGCTGCTACATTACTGAAAAAGAAATGTCCACGAAGCGGACATCTCTCTAATTTCAAGAAGAT
>Ga0179593_1737128_pt1 | contig 14697 bp, 24 predicted proteins | sample CZODoug2_1_08_16_FD_185931 | JGI IMG/M metagenome (GOLD analysis project Ga0179593, IMG submission 185931) | Vadose zone soil fungal communities from Angelo Coast Range Reserve, California, USA - CZODoug2_1_08_16fungal (PacBio error correction) | ecosystem: Environmental > Terrestrial > Soil >...
AAGAAAAAAAAGGAAAGAAAAAGAGGGCCAGCGGGCCCTTGCCCGTAAGCTAGCAGAGTGAGGGGGGGAAAGAAAGGGGAGGAAGAAACGAGGGGGGTCGCGAACCTTTACCTCTTATTTTCTCAGGGGGTAGAGAAAAGAGGAAAAGAAAAGGCACGAGCATCCCCCCTCCTCCGCATCTGGGAGAAACAGGTAAAAAGAAAGGAAGGGAGGTTTCCGAACGTCAGAAAAAAAAAAAAGAAGGGTGCCGGCGTCCCAAACTACTACTATCCGGGACAAAGGAAAGGGGAGGGAGAAAATCCCCATTTAATCCATTATCAAAAAAGGGAAAGGAAAAAGGAAAAAGAAAAAACCCAGATATATTCCTTCGTCGACGTAGGAGAAAAAGGGGGGGAGGGGAGGGAAAACGCTGCCATACAAAGAAGAAAAAAAAGGGGGGAAAAAAAAATGCTCCCCCAAGGAACGCAATTGTTGCCGCATACGGAAAAAAAAAAGAAACCAGCGGCGCCCCGCCTTTGGGGGAAAAAAAAGGAAGAGGAAAGAGTTCCGGCACTTTTTCTTAAACAAGGGGGAATCCATCCTCTACCGTGCAAGCCTTGGGAGAAAAAAGAGAAAGGGAAAAAAAAGAGGAAGAAATTAATCACGGCGGGTTTGTGGGGGGGGAAAGAAGGAAAGGGGGAGAACGCCCTAATGCATCACTTTGCCGCGGGGGGGGGGGGGGGGGGGGGGGGGTCCCAGTTTTTTTCCCTTTTCTTATTTTGGGAGGGGGGGGGAAAGAGAAAGAAGAGATTTCCCATCCCCCCCTTGCCCCTTTCCCGAAGAAAAAAAAAACGAAATGAGGGAAAGAAATGTCCTCTTTCCTTCCTCTTCTTTCCGGGGGAAAAGGGAGGGGGAAAGAAGACAAGGGGAAAAGGGGGGGGACTCTCCGCCTACTTTTCGGATCGCGAAGGGAAAAAAAGAATAGTTTTTGGGCTCGACGAAACGTGCTGTCGTTGATGCCCTAGTAAGAGGAGAAAAGAAGAAACCACCCCCCTCCTTCCCCCTCTTTCAAGAGGGAAAGGGGGGATGGCGTGCCGTTCCCCCTGATCCATAGAGGATCGAATCGTGTCGCGGGGAGAAGGGGGGGGGGGGGGGGGGAAAGCAAGCTTTTTCGAAGAAACTGGAACCGAAAGGGTCATTTTTCCGGGGAGAAAAAAAGTGTTTCCCGGATAGTCCTGGCCGGCCAAAATCTAAAGGAAAAAAGAGAAGAAGAGCGCGAGCGGCTTTTCAGTTTTTACTTACTCCACCGGCGAAAGGGGGAGAGGAGCCGCTAAAAACCAACATCCTTGCTCTGTACAAGGACAAAAAAGGAAGGGGAAGCGGCAGCCTAAGAAGGCCCGAAGAAAAAGATAATATCGGCAGCTTGAAAGAAAAGAAGGGGGAAAAAGGGGGGGGGAAAAAGGCCCTTTCCTCTTCCCGCTGATGAGACGGGACTGGAAATTGGGAAAAAAAAAAAAGGAGGAAGGAAGAATGCTTTTCCTGGGGCCCTTTTGGGAGGGGGGGGGAAGGGGGGGAGAAAATGTTTTTACTGGTCGTTGAGAGTGTTTCCGCCAACGGGGGAAAGGAAAGGGGGAAAGGGGGGACCGGGTTAGCATCCCTCTCGAAAAAAAGAAAGAGGGAGGGAAGGATTTGTCATCTTTTCACGAGCGTTCGTCAGGCGGAAAAAAAGGGGGGGAAAGTAAAAAAGAGGATCCCAGTCCTTTTTCACCTTAAAAAACCTATACGGCCACGGACACTTCCTTTTTTTTTCATTCATAGGGGGGGGGGGAGGGGAAGAAAAGACCCTGGGAAACGTCCCCCTGCTCAGGAAAAAAAAAAAAAAAGAAGGACAAAAATGGGCACCCAGGAATATTTTGGCAGGGGGAATCTTTCTACATCTGGGGCTGAAAGAACGAAAAAGGGGGGAATCACTTTTTTTTTTTTTTTTTTTTTTTCGCCTTACCTGGGGGGAAAAGGAGAAGTACAGCTACGTGTCATTCCTTCCTCTTCTTTTTCTACGCGGTGTTTGAAGAAGAAAAAGGGGAGGGGGAAAAGCGTGCCCTCTCCTCCTCTTTATGCTTCCTATTGTTATTGCGTTGGTGGAAGAAAGAAAGAAAAAAAAGGAACAATCCCGCTTCCACCCACATAATAATTCTTTAAACCGTGCGCGAGGGGGAGAGGGGGAAACAGGATGGGGACTCCTCACTTCTTACCCTCGGCCGGTGAACTCGGGGGAAAAAAAAAAAGGAGGGGAGGGGGGGGGGGTGGACGAAGTACCACTCCTTCCTTCCGGCGGCGCTCAGTGAGGGGGGGGGGGGGGGGGGGGGGAGGAAAAGGGCTGGTATTTTTATTTTCCATCCGCGATGATTGAAAGAAGGGGGGAGGGTATTTTTCGCTCTTGGCGGATGCTTTTCGATTTGAAAAAAAGGGGAAGTTGGAGAAGAGGAATTTGATCTACGTGTTGTCCGCCGGGGGAGACACACTTGGGGGGAAAAAAACGAAACTGTTTCTTTCTCCCTTCCAAAGAGGGAGAAGCAGGGTGTTTTTCCATCTTTTTTTGTGTTGGGGGAAAACTCGAAAAAAAGGGGGAAATCTCCTCCTCCTTTTCAACCGGAGAAAAATGGGAGGTCGGAAAGAAAAGGAGAGGGGGGGAAAAAATATTTGAGAGGGTGTATCCTAACTCTTTTTATTCCTTTATTATGTTTAACATAGACGGAGAAAAAATGGGAAACTGAAAAAGAGGGGAAGGGGCTCGCGTTTTTTCCGTCCTTTAACCAGAAGGTGGCCTCCGAGAGGATCTGAGGGAGGAAGGAAGGAGCTTTTCCTTCTTCTCGTTATCTCTCGAAAAAACCACAGAAAAAGGAAAAAAAGAAGAAGAAGAAAGCAGGCCCTTCCGACCCTTTCGAGACCTTTTCGAAGAGAATAGAGGGGAGGGGGCAAAAAAAAGAAGGAAAGGGAACTCAAGACCTGTTCCTGATGTGTCGCATTCGAGGAGAGGGGGGGGGGAAGAAAAAAAAGAAAGGAAGTGGAAAGCCGACTCAGTTTGTAACCCCGAGAAGCCATGAAGGGAGGGGGGGTGAAGGAGGAGAAGGACGAAAAAACGTCTTTCTGAAGCCAGAACGAGCGGGGGTTTAAAAAAAAGAGGGGGGAGGGGCGAAGACGTTTTCGTGTTTCTGTCACAACATTGGCGCCAAAGGATAAGGGGCAGGAAAGGAAAAAAAAAAGAAGGGTTTTTCCCTCTAAAGCATCGCCAAGAGCGAAAAGGAAAGCAAAAGGGGAAAAGAAGAGGGAAAAAAAAAGAGAGGAAAAAAAAACAAAAAAACGAACGAGCGCCGCCTGCCCCGGAAGTCCGTGTACTTCTGCCAAACCACTTTGAAGGGAAGGGGGGGCTTTAAGAAAAAGAAGGGAAAGAGAAAAAATCAGGAAAAGGCATAGCCTCTCGCACGTTTTGAAGCGGGGGGAGGGGGGGGGAGAACGACAACAAAGACTCCAACGCAAATCCCACCTCTTCCGCCCCCCCAAACCCGGGGAGTGAAAGAAGGGAGAAAGAGGAAAAAATAAACCATCAATTTTCCCACTCCCACCTCGTAGGAAAAAAAGAAAGTAAGGGGGAAAGAGGGAAAAAAAGTGAGAACCAACATTTATTCTAACAAAAAAACGTGAGCAAGCAAGGCAGAGAACCCGAAGGAGAAAAGGGGGATGATGCTGTCCAAATTATTAAAATATCTCCCGGGTGCCCAATTTTTGGGGGAGGGGAGCAGGGAAAGAGGGAGGAGAAGGACTTTTTCCATTGTCTCCAATCCCCCTCTTAACAAAAATGGAGGTGCGTATGTGTTAAGGTTCAAGGGGGGGGGAGGGGGGGTCGTCTTTCGTCCGGCCTGTGGGAAAAAAACCCGAACGAGAGGGGTTTCAAAAGGGAGGGGAGGGGAGCATACCTTTTACCTCATTCTGTTAGCCATCCGGAAAACACTCACGAAAAGGGAAAAGGGGAAAAAATTAGAAAAAAGAAAAAAAGAAAAAAGAAGAGGGAAGAAGCCATTTTTTTGTCCTATCTTTTTTCCATAGTACGGCATTTCAAAGGGAAAGGAAAGACATCAGAAAAAGAAAAAGGAGGGGAAGGAGGGGGGGTCGATGATTTCCGAAAGCCTGCCTGATTATCTTTTTTCCTCGAGGAAAGGGGGAAGAAGAAGTGAGCGGACCTGTACAGCCCTCCCCGTCTTTTTTGTTTTAAAGGAAGAATCGAAAAAAAGAAGGGGGGGGGGACAAATCCGCCCCTTTTATTAACCTTAAGCCGCTCCCCGGAGGAGGGGGGTCCAAGGGGGGGGGGGAAGGGGGGAAAGAGGGGTGGTGGGCCCCTTCCATTACTTATCCGGACTACGAGGCTGAGTGTGAGGGGGGCTGGGTGAAAAGGGGGGACATTCGAAAGACTGATCTCTACTTTCCCCGAGCCAACGAATTGAACCACGAGAAGTGGGAAGAAGGAAGGAGGGGGGGGAGGGGGATGGTAGAAGAAGCTCTCAACTACTTTTCTGGTCATCAACGAAAGAGGGAAAAGGGTGAGAGTGGGGAGGAACCATCGTTTCGCCTCCTTCGCTGTACCGAAAGTCGGGGAGGGAAAAAGGACCACAGGGGGGGGGGAAACTCAGGCCAAAACCTTCCCCTCAAGCAGAGGGAGAAGAGGCATGTCTTTTCCTTCCTTTCTACAAAGATTCGAGGAGAAAGGGGGGGGGGGAAGAAAAAAAGGGAAAATAAGTTCCCCTTTTACCAACCCATTCACAAAAAGAGAGGAAAGAAAGGGGGTAGGGGGAGGGATACGAGACCCTTTCAACAAACCCTCGATGATCTTAGGGGGGGGGGGGGGACTTGGGAAGGGGGGAGGTGCCGTCTATGCTTCTTAAAGGGGGGGCCGGAAAAAAAAAAAAAAACGTGCCTGACTATTACTCGCCACGCGCCAACGGGGAAAGAAAAGGGGGGGGAGGGAAAAAAGGCGTCCTTGTTTGTCCAAATGTGGGACTTGGCAGGGGGGAGAAGAAGGGGAGAGGGATCATTCCCCCCTCGAAAGAGAGAAGGAAGATCTGGGGTTGTTTCTCTTTTCGACGACGTTGGCGGAATCGGAGGGGGGGGTGGGAAAGAAGGGCGCCAAAGAGGACTCTTTAATTTGATTGCCGCTCGTCGGTAGTGGGGGGGGGGGGGAACGGGGGGGGGGAGGAGGGGAGGGTTGGACGCATCATCCAATTTCCTCCTGGCGAAAATGTTGATTGAAAAAAGGTAGGGGAAAGGGGGGAAGGAAAAGCTGCCTCATATTCCCTAATGGAGAAGAAAGAGGGGAAAAGGGAAGGAAAGGACAATGCGTCTTGCCATCATTATGCTAGGCTTTTAAGGAAAGGGGGGAAAAGGGGGTGGACCGAGAAAGAGGAAAAAGATTGGCGTAACTCCCCCATGATTGACAATTTCAGGGTCGATTCGTGCCGAAAGAAAGGGAGGAAGAAGGTTAGGGGGGGAAAAAAGAAAGGGAAATGGGCGCATATAAATTACCCATATCCCCTGCCCTCTCGCGAAATGCTTTTCCGCAATCGGGAAAAAGGAAAGGGGGGGAAAAAAAAAAAAACGCAAGAGAGAAAAACAACGGAGGAGGAGAAAAAAGAAAGAGAAAAAGAAAAAGCCCTTAAAAAGAGGGATGAGAGAGGCGGGGATCTTGTTCATTTTCTATATTCTCCCCATTTCTGGGGATTTGGAAGAAAAAAGAAGGCTTAAAAAGGGAAAGAGAAGAGCTTAGCCCTATCGTGCCCATCCTCTTCTACCCTGAAATTGTCATCAAGGGGGGGAAAAAAAAAGGGAAAGGTTCAAAGGAGAGTCCCAATCTTTCCTTGCCGGAAAGAAAGGGACTACGGGGAGATGCCTTAAACTTCTTCTACTATTTCCATAACCCTGGAAGAGGGGGGGGGAAAAAGGGGGGGAGGGGAGGAAGGCGTTTCTTAAACCACATTCACGAGAAAAAGAAATAGGGAAAAGGAAGTCCGAATCGGGTAAATCAACATTTCTCAGCCGTATGCTGCCCGGGGGAGAAAAAGAAAGAAAAGCCAAATCACAAAGCCCTTCCCGCGTCCCCCCCAAAAAAAAAAAAACAAAGGGGGAAAGAAAATTTCCAGATCTCTTTGGGAGAAGAATCATCCCCATGGAGTCAGAAGGGAAGAGAAAAGAAAAAAAAAAAAAGAAAAAACCCAGAAAAGAGGCGTCTACCGTTCTGCGAGGCCAAGTGCAGAGGAAAGGAAGAGACCCGAGAAAAAAAACCATTTCAAGCCCTGCCCCGGTGAAAGAAGGAAAAAAGGAACCAAAAAATAAAAAAAAAAGGAGAAGGGGGGAAGCCATCCCTTAATGCTCTTGGTGAAAAGGGGGGAGAATGGGGGGGGTAAGGGAAAAGTCTGAACAGCCATATTTACTCATCCTGCGCCGAAGGGAAAAGAAGGGGAAAAAAAAAAAAAAATGGAAACTAGAAGATCCTTCTTCCGGTTTGTTTGGGAAAGGGGGGCCCCGAAAAGAAAAGGAAAAAAAGGGGAAAAGCCAGTTTCTCTTTGCTGGTTGGGAACTGATGGGGGGGGGGGGTCAAAAAAAGAAAAAAAAGAAAACTGAAACTCCTTTCCTTTCAACGAGAACTCCGGGGGGGGGAAGAAAAGAGGAAAAATACATTCCCCTCTTTCCTTAATATGCTGCGTGAAGGGGTGGGGGGGAAGGAAGGGACATCGACCGACTTTCTTATCTCGTAAGCGGCGCCAAAAAAAGAGGGGGGGGAGGAAGGAGAGGGAAAAAAAAGAAAAAAAGTTTCTCTTCCCTTTTGATGACCCAGAACCTTCAGGGGGGGAAACCTTGGAAAGGGAAGGGAAAGTGTGGCGTTGATGTCTTTTCTTCCGGAGCCAATAGAGGATTCGAAATAGGGGGGGGGGAAAAAACGAAGGAGGGGGGGGAGAGGGAACGGGAAACCGAAAAAGGGTCTTTTTCATTTCAATCGCAGAAAAAAGAAAAGAAAAGGGGAAAGGGAAGGGCTTTCTGCCCCGGCAAAAGCGCAGAAAAAGGGGAAGAAAGGAAAGGAGCGGCTTCAGGTTACTCCACTCACCGGCGGAGTGAAAAAAAAAGGGGAAAAGAAAAGGGTGGAAAAAAGAGGAGAGTTTCTTACAAAATCCTTTCCTCTTTACTTACCGAAGCCAAGGGGAGGGGGGAAAGAAAACGAAAAAAGAAAAAGCATGCGATAAACAGATAATCGGCAGCAAAAGCGAACCTCGTCCCCCCCTCTGCTTTTTTCCCTTCCCTGCCCCTGGCGCGGAGGGGAAAAAAAAAGAAGGAAGGGGGGGAATCCGGGGAAAGAAGGGGGGAGAAGGGGACGCCTGCTGGGCCTTTTGGTTCCCGCAAAAACCTCCTGTAAGTTAATTTTCGAGTTTGAGGGAAGGGGGGGGGGAGGGGGGAAAAGTGGGAGGAAGAGGGGGGGGGAACTCACCTTCCTGAGGTACCTTTATCCATCCCCATTTTGCGATACCTCGTGCCGGAAGGAGTGGGGCAAGGGAGGGGGAAAGAGGGTCAAGGAAAAAAAAGAAAAACATATGGAAAGTTCTCCATGCCCTTTCACCTTAAAAAAACCTACGGGCCTCATTTTGTTCAGAGGTTGGGAAGGGGAGGGTTAGGGAATTATATTTTTTCTTTCCCCTTGCCAACTTTCCTGCTCAGTAAAGGAATGAAAGGAGGTGGACGAAGAAAGGGGGAACGGGAAAAAAGGGGGGGGGAAAAAATCATCACATCTTCCCCTAAAAAAATAGTGGGGGAGGGGGGTCGCAAAAGGGGGGTGGGGGGGGCGCCTACATGTTTTTTTCTCACTTGGGCGGATTAAAGCTACGGGGCAAAAGAAGGAAGAAGGGGGAGGGGAAGGACTCTGGTGGGAGGGGGGAGGGGGGTGGAAAAAAAGGAAGTTGACCTCTCCTCCTCTTTGATCTTCCATATTTTTTTATTTTTTGCGTGGGAGGAGGGGGGGGGGGGGGGGGGGAATGAAAAAAAGGAAAAAAAAAAAAAAAAAAGGAAAAGGCCGTAAACTTTTCTCGAGTTTCCTATGGGAAGGGGGGGGGAAAGGGGGGTTTAAGAGAAGAAAAGGGGAAGGGGGACACGCCCGCCATGAAAGTGTTTTTCTGCACTTCCACGCCTTCCGGCCGGGCGGAGCGGCTCTGGAAAAAGGGGGAAGGGAAAAAAGGAGGGGGGAAGGTGGATTGGCCCATCGCTATTTATTACACTTGGCTGGAAAGGGGAGGAGAAAGGGGAAGGGGAAAAAAAAAGGAGGGGAGGGCGTTCCCGTGACTTTCCCTTGAACTCGGAAGAAGGAAGGAAGGGGAATTACCAACACACTCCCTTCATTTTTATCCCGCCACCCCCAGAGAGGGGGAAGGGGGGGTTTGAAAGGGGGGGGGGGGGGTCCTGCTCTTCTTTCCTCATCAGACGTTAGGCCTCGGGGGGAGGAAAGGGGAAGGAAAGGGGAAAGGGGAGATAGGGGTCGAAACACCCCTTTCTTTCTCTTTTCCCCAATCTTGGGGAAAAAAGGGGGGGGGAAGGGAAAAAAAAAAAAGGGGGGGTTTAAAGGAGGAGAAAAATCCAGGACCATTCTTGAAGTGCAGTACGGTCGTCGGGCAGAGCAGGGGGGGAGGAAGACCGAAGAGAGAGGAAAAAGGGAGACGGAAGTCGTTATGCTTCTCTTTTCTTCTTATCCGAAAAAAAAAAACCAACAAAAAAAAGGAAAGAAAATGGGAAGGGAGACATTTTTCCTATATCATATCTATTTCCCCTTCTGGGTTCCCGAACTTGAAAAGAGAGAAGAAAAGAGGGGAAAGGAAAAAAAGAAAAAACTTGTCAGGAAAGGGGGGGGAAAGAGAAGGAAAGAAAAAAGAGGGGTTCGGCTTCCACCATCAAGATTTTTACCTCCTACTCCTTTTTACCCCGAAAGCCATTTAGGCCGGGGAACCGGAGGAAGGAAAAAAAAAAAACTTAAGGGGGGGGAAACAAAAAAAAAAAAAGAAGGAAACCACCGAGCCTCCGCTTCTTCTAATACTTTTCTTTGTAGGAACAAATTTGGGGGAAAGGGAAAAAAGGGGGAAAAAAGAAGAAAAAAATTCAACGTTTTCAATCGTAAACACATCGCCAAGAGCGGAAAAAGGAAAGGGGGGGGAAATAAAGAAAAAAAAGAAAAAAAGAGCGGAGGAAAAAAAAAAAGAACGAGCGCCCTGCCTGCCTTACTTCTTGTTACTTCCCAACCACTTTCATGGGAGAGGGAAAAAAAAAAAAAGGGGAAAAAAAAACCGCAGGGGGGGAGAGGAAAGGAGAGCCCACGTTTTTTACTCCTTCTCTGTGGTTCGCGGAGGGGGGGAGGAAAAAAAAAAAAAACAAACAGAGGAAAAAGGAAGGAGGGGGGGGGGGGGGGAAAGGCTTCACCCAGCAGGAAAATAACCCATCATTTCCCCACACCGCGTAAGGAAAAAGAAAAGGAAAAGGGAAGGAGAAGAAGCTGGGGGGGGAAAAAAGAGAAAAAGAAGGGAGAAGAAAAACCCAAATGTAGCCCGATGTGGATTCTTCTTTCCAAAATCTAAAAATCTCTCCCGGTGCAAAAAATGGGGGGGGAAAGGAAAAGAAGGGGAGGGAAAGGGTACTGAGAAAGAGAAAAAAAAAAAAAAAAAAGGGAGGGGGGAGGAGGGGGGGGCCAGGTGCAAGCCTGGGGAGAATCTTCATATTTTTTTTCTGTTTCGTCGGGAGGGGGGAAAGAGGAACGAAAAGAGAGGGAAAAAAGGACCTTGAAAAAAAAAAAGAAAGGAAAGGGGAGCCATCCTGCACACCCTTCTCCAACGACAAGGGAAAAGAAAGAGAGAAAAAAAAGGGTTTGCCGGACCCCCATTCCCCCTCAGCCGTACTCGCTCCTTTTTTGGGCTAGGGTGAGGGGAAGAAATTAAAAAAAGAGACAAGCAAGAGGGAGCATGTGCTTTTCCCCCCTCCTCTTTACGAATTTTTTCGATGATGGAGAAAAAGGAGGAAGGGGGAAGGATTTTGGAAGGGGAAAAGGGAGGCTACACTTGCCTCTTCCTTTACAGCCTTCACAGGGATGTGGGGGGGGGGGGGGGGGGGGAACCGAGGAAAAAAAAAAAAAAAAAAAAAAAAAGGGGAATTTCACTCCTCCCCTTTTAGTAACCTGGAAGGCGCTCCGCCGCGGTGGAAAAAGAAGAAGAGAAGAAAAAAAAGGGGGGAAATTGGGGGGGAAGAGAAGACGAAGAGCTGATTTTCTGCGTCTTTTCGATGAAATTACCTTCGGTTCCCGGGAGGAGGAAAGGGACGCGAAAGGGGGGGAGGGGAGGGAAAAAGAAGAGGGGGCCAGCGGACGCAACCGCCCATCAACGACAAATTTGGCCTAAGCTTGTCATGATGAGAGGAAGCCTTCACAGAACGGAGGGAGGGGGGGGGAAAAGGCACTACAGAGAAAAAAAAAAAAGGAGGCGAAAATCGTTGGCGCCGCTTTCTCTCTCGGAACGAAAGTCGGCGGAGTCAAGGGTGCTTTAAGGGGGGGGAAAAAAAGCAGGAAAAAAAAGAAAGAGGAAAGGGTATTCCGATTTCTACCCCGTATTTCTCTTGGCCCCGGGGCAAGGGGGGGGGAGAAAGAAAAAAAAGAGGCACAACCCGCGCGCCCACCTTTCTGCTGGCGGAGAACAAGGAAAAAGGAAAAGGGGAAAACCCGAAGAGGGGGGGGAATAGACTCAGGCAAGGTCTTTCACTTCTATCTTTCTTTCCCCTAATTCTTTTCATACAGTGAAGGAAAAGGGGGGGAAAGGGGGACTCCAAAGAAAAAAAAGGAGGGGGGGAGGGGAAAAAAAAAAAGGGAAAAGGCGGGCACATGCTCCCTTGGTGTCATTTGGGACTTTGCTTCAGCAAGGGGGGAGGGCAAAGGGGGGGAAAAAGAAAAGGGGCCCGGGGGGGAGGGAGGGGGAAAAGGGGCCTCGCCTACTTCCCTCCTCATCTGGTTTTTAGAGTGGGAGAAAAAGGGAAGGTAAGAATCGAAAAAAAAAGGAAAAAGAGGAAGGGGAATGCCGCCGTCGTCTTTTTTTACCGCCGACGGCAATGGTGGGAAAGGGGGGGAAGGGTATGGAAATAAAGGGGAGGAAAAAGGGGGAAAGTACCAGATTCGAGGCTGGATTCTTCTTTCCTGTTGGGTTTCCGAACGAAGAGAAGAAAAAAGGAGAGGGAAAAAAAAACCTGAGAAGGGGGGGAGGAAATAGGAGAAAGGGCCTAAGGCCCTTCCGTCTTGCCATCAATTAGTTCTATCCCTTCCCGCATGGCCCGAGTGGGGGATATGAAGGGGGGGGGAGAAAAAAAAAAAAGGAACACGATGGAAAAAAAAAAAGAGGGGAAGGAAGGAAAAAGAGGAGGAGACGGAATGAGTAAGATAGAAGTATTAAATCTTAAAATTCCCCCCAGATTGGCGCATAGAAAATGACCAGATCACGAAATATAGAGAAAAAAGGAGGGGGAAAAAAAGGAAAAGAGCCTAAAAAAAAAAAGAGAAAAGGGGGAAGGAAAAAGAGAGAGAATAAAAATTGGCTCGCGGTTGGCCGGAATTTTCTTAATCAATTTCTCGAGAGGCCGGGATCTGTAAGGTTAGAGGAGAAAGGGTCTGGGGGGGAGGGAAAGGGGAAGGAGAGAAAAGAAGATCGCCAATCCCGATCGACCCTTACATTTCATCCTTTGTGCCGTACGCAATCGTGTAGAAAAGGAATGGAAAAAGGGAAAAAAAAAATCCGGAAAAAGAGGGGGGAAAAAGAAAGTGAAGGTTACGGCGGCCGACTCTTTCCATCCCCTTTTACCTCTTATTGCGAAGAATTAGGAGGGGAGAAGAAAGGGGGGAAAAAAAAAAACCAAAAAGCATACGAAATCTGGTTAATCAACATTTTCCTCCATCGGATGCTTGCTGAAAGGGAAGGAAAAAAGGAAGAAAAAAAAAAAGAACAAAGGAAGGGGAGAGAAAGGAAAGGGAGGAAGCCTTTTGTGGTCGCAATTCCCCCTTAAATCCGATTAGCCCACGGCTGAGGAGGGGAAGGCCAACGAGAAGAGGAAAAAAAAGTGAAAAGAAAAGGATTAGTCATATCAAACTTCCATACCCATTTCAATCCCTGCGTGAAAGAAGTAAAAAGAAAAAAAAGTACGGCAGAGAGGAAAAAAAAAAGAAAAAAAAAGCAAGGGACCACCCATCCAGCGAAGCCTCTTTTTACATTTCTCCGTGGCGAAGTCATAAAAAGAAGGGAAAGGGGAAGAAATCATAGGAAAGGAAAAGATTGCCTTAGTCTCCTCCAACGTTCCCCACTAGAAATACAGGGAAAGTTTTTTGGAAAGAAGAAGGAAGAAAAGGGGAAGCCAAAGGGGGACGCGCGGGGTTTTTTTTCCTTCTTTTTGGTCCCCAGGGTGAACTGGAAGAAGGGGAAGAAGAAGAAAAAAAAAAAGTGCAAAAAAAGGAAGGGGGGGGGGGGGGGTAGGAAATCCCACGGAATACATGCCGATGGCCTTCTCCTTCTTCTTCCTTTTTTTTTTGTCCTGAGGGGAAAGAGAAGAAGAAAAGGGAAAAACTACGAAAAAAAAAAAAAAAAAAGGGAAGGGGGCGGAAGATAGTTTTGGTCTCCTACTCTAAACGTCCGCTGTCGTTGAGGAAAAGAAAAAGGAGGGGGGGGGGGGGAAAAACTCGGGAGGGAAAAAAAAAAAAAGCTTGAGACACCACTGTTGTCGTTGAATGTCTTTTCTTCCTTATCCCATAATAAGGATTCGAATCGTGAAAGAGGGGAAGGGAAAGGGAGGAACCAGCATGAAAAAGGGGGAAGAGAAAGAGACAAAAATTCATCTTCTGTATTCCGGAGAGACAGAAAAAAACTCGAGGGAAGAAAAAAAAAAAGGGGGGAGGAGGGGAGGAAAGGTACTTTACTTCACCTTCTTATTTAAAAAGAAAAGGGGGAGAAAAAAAAGGAGAGGGATGGTCCCGCGAGCGGCTAAAAAAAATCCCTTTTATCTTTCCCGTCCGCGCAAGTTAGTAGACGAAAGGACGGGAGGGGGGGGGAGGAAGAAAAAAAAAAAAAAAAGATCAAAGAGAAAGGGGAAAGAAGAGGGGGGGAAGGGGAAAGGAAAGAGGGAAAGAAGTACACTATTAAGTTTTGTCACTCCCTTCCTCCTTCGCTGGAATGAAGAAGGAAAAGGGGGGGGGGGGGGGAAGAAAAAAGGGAAAAAAAAAGCAAGAAGCAAAAAAATTGATCTAATTTATCCTCCTTCTTTTCCCTTTTGGTTCCCGGCAAAACAAGAAGGAGGGGGGGACTAGGGAGGGGGGGGGGGGGGACAAGGGAGGGGCCTCCACCTCTTTATTTTACCGGTAGCAGCCCAGGGGAAAAAAAAAAGTGCACGAAGGAGGGCGGGCAAGGAGGGCCCGAAAGACGTAACCCTCCCCCCCCTCTGAAAGATTCTCCAGGGAAGGGGAAAAAAAAAAAAAAAAAAAAAAAAAAAAAAGGAACAAAAAAAAGCAGTTGGGGGGGGGGGGGGGGGGGGGATAAGCGGGGGGGGGGGGGGGGGGGGTGAGAAAAGGGGGGGGAAACGTCCCTGCCTCCAGTAAAGGAATGAACTTATTTTTTCTCCCGGCCAAAAATTGGGCACCGGGAAGGAGAGGGGGAAAAAAGAGGGGAACATCAAAGGAAAAAGGGGGGAGGGGGGGATCGCACTTTTGCTTGCTCCCCTTTTTTTTTGGGTTTCCGCTACAGGGGGGGGGGAGAAAGGGGGGAAGAACATCTACGGGAGAAGGGGAACGACGGCGTTTTTTTTCCCTGCCTGGGGTTAGTGGAAGGGAAGGGGGAAAAGGGCCGAAAAAGAGGGGGGGGGGGGGGGGGGGGAGGGGGCGGTAGTTGGTTGTCGGTCATACACATCCTCCTAACCGCACAGAAAAAAAGGGAAGGAAAAAAGGGGAGAAAAAAAAAAAAGGGAAGGGATTGGGAAAAGGGCGGGAACAGGCTGTTAGCTCTTCTTTTCCCCGCTCCCAATGAAAGTGGTTGGAGAAGTAAAAAGGAAGTGGGGAAGGAAGGGATAAGGGTTAACGTTTTGTTTTGTCGCTCTATTTTTTTGCGTATGCTTGAAGTGTGGAGGGGGGAAAAAAGGAAGGAGGGAAAGGGAAAGGGAGGGGGTATGTGGTAGCCTCTTTGTTCTATTCTTTCTATTAAAAACGTGGCGTTTTTCGGAGGGGAAAGGAGTCCCTTTTGAGCTACAGCCGACGAGCGGGGGGGGGGGGAAGGGGTTTTGGGGAAAAAGGGGGGACCAGAACAGCGCTTGGCTCGGTGTTTTCAAATCTTTTTTTTTTGGGGTACGCTCGTCTGGAGCAAAGAAAAAGAAAAAAGGGGGAAAGGGACGGGGAAAAAAAGGAAGAAGGGCTCTCGGGGTCCACCTGCGTCGGCTTTTTTCCCAATCTTGATGGTGGGAGAAGAAAAAAAAAAAAAGGGGGGGGGGGAGTCCGGGAGGAAGGAGAAGAAGGAAACAGGCTTGAAGTGGCAGTATGCAAATTACTCTCTTCGGCTCGCGTTGTAAGGAGGGGGGAAAAAGAAGGGGGGAAAAAAAAAAAAAACATTAGGAGGGAAGGAAAGGCCTTCTTTTCTT
>Ga0179593_1282556_pt1 | contig 14696 bp, 23 predicted proteins | sample CZODoug2_1_08_16_FD_185931 | JGI IMG/M metagenome (GOLD analysis project Ga0179593, IMG submission 185931) | Vadose zone soil fungal communities from Angelo Coast Range Reserve, California, USA - CZODoug2_1_08_16fungal (PacBio error correction) | ecosystem: Environmental > Terrestrial > Soil >...
GGGAGTGATCGCGCTAAGCTAAGAGGGGAGATAGTTCGCTTTCTGTCAAAGAGAGAAAACATCAAAAAGCCCGCGAGTAGCGGTGCTAAAAAAGCGACCGCCATCACCGGACGGCGCATTTTGTTACGTTTAAATTAGGTCAGCCTGCGAAGGGGGGGGAAAGGGACAGGTTTCACGCAAGCCTTAAGATGGCGTTATTCTTCTGGTATGGTTCATGAAACCCGTTTTGGGGTTGGAGGGAAGGAGGTGTCGGGACTCGGGAATGATTCGAAGCGCGGTGGAGATTGGGTGGGGTCCTTATGAACTGAATGGTTGTGGGGAAAAAAAGGGGGCAGTTGGGGAAAAAAGGATAGATAGAAAGCAAAGGGGCCCCTAGAGGCTGTCAAAAGGTAAAGGCTGCAGATGAGAGAGAGATCTCTCTCAAGGACAGAAACAAAAACGTTTAAAAGCAACAGGATTTCCCCTGTCTGGGAGAAGTGGGTATACTCCTCAGGGTTATGGCTGACCCGGGAAAAGAACCTACGCAGGAACTTGTTCAAGGAGTGCGCGCGGACTCTGTCGCTGCCCTAATTGTCGTCGGCGTTCAAGGGGGGAAAAAAGGAGTACTCATAATCGTTTCTGAGAGAGGCGCGCTTGAACCCGAGTCGCTAGCATAAAACAAGCTCGCCGCGACCGGGGGGGGGGAAAAAGGACGGTTGAAATCCAAGGAAAACAGGAAAGAGTGCCCGAAAGGAAAAGAGAACGCGTATGTGGTGGGCGCTGGGGAGGAGAAGTAGCTGAGCTCAATTTTTGGCCCAGCGATGTGGCCGGGAATGTTGGTGGTTTTCGTCTGAGCGAAGAAACAGCGCTTGAAAGACGGGGTCTAGGGCGCAACGTATAGGGGACCGGGGAGGAGAATCGTGACGATTGCATTCTCTCTTCTAGTGGCGGGGATGTGTCAGAGAGGAAAGGGATCGAAAAAAGCGGGAGGTGCTGTAAATGTGGATGAAAAAAGGGAACTGGGGAGGGCCTTTTCAATAAGGGATTCTTGGACGTCACGTGAGGGAGGCGGTGGGGGGGGGGACATCGTGCTCTAGGGGGAAAGATGGAGGGTGTGTAACGGAGGAGGGGGGAAGGGATCGATGGTTTGTTGAAGGACCGAAACCGTTCGGAATGCACGGAGGGGTAGTCTTAGGGTTGGGGAATCAGAGGTGAAAGAGGGGTGCAGTGCGGTTGTTGGTTGATAACAGAAAAAAAGTGGTTTGGGGGCTGTTTGGTGGGGGGAGGGCATATCGTGCTGACAAAGTACCACAACACACAAAAAATAAACATACACACAAAAACCCCCCCCAACTCTGGAAAAAAAAAAAAAAAAAAAACAACACTCTCAGAGTCTCAATCGGGGGTTTCACGGAGGGATAAGGAACGAGTGTTTCAGGAGGGGAGCTCGGGGAGTCAGTCTGCCGATGTTGCGGACATCTGAAGGAGGCGTACAACGCGCGTTTTGGGAGGGGGCGGCGTCATCAGGGAGAGAGGTGGGTAGCAAGAGTGCAGAAGAACTCATCTCGTGAGGAATGGTGGGCCTGCAAACACGGGGGAGGAACCAAAAGGGGCCTAACGAGTGGCAGGGGACAAATCTCTGACCACACTAGCTCGCGCATGGGGGGAGAAAAAAAAAAAAACGGGAAGGCGGGCCGTTATTGGAGGTGCGTTTGGGGTGGTCGGGCAGAGAAGAGGAAAGGCTTCTGATCGTGGCTACTGCCTAAAGACGAGGACGAAAGAGCGACCTTGGAAAAGGGGGGGGTGCTCCACCAAGCCATGACGAACTGGAGAAGAACCAGGAGCGTTAAGCCGACTAGGAGGAGTAGATCTATACCAAAGCAACAACAACTTATAAAAGTAAAATAGATGAAGATAGCTTCCGGAAAAAGGGGGGAGGAGGGAACGAGGTCAGTTCGCAAGAAGACTGCGCGTTCAAAAAAAAAAACTAATTCTTTCACTGGCATTAGGAGGAAGGGAAGCTCCATTCATCTCAAAAAAAAAAAAAATATCGAACTACCGCTAGAATAATTAAGAGAAAAAAAAAAAAAAAAAAGTCTAAATACTAAGGTGCAATCAAAAAGGTGAGGGCAAACTTAACCGGAATGTCAATCTAGACTCAACAGTTAGTTCTCAATTTGGTCCACCCCCTGTGGTGCAAACCCACTCGCTCAACAAGAAGGAGGATAAAGACGGATCTGGCTTCCCAATTCGCAAAAAATTCTCTCGGGCAACGGAATGTCGCGCGACACCGTCCATACACGCGGTCGTAAAGGAAAGGGAGAGGGGGTATGGGACAAGATAAAAAAATCGAAAAAAAAAAAAATGAACTAGGAACACCAAGAACAAAGGAAATGAGGTAGCGACGGCAACCACGATTGCACTGAGCGCGCTAAGACGACCAGGAAGACGGAAAGAAAGAAGGCCCATAAGTCCAACACGCCCACCAGACTGAGTTGGAGGAGGGAACCAAACAAAGCTCAATTAAGGATCGCGAACGCAAGAAAAAACCTCCGCGTCAAGACCGTGCACTTCAAAGAAACGCAAGTTCCGACGGTGGGAACCAAGAAGGACTCTAAAGTGAAACCAGGCGCCAAAAAAAACGAGGACCCACACGAAACAAGCGTCCAAAAACCACAAAAAAGGAAAACAACTCAAAGAAAAAAAGGGAGAAAACATAAATCCAAAAAAATAACGAAAACACGGCACAAAGACCGCGGCGGACGCGATCTCCCCCTCTACAAAGAGAAGAGGAAATACAGGGGCAATCCTCAGAGACGAAACACATTCAATATGGAGAGAAAAAAAGATCCGCACGTGATAACCAGGGAAAAACCACAAAACTCATACCAAACTAAGAGAAAGAGACAAAAACCTTGCGCGCTGAAGCAACTATGGGTTAACCCTTCGCCCCACCAAGAAGCTCACGCGTCCTCGGCAGATGAAGAAATCGCGCATATCGGAAAACAGAAGCGCCAAAAGTAGGCTTAAAGAGGACACCCGCGACCGAGGGGGGAAACACAATCCTCTAATCTTTCATAACCCCTCTCAGAGTGTATTACGCGAGTGCAAATAGAAAAAGGGGAAGCAGCGCCTCTACTAAGAAAAAGACCCTAAGGAAATTAGATACTAGTATAGAAAAAGGAAGAAAGGGGAAGCCCCGAGAATCCGCTAAAGGCGACCCTCCTTATGCATCTGCTAAGATTGCGCTACGGAAAGGGGATCATCAGCAAGGAGTCTACCTACAAAGAGGAAAATCTTCGACATATGCATACCTGTAAAAAAATAATAACTCGAAAACAAAAGAGTGAAGCCGGCTACCTCCACCAAAGACAGTAGGAAATCAGGAAAAAGAAAAAGTAAACAACCTGAATCTAGGAAAGAAATGGTCATAACATAAAGAAGAACAAAAGTCACAAGGTAAAGAGCGAACTGACTTTTCCACCGGAAGAGAGGAAAGACGAAAGAGCTTACAACATTCCGTCCCGGGGGTGAGTTACGATTGAAGTAGCAAAGGACTCTCTTCGGGGAAGAGTAGCCATTTCGGGTCTTAAGTCCTTGAACTCTCTCAACATGATTTGATACGCCATCACCCCCGTGAGAGGGGGGAAAAATGAGAGTCGGAGGTCTGGAAAAAAACACGTGATGAGAATAGAGGGCTCTCTTTCTGGGGCGATCACGTCGAAGTGGGGGGGGAGGAGAAATCTGTTTAAATGGGTAGCTGCATGAAAGAAGAAAAAAAGAAAACAAACCCGGGGAGAGCGCAATAAAGAAATCAAAGGGGCACGCCGGGGAAATTACACGGCGTTCTGCTCAGGAGGTCCTTGTTCACAGGTGTCAGCTCTTGACAAGACGGGAAAGGAAGGGAAGCGGGTAACTCTATGGAAGCTAAAGTTTGGGGGGGTAGGGCACGATAGATCAGTCAGGTAAAGGGCAGAATGGAAATTGTTGGGGTGCTCGAGATGGGGAAAGGGATGAGGGGAAGGAAAGACATTAGGGGTGACCTGTAGTCGGGGGCCCTTGAAAATGATGTCCAGAACAGTGGGGGGGCCAAGTAATGCGTCCGCATTGGCGGAAGACATCTCTCGCTCTCGCGGGAGAAAGGGGAGAAAAATTATCTAAACTCGTGAATTCAAGAGGGGTCAGAACGGGGAGGGGAATCTCGGGGGTAGGGCATTCCTTTGGAAGATCTCGCATGAAAATTGTCAGAGTCTGGGACAGGAGCTATGTCTCTGCATCCGGAAAAGGGGGGAGTTGAAAACTAGGAGGCCCGAAAAACCTAAAGATTTGTCGGACAAGGGCTTCGCGGATTGAACCCGAGGGGTAGCAGGAAGAGAAAAAGCCTCAGCGAACGGGGTTGGTGGGGGGATGACGTTGAATAAAAAAAAAAGGAATATGCCGTACTGAAGAGGGAGGGGGTGCGAGTCTGAGGGTAAAAGGTGAACCTGCATAGCGAGCAGGTGGGGGGGAAGAGGGGCGGGGAATGGTTGTATATTTGGGGAGGAAGAAGAGGCAAATATCACGGTCGAGTTTCAAGTCGTTCGGGCACGTTCTATGACTGGCGAAAAAATATTACTTGAACCTGCTCGCTCTTGCGGAGGTCGGAGAGGGTAGAGGGGGAGGCGGAAAAGGGGCTCGGGGGGTTGGGGGGAGGGGGTCGGAATGCCGGCAGTAAGGAGCCTTCGTTCTTTGGATCGTCTGATGGGGGAGCGGTTGTTTGTGTTTCAGGAGGGGTTCAGAGCGTGTCGCTGGTGAGGGGGGGGGGGGCGCGAGGAGTTTGGAATGGAAGGTTTTTGAGGGAGCCAGAGATGCAAGGGAATGGACGGGGGGAACGAAGGGGGTTGGGGAGTGCTGGCGGTGAAAGAGGGGGCAGAGCTTTTTTTTGATGAAACGAAGAGGAGGGGGAACTTTTGGGGGGGGAGTTTGATGGGCAGAAGATGCCCGTATCATAAAAAAAGGTTCCGAAGAGAAGGAAAGCTTTGGTTGGAAAAAAAGAGGCAGTGGGGAAAAAAAACTGAGCAGGCGCATGGTTGTCGAGGGGTCCGATGTTTGCGGGAACATCCAGGATTAGTCGGACGACAGGAAAGGGGGGAGGATTGGTTTGAACAGAAAAAGACCCTTTTAGAATCGCGGGTGGGGCCGACAAAAAGTCTCCGAGCAGGGCATTCTCGTAATCGAGTTAATCGTTTTGAGAGACTGGGGAGGGAAAAGGGGGGGCACAAAGAGGGATAACCTATTCGGGACGATTTCCCGCGAAGTTTTTAAGATCGTAACGAACGGGGATTACAGGGTAGAGATCTGCCGGGGTTTGGTGGGTCAGGTGGGTTTGGAAAGACGATCTTGCGTTGACTGCTTCGATGATTGGAGGGAGGGAATTCTCTACAACCTCTTCAATAACCCTGAATGAAACCGTGACATAAGGGGGGGGTCTCACCTGACGACAAAGGAAAGGAACACTTAACCCCTGATACTCCCTAAAACAGGTTTAAGATGATAGACTAAACAAAAAAGGGAGAGGGAGGAATGGAAGAGATCTCGTACACGATCATCAGGAACTACGCCTGTGAAGGTGGAGGAGATTGAAATTTTCTCCCAAAAATTCAGCAGCGGAAGGAGCTCTTGGGAGGAAGGGGCGAGCGGAGGAGGAAAAAAAATACCCGCGCATACCGAGAAGAAAGGGGCAAACACACCCAAAAACCCGCCAGAGAGACTCACCGGGAAAAGAAAAAGAGGATCAACCCTCGCCTAGGGAGAACCAAAGGGATCTAAAACCTTATTCTAGACCCAAGGGGACAACCAGTCGCTCCAAACGCGACAGAGATTAAGACGCTCCCATATCGCGCAAACCAGTGTCGGCCCACCAGAATTGGGGTCGGAGAAACGTGAGGCAGAAGGAAAAACTTCCAAGAAAGCGGGAAAGGAAAAACGGAAAACTCTCGGACCTCAAAAGAACAAGAACCCCAGTCGCCGTGCAAATAGAAAAAGGAAAGAGGTGTACGAACGAACGGAAAAGTCTCTAATGATGTCAAATAGCCATACGGCATCAACTATCTAAAGAACCTCCAAAACCAAAAAAGCAGAAAAAAAACGGACAAAAAGGAAAAGGGTCCAAAAAACAAAAAGATCAGCGAAAGAAAGATCAAAGCACCGTGAACCAACCCTCAAAAAAGAACCGTACTTCGCCACGCAAGGTATAGGGGGGGAGAAAAGAAACAAAATTCCAAAAAAAAGGAGCCAGATACAAACAAAACCGATAACAAAAAAAAATATCCCCAAAAACCCCAACCGCGCAAGCAAAGAAAAAATCAAAGAACTAAACTGATCTGAAAGCCGACACGACACGCAGACAAAAAACCAGAGCCAGGAGAGAGACCAAATGACCACGAGGAAAGAAACTCAAGCAGCGAGCAGGGAAGAAGACTAGATATAGGAAAAAAACAAGTCTATACCGCGTCCGCGACACAAGTCTAAACGCGCACGTATGCGCCACATCGGAGACAGACCACCAAAATCACAAAAAAAAGAAAAGCAGCAGGGGAAAAACCTGGCGCCTCTGCAGAGAACCTTCGAATGGCACAATAGAAAAAAAAGCAAAAAGATAGACGCGTCAGCGAGGACGGGAAGGGCATAAAGAGAGAATCATAGAAACCCCTACAGAGGAGGACTTGGGGTTATCGCAGGGAGAAAACGAGTTTTTCAAGCGAGACGATGAAAAAAAATGGAGTAAAGGGGCCTAAGAAGGACGCCTGACGAACGTGGGGAAAGACTACTCATCAGAACCCTCTGAAAGAAGGCGGAGGACTGGAAATGAGGAAATACCCAGGAAGGAGAAAAACTTGCTACCCTCCCTGGGAAAGCACTAGAGGGGGAAAAGGTTATCAAGAAGAGAGAGGATAAGATAGAGATGCATCAAAAGGAGGCTCATCTAAGACTTTCCCAACTGTCGCGCGACGATAAAACTAGGAAGAAGGAGCCAATGACTCAAAGAGAAAAAAACCTCAGGTTGAAATCACTTAAAAGAAGAAGACATCCCTCAAGCCTAAAGAAAAGTAACGAGACCCCCACCCCCCAAGAGCGTTCTTTCAAAGAAAAGAACAAAACGTAGAAAAAAGAAATAAGCCATAGAAGTCATAAAGGAAGTGACAAAGTGAAGAGAGGAGCAGAAGCCGCAAGACGTACTCAACATGGCCGAAACGGGGGATGGCGGCCGAGTGCGACAAGAAAAGGAGGACTCATCCTCTAGAGGGGGATGGCGCAATGGAGAGGAGAGGAAAAATTCTCAACGATGAGAAAAAAAGGGAGAGAAGAAAGGAGATCTTATCTCTCTAAAAAAAAAGTAAGTATAAAAGATATGACTATACGCTCTCTTTCGGGAGAACACGGGGGGGGGAGGATAGAAATGTTGATTTTCAGAGGGAGAATTATAAAACAAATCATAATAGATCACAGCCCCAGAGGAAAGAAAGACGGTCACGCGGACGCACCGTAAGGGGAAAGGGTTGGTTAATTGGGACGGATTGAAAAATCAGGTGTAAACTTAAGTTCGATCTGAAAGGAAACCATATGATGATGAGTTATGTTGAATTGTTCCGACGGGAAAGGGGGGGGGGTCAGGGGAAAAAAAGAGAGAGAGGTTTTTGCGTCTAGTGACCGGGTTAATGTGACAACTAGGGGGGGCAGGTACAGATTGTTGGACGAGGAGTGTGTTCGAACAGAGATAGCCGACGGCGCCGGCCCGTACGGTAAATGAGGAAGAAGGGCTGATGCTAGAAAAAAAAGAAAATTCGCTCGAAAACAGGAAAAAGCAACTCTGGACAGCGGAGTTTCCGGGCATGGAATCATTCTGCCCGCTCGGGGGTAGGCATAAAGGGGAAGGAAGAAGGGGAGACTTGTGCAGAGGCTAGGGAAAGAGGAGAGGTCTGCTGAAAGAGAGGGGGGGGAGGCGACGTTCGAGAGGAAGCAGCGGGACTCACTACCTAAAAGGTCTGGAACCTCGGGGGGAACTTAACGGGGTCGCGGGGGGGGAAACTAAAAGAGCCGCGAATTTGGCTATGAACCGTATACGAGAGAGAGACGTGGAATGCAGAGGAAGAGGGATCCGGTGTTGCAAGGGAGGTTAAAAGATGAAGCTTAATAAAATTTTGGTCCTCGGATGGTCGCAAAGTGGGGGATGGTTGGGTGTTCGTCTACGCCGGTGGGAGCTATCACGTACGTGGGAAACGTTGAAAGTGAGAAGGAAAACGAATTCCTTAGCGTCGTTCGGATGGTTGAGAAACAGGCTAGGTATTAAGGCAGAAACTTTCTGGGGGAAAGGGGGGGGAAAAGTTTAAGAAAAGGAATTGTTGAGTCTGAGTGAGAGGACAAGGGGAGGGCTGCTGGTTTGTGTGTGGGGCTTTCAAGCGGGTTTCAAGCGTGTGCTGGCTGCGAGAGGAGTCGGGGGGAATGGGATTATGAGTGGGATGTAGAAAACGAAAGGATTTCCAGGGATGCTTAGGACGGGGGGGGGTTTTCGTTGAGGCGTTCGCTAGAGAACCGCGGTTGTTGTGGAAGAACAGCAGGGGGTTACTGTTTGAGTTTGATGGTGAGAGTCTGAAGGGATCAGGGTCGCGGGAGAGAAAAGCGCAATGAGGTTAAGAGAACCTCATTGCTTGGGGAAAGAGAAACGTGAGAAGGCGCATGGTGTGAATAGGAGGGGAAATGTTGCGACATCCCGAATGGCGCGGACGTGACAGAAGGGGGGGGGACTTTTTGAAAAGGGAGCCCGGGAGGAATCTTCTGTGACCGATCACGCAAGCTGGGATAGGGGGGGAAAGAGCCGGGGTGAAAAAAGAAAGGGAGGCGGGGGGGGGGGGGAAAATCCGGGGGTAGCAAAACAAATTTTCGGGGGCACATCCAAAAGTGAAAAGAGGTGGGGGGAGGAACTATCTCTTAAGCCCGGAGGAGAGGACATTTTGAAGAGAGAGAGAAGAAAGTGAGTAGAGAAATTCGCGAGCTGTGGGGAAGGGAATGACTCTGAAAGCGGTCATCTTCCGGGAGATGTTCACTGCCTGCGCTCGTAACTGAAAAGCAAAGGGGAACTCCCTGACGAAGATGCGACGGTGGGGTTCTCCAAACCTAATCTACCCTGCAGAAAAACACCCGCTTACTCGAATGAGGAATGATTCAACAACAACCAACTGAGGAAGATAAGATCTCGTACCCGTTCTTCAGCGGATCCGCAGGGTTCAGTGATTCCAAGGGTCGAGGTTAGCCACAAACAATTCAAGATTAGGTCACGGGAGAGGAACAATCCCGCTGAACATTAATCAAAATATAAAAACAGAACTACCCAGAGATCATGACCGACCCAAAAAGAAAAACCAAAAAACAAAATAAACACAACCCCCCCAAGAACAATAAAAAAAAAAACCTCAAAAAAAACAAAGAAAACAAGGAAAGGAACACACAACACCCCCCCCGAAAAACAAAAAACAAAAAACCAAAACTACTGAAACACACACCACAAGAACAAACCAAAAGGAGAAAAAAAAACAACCAAAAAATTAAAAGTTAACCGATCTTTGATACTAAACTTATGCTCACTTTGGCTTCCCTGCCAACGGGGGGGAGAAAAAAAGAGACCAAACGCGGAATCTTCCGAAAAATGAAAATTAGAGGCGATACCCAACGTGAGAAAAGAAATGAGTCAACAAAGGTATTCGCGGCGACAACCCCGCCAATACCCGGCTCCTTTACGGTCAGCAGCAAGGTGATAAAAAAAGAAAAAACGAGCACACAAAACAAAAAAACCAAAGCGCCTATCAAACAGGCAACATGAAAAAAGAAGGGAACTCAACCCTTGTCGCTCTTATCGGAGAAACGAGAGGAACCTGATACGGAAGAGGAGAAAGACTCCCTCCCAACATAAACCAAGGAAAAAAAAAAATCTCATACACTCTCTCAACTCAGAGAGGGAAAAAACTCCGCCTTCAGACCGGGCATTCCACTGGGCTAATCGAGGAAAAAAAAAGACCTCAAAATCCGCGAAAAGAAACAATTATCACAGATAAACACAAGCAAAGAGAACACTACTCAACGAGAAAACAACAACAGCGCATCACAGGCTCACTATCAAGAAGGAATAAAAAAGACCCTGACACATCAATCACTCAAACCAAATATCCCTTAGGAGGAGAATCCTAGAAAAAAAGAAACACCCGCTACTCTATCAGGCAAAGAGAGAGGCTCAGCATTTCATATAACTTGCAGCTAGGCACCTCTGCTCAAAAGGATATGCACGAAAACAGGAGAAAGACGTTCCCCAACGACCCCTATCACGGACCTCATAAAAAAAACCTTGCTCTCAGAAAAAAGGGAAAAAGCATCCTACGGCCACAGAGAAAGAGGGAAGGGTGATCTTCCAGAAAGCACGCTGAAAAACGCATCGGGAACACCCTTTGACTCTGATCGGGGGGGGTGATCTCGACCCTTTTCACTCAAAATCTAAGTTCAGAAAACAAGCTTATAGACAGAAAAGGAGAAATTGCCTAGGCAGTTACTCACACGATATAGATACACAACGGACTCGAAGACAAGAAAAAAAAACTCTGACATAATGCGAGATCTGCCAGGATCATAGAAGAGAACCCGAGAGGTATCACTAACTGAAGGGAAACAGAAAAGTCTGAGCTGACAAAGAATGGGCGCACAGTGAATGGACGGTGGCTCAAGTGCATTCCAAACTCGCTCTCACCTCAAGGTGCACAGTCTGACTACGGATGACTGACAGAGACCAGCACCATAATGGTCGGGCAGGGTACTCACGAGTGTAGGCAACTGTAAGCCGGCTCTCATTCTCGCGCGAACTCGCGCGTGTAGCTCTGAAAAGAGCGATTCTGCTGGTGTAGAAACATCCGTCAGCGAAGTGGAGGGGTCCAGCATCAAGCTTGTCGAGAAGAGTAGGACTGATAGAAAAGAGACGCCGCATCCCGACAAAAAGAAAAAAAGGCCCCACACACAAATAAAAAACAAAACAAAAAAAAAACACACACAAAAAAAAAAAAACAACCAACACACACGAAAAACTCGCTTAGGGAGGGCGCGGAACCCTGCTTGCTTATCTTTAAGAAAATAGTTCGAACTGATGTAGAAGAAAGGCGCACAAAGGGGAAGGGAGACTAGCACAACAAAACAAAAGAGAAAAGCTTGGAGGACGACACACTTTGACTAAGGTATAAAGGTTGGAGCTTTCTGCAGAAAAAAAAGGAGAAACCATCAACAGAAGCGAGAATCGGTGCGAAAAAGAAAACGGCCAGAAAGAAAGCAGGAGGGACATTGCGGAGGCTCCGCCTGCGTCAGGGAACGGAAGTTCTGGAAACTTACAAGACCGGTGATGAATTGGGGTATGTCTGCGTATGAAAAGGGACCGTTGTGGAGGGGCACGATAGATCAGGGTAGGTGAGAGGGACCAGGGGGGTCCTGAGTTGAGGTTGGGAGTCAGGATCGGAAAATATGGGGGGAGGAGGGCATTGAATACAGGAAGACCCGCTCTAAAAAAAAGTGGGGACGCGGTACAGTATAGTAGGGCTCATGCAGAATGAAATACTCTCTTCAGAAAGAATCTCTGGATCCATTAGCGGGACACGGGTGAAAGGGGGGTGTGTAGGAGGAATCTTACCTTCTCGGGGGGACATGTAACTGTGTATAAGAAGCTCTCCAGACTCTGTCAGAGGTCTTGAGGGAGCTTCGCCTGGAGACTGCGGAAATACGGGGAAAGGACTGCGTTTTCATGAGAGTACGCACAACATCTCCTTGTTGCGGAAAGGAAAGCGGGAGTAAAAAAGAAAGAAAAAAAAAAAAAAAAATTGCCAGCGCGGGAGCTGACCAAGATGAGGGCATCTAAAAGGGGGTGCGGAAAAATTGGTGAATCGGTCAAAGGAAGAGTTAAGAATTTAACTGGGGAAGTTGGTGTGGAGGAGGGTCTTTTGACATCGCGGAGCAGCAAGCTGGGTGAAGGTTTTGGGGCAAGGAGGCTTGCTCAGGGGGGGGGGGGGGGGGAGGGGGAACTTTCAGCAGATAAAGAGTCGTCGGGCTCGGTCGCGGCGCAGGGAGAGGCCCTTTTCGAAATCGGAGGAGGGCCTGAACAAAGACATAAGGTGGGACTGTAAAGATCTTCTGCCAAAAGATCTCTAACCGAAGAATAAATCCAAAAATCAAAAACAATGCAAAAGAAAAAAAAAACCCGACACAAAAACAACAAAAAAAGAAAAAACAGAGGCAAGAGGGGATTCGGAAAACGAATTAACGATCCTTTCGTTTTGGGAGAGGGATCCTTGGCTGACTTTTTGGGTGTGGGTGGCAGGCTGTGCCGCGTTTGATCGGGAAGGGGAAAACGCTGGAGCCCTGGGGACGGTGGAGATTGTTGAAGGGGGGGCACGCAGTAAAACGTGCGGGAAGTAAGGATTGAAGAGGAGGTTCTGGTCAGGTGAGAAAAGGGAAATCTGGCAAAGTGGGGGTTTCGGGGAGACACAAGTCGTTGGTGGAGGGTTGGGGGGGGAATTTGATGCATTAGCGTGCTCGAGAGGGGAAGAAGAGGTCTGCGCGCTCGAGAAAAGAGGGGGGGGGACGTTTACCGTCGAAGGACATTTGGGGGGGAGGCTCGTGATTTCAGCGCAGTTTGCTCGCTGGGTCTCTATGTGTTGCGGAACATCCGTGCGCGAAGAAAAGACGATCTTGGGTGGAACAAAAAGACCGAGGGAATCCCGAAGAAAGAGTAGTGTTAAGGGATAAAATCATTTAGCCTAAGGGGAAGGGCATCTCAGGAAAGATCCTGGTCCGTTGAAGAAGAAAGGGGATTCAAAACACGGGTAGGGCACGCCAAAGAAGAACGCGGGGATGATAAGAGAACGAGAAAAATGGGATAGAGAATAAACGACGGGGAGGCGGAGTGTCGAGGGCTTTTTTTGTTTTCGGTAAAGAGGCGAGATAGGTCGGACACTTGATCGGGGGCTGAATTCTCTCAGGAGCAGAAAGGAGAAAAAAGAAAAATCATTGAGACGTGTGGGAAAAAAGAGCGGACAATTCATTTGGGAGAGAACGAGCGTAAAAGCTGAACTAAAGGTTACTAGACATAAAAAACAACAAGAGAGGTATAGAAAAGAAGATCTCGTACAAAAGGGACGGGTCTCTGGGGGAGCCGGGGGAAAAAGTCAGGGTACGGCGTAAAACAAAACACCCCCTTACAGTGACGGTCAAAGTGCTCATTCCGCGGAAGAGAGAGGGGGGAAAGCGCCACGAGACCCGAGCAGAAAACGGCTATACAATGGACCCAAAGAGGGAATAAGAACTTTCACCCTCGGAGTAGGGGAATCAACAAAGGGAGAAAATAGGTTCCGATCGTGGGGAGAAACTACAGCGCTAGGCTAACCTTTGGTTAAAAAACCCACCCGTGGGGATTCAACGACGAAAAGAGGAAAGGGGATCTATACAGATAGGATATCAAATCGTACGCGCCACAAGAAGAGGGATTCAAGGGAGGGCTCGCGACACCGTCCATAAAAACTATCTTTCAGGGAAGTAAGCATGCATGATGAGAAAGGGATCCCCAAGAGACACAACCTATCGACACTGACTCAATATCAGAAACAAACTTATGGGAAGGGAGGGAACCAAGATTTGAGCGAGGAAGCCTGCGGAGGGAAACTTGATTCTCCACTATTCATTCCAGTACAGCTAAAAAAAACCCCAAAAAAAAGAGGGGGATCTTAAAACAAAAAAGGAAAGGCGAAACAAATAGCTAACGAACAGGGGAAAAACCACTACAACGTCAAGAACTTTCCTGTCCCGGTACCGGTAAGAGCTCCCGACAGAAACCAAGGCAAAAGGAGTCGTCCAAGAGAGGGACACAAAAGACCACTCGGGGAACCCTCGCATAAAGGAAGGAAAAAAAACAACGAGCTCAACGAAGACTCACGATCAAACTAAATATAGGTAAAGAAAGTACCGCTAAGAAAAAACAGCTAGACCGATCACCAAAACTCAGGGAACCTCTCTACACAAAAGCAGAAGACACAGAGAGTAAAGGATAGTAGCAGGAACAGTAATAACGGAAAGCGACAAAACGGCGGCGACGTGCGAACAAAGTCTTAGACGAAAAAGAACTCATCCAACAAGAAAAATGGGGGGCTCTTCAGATCAGGGCGGGGGGGAACAGACCAGAACCATAAAAAAAGGACTCCAGGGGGATCTTCCGGGAGGGCGAAGGGATCTAAAAACCACTTTCGCTGCGAAAGAGTTGTTATGATAACTCTACCCGAAAGAGACCGCGACGAGTCGATGTCAACCCTCGCTTATGGGGGGGTACTCTCAGGGGAAGAAAAGAGAAGAGAGAACACTATGAAGGGGAGCGTCATAGAACAAGAAAAAAACCCTCTTCCAATGACTGCGAGTGACTTATAACCAGGGGAAAAGGACCGTAAAATAGATAGGGGAAAGAAGGGAGAACTCGGGAAAAGAAATTCTAAAACGATGGCGCGACTGCAAGAGATAGAGAAGAAAGGGAAATGCATCAAAGAAAGGATGCATAAACTAACGAAAAAACTCTCAGGATCCTCGCAAGGTAGTTCCCAATTACTACTAGAAAAAAAAAACCATCAGTTGGACTATCCTCCTCGACCTTCAAGACGAGACATAGACAGATT